>Ga0299915_10000806_pt1 | contig 23231 bp, 16 predicted proteins | sample RVTome_13_FD_200263 | JGI IMG/M metagenome (GOLD analysis project Ga0299915, IMG submission 200263) | Soil microbial communities from uranium-contaminated site in the Upper Colorado River Basin, Wyoming, United States - RVT92D227 (version 2) ... | reverse complement strand
CGAATCCCGACCAACGAACTTCGAATCTCGATACGAGCATCCCTACCGTTAAACCAATTTCGAGCATCCCATATTGAGTCCCAGACAAATCAATCCGTTCCTTTCACGCTCTCCTTGATCAAATTCAGAGCAATTATGTTCCTCTGGATCTGGTTGGTCCCTTCATATATCTGGGTGATCTTGGCATCCCGCATCATCTTCTCCACCGGGTAATTCCGGAGATAGCCATATCCCCCGAATATACCGACGGCGTCGCTGGTGACCTTCATCGCCACGTCCGAGGCAAAAAGCTTTGCCATGGCCGATTCCTTCGAGGTTTTCAATTCACCCTTATCAATTGCCATGGCTACGTTGTAAACCAAGGCTCTGGCAGCTTCAACCACAGTAGCCATATCCGCTAATTTATGCTGGATGGCTTGAAACGACGAGATCGGTTTTTCGAACTGGAACCGGGATTTGGCATAGTTGACTGCTTCGTCCAAAGCCCCCTGAGCAATTCCGACTGCCTGTGCCGCCACCCCCGGCCGGGTGCAGTCGAAGGTCTTCATGGCGATTATGAATCCCATCCCCTCTTTACCCAACAGATTACTCTTAGGTACGCGGCAATCCTCAAAGATCAACTCGCGGGTGGCGGATGCCCTTATCCCCATCTTCTTTTCTTTTTTCCCGAAGGAGAAGCCGGGGAAACCCTTCTCCAGGATGAAAGCGGACGCCCCCCGGGCGCCCCGGGTTTTATCGGTCATGGCGATAATGGTATATGTTTCCGCTTCCCCACCGTTGGTGATCCACTGCTTGGTTCCGTTCAGGATATATTCATCCCCCGCCAGTTTGGCGGAGGCGGCTATGCTTGCGGCATCCGATCCTGCATTGGGCTCGGTCAGACCGAAAGCAGCCAAGCTTTTCCCCCGGGCAATATCCGGAAGATATTTTTTCTTCTGTTCCTCGTTTCCGAATAATATAATGGGATACGTTCCCAAACCGGTCCCGGCGAAAGCCAAGGCGATACCGGCGCAGATTCGGGATAGCTCCTCGGTGACGATGGCCATCTCGGTTACCCCCCCGCTCCGGCCGCCGTACTCTTTGGCGATGAAACATTCAAAAAGACCGGCTTCGGCCAAAATCTTCACCACCTCCCAGGGGAACTCTTCGGTCTCATCATAATAGGACCTTTTCGGGAGCAGGTATTCTTTTGCTATTTTTCTGCTTTCTTCCCTTAGTTTTTTTTGCTCCTCCGAAAAAAAGAAATCCATAATCACCCTCTAATTTGCTCTTTAGTGTCGGTGTGTACTTTGGCATGAACCATTCGGTTCGTGCCTTTGAACAGCCTAACCTAACTGTTGTTTGCTCAAGAAATCGAGCACGATCCTATTGAATTCCTCCGATTTTTCCAGGTTGACCAGATGACCAGCCCCGGGAATTACAACCTTCTTTGATCCGGTAATATTTTTTTCTAAGGTATCTGCGATTGCAATGATATCCGATACATCCCGGTCACCCACGATTATCAAGGTGGGAATAGAAATCTCCGAAAGCCTTCCCACAGCCGGGGGTTTTATCTGGCGCCGGTTCAAAGGATTCAACAAAAAAACGTGAGAGTTATCTCCAACAATTTTCCTTACCTTGTCTCCAACCGTGGGATTTTCCATAGCCGGGGCAAAAAGGGGAAACTTAAGCCATAGTTCTACCGCTTGGGATTCACTCTCATCTCTGGCTGTCTCAATTATTTTCTGATATCCTTGCATAATCTCTTCACTTGACCATACAAAACCACCCAGATCTGTAGCAACAGGTATTAGGGCACTCGTCATTTCAGGATGTTGGAGTGTAAAATCAACGGCAATTTTCCCTCCCATGGACAATCCAATCAGGCAAGCTTTGTTGACATTCAGAAATTTCATTAAGCCGTGCAGATCGTCCACGTCAGAATATGGTTTCTGTGGTATCTCAGATTTTCCATAACCGCGCACATCATAACGAATAACTTCATAATGTTTCGCATACTCGTTGAACTGATCGTCCCACATCCTGTGGTCCAGCTTTCCGGCGTGGATCAAAACAACGGTATATCCTTCACCCATTACTTCATAGTATAACCTGGCTCCATTTACTTCTGCGAATCCAGATTCCATGATCTTTTCTTTCCCAAAAAACCTTGTAGGTTGGCTCGTCTCTTTAAAGACGGGACTATCATACGCCAACATTTCGAGCAGGTTTCGCTAATCCCGCCTACCAAACATCAAAAGAACTCAAATCCCGCATTTCTGAATGAACGAATCAAATCCCGATTCATTTTCACCATCTCATCAGATGGATATTTGTATCGGAACAGAAACTGGGCATTGTTCGTAATATGTAATCTCGCCAGCTCTTTTTTTATCGATTCGAGATTCGACCAATCCGGTTTTTCTTGCTTGTCCGCCTCCACCGCTTCCACGTAAATCCTCTCCATATATTTTTTCAGGTTATCCTCGAAATTTCCGTACTTTTCTTCGAACGCCCTCTTGATTTCGTCTTCGCTTAACTCTCTGTATTTTTCCCGGTGAGTGATGACCTCCCTTTTCAGTTTGGGAACGTTTTTGGGAATGGTCTTGGGATAGCCGATCGAGAGAACCATCAGAGGTAACACCAACCGGGGTATTCTGAAATACTCCCGGGTCTGGTCTATCACGTCCAAAATGGTGCCGATATACACCGATCCCAAGCCGTGACCTTCGGCCAATATCACCACGTTTTGGGCGGCACACATCAGATCGGCATAAGCGATCAAGAAATGCGGCAGCGCATCATTCCCCTTGAACTCGGCATCGCCAAAGTCAGCCCATTTTTTTATCCGATGGAAATCGATGCAGAAGATCAAGGAGAGGGGGGCGTTTTTCACCCACGGCTGGCTGCCGACCATATCCGAAAGTTTTTTCCTACGCTCCGCCTCCTGAACGGTTATTATCGAGATGGATTGGATGTTTCCACCGGACGGAGCGCTGTTAGCTGCATCCAGCAGTTCATTTACGATATCTTCCGGAATCTCCTGATCTTTGAAATTCCGAACCGATCTTCGCTTCATCATCAAATTGTACAGATTCATAGAGCACCTTCTCTTGTAGGAGTCGGATTGCAAGCCGTATGGCGAGCTACCCGACAAACATAAATTATTTCAGTTTCTCCTGATTTGTCAATTCATCTATTCGGTTTGCGATTAATACAAACTCATCCGGATATTCCACCATTCCCTTCTCGTAGACTGTTACGGTCACCTGTTTTCTGATTTGTCCGATCGTGACATCGATCTTCAAAGGAACAGCCGGCGGGTATTTTCTTTTCCTTTCCCGGCATTCCCGGTTCGACGGGTCGCAGTCATAGAGCGATTGCATCTGGAAAAACCCTTTGTCGGTGATGAACCGTACCAGCTCTTCGACTTTGGCTCGCGGGATGGAAAAAGTCATCTCCTCACCGCCGCTATACATCTGCTTATTGCGGATTACCACCGTTCCGTCACTTTTGATCAGCTTGGTGTTTTCGGTGACCGGATTTGCACCCCCATAAAATCCGCCACCCTCCATTTTAATCTCGATGAAGGTGTCGGAGTTTATCTCCGGAGAAGTAACTTCAGGAGATTTAATCTCGTTCACCGGAGGTGAACTTCTAAAACAGGTACAGCTAACCATTCCCAATAGAGCTATCAGAAGTAAGAATCGTTTCATAACTGAAATCCTTGTGATTGATAACATGTTCATCTAGATATCATTTCTAATTGGTCAAGAACTCCAATATGAAGTATAGACCAGTTCACTATTTTTGTGCCACCGCCACTAATCTTTTTGCCTTGTGGTCATACGGTGAACCTGTCAGGTCGCCGTAAATACTAATCGCGTTGAAACCAACAACTTTCAAAAGAGTCGAAAGTTCCACCGCCGAATAGGGGCGATGCGAAAAGTGAAATTCCTCGCGTTTGTCTCCTTTAATTAAAATCCACCGGTTCTCCATCCAATCCCAATCCTTTACTACTTTTCGTTCCTCCAGAAATAAGACTCCATCCTCTTCCGACCAATCCCGCTCGCGAAATATGCGGGCAATCACCTCTTTGCCTATGGTGTCGATTACAAAAACACCACCCTCTTTGAGTGAGCGATACACGTTTTTCAAAACCAGCTCATCTTCCCCTTTATCCTCAAAGAAACCGAAGGAAGTAAATAAATTTATGACTGCATCGAAGGCACCGGGCTTACAGTAGCTCCTCATATCCTCCTGAAGGAACTCAACTTTCAATCCTTCGGTCTCCGCCTGCTTGTGCGCTTTATCCAGATAGATTCTGGTTCTGTCCACTCCCACCACGGAGAAACCGCGGCGGGCTAACTCCAAAGCATGTCTGCCCGGTCCGCAGCAAAGGTCGAGGACGGTGGTACCGGGACTGATCTTCAAAAGAGAAATAAGGTTGGTGACTTCCTGCGGAGCATTCTCCCATCGTTCTTTTCCGAACATGTATGGAGCCCAGGTTTCCCAGAAAGCATCATCTTCGTACCAGGGTTTCATAATTTTCCTTTTCTCTCTGCGAGATTCGTTCGCTTTCTCACAGCTGATTTAACGGATTAAGCAGATAGGGAACGCGCTCATCTTTGAAATAATCAGCTTAATCTGCTGTGAATGATCCTGTGGGCTAAAGCCCTAAAGAGCGTTTGGTTCTTCTCTTATTCCACGACCTAAAGGTCGTGGCAATTATTTTTTGCTGAGGCTTCGGTAAAGATCTCAATATCCCGCTAAGGGCGGTAGAATGGTTGAAGACAGAAATCATTATCATAATCTTCCTACTTTTTTCAACACAAACAACGCATCGGTGGTGACGAATTCGTTTATCCGGGTCTTGCTGGTTGGTCCCCAATCGACACGGGAACAGCCCGAACACGGTTTATTTGAAATACGGTAAAACTTCGCCTCTGCGGGGAATCCACCATCCGGCAAACTTTTGGATTCGAGAATATCCAGAGCATCCTGACAGCGTTTGTCTTTGATGAAACCTGCTTCTGTCATGACCTTCAACCCGAACAAAATGTCGTATCGCCAGTAGCATGGGTAGTGCAGTTTTAAAAAATCATCATTCATGACCTGATTATCTTTTTGTCTTTTGAACAAATGTCGCTTAAGAAAAACCTCAGACGTTCTTTTTGCCGCTTCTTTGGATTTTCTGTTGCCGGTTAACCGTGCATGGAGTGATAAAGCACGCAGAGGAATCAGACTTTCCCAGAAAGATGAATTTGACGCTTGGGGATCTCTGTCGCAGTTCCAGCCGCCGTCGGGCCATTGCCATTTTACCAGACGGTTTGCCAGCTCCTCGGTGCGCTCGTCCGCCAGACCGAGGGTGAGAAGTGAGTAGAGGGCATTGCTTTCTTGCGAAGCGCATCTTCTGGTTCGTCCGTTTACCACTTTAATGTACTTTTGATGTTCTTCCGAAAACAGCCAGTTCAAAACCTGCTCCCTTAACGGAATAAGCGATTTATCTCCTGCGGGATAACCGATATCCGCCAGAGTTGCCAGCACCCAATGAGCACCATACCATTTCCGGTAAGGATGATGCGGAATCTCTCCGTTCTTTTCTCTCTCCGAAAGAAGAAGCTTTACCCGCGGAGACGATTTTATCTGTTCTTGAAGCTTCCTGATTTTGGACGAATTTGGTTTTTCCCCGAGCACGTTTACAAAAACCTTATAGCGAACCGAGGATTCGGTACTATTAAGAGATTTTTCTATAATTTCATTCATAATTTTATTGTATATTTAATTGTAGGGGTTGTATTCATTTTATACGAGGGCTTGATAAATTAAGCTCCCTCAGTTCATGTTGATAAGAAACCATATTACTGAGTATTGTTTGTGACGAACGCATGGCACTAATCTACCCATTAATGTAACAATTTATTGCTAATAGTATCAACTAGTGCAGCCTTTGTCGTTTCATCCAAATCAAACGCACCTGTCAATGTAGTTTTTCTTGTACCTAACTCTATTAATCTCTCTGCCATTGTAGCAGGGTTAATAATTAGTGTTGTTGGGGGTTGAGCAATTAATTCAATAGTAACCTCATGAACTGATAAACGATGTATAGTTGGATATAATAAAAAGATAATTAACAAGATCAGAGAGAAAAGTAAAGGAATTCGGATATGTTTCGTATAGAACCAGTTTGGTTTAATGAAAGGATATGAGATAAGTGCAATGATGGATAATCCACAAAAAACAAATAAGATTATATGTAGGAAAGGATAGGAGGGAGATTTAAGCCACCATTGCCACCAGGTTGGTCTTATATCGTATGACCAGATATGTTCCAATAGAGAACGAGCACTTGAATTTACAAATGATTGTAGGACTATACATTGCATTAGTTTCTCCTTTGACGTAAAAAAATCTTGTGCACGATAATAAAAATAACCGAGAAAATATAACGCAAATGCTCGTGTTTCTTCCTTGTTGAGTTTGTTGCATAATTTCTCTGCACGTTCTAGGATGTTAATAATTGAATACATTTTCTCTTTATTATATTCACCTTTCTTATAATTTGGTAATTCTACACTAAAGTAGGTAGCATAAGCATACCACAAAAGAAATTCAGGATTCCCGGAATTAACAAGTACACATTTTTTGAATGTTTCGGTGGCATCATTGTATTGCCTTTGCTCTAACTGGATTCTTCCCTTTAACCTTAGGGCTTGGGCATTATTTTGTTCTTTGGAGAGAGCATATTCAGCTTTCTGCATAGCTATATCAAGATCTCCCAATTCGAAATATAACTCACCCAGGGTTGCGTGAGCCATGGCCGATGAACTGTCTATCCTGATGGCTTTATCACATATATCAACAGCTTCTCTGTATCTGCCAAGGGCACTCAAACTAGATGCTTTACCAGCTAGAACATCAACGCGAGTGGTATCGAATTCAAATGCCTTAGTATACGCTTGGATAGCCTCGTCATACCTGCTTAGCTCATGCAGTGATAGAGCTTTGTCACACCAAGCTTGTGGAAATGACGAATCTATCGATATAGCTCTTTCACAGATATGAAGGGATTCCTTGAATCTAGATTGGCAAAGTAATGCAGTAGCCAAATCAACCCAGCCCGTTACATAGTGAGGATCAATGTCTATAGCATATTGAGAAGTTCTTATTGCATCGTCATACCTTGTTAAGTCGAGGAACACGAGCACCTTGTTGTGGAATACTCCAAGCGCAGAAGAATCAAGTTGCATTGCTTTGTCGTAAGCTACTAAAGCATCTTCGTATCTACCAATACGCCTTAAAACAATGCCCCTATCATTCCAAGCATCTTCTCGTTTCGGATCCAAAGATAACCCACTATCCAAGGAGTTAAGAGCTTTTTCATACTCCTTGAGTTCCAGAAAACAAACACCCTTTGCTATCCATGCATCAACAAAAGATTTGTTCCTTTCAATAACCATATCAAATGCCAAAATACTCTCTTTGAACCTATGTAGTTCATACAGCACCACACCTTTTCCGAACCAATACCAAGCAGTGTCAGGAGCCATACTTATTGCTTGATCGAAAGCTTTCAGTGCTTCATCATACTTCTTAATATGGCGTAAGATTTTTCCTTTCTGTCCCCATAACCAGTCATCATTTAATCCATTTGCCTCTGCTTTTCCCATAGATTTCTCTGCTTCTTCCCATTTACCCAAACGTATCAAAACTAAGCCTCTATTACCCCAAGCCTGCGCCCAGCTAGTATCATGCTCTATCACTTTGTCGTATGCAGCCAGTGCCTCCTTGAAATCCCCTGAATCTTGTAGAGCTGAGGCTAAATTATACCACGTTAAATGGTCATCAGGATTAATTTCTAGAACCTTCTTGTACACCTGTATTGCTTCTTTCGGTCTTCCGATCCTCCTAAGTGCAATACCCTTGTTTGACCAGGCACTGACCATAATAGTGTCGAGAGCTATTGCTTTATCACAAGCAATCATAGCTTGCTCTTCTCGACCTATCTTAGTCAAAAGGGCGCAAATATTAGACCATGCATACTTATCTTTTGGATTTATTTCTATTACACGCTTTAGAGCCTCATAAGATTCTTCTGTTCTACCAAGAAGATTGAGTGCGCTAGATTTATAAAACCACGCTTCAGCATCATTAGGATTTCTTACAACCGCTTCTTCAAAAACAACTAAAGCTTTTTTATAGTCTCCCTGTTTGAGCATTTCTATGCCATCACCCAGCCAATCTCTTGAAACATGAGAATTAACGTTGTAGGTTTGTTTGAGATTATTGGCACTTTCATGAGTCGGTTGTTGCTGTTTATCTTTTGACTCAACTTCCCGGTTAGCAAACGAAACTGAATAGAATAAAACAATAAGCAATAATAAGAATAGAAGTAAAACCTTTCTTCTTTCTAAAAAGACAATCATATTTTTTCCGAACCTTTCTATCGTCGTTATGTCTTTCTTATAAACCGTCTCAGTTTGTCTTAACCGCTATCCTCTTTTTCTCATCAATCTCAAAATCCCAGAATACAATCGGGGCTATTTAAACCCCTCCTGACCTCCCCTTCCTACGGAACTTCGTCCCTGCGGGTCTCCGTCCCTACGGGTCTTCGATATCAGGGGAGGGACCGCTTTTTTGTCCCCCTGACAAGGGGTTCACCCTGAAGGGATTCACCCTAAAGGGGATTCAGGGGGTTATGATTTTTGAGTTTTCCTTTTCTCATTCTTAAATCCCCCTTTTATTCCCCCTTTAAAAAAGGGGGAATTGCTTTTTTCTCCCCTTTTGGAAAAAGGGGATTCAGGGATTAGTTATTTCTATGCGAACTGCGCTCGATGAATCGAGCAACTACCGTTTAATTGCTATCCTCTTCTTCTCATCAATTTCGAAATCCCAGAAAACGATGGGCGTTTGTTTTTTCATGATGCGCAGCATCTCCAAACAAATCTCCCTTATCTCCCAGTGTGCCCGCTCCATACAGCGCACTTCGAATATGTGCCTCAGCTCCCGGAAATTGGCGGAGATCACGATCTCGGAGGTGGTGGCGTTAGGGAGAATGTAGCGGGCGTCCTCCTTGGGTACGCCTGATTTCACCATCTCCTCGTAAAGATCGAACGTCAAAGCGGCTAACTGTTGAAATCTATCCGCACAGGGGGTATTCTTTATGGTCGGAGGAACTACATACTCAAACTCCTTGGTCTTGCCATACTCCACATACCTCTGGCTCTCCTGCGAGGGGGACATCAAACGATGCCTTACCAGCTCGTGGGTGAATACCCGCGAGCCGCCCTTTATCCGGAACGTGGCAAGCGCATGCTCCAAAACCGAATGATGACCTTTTTGGATGACCTTCTTTATCAGCTCCGCGGTGGACGACGGTGGATTGTACCGGTGGAAACTCAAATAACAGGTCCGGCAGGCGCGCTCGATCACATCTTCCGCATGGGGGGTGATGGACATAAGCTCCACGGAAAAGTCCGCCGTCCTTCGCCTTCGCTCAGGACAAGTCCGCCGTCCTTCGGCTTTGCTCAGGACAGGTCCGTCGACCGCTGCTAAAACTTTTTTTCTTGACCCTTGGCTCTTGGTTTTTTGTTTCCTGGCTTTGGATTCGGGCATTTTTATCCTCCAAGCATTTATCCATTAACGAAAAAATCCCCCCTCCCAAACTCGCACGAAAATCCAATCAAAACTGATGTTCCAGCTGCTTGATGCGGATTATCTATGTCAATTTATTGGATTGTCCAGTTGGGGGAAGATCTTAATTTCTCCCCTCCATAAATCAAAATCTTCCCGGATTCTACGTTAAGAAATTTATCTCCCCTTGTCAAGTAAAAAATCAAAAAAATCACAATATATTGTATAACAACATTATCGAACATCAAAATATAGATAGTCGCAAGTTTAGGCGAAAAGGGGAGAGGGATAATAAAAATCCCCTCTTTCTTAAAGAGGGGATTAAGGGGAGATTAAAAAAGTCATCTTAGTTCGATCCTTCGACCCTTCGATAAACTCAGGGTGCTGAGCAAAGTCGAAGCACAAGCTCAGGATGGTGAGCAAAAGCGAACCATGAATCGAACCACTACGAATACATTTCCAGCGAAAATTGACCATCACGCAACAAGCCATACGTAAAATGCAAAAACCAATCTCCGAGGTTGATATAAACTCTGTTGCCCGAATTCTTGATAACGGGAACGTGCGTGTGAGCCAAGATAACAGCATCGAAACCTTGTGTGATCTTCTCCACAGCGAAGTTTTCGTATTCCTGCAAGAAAGCGGTATCTCTCTTCTGCACCCAACTCCGGCTTCGGCGCGAGACGAATTTCGCCAGAGGATAGCTTAAATCGGGAGGAATCTGCCGGTAGAGAAAAATGTTTACCCGGTTGCGCAGTATCTTTTTCAGTATCCTGTATCCCCGATCTTTTTTTGCCAGTCCATCTCCATGAGAAATGAAAATTCTTTTCCCTTGATGAACCGCTTCTATCGAATCTTTGAAAATGGGGATACCCAGATTGGTAGGGAGGAAATCGCCCAGCCAGAAATCGTGATTGCCCACCAGATATATTACCTTTACCCCGCTGTCTACCAACTCCTTCAGCTTGGACAGAATTTGCAAATGACCTTTGGGGATGGCATTCTTGTATTCAAACCAAAATTCGAACATGTCCCCGACTAAATACAAATACTCTCCATCTTCTTTTATCCTGCCTAAGAGGGATAAAAGCTTTTGTTCTTTTATCTTCTCTTTGGATTCATCCTCCCCTCCCAGATGAGCATCGGATAGAAAATAAATAGCTTTGGACATGGGGAGAAGATTACCGATTTTCGGGGAAAAGTCAAGCTGATTTGTAACTTATGAAACTTGAGACCCACTTGGAGCTTTAATCCTTGACATATATAGGGATTTTCATATATTTAATATAGAATAAGTAGAAATCATAACACGATTAAGATGATACAGTTCCATAACACTACCATCCCGTTTGACCTATCAAGTTAATGGTTTGTATCGCAATCAGCGTTTTCTTATGATTTAACCATTTGAGATTACGGAGGTATCCGAAATGCGTTACATTACTATAATCGCAATGGGATTGATTCTCTCCCTCTTAGTTAGCACACTCAATCCAGTCCAGGCGGAGAGGGCGACTCAGACCGAGATGGAACTGGTTTGCCGGAACTGGCTCTCGTACATGGTATATCAGAAAGGAACCTGGGCTGGTAATGCTAATCCGCAAATTGGAGAAGTGGTAGAAATAGCTGAGGGGGACACGGTTCTCGTTAGTTGTTTCTACATCGCACCCCACGGTTACGTAGCAGTGCCGATTCTAAAAGAGCTGCCACCTATCATGGCGTATTCAGATGAGTACCAGCCGGATTCAAACCAATCTGGCGGATTTAACCAACTCTTGAAAGAGGTACTGCTCGACCGGATAAGACTGTATATCAAAGTATATGGCAGTTTGGATGCAAGCCAGCCCCCCACTGGTGATGTGCTCATGGGGCGCGGACAAAAGGCGGAGTGGAACCGGTTCTTGAAGAACAATCAGGAATTTAAGTCCGACCTAACCCAGGGTAAATTCCAAGCTTTGACCGAAGCGGGTCCTCTTTTAACCACCTCCTGGCACCAGCGTGCCCCGTATAACGATTTTTGTCCGATGGGGGATGGTGGGCGTTGTGTGGTCGGATGTGTGGCAACTGCCACAGCCCAGATCCTTCGATACTGGAGTCGACCTTATCACGGAATAGGAAGTCACTCTTATATCTGGTGGGGTGATAACTCCTGTGGAGGGTCTACTCCATCCCAGAACCTGTATGCTGATTATTCCGATCCTTATGATTGGTCGAGCATGCCGGATAGCTGTGATTCCGGTTGTGCCCCTCAGGATACCGCTGCCTTGGCAGAGTTATGCTATGAGGTGGGAGTCGCTTTTGAAATGGATTATGGAAGATGCGGATCCGGAGCATATACCGCAGATGCCTTGAACGTATTCCCCACCTATTTCGGATACGATCCTTCCATAAATCGAGTAGATCGCTATGACTACAGCACCCCCGGAGAATGGTTTTCTGTAATACAAGCGGAGATAAGTCAGGGACGACCAATGCAATATCGGATTCGCAGCCACTCCATAGTTTGTGACGGGTGGAGAGATACCGGCGGACAGAATCAATATCACATGAACTATGGATGGAGCGGCTCATTCACCACCTGGTTTGCCATAGACAGCCTATATTGCTACTGGGTCCTGCCGGACAGCCTCTGCCCTCCAGACGAGGAATATTTAATACGGAACATCATACCGCCACTCCCTGATTCGATTCCTTTCACTCCAGCGGTTAAATACATGGCAGGAGGTAGTCCAGCATCTATTTTCTGCGCAGACTTAGATGAGGATGGCGACATGGACTTAGCTGTGGCAAACAATGATAGCGGCAATGTCTCCATATTAAAGAACAACGGAAATGGAACTTATCAGGGTGCGGTCAATTATTTGGTAGGAGATCATCCTCATTCTGTTTTTTGTGCGGATTTTAATGGTGATAATGCCCTGGATTTAGCCGTGGCAAATGCTGGTAGCAATAATGTCTCAATCGTCAGTAATAATGGGAACGGAACTTTTCAGAATGCAGTTAATTATGGGGTAGGAAGCGGGCCTCGTTCTGTATTCTGTTCTGACTTAGATGGCGATTGTGATTTGGACTTAGCTGTGGCAAATTGGGAGGACACTATCTCTATTTTAAAGAATGATGGTAATGGAATTTTCAGTAATGCTGTTAACTATTGGACAGGAGATGGTTCTCGTTCTGTTTTCTGTGGGGATTTAGATGGGGATAATGACTTAGATTTAGCTGTGGCGAATTGGAACAGCGATAGCGTCTCTATATTGAAAAACAATGGGGATGGAACTTTTCAGAGTGCGGTGAACTACGGTAATGGAACAGGAAGTGCGCCCTCTGCCATTTTCTGTGCGGATTTGAATGGTGATAATGATCTGGATTTGGCAGTGGCCAATTATAATAACCAGAGTGTCTCTATCTTAATGAACAACGGGGATGGAACTTTTCAAACTGCGGTCAGCTATGGAGTAGGAATTTATCCTCTTTCTGTTTTTTGTGCTGATTTAGATGGCGATACTGATGTAGACATGGCTGTGGCGAATGAAAATAGTCACAATATCTCCATATTAGAAAACAATGGGAATGGGATCTTTCAAACTGCGGTATACTATTTGACAGGAGCTTATCCTTTTTCTGTTTTCTGTGCGGACTTAGATATGGATAATGATATGGATTTAGCTGTGGCGAATTTCGGTAGTGATAGTATATCAATCTTGAAGAATTTGACACAAGTTCCTGGTAACTCGCTACCTTATCCTTTCCCTCTTATTTTACCAGCAGATGCTGAGACGACTTCGAGCATAGTTGAGTTTGATTGGGCTGCGACTCAGGATGTGAATTTGAGTGATCAGATCAGATATGATTTGTATGTCAGCACTGTTGCGAATTTCGATCCTGACTCCACCATGGTATATGATAGTCTGATTTGTAGTAAGCTTACAGATACCATGCATGTGGACAGGTATTATTGGAAGGTGAAAGCCTACGATAACTGGGGTGCGGAAACTTGGTCCAATCAAACCTGGCATTTTGCCTATTTCATCCGGGGCGATGTGAATATGGATGAGATCATAGACGTTGGCGATGTGGTCTATTTGATTAACTACCTTTTCAAAAGCGGAACTGCTCCCAATCCTTTGGCTGTCGGAGACACAAACTGTGACAAGGTGGTTGACATCGGGGATGTGGTCTTCATAATCAACTATCTCTTCAAAGGTGGTCCACCACCTGCTTGTTAAGTAAACCGTCCGCTGGGGTGTACCATACGGTACACTCCGCTGTCGGCAGTCCTTCGGCTTCGCTCAGGACAAGTCCGTCGTCCGCTGCAAAAGCAAAAAAACCTCACCCCTTTGGTTCCCTTCAGGGTGAATCCCTCTCCTTGTTTAAGGAGAAGGGGAATAACGGTGAGAGGTCGTGCATATGATCCACGAGCTTTAGCTCGTGGCAATATTGGATTCAAGACTATTATTTATTGCCCCGACCTTCAGTTCGTGGAAGCCTTCCCTTTGGTATTAGCGGGTTCGATAAATCGAGCCCCTACATTACCATTACATTATCTACTTCTTCTTTTCTGGTTCCGGTATATCTTCTTCGATACCAGCTAATCTCTTGGCCAATTCGACCTTCTCTTCCCATTTGGTGTTGGCTCTAATGATCAACTTGGCGCCGTCGGGTGAACCACCGCCGTGCATACAACCGGGGACTCCGGCACCGATGGTGCACCACTCGATCAAACGTGCTGCCCGGGTACGGGCTTCTGCCGAGGATTTGGCTTTGAGATACTTTTTCACCAGGTGACCGTATTTCTTGTCGTTGAAATCTATCCAACTAGGCATACAGCCGGTTTCGGCAATGCCGCCAGCAATGTCCTGCGCCAAAAGCGAGGTCTGATAGGGGAGAGTAGCAACGTACACCTTGTTCACGTTAGCCAAAAGCGGGTCGGGCTGCCAGACACCGGAGGGATGTTTCCTCCCCAAAACAGAGGCGGCGATCCCCATGCCGAAGGTGGTTTCGTTGTTGATCACCATCTGGGTGAGCTTGTCGGAAAAGGCTTTGGAGGAAAGCCCGTTCGCCCGGGCGAGTAGTATGGCTCCTCCGATCTTCACGTCACCCTGCCCCGCCACACAGCCGCCGATAGCTGCCCGGTATGGCATGATGAAATTCAATACCGCATTCAGACTGTATTTATATTCACCGCACATGAAGACCCTCTCCTTGGGGACGAATACGTTTTCGAAGAAAAGATACGCCTGGGTGATCCCCCCTTTCTTTACCGGAATGTCAAATCCTTCTTCTTCTTCGCGGGTATCTGACGGCCGCCGGGTCTCCACGATGGTCAGACCTTCCACATCCCTGGGAATGATAAAGGAGATCGCCCAATCTTTGTCCGTCTCCTTATAACCGGCTCCGGGTAGGACGAAGATCTCATGCGAAGCTGCTACCCCGCAGATCATCACCTTGGCGCCCTTGACCACAATCCCGTCCACTCTCTTTTCTACTAGATGCAGGCTCATGTCCAGATCATCCTGCTGCGAAGGGGTTTTGGTCCGGTCCCCTTTCGGATCGGTTAAAGCGCCGGATATGCATATGTCTCTTTTCTGGGCGTCGACGAGCCAATTTTTCAGTCTCTGGTGATTATCCGTGCCATATTCCTTATCCATATCGTAGGTAGTCGCCCACATGGCATTGATCGAGTTCCATCCTACGCATCTTCCACCGGTGCAAGTACCGGTGAGATTGAACATAAGGCGCTTCATCCTGGAGTTGGCGATCATATCGTCAACGCTGCCGATGATGGAGAGATACCTGGAGATTTTCTCCCCGGTTAATCCCGAGGTGGTGGTTACCAGATCCTGGCGCTCCGGATCATGTTGGGCTGCATAAACCTGGGCATGCCCCTCCACCGTCGATCTGGTGGCTGGATGGGTAGTCACGTCTTCTATCAACTTGCCGAATTTATATATATTAGACCGCATCTTGCGCAAGCTTTCCTTATATTCTTGAACCGTTTTTAAAGCCATTTTCTGCCTCCGGAGCTAAGTGAGTTTGAGCCGCGTCCTGCTTCTTCGAATTTACTGCCCGATCAACCTAAGTTTAAAATACGCCAGTCTTAACGCCTTCTTGTTATACGCAATTGAGAACAACGGTAAAGCGTATTATGTCGATGTAATATAAAACTATAGGATTCACTTTTTTAATAAATTCATACAAGGTATCAAAAAAGAGCTTGCCAAAACGATAACTTTAGTTATAATAAAATCTTGCTTCGGGTAAGGAACGATGGCTGGATTTTGAATTTACCGGGCAAGAAGAATGTTAATCGAAGCTGGTTTATCGGTTACGATGCTTGTTTGGATGCTGGATGATCGGGTATCGATGGTGGAAAATACCGAGTGTTTCTTAAGAATAGTCCAAGGATAACCACAGGTTAAGACAAGCAGGGAAGAAGCTTCGAACATCGAATTAATAAACCGAACCCCGATACAAGCTTCACTGATGATAACCGATAAGGTAACTTCGCTTCAAGAGAGGTGAGCTGATGGCAATATCGAAAGTCATGGTTATTGGTGCAGGGGTTATGGGCAGGGGGATTTCCCAGTTACTGTCAAGTGCCGGTATCGATGTGGTTCTGTTGGATCTTAGCGGCCAAATTATAGAGGAAAGTATAAGGCTTTTATCCGAAGAGATGGACAACGATATAGAAAAATGGGGGATGACGGTAGGTGAAAAGAAAGCCATCCTGTCCCGGATAAAGGGGACCACCGAATACCAAGATGCTCCCACGGTTGATTTAGTGGTGGAAGCCATACCTGAAGACTTGGCAGCTAAACGGGAGGTGTTTACCAAGATCGATTCCTTAACCCGGCCGGACGCCATGCTGATCAGTCATACTTCTACCCTATCCATTACCGAAATAGCCTCCGCGACCAAGAGACCTGAAAGGGTAATAGGACTTCATTTTTTGCCCCCGGTAACCAAAATCCCGGTGGTGGAAGTGGTTCGCGGGCTTAAAACCTCGCCGGAAACAATTTCAGCCATAAAAGATTTTGTCGACCAGCAATTAAACAAGACCGTGGTCACGGTTTATGAGTATCCCGGGTACGTTACCACTCGCATTATCGTTCCTCTTTTGAACGAAGCCATGCACGTGCTCATGGAGGGGATAGCCTCGGCTGAAGATATCGATACGGCCATAAGGCTGGGTTATGGCTTTCATATCGGACCTTTGGCCCTGGCAGACATGATGGGTTTGGACGAGGTGATGAAGTGGATGGAAAATCTTTTAAATGAGCTTTCGGATCACAAATATAACCCCTGTCCTTTACTGCGAAAGTTGGTGCGCGCCGGGTATCTGGGTAAAAAAACCGGGCAGGGTTTTTTCAAATATGATGCCCGCGGGAAGAAAATCGGAGAAGCAGACCTGTTTCACAGATGAGTGTTTTCCGGGATAAGGAAGAGTCAACCCAAACCTTAGAAGCAAAAAGAAATTATGAAGATACTGGTTTTAAACTGCGGCAGCTCATCCGTTAAATATCAATTCATCGACATAGACACCACCTACGTTTTAGCCACGGGGATGGTTTCGCGCATAGGGATGAGCGGAGCGGTGCTGGTCCATAAACCCCATGACCGGCCCGAGGTCACCATCTCCGGTGAGATACTGGACCACATCATGGCAGTGGAACACGTGATCGCCATGCTCCTTTCGCCCAATCACGGGGTGATAAAAGACAAATCGGAAATCGGCGCGGTGGGACACCGGGTGGTGCACGGCGGCGAAAAGTTCCCCGACTCCGTGCTCATCGATTCGGAGGTGATGCAGGTTCTCCGCGCTTGCATCGAGTTAGCCCCCCTGCACAATCCCCACAACATCCGGGGCATAAATGCATGTTTTAAAACCCTTCCCGGAGTCCCCCAGGTGGCGGTTTTCGACACCGCCTTTCATCTGAAGATGCCGCCACACGCTTATATTTACGGCATTCCCTACGTGCTCTACAAAAGATACGGGATAAGACGTTACGGTTTTCACGGCACCTCGCATTATTACGTCTCCCGGCGCGCTGCCAGAATGTTGAACCGCCCCATAGAGGAGCTTAACATAATCACCTGTCATCTGGGAAACGGAGCCAGCATGTCTGCGGTGAAGGGGGGGATTTCCATCGATACCTCCATGGGCTTTACCCCCCTGGAGGGGCTTTTGATGGGCACCCGCTCGGGCGATTTGGACCCGGCCATAATCCTGCACGTGATGGCCCGGGAGGAGCTTTCGTTGCATGAAGCCAATACCCTGCTTAACAAACACAGCGGGCTTCAGGGGATATCCGGCGTCTCGGGGGATATGCGGGACATCCTTAAAGAAAGCGAAAAGGGGAATGCCAACGCCCAGCTGGCGCTGGACGTGTATTGCTATCGAATACAGAAGTACGTCGGGGCTTATGCTGCCGTCCTGGGGGGCTTGGATGCTTTAGTTTTCACCGCGGGAATAGGGGAGAACTCCCCGGTGGTAAGGAAGAAGTGTTGTGAAAATCTAGGGTTTTTGGGCATCCAAATAGATGAGGAAAAAAACGATCAGGCCAAAGGTCCCCAGCCGGACGAGATCCAGACGGATGATTCCAGGGTGATGGTTTTACGCATCCCCACCAACGAAGAGCTGGTGATAGCCCTGGATACCAAACGGGTGGTGGAGGAAGATATGGAGAGGAAAAAAATGCGCAAAGGGGTATAATTTGAGGACGACTATTTTAGCAGCTCTGTGCTGCATTTTGTTTATCTCCTGCGAAAAATCGGAGACGCAGATACTCCAGGAACGGCTGGATGATTTCAGAAATCTGCTCCCCACCGAGCTAAGACAAAAGTTCGATTCAAAAGACTACCCGGATGTGACCATAGGGATCGATTCCCTCCTGCAAGTGGAACCTTCCTTCAAAACGAAGTTCGAGGATCTAAAACATAAAGAGCTGATAGACGTCTTCTCCACCCAGGACGTGGTAGATTATTACAGAGAGTATTTTGTGGAAAAGCTGGAGAAACTGAAGAGAGAATAAACTTAAAGTCGATCTGTTAGTTACCAAATCCTTCTAGTATTTTTAAGATCCAGGTTAGAAAGTTGAAATTTCTTGCATGATTTTTGAATGCAATATAGGCCATAGAAAATTGAAATCACTCATCTTGAATTTTAAATATATAACGGAGGTCTGATTGAACGAGATACTCGAATTAAGAAAACTTGCTCCTCAAATAAACCTGCTACGATTAAACGAGCCACTGATTACTCAAAAAGCCAAAGCGGGACAGTTTGTGGTACTGCGGATCAACGAGGAGGGGGAAAGGATCCCCATGTCCATAACCGATTTAGACGCTCAAACCGGAGTTTTGACCATCATCTTCCAGGAGGTGGGAAAGACGACCGTTCATTTAGCCACCCTGAAAAAAGGCGACATTCTGGCAGACGTGGTGGGTCCTCTGGGAATTCCCACCCATATGGAAAAGTTCGGCACCTGCGTTTGTGTGGGCGGTGGTATCGGAATAGCCCCCATTCATTTTGTGGCTAAAAGCTTGAAGGCCTTGGGGAATAATGTGATTTCCATAATCGGAGCCAGAAGCAAAAACCTATTGATTCTCGAAGAGGAGATGAAAGAGATAAGCGATCAACTTTTAATCTCTACGGATGACGGCTCGTATGGTCACCACGGTTTCGTAACAGATATTCTGACTCGGCTCATATCGGACAAGGTGAAAATCGATTTCATCATGGCCATTGGTCCGGTGGTGATGATGAGAGCGGTCTGCAAAGTCACCTCCCTTTGGGGAATCAAAACCATCGTCAGCTTGAATCCGGTCATGGTGGACGGGACCGGCATGTGCGGAGCCTGCCGGGTTACGGTGGGCGGAAAGACCAAGTTTGCCTGCGTAGACGGTCCGGATTTCGAAGGAAGTCAGGTGGATTTCGATGAGCTGCTGAAAAGACAAGCCATGTACGTAAAACAGGAAAAGATCGCAATGGAGAGATTCATTCACCAGCGGTGTGGGGGGAAGGGAAAGGGGATGGTGCAATGAACACCGCCGATAAATTGAAAATCCCACGACAGAAGATGCCGGAACAATCACCCCAGGAGAGGATCAAAAACTTCCGGGAGGTCCCATTTGGCTACACACCCGAAATGGCAATGACGGAAGCCCAGAGGTGTCTGTTGTGCAAGAAGGCGGTATGCGTGGGGGGGTGTCCGGTGGAGGTAAATATCCCTGAGTTTGTCCGTTTGATTGCTGAAGGTAATTTTATTGCCGCAGCCAAGGAGCTGAAAAAAAATAACAGCCTTCCCGCCATCTGCGGGAGGGTATGTCCCCAGGAGGATCAGTGTGAGAAAGTTTGCACGCTGGCTAAGAAATATGAATCCGTAGCCATTGGAAATCTTGAAAGATTTGCTGCTGACTACGAAAGAGAACAGGGGGAGGTGGAGATCCCACAGATCGCTCCGCCCACCGGAAAGAAAGTGGCTATAGTGGGTTCCGGTCCTGCTGGTTTGACCTTGGCGGGTGATCTAATCAAGCTGGGACACCAGGTTACCATTTTCGAAGCTTTGCATAAAACCGGCGGGGTTTTGGTTTATGGGATTCCTGAATTCCGATTGCCTAAAACCATCGTTCAATCCGAAGTCGATTATCTAATGAAACTGGGTGTGGAGATCAAAACCAGCTTCGTTGTCGGGATGTTGTGGACCATCGACGACCTGTTCAAGGAAGGATATCATGCGGTTTTTATCGGCACCGGCGCGGGATTGCCCAACTTCATGAACATTCCCGGAGAGAATCTCAATGGCATTTACTCCTCCAACGAATATCTCACCAGATCCAATCTGATGAAAGCTTATAACTTCCCCGAATCGGATACCCCCATCTTCTCCGGAAAGAACGTTGCGGTTTTAGGGGGTGGAAATACCGCTATGGATTCGGTACGTACAGCTCTAAGATTGGGAGCGGAGAATGCCTATATCGTCTACCGCCGATCCAGAGAGGAGATGCCCGCCCGTAAGGACGAGATACACCACGCCGAGGAGGAAGGGGTGCAGTTTCATTTTCTTACCGCTCCCATCAAGTATTATGGGAACCAAGAGGGATGGGTTACGTCCTTGGTGTGCCTGAGAATGGAATTGGGCGAACCGGATGCATCCGGTCGAAGGCGACCGGTGCCCATCGAAGGTTCCAACTTCAACATGGAGGTGGATACGGTGGTGGTAGCAATCGGTAACAGCTCCAATCCACTGGTACCCCAGACCACCCCGGGGCTGGAGGTGAACAAGTGGGGAAACATAGTAACGGATGAGACTACCATGCGAACCTCCCGCCAGGGCGTTTGGGCGGGTGGTGATATTGTCACCGGCGGAGCTACGGTGATATTGGCTGCCGGTGCAGGAAAAGCAGCTGCCAAGGATATACACCGGTACCTGGAGACTTTATAATAAACGTTTTGGATAACCGTAGGCTTTAGCTTACGGGATTTCGTAGGGACAGCCTTTATGGCTGTTCTTTTTTTGTGGGGGTTGCGCAGATGTGCCCCCAGACGGGAGCGTCCGGTCGTCTGGGCATTCATGCGGCTCGTTAATGATGTTCGATCCTTCGACCCTTCGATAAACTCAGGGCACTGACAGTTCGACTTCCTGCGGTTTTACCTCAGGACAAGTCGCTCACTGTCCCTGAGCGAATCCGAAGGGAGCGAAGTCGAAGCACAAGCTCAGGGTGTACCATAAATAGAACCACAACATAAATAAAAGTGCCCGTCAGGAAATCCGACAGGCACTTTTGAAAACTAATCCCCATGTCAACAAAGTCAAGTCTATTTGCCCGGTGGTGGTCCAGTATGATACAGATAATTGATCAAGTAAACCACGTCCGCTATGCTGACATCGCCATCCGAATTAGCATCGCTGCAGATTATAATGGGTGAACATACCGGATCCGGTCCCCCCTTGAATATATAGTTGATGAGATAGATCACATCTCCCACGTCAATCAAACCGTCTGCATTAACGTCGCCCAAAGCGGGACCGCATTCGTAGACTTTGATATCGAAAGCATCCACCCCGGCCTCAACCACAGAGCCAGAATTTAAATCCGAGGCTTCAAAGCGAACTTTAATCCTGTTGGACGGAGTAACGAAGCTGGCCACCATGAATGAATACTCGGTCCAATCACCTAAACTCCCCGGTCCGATGGTCTGGACCGTGGTCCAGTTGGTTCCTCCGTTGCTGGAAACATATACATAAAATAGATCGTTATTAGGATCGGCACCGCAGTCGTTTTTGTACCATACTGCATAATGAACCAAAGCATCGGTAACTTGGCTTAAATCTATGTTGGGTGAGATCAACCAGGTGATACCACCATCGATATCGTAATCACCCACTCTATTATCGGTGACGTAGCAGTAACCTGATCCATCGTAATCGGTAGGTGGATCACAACGACTGCCACCACCCGCTGGAATCCCGCGCTGCCAAGCACCGGTGGTTAAGCCAGTTCCATTTTGAACCGTCCAACTCTTGTCCGTGTTGAAATCATCGGTGAAAAACACCTGTTCTCCAGTAGCAGCTATTGCATTCAAAACTGTACTAGGTGCCGTGGATGGATAGGATTGATACCGTCCATCCGTGGTTTGTGTTTTAAAATAATATGAAACCTGGGTACCGCAATCCGCTCCGGGGAAAACCGCATCGTAGATATTAGGTTGAACTTCCGTCATAGCGATTGTGTCCCAACCGGATCCATCATTAAAATATAGCTTACCAGTACCGGGCTGTGGTTGAGCGATTACACCTGTAACCTCTACCCGTACTATGGTTCCACCACTTGGTAAGATCAATTCCGGCAGTCCGTCCGGAAAACTATAAGCTAAAAGCGACAGCTCGGGAGCATCCATGTTGTGCGCCCCAAAACCGACCGCTATCTCGGCATAATGCGGCGTCCCGTCATAGATATTGCCGTTGTCGTCATCTAAGGTCAGGTAGTCGATGGTGATGCTGGGATCGATCCCTCCTCCGCTGTGCAGCAGCATGGCATTCACCGCTAAGTCGGAGATGATGTCTAAATAGGTGCTCGGATTGGTGGCTAAAAGAGCATTCCGGGTGCTCCACACACAGCCGGAAAGTAACTGCCCGCAATAGTGGATCTCCCCGCTGCAAGGATACTGCATGGTATTGTCCGCATTCCGCAAAGGAGTAGTACAACTGCCGGTGAACCCGTAGCCCGTCCCCGAATTGTCCGTGATCAGACTCCCCATCACGTCCCCCATTCCCTCCCCGTATTCATCCTGCCCGCTCCCCGCCATCGCCACCAGATGATGCCCGTATTCATGATGGACGATGGTCGACCAGGCCGTGTTGGGATACCCGCTCCCCGCCCGGCAGAAGGTGATGGAACTCCCGTCATACCAGGCATTCCCCGGACAGTAGCCCGTATTGTCGTTAACCTTCACCGGAAACTGGCTCTGCTGCAAACCCGGATAGGAAGGATTGTACTTAAGGGTAAAGTCCCGCACCACGTTCGCCTGCAGATAACCGTTCACCTGCGCCCGCACAAGCTCGTCCGTGTTGGCATCATTGTGCATGAAATTGGCCGGTCCGGGAGGAGTTACC
>Ga0299915_10000804_pt1 | contig 23250 bp, 23 predicted proteins | sample RVTome_13_FD_200263 | JGI IMG/M metagenome (GOLD analysis project Ga0299915, IMG submission 200263) | Soil microbial communities from uranium-contaminated site in the Upper Colorado River Basin, Wyoming, United States - RVT92D227 (version 2) ... | reverse complement strand
CCGGATCCTGGCGGATCCGAAGCGGGCGCGGCTCGGCGGCGAGCGCAAGGAGCTGACCGTGCTGTTCAGCGACATCCGCGGGTTCTCGCAGGTGGCGGAGGGGATGCCGCCCGAGGAGCTCGCGGCGTTCCTCGGCGAGTACCTGACGCCGATGACGGATCTCGTGCTCGCCTCGGGCGGCACGCTCGACAAGTACATCGGCGACGCGATCATGGCGATCTGGGGCGCGCCGATCGACATGCCGGATCACGCGGCGGGCGCGTGCGAGGTCGCGCTGAAGATGCAGGAGGCGCTCGTCGGGATGAACCGCGTGTGGAAGCAGGCCGGCCGGCCCGCGATCGCGATCGGGGTCGGGCTGAACACCGGGCCGATGGCGGTCGGGAACATGGGCTCGACGGCGCGCTTCGAGTACACGGTGCTCGGCGATCAGGTGAACCTCGGCTCGCGGCTCGAGGCGCTGACGAGGGAGTACGGGGTCGGGATCCTCGTCGGCGAGGCGACCGCGAAGGCGGCCGGCGCCGGCTACGTGTTTCGCGAGATCGATCTGGTGCGCGTGAAGGGGCGCGCGACGGCGGCGCCGGTGTTCGAGCTGTGCGGGCGCGCGGGGTACGTGGTGGATCCGGCGTGGGCCGAGGCGCTGGCGCTGTATCGCAAGCGCGAGCTCCCGGCGGCAAAGGAGCGGTTCGCGAAGCTCGCGAATGATCCGGCCGCGGTGGTGATGGCGCGGCGCTGCGAGGTGCTCGCGGCGGAGCCACCTCCGGACGACTGGGACGGCGTGTACGAGCAGCGCTCGAAGTGATGGCTACTTCACCGGCACGAGCTTCCACGACTCACTGTCGACGTCGAGTGACATGCCATTTCCCATCGTCTTCGTGGTCGACCGGAAGTGGCCACCGTCGAGGAACGTGAGCTTCCAGAGCGGCGCATCACCTGGCGCCACGAGCTTCAGCTTGCCATCCGCGTTGGTACCGAGGCCCTCGCCGCTCGCCTTGCTGATGATCCGATGGAGGAGCTGCGTGTCGATCACGGGCATCGTGAAGGCACGCGCGTCGATCACCAGCTCGACGCCGGTGACGTGCGTGTGGCCGTCCTTCACGAACGGCCGCGGAAACGCCGTAGCCGCGGCGAGCTCGACTCTTTGCGCGCTGAGGACCCCGCATTGTATGCGCGCTCGCCGACGAGGCCACCACACCGGAAGGTCCCATCGGCGGCGGTGGTCGTGTGCCCGTGATCACCGTTTCCCTCGAGCCCGACGTGCAGGCCCCCACGCGGATTGCCGAGGTCATCCTCGACCACCCACGCTCGCATTCGCGACGGCCTTGTCATCGCGACGGGACCAGGCAAGGAGGCCACGATCCAGTCCGCTGCTGACGCACACGGCCGGGATCCCGAATTCTGTGCAGGACGCCGGCATCCTCGCGCGCAAGGCCGAGAAGTTTTCGGTGGCCGAGCTGCCCACGCTGTTCTCGAGCAAAGAGCTCGAGTTCCCGCGGGGACGGCTCCGGTTCGAGCTCGGGACGAATGGGCCCATCGCGTCGGTCATCGTCGAGCAAGGGGCGCTCGCGCTCGGCTATCGACGAGCCCGGTGCGTCAGGATCGCTCGGTGAGCATCAGACGTAGCGCACGAACGAGAGCCACACTCCGGCGAGCACCAGCATGAACAGGCCGAACGGCAGGAGGCTGCGTCGGATCCTCCGCTCGTGCCTGATGATGTCGTCGAGGTGATTCGTCATCGAATCGAGGTGATGCATCCGCCAGGCCCGCCTCCTGCGAGCCCGCGGTCATCGCAGGAAGACGAACAGCAAGAGGATGAGGATGGCGAAGATGCCCGAGACGACGAGCGTCCAGCGGCGCTGGCTATCCTGGAGCCTCAGGGGATCGTCGTCGTAGGCGGGATAACGATCGAGGTGCGTTGGCATGATCGGCTCGATTGCATCGCGCGCGCCGCGATTCAGCGGACGAGCAGGAACAGCAGCGCGATGAAGGCCGCGAACGTGAGGTAGAGCAGCACGCGCCAGGCGTAGCGGCGTGGCTCCGTGGGGCGCTCGTTGGGGGCGTAGCGAATGTGATCGTCGTAGGCGTGGCGCTGATCGAGGTGCGTCGGCATGACACCGAACCCTGCATGGCCCGGGCCGCTTCCGGCGGTGGTAGCGTGGTCGCGATGCGAAGCTGGTGGATCGCGTGTGCGTTCGTCGTCATCGCGAGCGGATGTGGCCCGAGGAAGCCGATGCGCCCGTTCCAGGTCGGCACGTTCGATGGCTACCTGATCGAGCCGTGCGAGACCGCGAAGGGCCCGCGGGGACACGTCGTGCGCGGCACGAGGAGCCACGACCCGGGCGAGGCGGCGAGCCCCGAGCGCGTCGAGTCGTATCGCGACAAGTACCTGCTGCCGCGGCTGAAGGACGCGGTCAGCATCACGGGGTTCGCGAGCGATGCGACCTGTGCGCGCAGCGGGATGACGATCTTCGTCGACTTCGAGGGCCCCGATCGCCTGGGCGAGGCGCTGCACGTGGTCGGTGAGGTGCTGCGCGATCAGCCGACGGACATCGAGGTCGTGGTCGTGCGCGGCAAGCCATAGGGTCCCTCCGTGAAGTCGCAATGTCTCACGTGGTTACACGACGTTCGGAATCTGGAAAGTTGTGGAAGTGGAAAGCGTCCCCAGCGCGATCGCGACCGACTCGTCGCCGACGTCGATCTGCGCCGCGGCGAGCGGTGAGGCGATCGGGGCCTGGACGATCTCGGTCGCGAGGACCTGCTCCATGAGCCATGCCGTGTGCTCGTCGACGATCCGCTGTAGCGCCGGCGACGCGATGACCGAGACGATGATGCGCTGCTCGTAGGCGAGGTTCGCCTTCTTGCGAAGATCCTGCAGGCCGCGGTTGAGGTCACGCATATGGCCCTCCTCGACGAGCTTCGGATCGCTCGTGAGGTCGAGCACGACGACCACGCCCTCGGCCGTGGCGACGCCGACGCCTTCGCTCGCGAGCTGGAGCAGGGTGTATTCGTCGGGCTCGATGCGGTGGCCGGCGGCGATCAGCGCGGCGCCTTCGAACGTGAAGTTGCCGTCCTTGATCGCGGCCTGGACCGCCTTGACGTCGCCGCGCAGCCGCTTGCCGAGCTTGCCGAAGTCGAGCTTGGGGACGTTGCGCGTGACGCCGGCGGCCTCGGCCTCGGAGAGCACGCGGACCTCCTTGACGTTGAGCTCGTCGGCGAGGAGCTCGCGGTTGTGGTCGATCGCGGCCTGGGAGAGGCCGCTGATCGCCACGGAGCGCAGCGGGTGGCGGTGCTTGATGCGGTGGTCTTCGCGGATCGATCGCGCGAGGCGAACGACCCGGCGGACCGTGGTCATCTCGACGGAGATCTCCGGCGCGAGCCACTCGGGCCGCGCGGACGGCCAGTCCTCGAGGTGGACCGAGCGTTCGTTGCCGAGCGCGGCGTGGACGCTCTCGGCCAGGAACGGCGCGAACGGGGCGGCGATGCGCGCGAGCGCGGAGAGCGCGGCGTACAGGACCTCGTACGCGGTGCGCTTGTCGTCGTCGATGCCGGGGCGCCACAGGCGCTGCTTGCAGAGCCGGATGTACCAGGTCGACAGCAGGGTCGTGTAGTCCTCGAGCAGGTCGTAGCACCCGGCGAAGTCGTAGCGCGCCATGCAGGCCTCGACGCCGGCGCGCAGGCCTTCGGTCTCGCCGAGGAGGTAGTGGTCCAGCCGCGTCGGTGCGGGGAGCTGGCCGGTCGGCTCGAAGCCGTCGATGCGCGCGTAGGCGCAGAAGTAGTGCAGCGAGTTCCAGATCGGGATGCAGAACCGCCGGACGGAGTCGTGGACGCCGGCCTCGTTGAACCGCAGGTCGGTGCCGCGCACGGCGGCCGACGACAGGAGCGCGATGCGCAGTGCGTCGGAGCCGTGTTGCTCGACGAGCTCCATCGGATCGGGGTAGTTCTTCAGCCGCTTGGACATCTTGCGGCCGTCCTGCGCGAGGATGACGCCGTGGCAGACGGCATCCTTGAACGGCGGGCCGTCGAACAACGCCGCGGAGAGGACGACGAGCGTGTAGAACCAGCCGCGCGTCTGCGCGATGTACTCGACGATGAAGTCGCCCGGGAACGTGGCCTCGAATTCGGCGCGCCGATCGAACGGATAGTGGACCTGCGCGTAGGGCATCGAGCCCGACTCGAACCAGCAGTCGAGGACGTCCGACACGCGGCGCATCGTGCCGCCGCACGTGCACGGCCACGCCGGCTCGTCGATCGCGGGGCGGTGCCAGTCGATGACCGGGTGTCCGCACTTCTGCTCGACCTCGGCCCGCGAGCCGATCACGTCGATCGCGGTGCACGCGTCGCAGCGCCACACCGGTACGGGCGCGCCCCAGAATCGATTGCGCGAGACCGCCCAGTCGCGCGCATCGGCCAGCCAGTGGCCGAAGCGGCCGTCGCGGACATGCGACGGGGTCCAGCGGATCTGCTGGTTCGCGGCGAGCATGCGCTGCTTGACGTCGGTGACGCGGACGAACCAGGTGCGGATCGCGCGGTAGATCAGCGGCTCGTCGCAGCGCCAGCAGTGCGGGTAGTTGTGATCGTAGGTCTCGCGACGAAGCAGCGCGGACGCGAGGGCGTGGACGATCGCGGCGTTCGAGGTGAAGACGTGCTGCCCGGCGAAGTCCGTGACGCGCTCGTCGAACGTGCCGTCGTCCTGCACCGGGTTCGGACCCTCGATGCCGTGCGCGGCGCACAACGTGTTGTCGTCCTCGCCGAACGCCGGCGCGAGGTGGACGATGCCGGTGCCGTCTTCGGTGGTGACGAAGTCGCCCGCGAGGACCCGGAACGCGTTCGGAGTCGCGGCGAAGTACCGGAACAGCGGCTCGTAGTGCGCGCCGACGAGCTCGCGGCCGAGCTTGCGCGTGGTCGGGAGGTAGCCGTCGAGCTCGCTCGCATACGCGGCCGCGCGCGACTCGGCGATCCAGAGCCCCTCGTCGCCGCGGGCGTAGCGGACGTAGGTGATGTCGTTGCCGACCGCGAGCGCGACGTTCGACGGCAGCGTCCACGGCGTGGTCGTCCAGGCGAGCAGGCACTCGCCATCCGCGATGCGGAACTTGACGGTGATCGCCGGGTCCTGGCGCGGGCGGAACGCGTCGTCGAGCTTGGCCTCGAAGTTCGACAGCGTGGTCTGGCAGCGCGTGCAGTACGCGACGACCTTGTTGCCCTCGTAGACGAGCCCGCGATCGTAGAGCGAGCGAAACACCCAGACGACGGACTCCATGTAGCTCTGGTCCATCGTCTTGTAGTCGTCGTCGAAATCGACCCACCGACCGAGGCGGCCGATGATGCGCCGCCACTCGTCGGCGTAGCGGAGGACCGAGGCCTTGCACGCGGCGTTGAACGGGCCGATGCCGTAGGCGAGGATCTCGGCGCGCGACTTGAAGCCGAGCTCCTTCTCGATCTCGAACTCGACGGGAAGACCGTGGCAGTCCCAGCCCCAGCGGCGCGGGACGTGGCGGCCTCGCATCGTGAAGTACCGCGGGACGACATCCTTGATGTACGTCGTGAGGATGTGGCCGTAGTGCGGCAGGCCGGTCGCGAACGGCGGGCCGTCGTAGAACACGTACTCGGGTGCGCCGATGCGCTGCTCGATCGATCGCTCGAACGTCCCTTCGCGTTGCCAGCGCGCGAGTATTTCGCGCTCGAGAGCCGGGAAGCTCACCTCCGTCGGGACGTCACGGAACCGCGACATCGCGACAGTATGCCCGCTTCATCCGCCGCGCGCGGGGCGACAATGGCGTCATGAAGCCTTCGGACCCATCGTCCGATCCGACCGTGGCCGCCGAGCCGACCGACACCGAAGCGACCCACCACCGGTTCTCCACCGAGCCCACCGGCGAACAGCCGCGGGCGGTCGTCCCGATCGAGAGCTACGCGCTCGGTGACGTGATCGGGCGCGGCGGGATGGGCGAGGTGGTGCTCGCGCATGATCGCGAGATCGGCCGCGACGTGGCGATCAAGCGGCTGCGGACCGAGGACCCGACGGCGGAGGCGCTCGATCGCTTCATGCGCGAGGCCCGGATCCAGGCGCGCCTCGATCACCCGGCGATCGTCCCGGTCTACGAGCTCGGTCACGACAGCGCCGGGCGGCCGTACTTCACGATGAAGCGGCTCGCCGGCGTGACGCTCGCCGAGGTGCTCGCGGCGCGATCGCTACCGCGCCAGCGGCTGCTGCGCGCGTTCGCCGATGTCTGCCTCGCCGTCGAGTTCGCCCACGCGCGCGACATCGTGCACCGAGATCTCAAGCCGGCGAACATCATGCTCGGCGACTACGGCGAGGTCTACGTCCTCGACTGGGGGCTCGCGCGCACGCTCGACGGGGAGCTCGAGCGCCCGGGTGAGGGCCGCCCGCGCGAGTTCGGGACGCAGGCCGGAGCGATGCTCGGGACGCCGGGCTACATGGCCCCCGAGCAGATCGAGGACGCGGCCGCGGTCGGACGCCCGGCCGACGTCTACGCGCTCGGCGCGATCCTGTTCGAGATCCTCGCGGGCGAGCCGCTCCATCCACGAGGCGATGCGATCGCCAGCACGCTGGCCGCGACCGACGGTTCGCCGGCGCGACGCCGTCCAAACAGCGCGGTCCCGCCCGAGCTCGACGCGCTGTGCAGCGCGGCCCTGGCGACCGACCCGACGGTTCGACCGACCGCCGACGAGCTCGCGGAGCGCGTCCAGCGCTACCTCGACGGCGATCGCGACCTCGAGCGTCGGCGTACCCTCGCGGTCGAGCAGCTCGCGCACGCACGCACCACGCTCGTCGAGGGCCAGCGTGCCGAGGCGATGCGCGCCGCTGGCCGCGCGCTCGCGCTCGATCCCGAGCTGGCCGCGGCGGCCGAGCTCGTCACCGCGCTGATGCTCGAGCCGCCGGCGACGCCACCGCCGGAGTTACAGGAGGTGCTCCGAGCGTCGGACGCGAGCACGGTCGGTCGCCACGCGCGGGAGTCCGCGCATGCGTTCTTCGCGATCGCGTTGCTGGCGCCCGCGGTGATCTGGAACGGCGTGCTGAGCTGGCGGCTGATCGGCGCGATCGTCGCGGCGACGCTCGTGCTCACCATCGCGGCGTTGAGGATCGCGCGCTCACCGGATCGCAGCTTCCGCGAGATGTTCGCCTACGTCCTCGGCGTCAGCGTGCTGCTCGTGGCCCTCGGACGCCTGTGCGGTCCGTTCCTGTTCGTGCCGGCGATCGCGTCGTTCATCGCGCTGTCGGTCACCTCGTTCCCGGTGTTCGTCGGACGCGCGTGGCTCGTGATCGGCTGTGCGGTGGCCGGCTGGGTGGTGCCGCTGGTGCTCGAGCAGCTCGGCATCTTCGCGTCGACGTGGTCGCTCCACGACGGTGCGTTCGTCATCACCTCGAACGCGATCCGGCTGGAGGGTGGGTCGACGATCGCGCTCGCGGTGATCCTCTCGATCGCGACGATCGTGATCGCGGGGCTTCATGGCGGTCGTCGAGCGACGGCCTACCAGAGCGCTCGCCGCCAGCTGGTCACGCAGGCGTGGCACCTGCGGCAGCTCCTGCCGGCGAAGCCGTGAGCCGGTTCACCGCGGCGATGGGAGCGCCCGGCGGACTGTACCCGGCGCGATGATCAAAAGGGCGATCGGGATCGCGACGCAGATCAGCGTCATCACGCGCAGCAGCGTGTCCATCGCCGCGAGGGAAACCGGATCGTCATCGCCGATCACAGCCTGCCCGGCGCGCCGCTCCCGGCCGAGTCGATTCGCCGGCAGCTCCATCTGAGGCTCGGTCGGCAATCCCTGGCCGACCGAGTCAGCCGATTGGCCACCCGGGTCAAGTCACCCGAGGTCTCGTTCGGCATTGTCTCGCGTCATGCGTACGATCCTGATCGCGTCGTTGGTGGTGTTTTCGAGCTGTGCCGAGGCTGGCGATGACGACACGTCCGCGCTCGGCGACGCGCTGCAGGATGGTGGCGATCCCGCCAACGGGGCGCTCTACGCGGTGGACGTGAGCCACTGGGAGAGCCCGCTGAGCCAGCACGAGCTGGACTGCTTCTGGTCGCACGGCGTTCGCCACGTCGTGAGCGGGACGCAGGTCGCCGAGGTCACGCGCCAGCAGCTCGCGATGGCCGAGTCGCGCGGCATGACCGTCGACGCGTACGTGTATCTGCATTGGGATCGCGATCCGGTCGCGCAGGTCGCGGAGGCATTCGCCACCGCCGATGGATTTCCGATCGGGCGCATGTGGCTCGACGTCGAGGAGTCGGCCGGGGGCCGCAGCGTCACCACGATGATCGCACTCCTGCGCCAGGCTGCCGATGCGTGCATCGCGGATGGTCGCGCCGAGTGCGGGATCTACACGCGGGGCACGTACTGGCAGCCCGCATTCGGCAACACGAAGCAGTTCGCCGAGCTGCCGCTCTGGTACGCGCGCTACAACTTCAAGCGGTCGCTCGACAGCTGGCAGACCGAGCGGTTCGGTGGGTGGACGTTCCCCGCCGCGAAGCAATGGGCCGAAGAGGTGCTGTGCGACGTCGGCGTCGACAAAGACTCGATGCAGGTGATCGCGACGCCGACGATCGTCGTCGATCGCACCCCCCCGCCTCCACCGACCACCGTGCCCGCAGCACCGACCGAGCTCTACCCGGCGGACGGCGCGACGGTCGGCGTGCCCTACGTGAAGATGATGGCGGCGTCGATCCCCGGCGCGACGAGCTGGCAGCACGCCCTCGAGAAATGGGATCCGGTCGGATCGCGGTGGACGCCGCACTTCACGTGGACGTCGTCGGTGCCGTTCCGCAAGGCGTTCCCCACGACCGATCGGTACTACCGGATGCGCGTTCGCGCGCGCAACGGACTCGGCTGGGGAGCATGGTCGAGCGCGGCGATCTTCGGCTACGGACACCCGACCGGTGCAGCTCCCGGCGCCCAGCCACCACCACCACCACCACCACCACCGCCGCCTCCACCGAGCGCGACGGTGCCGGCGGGGTTGGCTCCCGACGGGACGACGGTGGTGTCGCCGTCGGTGACGATGACGTGGAGCGGCGTCTCCGGCGCAGCGAGCTACGAGATCGCGATCGAGCGGCAGGTCGGCGCCACGTGGACGAGCTACACGACCTACACGTCGACCACCCCGAGCAAGACGTTCTGGCCGCAGAGCCACGGCACGAGCTATCGCTTTCACGTCCGCGCGATCGTCGCCAACGTTCCGACCGCCTGGTCGGTGTGGGCCAGCTTCGCGTTCTCCTGACGCGTGCATCCGCGTGATACGGTGGTGGTGTTCGCTCGCGGGACATCTCCTCTTGCCCGCTCTACCCACCATCGCCAGCGGTGCGATCCGCAAGCTCCTCGGCGGGCTCGCGGCGATCGAGCTCGATCTGCGCGAGGTGTGCGCCGCGGCGCGGACGGTTCCGACCGTTGCCGACGATCCCGATGGGCGCGTTCCGATCGAGGTGCTGTACGCGTTGTGGGAAGCAGTGTGGGCGCGGCGACCGGACCCCGAGCTCGTGCTCGACGGCGCGCGGCGCTACGTCCTCGGTGATTACGGGTTGGTGGGCTTCGTGTGCGCCAGCTCCGCGACGCTGCGCGAGGGCCTGCTCCACGTCGTCCGGTACTCGCGGTTGTGGACCGATACGCCGGTGATGTCGTTTCACGATGGGGCGATCGAGCTGCGCGACCATCCGCCGGTCGCCGACCGCATCGGGCTGCGGCTCGCCACCGAATCGGCGCTCGCCGAGCTCCTCCACGGTGCGCGCGCCCTGACCGCACGATCGGATCTGGCTCTCGCTTCGGTCGAGATCGCGCATCCGGCCCCCGCCGACGTGACCGCGTATCGGGCGTTTTTCGGCGTGGCGCCCGCGTTCGGCGCGCGCCGCACGGCGATCGTGTTCGAGGCGCACGACCTCGACAGCCCGCTGCGTGGCTCGGATCAGAAGCTCGGAGAGTTCCTCCGCGACCTGGCGAACGAGGCGCTCGCGCGTCGGGGTGATCCCGACAGCATCGTCGAGCGGGTCCGCGCGTGCGTCGCCGAGGTCCTCGCGCGTGGTGCCCCCGACGTCGCCGACGTCGCGCGGCGGCTCGCGATGAGCGAACGCACGCTGCGGCGGAGGCTCGACGAGGAAGGGGACGGGTTCCGCGCGATCGTCGACGAGACGCGCTCCGAGCTCGCGCGCGTCTACGCCCGTGATCTGCGGCTGCCACTCGCCGAGATCGCGTTCCTGCTCGGCTACGCGGAGCAAAGCGCGTTCCAGCGCGCGTTCAAGCGCTGGACGGGCCAGACCCCGGCCGCGTGGCGAGTCTCGTCGAATGCGGCCGCGATCGGCGTCGGATCGGTGAGGCGATCGTGAACCTCGCGTGGATCACCGTCCTCGTGCTTGGGGGGCCAGCTCCTGCCGTCGGCGAAGGCGTGAACCGGTTCACCGCGATGGCAACGCGCGGCGCCAGCGGGTCCCGACCTCGAAGCCCCGGCGCACCGCCGACAGCGTGCGCACGGTGATCGCGAGCTCGCGCGTCGAGAGCTCGGCGCCGACCGCGATCAGGACGCGATCGTCGGTGTCGTCCATCCGCAGCACGAGCGCGTGGCCGCGCGCGGTGGGACGCACCAGCCGCGATCGGCGATGGCGCGGGTTCGCGATCAGCTCGACCAGGCCGTCGGCGACCAGCGCCCCGACGACCTCCTGGACGTGTTGCCGCGTGACCGAGCGCGTGCGCGCGAGCGCGGGGACCGTCTGCGCGCCGTAGCGCACGAGCCCGCGCAGGATCCCGCGGCGCGCGGTCGACCGCCCCTCGTCGCCGTAGATCTGCTCGGCGACCCAGCGCAGGCGGTGGAACAGCGCGATGGTCTCGTCGATCACCGCGCGGAGCTCGCCGCGGGCGTGGGGCTTGCGGAGCTTGCGAGGCGCGCGGGACCGCACCCGCCGAGCCTCCAAGATGACAGGCCACCTGTCAATATTCGAGCGCCGGGGCCTTCACGCCACGCCCGACTCCGGTCAGATCCGGGGATGTCCCTCCCTCCCCGGCTCGGCGTGTCATTCACGGACGAGCAGTTGATGATCGCGAAGGCCGCGCGCGAGCTCGCCAACCGCCGGCTTCGCCCGACCGCCGCCGAGCGCGATCGCACGGGCAGGTTCCCGCTCGAGGAGCTCCGCGAGCTCGCCGAGCTCGGGCTGCTGGCGATGAAGGTGCCGGTTGCCGATGGCGGCTCGGGCACCGACAACGTCGGCTACGTGCTCGCGATGCAGGCGATCGCCGAGGCGTGCGCGTCGACCGCCGTGATCCTCGCCTCGAGTAACCTCGCGTCGAAGATCCTCTCGGATCACGCGAACCCCGCGCAGAAGCAGCGCTGGCTGCGCCCGTATGCCGAGGGCGCGCTCGGACCGGCGAGCTTTGCCCTGAGCGAACCGGGCTGCGGCTCGGACGCCGCCGCGCTGACCACGGCCGCGCGCGCGACCGGCGACGGGTTCTCGTTGACCGGGCAGAAGCTCTGGATCACGGCCGGCGCGCACGCCGGCATCCACGTGGTGTTCGCGCGCACCGACGGGCCCGGACCCGAGGGGATCAGCTGCTTCGTCGTCGAGCGCGGGACGCCCGGCCTCGAGGTCGGCAAGGAGGAGGACAAGATGGGCCAGCGCTCGTCGGGCACCGTCGCGCTGGGGTTCGACGACTGCCGCATCCCCGCGGACAACCTGATCGGCCGGCGAGGTGCCGGCTACACGATCGCGCTGTCCGCGCTGGGCGCCGGGCGCGTCGGCATCGCGGCGCTCTCGCTCGGGCTCGCCGAGGCGGCGCTCGCCGCGACCCTCGCATACGCACGCGAGCGGCGCGCGTTCGGCAAGGCGCTGACCGAGTTCCAGAACACGCAGTTCGTGCTCGCCGATTCCCGCACCGAGCTCGACGCGGCGTGGCTGCTCACGCTGCGCGCCGCGCGGCTGCTCGACGATGGCGACAAGGCCGCCGCCGAGACCAGCATGGCGAAGCTGTTCGCGTCCGAGGCGTGCGGTCGCATCGTCGATCGCGCGGTCCAGCTCCACGGTGGCAACGGCTACTCTCGCGAGTACGACGTGGAGCGGATCTATCGCGACGCGCGGGTGACCCGGATCTACGAGGGCACGAGCGAGGTCCAGCGGCTCGTGATCGCGCGCGAGTTACTCCGTGGTTCGTAGCGAGCGTTACCGCGAGTTCCGGGATCAGATCCTGCATCTCGCGTGAGCCGTGTAGTAGTTTGGTGGCGATGACGGTGCTCGTCCTCGACTTCGACGGCACGATGACCGATGCCGAGGCGGAGGGACGCCCGTTTCGCGACGGCTATCTCGACGATCTGTGCACGCTCGTCGGGCGTGGGGCCGGCGATCCCGACGTGCTCGCGACCGCGGTGAGGACCGAGGACGCGCTCGCGGCCAAGCCCGAGTCGCACCCGTTTCTGTGGATGGGACGCGCGGTCGCCCCGGCCACGGTGGATCCGTACCTGCGCATGGTGCCGATCGCGCACGCGATCCTCGATCGGTTCGACGCCCTACCCGGCGCGACCGATCGCGGCCGGCTGCTCGGCGGCGTGCTCTACAAGTACAACTACGCCAAGACGCTCGGTAGCCCGGTGTTTCGCGCGGGCGCCGGCGACCTGCTGCGCGGGCTCGAGGGCCGCGACACCTGGATCGTGACGAACTCCGACACCCACGCGGTGGCCGGCAAGATCGCCGCGCTCGATCGAGAAGTCTCGGGCCTCACGTGGCTGACGTCGCGCGTGCGCGGCCATGCCCGCAAGTTCGACGTCGACGACACCTGGACCGGCGCCGACTCCGAGCTCGCCCTGCCCGGCCTCGAGCGCCCCGTGCTGCTGCGCCGCCGCGCCTACCACGACATCCTGCGCGCGATCCTCGACGACGCCGGCAAGACCTTCGAGGACCTCGTCGTGATCGGCGACATCTTCGAGCTCGACCTCGCGATGCCACTCGCGCTCGGTGCGCGCGTCGGGCTCGTGTCCTCGCCGAGGACCCCGTCGTACGAGCGCGCCTTCGTCGACGCGCACCCCCGTGCCCGGATCATCGACGAGCTCTCCGAGATCCCGGCATTCGCGTTCGGGTCGTGATGCGCCGCGCGTGGGTGCTCGCGGGTCTCGCAGCCGTGCAAGGGCGAGCCGAAGCAAGCCGCACCCGAGCCCGAGCCGATCAGGCTCCACCGTCCTCCGTAGCCTGCTAGCGGCGCTCGAGATCGGCCCACACGGGCGCGTGATCCGAGCGGCCTGCGTCGACGACGGCGGCGTTCAGCGGACGGAAGTGCGAGTCGTGGAGGATGTGATCGAGGCGGAACTTCAGGGTCACCCCGCCGCTGATCGGCCACTGCCAGGTCTCGGCATTCGGATGAAACTTCGGCAGCGCGTTCGCGAAGCCGTGGCCTCGAAACACCGCGATCGCCATGCCTTCGTCCTCCTCGTTGAAGTCACCGACGACGAGCGTCGGCAACGCGGGATCCAGCCTCGCGACGTGGGCCTTCGCCTCGCGCTCGCGATCCTGGCGCGTCGAGAAGTAGCCGACCACCCAGCTGCCGCTCTCGCTCATCGGCGGGCGCAGGTGGAGGTTCAGGATCTGGAGCGGCCCACCGGGCGCCTCGATGACCACGCGATGCGCGAAGAACGGCCCGCCGCCGTCGACGAGCGTGTCCAGGTGCGTGATCGGCCAGCGCGACATGACGCCCATCCCGCCGGCGATCCAGTGGTTGCGCGCGCCCTCGAAGCGATGATGTGGAAACCGCGTCGCGAGCCCCTCGATCAACGCGGTCGACCACTCCTCGGTCGTCTCCTGGAACAGCACGAGATCGGGCGACACCGACGCGACCGCATCGATGCCGGCCTGGTCGCCGCGCAGCCCGAAGTTGACGTTGTAGGTCATCACGCGGAGCCGCACGGCACCCGGCGAGCCGACCTGCGGCGGTGCGGCGATCGGAGCACTACCGGTCCAGTTCGAGCTCGGACCCGAGCTGGAGCACGCGGCGAACGTGATGCCGAAGATGGAGACGAGCACCCTCATGACTGCTCCTGTTCCGCGGGTGAACCGTGTGGTCGCGATCTGACTCGAGGCGGGGTGATCCGGGTTGTCTGGCATCGGGGTCTTCATGAATCGAGGCTAGGTCCTCAGCTCGAACGCCGTGCGGATGCGACCTTGCGCCCCTGTCAAACGTTTGTGGATGCCGTGTGAACGGTCCCCGGGCCGAGCCGGATCACGAACGCGCCGTCGGTCCACGTCGCCGCGCCGCCATGGGCCTCGGCGACCGCGCGCACGAACGCGAGGCCCAGGCCGGTGCCGCCGGTGCGACGCGAGGCGAAGCGCTCGAACAGCCGCGGGAGCAGCTCCGCGGGAACGCCCGGACCATCATCGCGAACGAGGATGGAGGTCGCGCGAACCTCGACGGTGACCCTCGACGCGGCGTGCGCGTATGCGTTGTCGAGCAGGTGACCGAGCGCGCGCGCGACCGCGTTCGGCGCGATCGTACCGGCGGTCTTCGCACCGATCAGCTCGATGGCGATCGCCGCCGGCGGTGGGCGATCGCCCATGACCTGGTCGGCGAGCGCTCGGAGATCCGTGGCGACGCGCGGTTCGTCGAGCAAGCCGGCCTCGGTGCGCGCGATCTCGAGCAGGTCGGCGAGCGTGCGATCGATCGCGACGACCGCGCGACGTGCGGTGTCGTCGAGCGCGGCGCGCGCCGCGGGCTCGAGCGCGCCGGCGTCGAGCGCGAGCTTGATGCGCGCGAGCGGGCTCTTGAGCTCGTGCGCGAGATCGGCGGCGGCCTCGGCGTCGCGGCGGCGGCGATGCTCGAGCCGACCTGCCAGATCGTCGACGGTGCGCGCGACCTCGGCGATCTCGCGCGGCGCGCCGGCGATCGCGATCGTCTGCTGCTCGCCCCGTGCGCGCGCGGCGACCTGGCGATCGAGCGCGGCGAGCGGGCGCGTCAGCCGGCGGACGAGCCAGCCCGCGAGCACCACACCGGCGACGAGCACGGCGCCACCGAGGAGCAGGAGTCCCTCGCGTGCATCGGCGAGCCGCGAGGCGACGCGTGGTGCGGCGCGTTGCACGAGGACCACGTTGCCGTCGGCGGTGCGGACCGCGGCCTCGCACACGAGGAGCTCCTCGTCGGCGAAGGTCGCGCAGCCGGACGACCAGCCCTGGCGGGCCGCGACGACCGCATGCTCGCGCTGGGCGGGTGCGGCGCGACCGTCGTCGAAGTCCGCGAGGTCGGTCATCCCGCCGAACGAGCTCATACCGATGTCGCTGCGTTGCTTCGGCTGCTGATCGGTATCGAACACCGTGCGCAGCGTCGACCGCTCGGCGATCCACAGGCGCACCTGATGACGCGCGGCGATCGCATGCAGCGCGTCGCGATCGGTGGTCGAGGCGGCCTCCCGCGCGGCCGCCTCGGTGGCCACCGCGATCTCCGCGCGTCCCGTCCGCGCGAGCCGCTCGACGGCGATCACGATGACCGCGGGCACGAGCACGATCGCGACGAGCACGGCGAAGACCAGCCGGCGGATTCGCGTCGACGAGCCGGTCACCGAGAAGCTCCACGGTCGCGCATCGTCACTCGCGCCAGCGATAGCCCGCGCCGGTCACGGTCTCGATCTGCGCGCCCGCTCCGGGCTCGATCTCGTCGAGCTTCTTGCGCAGGCGCGCGACGTACGTATCGACGAGCCGCGGGGCGACGAACGAGTCGTCCTCGCGCGCCCGCTGGAGCAGCAGCTCGCGCGCCAGTACGCGGCCCGGGCGCTCGATCAGCGCGGCGAGCAGACGCAGCTCGGTCAGCGTCGCGGCGATCGGCGCGCGCTTGTAGCGGATCGCGAGCCGTTCGCGATCGATCTCGAGCTCGCCGGCCCGCACGATGTCGTCGCGCTCGGGTGTCGCCGCGCGCCGGGCGAGCGCACCGAGCCGCGCGAGGAGCACGCGCGTGCTGAACGGCTTGGTGATGTAGTCGTCGGCGCCGAGCTCGAGGCCGAGCGCCTCGTCGATGTCGCCGTCTCGCGACGTGAGCAGCACGAGCGGTGTGGTGTCGCCGCGCGCGCGGAGCTGGCGGCAGATCGAGAAGCCGTCGACATCGGGCAAGTTGATGTCGCACACGATCGCGTCGAAGCGCTCGCGCTCGGCGAGCCCGAGCCCCTGCCGGCCTGCGATCGCGGCGGTGACCGTGTGACCCTCGGCGCCGAGCACGACGCGGAGCGACGCGAGCAGATCCGCGTCGTCATCGATCAGGAGCAGGCGCACGGCTCGACGATACCAGCTCGCACGGCCCGCCGAGATCCGGGATCCACAGCCGCGTGTCGGGGAGGCCGCGTTCGGTCCACCAGGCACGCAGCCGAGCGACCGGCTCGCCGACGGCCTCGTCGGTCAGGCGAAACGTCCCCCAGTGCATCGCGAGCAGGTTCCGCGCGCGCAGTGCCTCGAACGCCCGCCCGGCCTCGTCGGGACCGATGTGCTGCGACTCCATGAACCAGCGCGGCGCATAGCCACCGATCGGCAGCATCGCCCAGTCGATCGGCGAGCAGCGCTCGGCGATCTCGGCGAAGTGGTCGCCCCACGCGGTGTCGCCCGAGTGATAGGCGACACCTTCGGGCCCACGCACGACGAACCCGCCCCACAGCGTCGCGTTGCGGTTCCACGGCGTGCGCATCGACCAGTGCCGCGCCGGAACGAACGTGAACGTCAGCGCCCCGATCGTGTGGCTCTCCCACCAGTCGAGCTCGACGACGTTGGGATGGCCGAGCCGCCTGAGGCGCTCGCCGTTGCCGAGCCCGACGAGGTACTGCGCGGTGTGCGGCAGCCGGCCGAGCGTAGGCAGATCCATGTGGTCGCGGTGATCGTGCGTGACGAGCACGATGTCGATCGCCGGCATCGCGTCGAGCTCGATCCCGGGCGGGACCAGGCGTCGCACCGCGCCGCTGATCGATGCCGACCAGATCGGATCGGTCACGACGAGCTGACCGCCGATCCGGAACGCCCACGTCGCGTGGCCGATCCACACCGCGCACGCTGCCTCGCGCGCGAGGGCCTCCGCTCCACCCTCGGCCTGTCGCGGACGGACCGTGTCGAGCGCCAGGTGATCGGCGCCGCGCGGATCTCTGCGTCCGAGCTTCCAGCGCAGGATGTCGGACGGACCCCGTACGGGCTGGGTCGCGCGCCGGTCGAATCGCCCCATTCCCCCGACTGTATCTCACGCGATCGAGGTCGCGGCCCGCTCGCGGTCGTGGCATATCCGTCGGATGTCGAAGCTCGGCGTCATGCTGGCTGTCTTGATCGCGATCGGCTGCAGCAAGAAGAGCGCCCCCCGCGACCTGATCGATGACAAGTCCGGGTCGAGCGTCACGCTACCCGGGCGGGGGTTCGACGTCACGGGCAACGGCGACAAGGGCGGCGAGCCGACGGATCTCGTCACGCTCGGCGACATGATCGCGACCGGTGCCATCGACAAGGACGTCGTGCGCCGGGTCGTCCGGGACAACCTCGCGAAGCTGCAGTACTGCTACGAGAAGATCTTGCTCGCGAATCCCGGCATCGAGGGCCGCGTGCTGGTGACCTTCACGATCGCGATCGAAGGCAGCGTCAGCGACGTGACCGCCACCGGCATTCACCCAGAAGTCGAGACCTGCGTCGCCGAGAAGGTGCGCACCTTCAAGTTCCCGCGGCCCGATGCGGGCAAGGTCGAGGTCTCCTACCCATTCACCTTCAAGCCAGCCTAGGGACGCTTTACACCTTCACAACTTTCTCCTCGAGGGACGCTCTCCACTTTCACGCGGCGGTGACAGCTGGCTGGAAAGTCTCGAACACGTCTTGCGGAGAAAGTTGTGAAAGTGGAGAGCGTCCCTAATCGTCGGAGCAGGGCGACGATTCCGAGCAGGAGCAGGAACGAGCCCGCATCTCCGGTCGTGCCGCATCCGCACCCGGCGGGCGAGGCAGGCTCCTCGGGCTGATCCTTCTCGACGCCGAAGTACACGAGCGCTGCATCGACGAGCTGGCTCCGCGCGTCGGTGCCCTGCACGAGCTCGAGCGGAAAGCCGATCACGATCCCCTGGTCCCACGCGATCGCGGCGGTACCGCCGGTGTCGTAGGACAGGATCGGGGTCGCGCCTGCGCCCGGTGTCAGCACATCCGGGAACCGCGCGTCGTAGCCACCCTCGGCCTGGTCGCGAAACGAGATCGGCGCGAGCGCGGCGAACGGGCCCTCGAGCGCCACCACGTTGTAGGTCTCGGCATCGTCGGCGGCGAGCGAGACGTGGAGCTGCTCGCGGACGAACAGCTGATCGTCGGGCGTGCCCTCCGAGTCGAGGGCCCACACCAGCTCGGATCCGCTGAGCAGGAGGTGACCACCGGCGACGAAGAAGCGCGCGAGCCCCTCGCGGCTCGTGTCCGCAAGCTTGGCGGTCTCCTCGCCCGCGAACCAATCGATCGCACGATACGCGGCGAGATCGAGGTCGCGCTCGGCGACGGCCTCGTCGGTCGCGCCGTCGAATGCGTAGCCCGCGGCCGCCAGCGCGAGGCCGTGGCGCGCGGCGTAGGTCCCGTCGTTCATGCGCCCGAGCCACATCCGGTCGACCACGCCGACGAGCGGTGCCTCGTCGGGCACCATCTGGGATCCATCGATCCGGTCGTAGCCACCGACGACGAGCACCGGCGCTGCACCGGTCGAGGCGAGCCGCGCCCCGACGACCTCGGTCGGCGGTGACTCGCCGCCGTCGTTGACCGCGGTGACGCGGACGAACCGCAGCGCGGCGCGCGGCAGGTTGTCGAGCACGAACGTCTCACCCTCGACGACCACGCCATCGTCGAAGCCGTAGCCGTTCTCGCCGACGTAGACCCGGTAGCGCGACGGTACGTCGCCGCCCGCCGCATCGGCCGCCGGTGGACGCCACGACACGCGGAGCGAGCCGGCGGAATTCTGGATGCGAAGCGCGACCGGCGGCTCCGGTGGCAGCACCAGCGCGCGGCCATCCTTCGCGGCGAAGTACTTCGCGATGCCCTGCGCCATCGCCCGCGCCGACAGCCGCCGGAACGTCGGTGCGCGCAGCGCGTCGGCATCGGCGGCCGTGTCGTGAAACGCGAGCTCGAGCAGGATCGCCGGCATCTCGCCGTTGTGACCGGGCGACAGCTCGCCGAGCGCCGCGGTCACCTTGCCGGCGTCGCGCCACTCGGGATCCCAGTCGGCGCGGAGGTCGGCGACGATCTCGTCGTGCACGGCGTGCAAGAGCTCGAGCGAGCCCGCGGTTCCCGCGAAGTCACCGAGGCCCTGGCAGCACGGATAGGTGTTGCCGTACGCGATCGACATCGTGCCGCGATTCGGGCTCGGTGCGTTGGTGTGCCACGCGAGGTAGATCGCGTCCTCGCCGGCCTCGTGCTCCCACGCCGCGAACCGCGGGCGCGCCGCCACGTCGTCGTTGCCGTCGTTCTGGTAGTAGTCGTGCACCGAGGCCGGGGCACCGAGGAGCTGCGTCGAGTAACAGGCCGCCGATTCGTACGCCGGTCGCCCGGTGGTGACGCCGTCGCGGCCGTGCACCGCCATGCCGCCGCCGAGCCGCACCGCATCGAACGAGATCATCGCGCCGGGCATGGCGCTGTCATTGGCGAACGCGATCGACGCGCGGTCCGAGCCGGCCTCGAAGTACCAGCGGCCGAGCAGCATCCAGGTCGAGCCGTGGCGTCGCTGATCGACGCGCACGTGCGAGGCGCCGCCCGAGTGCTGGACGATCACGTGGGCATCGGGCGCGCGATCGGGCCCCTGCACGTGGGCGACGTAGACGTTGTAGTAGCCGGTCTCCGGAATCTCGACCGGAAACACGGCGCGGCCGGTCTCGGTCGCCGCGGCGGTCATCTTGCGCGCGCCGCCCTGCGCGAACGGGGCGAGCGCCACGTCCTCGAACGGCGTCGAAAACGCGCCCCACCCCGCCTCGGACTCGGAGACCTCGGCCACATCGCCCTCGATCACCACCGCTCCATCGTCGACGACGACGAGGTTCGGGTTCAGGTCGGCCTCGCGGATCGGCACGACGTACGCGCCCATCGAGCGCAGATAGCCGATCAGGTACTCGTTGACGCCCTCGATGGTGATGAAGTCCTCGACGAGGTCGTGCGTGTTGCCGCGCTGGGTTCGCCACGCGCCGGCGCTGTAGTGCCAGCCGTGCCCCGCCGACAGGTAGACGGTCTTGCCGACCAGCGCGCCGGCGGTCCGATCCCCGAGCTGGAGCGGCGGGCGCGCCGGCGATCCGGTGAACGGCCTCGGCTTCTCGGGTACGGCGAGCTGCACGCGCGCGCCTGGAACGGGGCCGTCACCCGGCGACGGGCTCGCCGCGAGCCGCGCCTCGTCGCGCACCGTGAACGCCGCGACCAACGCGATCGCGCCCGCGACCCTGGCGGAGACCCTCATCGAGGGCCAGCGCACGCAAGTGTGAGACCACCGATCACGCGCGGCATTGTACGTGTTTGAACCAACTGAGCTGTGTTCTGCAACCTCCTTGGTGCAGCCAGTCGGTTGCGCTGCAACACCGGTTGCTTGACAGCACCCGGCTTCCTCGCAACTGTCCCCTGGTGTCAGCCGACGACAAAGTCATCCTGTCCTGCGCCCTGACCGGCGCTGTCACCACCCGCCGGCAGTGCGCCGCGATCCCCTACACGCCGGTCGAGATCGCCGAGGAGGCGAAGCGCGCGTACGACGCCGGCGCCGCGATCGTCCACATCCACGCCCGCAACGACGATGGCTCGCCGACGTGGTCGAAGGACACGTTCGCCGCGATCATGGCGGAGACCAAGAAGCGCTGCCCGGTGATGATCAACTGGTCCACGGGCGGAGCCGGTCCGATGAGCGAGCGCGTGAGCCACCTCGCGCTCAAACCGCACGTCGCGGCGCTCAACATGGGCTCGATGAACTACGCGAAGTGGAACGAGGCGAAGAAGCAGTTCGTGTTCCAGTTCGTGTTCGCGAACTCGTTCGACGACATCATCGCGTTCGCGAAGGCGATGAAGGAGCACGGCGCGAAGCCGGAGATGGAGTGCTTCGACACCGGGCACACCAACTCGCATCGCGTGCTCGCCGACCTCGGCCTGATCGAGGCACCGTTTCACTTCTCGTTCATCATGGGCGTGCTCGGCGGCATCCCGGCGAGCGCGCGTCACCTCGCGTTCCAGGCCGATCAGGTCCCCGCCGGCTCGCGCTGGAAGGTGATCGGGATCAGCCGCGACCAGTGGCCGCTCGCGATGGCGGCGCTCTCGCTCGGTGGCGACGTGCGCGTCGGACTCGAAGACAACTTCTACCTGCCGAACGGCGAGATGGCGAAGTCGAACGGCGAGCTCGTCGCGGCGGCGGCGGAGCTGGTGAAGCTCAGCGGCCGCTCGGTCGCCTCGGTCGACGAGGCCAAGCGCCTGCTGTGGCCGAGCGGCGGTAGCAACTGATGTTCGAGCGCGAGCTGGCGGTCGCGATGGAGCTCGCGAGGCGTGCCGGCGCGGAGGTGTGGCGGATCCAGAAGGGCGGCGAGCTCGGCGTCGAGATGAAGCCGGGCGACGAGCCCGTGACGGTCGCGGATCGGATCGCGTCGGAGATGATCGTCGCCGGGCTCGCGGAGGCGTTCCCCGACGATCCGGTGATCTCCGAGGAGCTGCCGCCGGCGGAGGGTGCGCTCGGGTCGCCGCGGCTGTGGCTGATCGATCCGGTCGACGGCACGAAGGACTTCATCCGCGGCTCGGATGGCTACGCCGTCATGATCGGGCTCGTGCGCGACGGGCGCCCCACGGTCGGCGTCGTCCACATCCCGGCGCAGGACCGCACGTACTGGGGCACGCCCGACGGAGCGTGGCTGCGGCTCGCCGGCAAGGAGACCCGGCTCGCGGTCTCGACGATCGCGACCGCCGCCGAGGCGCGGCTCGTCGCATCGAAGTCGCATCGCAGCGACTACATGGATCGCGTGAAGACCGAGCTCGGCATCACCGGCGAGCTGAACATCGCGTCGGTCGGCGCGAAGCTCGGGCTCATCTCGGCCGGCGTGCAGGATCTCTACGTGAACCCCGCCGCGAAGACGAAGGCCTGGGACACCTGTGCTCCCGAGGCCATCCTCGTCCCCGCCGGCGGCCGGCTCTCCGACCTCTATGGTAGTCCGATCGACTACACGCACGAGCTCAAGCACCAGCGAGGACTGGTCGCATCGAACGGCCGCATCCACGCCGAGGTCATCGCCAAGCTCGGTCCGATGTTCCAGCAGTTCACCGGATAGGTTACGATGCTCGCATGATGGGTTCTCCTCGTGCGCTCGGCGTGCTGGTGACGCTCTGCCTGGCCGGACCCGCGCTCGCGCAACCACCACCGCCGACGGATGCGCAGAAGCAGCAAGCCGGCGACCTCGTGAAGAAGGCGATCGCGAAGAGCCAGGCCAACGATCACGATGGCGCGATCAAGCTGTACCTCGAGGCCTACGCGCTGATCCCGCTGCCGATCCTGCTGTCCAACGTTGGCTTCGAGTACCAGCAGCTGCAGAAGTCCGTCGATGCGCTGAAGTACTTCTGCATGTACCTCGACAAGGATCCGACCGGCAGCAACGTGTCGTACGTGACCGCGCAGGCGAAGGTCGCGCAGACCCAACTCGGCAACAAGGACGGCGAGGTCTGTGCCAAGAAGGCCGACCCCGTCGTGGTGCCGATCACGACGCTCGGAACCGTGACGCCCAGGCCGACGGGTCAGGTCACCGGAACAACGGCCATCCAGACCAGCCTCCCGGATGCCGGCAGGGGAACGCGCCTCGTCGGGATCGGCGTCGGCAGCGTGGGTCTCGCGACCGTCGGTGTCGGCGTGTTCTTCGGCTTCAAGGCGAAGCAGAACAGCGATCTCATCAGCAACCACGACAAGAACATGTCGTGGCCCGACAACATCAAGCAGATCGAAGCCGATGGGGAGAGCTTCGAGAAGAAGCAGATCATCTTCACCGTCGCCGGTGGCGTCCTGGCGACCACGGGCGCGGTGATCTACTTCATCGGTCGGTCCAAGCGCGGCTCCGCGGAGCGAGTCACCGTCGCGCCGACGGCAACCCCCGATACGCTCGGCGTCACCATCGGCGGCGGCTTCTAGCGACGCGTCAGATCACGCGACCCTGCATGGCGCGGCCGACCTGGCCGATGACCGCACCGGCGATCGCGCCGAGCGCGCCGAGCGCTGCCATCGCGATGCCGACGCCACCCGAGCCGGTGGCAACTCCGAGCGCGGGCGCGAGGATGAACAAGACTCCGATCCCTCCCCACCCGAAGATGTGGGAGA
>Ga0299915_10000803_pt1 | contig 23259 bp, 26 predicted proteins | sample RVTome_13_FD_200263 | JGI IMG/M metagenome (GOLD analysis project Ga0299915, IMG submission 200263) | Soil microbial communities from uranium-contaminated site in the Upper Colorado River Basin, Wyoming, United States - RVT92D227 (version 2) ... | reverse complement strand
GAAATTCCTGGTTTTCAAATCCATGGCCCGGGCCGGCTTCGAGGCCGATAAGCTGGACCTCATCCTCCATGACCGGGCCGCCGGGACCTCGGTCAACCTGACCGAGAAGCTCGACGCTTCGGCCGGCGAGGTCGTCTGGTCCCGCGACGCAAAAGCGCTGTTTTTCACGGCCGAGGAAAAGGGCCGGACCGCGGTCTTCAGGCTCGCCCTCGCCGACCGGAAAGTCGAGAAGGTTCTCTCCGGCCACTCCCTGGCCTCATTGGCCCTTTCCCCGGACGGTCTGCGCATCTATTTCCTGAAGCAGGCCGTCAACCGGCCCAACGACATCTGGAGCTATGACCTGCGGACCAAAAAACTCGTCCAGGTCTCGGACGTCAACGGGGAGCTTCTGGCCGGGCTGGAGATGAACCCGCTCGAGGAGTTCTGGTTCGAGGGCGCGGGGAAAGACCGTATCCACGGCTTCCTGCTCAAGCCGCCCGCCTTCGACGCGACGAAAAAATACCCCCTGCTGATGCTCATCCACGGCGGGCCGCAGGGCAGCTTCGGCGACACGTTCCACTACCGCTGGAACGCGGAGATGTTCGCCGCCGGCGGATACGTCGTGGTCATGGTCAACTTCCACGGCAGCACCGGCTACGGCCAGGCCTTCACGGACTCGATCTCGGGCGACTGGGGCGGCAAGCCGTACGAGGACATCATGAAGAGCCTCGATTACGTCCTGTCGACCTATCCCTATCTCGACCGGACGAAGGTCGGTGCAGCCGGGGCCTCCTACGGCGGATACATGATCGACTGGATCGAAGGTCAGACCGACCGTTTCGCCTGCCTCGTCTCCCATTCGGGCGTCTTCGACCTGCGCTCGGAGTATGGGGCCACCGAAGAACTGTGGTTCCCGGAATGGGATTATCGCGGGACGCCGTGGACGAATCCGGAACAATACACGAAGTGGTCGCCCTCGCTCTATGTCAAAAACTTCAAGACCCCGTGCCTCGTCGTCCACAGCGCCAATGACTTCCGCGTCCCGCTCGAGCAAGGGCTGCAATTCTTTACCTCGCTCCAGCGGATGGGAGTCCCGTCCAAGCTCCTGTACTTCCCCGACGAGGACCACTTCATCTCCAAGCCTCAGAACGCGGAGCTGTGGTGGCGGACGATCCATGACTGGCTGGCCAATTATCTGAAATAAAACGATTTAAGAGCCGGGCCCTGAACCTGTGCCCGGCCCGTCCGTAAGATAAGGGGACAAACGAAGGGGGGCCGCGGCGGCCCCGAGGAGGCTGAATATGGACGACAAGCCGCCCGAGAGGGCCGCGCGGACCAAACCGGGGCTGACCGGCGGACTGATTCTTATTCTTCTGGGTGCTCTGTTTCTCCTCGTCCAGGCGGACCGCCTGGGCTTGACCTGGGCGAACTGGTGGACCTACTTCTTGGTCGGCCTCGGCGCCATCCTGATCTTGACCGGACTTCTCGGCCTCCGCGACCGGCCCGGTGAGTCCCTTCGCGGCCGCCTTATCGGCGGCCTCGTGCTCATCATCGTCGGCGCCGTGAACATCCTGGGCGTTACGACCTGGTGGCCGGCCATTCTCGTCGTCGTCGGCCTGGCGCTCGTCATCAGCTCGTTGTTCGCACGTTCCTGAGCGAAGGCAGACCTCCCGGCCGCGGCGCTAGGAACCGGCGCCACGTTCGGATCTTCGTCCGTCCTCGGGGGTGTTTCGAGAGGCTTAATCGAGGGGAAGAGCGAGGAGGCTTCGGGGGTCGACCCGCGCGCCGCCGATGCGGACGCTCCAATGAAGATGCGGTCCCGTCGAGCGTCCTGTCGAGCCAATGAGACCGATGACCGTCCCTTTCCGAACGAGGTCGCCGCGTCTGACCAGCAGCTTGGACATGTGGCCGTACGACGTGAAGACACCCTGGCCGTGGTCCAGGATGACGGTCTTCCCGCCGAAATAGAGGTGGCTGGCCATGGCAACCTGGCCGGCGTTGGCCGCGGCCACGGGGTCCCCGGCCGGCGCGGAAAAATCCAGACCTGTGTGGAAAGAGAGCGGGACACCGTTGTAGACGCGGCGCTCGCCGAAATTGGGAAAAGGCGCGGCCGCGAGGGGAGCGCTAAAATTGTCCTTCCCCAGCCACTCGGCCGTTCCATGGCTGTAGACCCAGGCCACAAGTTCCGCTTCCCGCCGGACGCGTTCCTCAATTTCCGGTGTGGGAGGTTTGACGAATTCCTGGGGCACCTGAAGCTTCCTGACGCGGAATTCTTTCGCGCCGAGCGCTAAGTCGCGCCGCAAATGCTCGGTCGCGCCACCGGGCCTCACCACCGTCACGTCCAGCGGATAAGTCCCCGGCTCCTGGGTCAGGTCGAGTCCCAGGAAGCCGACGCCGCCGGATCCGAACGTTGCCTCCGTGTCCAGGAAGCGGAGAATAACATGCCCCCCCGCGCTGTCATTCTCCAGACGGAAAATGACGACCTCCCCCGGTTCGAGGGCCCGGCAGACCATCCGGACCGCTGACCCCGACGGCATCACAAGGCGGTCTTCCCTGAGCGCCTCTTGGGCCGGCCACAGCGCGCCGGCAACGACGGCCAAGGTCAGGATGAGCCGCGGAGGCTTCATTCGGCCCGGCCGTCTTTCCCGAGCCGCAGGACCCGGCCCGGCCGCCCCCCGTTGTGCTCTCCCCGCTCCACGACGACCTGACCGTTGACGACGACATAGTCGATGCCGACGGGATACTGTTCAGGGTCCTGCCAAGTAGCTCTATCGGAGATGCGTTCGGGGTCGAAAAGAACGACATCAGCCCACTGGCCAGGGGCCATCGTCCCGCGGCCCGCGAACCCGAACCGCGCCGCGGGGACCGAGGTCATTTTCCGGATCATCTCCTCGAGCGTCGTGACCTTCTCTTCGCGCACGTATTTGCCCAGGGCCCGCGGGAACGTCCCATAGAGCCTCGGGTGAGGGTTGCCTTCGGCGAGGGGGCCGTAGGGCGCTACGGCCGACCCGTCCGAGGCGACGCCGACCAGCGGATGGGCCAGCAGGCGTTTGAGATGGTCCTCGCTCATGGCGAAGGTGATCTGACTCACCTCTCCTTCCTCTTCAAGGAGGAGGTCGCGCAGGTAGGCGAAGGCGTCCTTCCCGGCTCCTTTGGAGAGCGTCTGGACGTCCCGGCCCTCGGCCGGCTTGTTCTTCTCCGTCGTCACGGAGGAGATGATAACTTTGTCCCAGCCGCCCATCAGCTCTTCTTTCTCTCCCACCTCGGACCTCAGCCGAGCTTCGAGGGCCGGGTTCTCCAGCCGGGCCAGGAAATCCTTGGTCGTCCCTTCGCGCGCCCAGAGCGGGAAAAAGGAAGTCAAGCCCGTCGACCAGGCCGTATAGGGATAACGGTCGCAGAAGATATCCACGCCGGACGCCGCCGCCGCCTCGACCCGGCGCACCAGGTCATCGAACTTGGGCCAATTTCGGGCGTAGCCAATCTTAAGGTGAGATACTTGGAGTTTCGCGCCAGCCCCCCGGGCGATGCGAATGGCCTCGTCCACGGCCTCCAGGACGAATTCCTCCTCGTCCCGCATGTGCGTGGCATAGAGGCCGCCCATCTCGGCCGCCGTGCGGCACAGGGCGATAAGCTCGGCCTCGTCGGCAAAGCTCCCGGGCGTATACTCGAGACCTGTCGAAACGCCCACGGCCCCGGCGGACAGGGCTTCCTGGACGAGTTTATCCATCCGCTCCAACTCGGCCGGCGTCGCCCGGCGATTTTCATGCCCCACGACGATCGCCCGGACCGTGCCCAGCCCGACGAGCGAGGCGTAGTTGATGGCTATCCCCTGCTCTTCAAGCCGGCGGAAGAAGCCCCCGGCCTCCTGCCAGCTGAGCTCGAGGCCGTAGTCCTCGCGCAGGCTTTTCCGCCTCCTGACCATCATCTCGTCGGATAGCGGAAAGGCGGATTCCCCGCAGTTGCCGCCCACGACGGTCGTCACGCCCTGCCGGATCATGCTCTCGGCGCGATAATTGACGAGGAGGTCGATATCCGTGTGCTCATGGACATCGATGAAGCCCGGCGCCGCGGCCAGGCCTCCGGCGTCGATTGTGCGCTTGGCGGCTCCGTCCGCGACCGGTCCGAGCGTCCGGATCCGGCCGCCGACGATCCCGATATCGGCCGGGAATCCGGGCCGGCCCGTGCCGTCATAGACGGTCGCGCCCCGGATCAAGAGGTCGAAGCGGTTCATCGAACTGCAGCTCTGGCCGAGGAACGACGGACCGGCCGCGACGGCCGCGACGGCCGCGCCGGCCAGACGGGATGCGTTGATCAAGAAAGTTCGCCGCGTGATGTTTCGTGACATCGAAACCTCGCCTACCGTTTTGAGGCCATGATAATGCAAAGCGGGGCGCCGGACAAGGTCGAGAGGAGCGGCGGCGATGTCAGAAGGCGAGTGATAGAGAAATGACGGGCCGGCCGTCAAGCCAGGCCAGGCCAGCGGCCAAGGACGGTCCGTCCTGACGGTCGTGGAGCCGGCAGATCTTCTTGGCCGTGAAATAGCCGATGGCCGAGCCGAGGAAAGCGTCGGACGTCCAGTGTTTGTCGTCGTGGACACGCCAGGCGGCGACAAGGGTCGCCAGGCCATAGCAGAGGACATCCACAAACGCGTTGTCCGTCTGGTCGGCGATCACCGTGGCGACCGACCAGGCGGCCGAGGAGTCGCCCGACGGGAACGACGTCCGGCTGCTCGTGAAGGAGAAGGGATGAAAGTCCGTGGGTCCCTCCCCCGCCCTCGGCCGCGAGCGGCCGACGACGGTCTTGAGGACGGTCGTGAAGGCTGACGTCGTCAAGAAACTTTCCAGGCCGAGAAGGGACGTTTTCCGGAGCCCCGGCTCGTCCGTGACTTCTCCAACGGCATAGAGCCCGAGGGTCAAGGCCGCCAGAACCCCGCCGTTCCCGAGGGGCCGGATGATAGAGGAAGCGTCAAGGCTGGTTTCTGTCCTGTTCTTCAGGGCCCAGTCCCGAATGTCCTCGTCCTGGGTCACGACGACAGCGCCGAGCCCCGCGACCGCCAAAAACTTCAGGATGTCGCCGCCACGCCAATCCTTGGGGCTGACGCAGACGGCGACGAAGTCCCGGCCGACCTGCCGGAAATAAGAGGCCCCCAATTTGTCAGCCGCCGCTTCCTCCGCCGCGGCCCGGAGGGGCGCAACGGCGAGGATCAAGACGACGACGAGCGCGCCGGCGCAAACCTTGGGGGAGCCTTTTCTCGAACCGCAGCGCGCTCTCATACCCTGACTCTAACGAGCGGACATCATTTTTTCGACGGCCTCGATCGCCCTGTCCGTCGCGCCGGCCAGAGATTCCAGTACGAGGCGCGCCCGCTTCCCCATTTCGACGAGCGTCCCTTCTCCGGCCGCGAGGAACATCGCCGCCAGATCCCCGTCCGTTTTGACGATCCGGGCCGCCTCCGCTTTGAGGAAGACCTCGGCGAGAGCGGCAAAATTCTTCATGTGGGGGCCGAAGAAGACGGGCTTCCCGTAAAAGGCCGGCTCGAGGATATTGTGGCCACCCCAGGGAACAAGGCTGCCGCCGACGAAGGCGGCCGCCGACAGCGCGTAGAAGGGAGCCAGCTCCCCGATCGTATCCAGGATGAGGACGTCCCATCCTCCCGCGGCCACCCCCGCCGAAATCTCGGTGCGCCTCACGGTCCGTAGCCCGAGGTCCCGGGCCAGATTGGCGACCTCGTCCGCCCGTTCGACCTGCCGCGGAGCCAGGATGAGGAGCTGGTCCGGCCGCTCGCGACGGGATGCGGCGAAAGCGCGGAGCAGCCTCTCCTCTTCTCCCTTGCGCGTGCTCCCCGCGACCAGCACGGGCCGGCCGTGCCCGAGTCCGATTCCGCTCCGGAGGGCGTCTAAATCGCCCGGGGTCAAATCCGGCAGGCGGACCTCCGCCTTCAAATTTCCGGCTACTTCGATCGCCTCGGGAGGGATGCCGAGTTCAGCCAATCTTTCCCGGTCCAGCTCCGTCTGGACCAAAAAACGGCTGACGGGAGCCAGGATGCGACGGGCCACGGGCTTGAGCTCGGAATACCGCTTGAAGGATGTCTGAGAGATGCGGCCGTTGACGACGAGAACTCGGCAGCCGGAGCGCGCCGTCTCGCGCAACAGGTTGGGCCAGAACTCGGACTCAGCGAGAACGAGCACCCGCGGCCGCAGGGCCTGCAGGACGCGCCGCACCGGCCTCCGAAAGTCGAGAGGCACGAAGAAGATGCGATCGACATCACGGACCTTCTCCCGCGCGACCCGGAATCCGGCGTTGGTCAGGGTCGACAGAAAGAGCTTCCACTCGGGGTGCCGCCGCTTGAGCTCGCGGATAAAATGCTGCAGGGAGAGCACTTCGCCCACGGAAACGGCATGGATCCAGATCCCGGGCCGGTCTCCCTCGTCCGGGGCGAAGCCGAGGGCCAGCCTCTCCCGGAAATACACGCGATCCCTCCGAAAGAACCGCGTCCGGAGATAGTACCACGGCGCGTAGAGGGCAAAAACGAGGAAGAGAAGGAGTGAATACGCGCGGTACACAGGAGCCTGACTATACTAGATTTATCGGGGCCGCGCAAGGCTCGTCATCCCCGGACGCGCCGCCGATCCGGCTCTTCCCGTTACGGTCCCCAGGCAACTAAAGGGGGACGCCATGCATCCCGTCCCCCGTCCCCGAAAACGGTCCCGCCCGTCGGGAAGGATGCCCTTGCGCCCAACGTGGAATTCTGTTATGATAATCATTCATATTCCCGCCATTGAGCTTTCCAGAGGGACATAAAAGGAATAGAGATTATGGCCGACGAAAAGAAGAAAACCGAAGCCCCGGAAGCCCCAGCCGCGGAAGGCGCTCCACGGCGCAAGAAAATCAACGAAATGAGCCCGGCCGAAATCGAGGCCGCCCTGGCCGGGGCCAGGGAGAAACAGGGGGGCTGGCATTCCCGGTACGCGAAGCAGCTTCTCGCCCGGAAAAAGGCCCTCGGGGTCAAATAGGGGACCAGGTCCCTCCCCCGGGCCGAAGCGACCCGGGAAATCGTTGTTTAAAAGGGGTTTACAAGGGCCCCGTTTTCTGTTATCCTAACCAGGAAAAAACAAGGAGAAAGAATAAGCGTGTTGACGAAAGAGCACAAAACTAGAGTCATCAAGGACAACCAGACACACGCCACGGACTCGGGTTCACCGGAGGTCCAAATCGCCCTGCTCACGGAGCGCATCAATCTGCTCGTCGGGCACTTCGGCGGTCATAAGAAGGACTTTCATTCCCGCGCCGGGCTGATGAAACTCGTTGGCCAGAGGAAAAGGCTCCTCGAGTACCTCAGACGGACCGATTCCAGCCGCTACGAGAAGCTCATCCAGAAGCTGGGACTGCGCAAGTAGGCCCCCGGCCTCACCCACCAAAGAGGTTCCCATGCATAATTTCCGTCTTGATGTTAACGGCAGGACCCTGTCCATCGAGATCAACCGGCTGGCGACCCAGGCGGACGGCTCCGCCCTCGTCCGCTATGGTGACACAATCATGCTCGTCACCGCGACCTCGAAAAAGGAAGTGAAGGAGGAGAAGGACTTCCTTCCCCTGATCGTCGATTACCGGGAGAACACCTACGCCGCGGGCAAGATCCCCGGCGGGTTCTTCAAGCGCGAGGGGCGGCCTTCGGAACGCGAGATCCTGGTGGCCCGGCTCATCGACCGGCCCATCCGGCCCCTCTTCCCCGATGGGTACCACTTCGATACCCAGGTCGTGGGCCTGCTGCTTTCGGCCGACCTGGAGAACGAGCCGGATACCCTGGGCGTCATCGGCGCCTCCGCCGCGCTCTATTTTTCGGATATCCCGTTCACGACGCCGCTCGGAGCGGTCAAGGTCGGCCTCATCGAGGGCCGGTTCGTCGTCAATCCCCTGGCTTCGGAACTCGAGCAGAGCCCCCTCAACATGACCGTCGTCAGCAATGAGGAGGGGATCATCATGGTCGAGGCGGGAGCCAAGGAGCTCGAGGAGGAAAAGATCCTCGAGGCCCTGGGCGTCGGTCACGAGGCCAATCAGCAGATCATCCGCGCCCAGAAGGAGCTCTTTGCCCAGCTTCGGATCGAGAAACGGCCGGTCGACCCCAAGCGGCCCGACCCGGCCCTCGTCTCCCAGGTCGAACAGGATCTCGGCCCCGCTCTGCGGGACGCCGTCCAGATCAAAGGCAAGCTGGCGGCCGAGGCCGCGGTCAAGAAGCTCCTCAAGGACTATCTCGAGCGGATCCCGGAGGAGAACGAGGACGAGCGGGCCGCGGTGAAAAAAATCTTCGGCCAGCTCGAGGAGCGGACCGTCCGCTCGCTCATCCTCGACGAGGGCAAGCGGGCCGACGGCCGGAATTCGACCGCCATCCGTCCCATCACGATCGAGGTCGGCCAGCTCCCGCGGACCCACGGTTCGGCCCTTTTCACCCGCGGCGAGACCCAGAGTCTGGCCACGGTCACGCTGGGCACCTTCGAGGACGCCCAGCGGCTCGACGGCCTGGGCGAGGAATCCCAGAAGCGGTTCATGCTCCACTATAACTTCCCGCCCTTCTGTGTCGGCGAGGTCAATTTCCTGCGCGGTCCCGGACGCCGCGAGATCGGCCACGGCGCGCTGGCCGAGAAGTCCATCCTGCCGGCCATGCCCAAGGAAGAGGATTTCCCATATACGGTCCGCCTCGTCTCCGATATCCTGGAATCGAACGGCTCGTCCTCGATGGCCACCGTCTGCGGCGGGGTCCTGGCTCTGATGGACGCCGGCGTCCCCCTGACCATGATCCCGGCCGGCATCGCCCTGGGCCTGGTCAAGGAGGGCGACCGCTACGCGATCCTGACCGACATCGCCGGCTACGAAGACCATTTCGGCGACATGGACTTCAAGATCGGCGGGACCGAAAAAGGGGTGACGGCCATCCAGCTCGACCTCAAGATCCCCTGCCTCCCGATGTCGATCCTCCGCGAAGCCGTCTACCAATCGCGCGAGGCCCGGCTTGAAGTCCTGGCCAAAATGAAGGAGCTCCTGCCGGCCCCGCGGCCCGAGATCTCGCCCTATGCCCCGCGGATCATCATCATCTTCGTCAATCCCGAGAAGGTCGGCGAGGTCATCGGCCCGGCCGGCAAGATCATCAAGCGCATCATTTCCACGACGGGCGCCAAGATCGACGTCGAGGAGTCGGGCAAGATCTGCATCGCCTCTCCCGACATGACGGCCGCCGAGAAGGCCCGGGACATGATCCGGGAGATCACCGCCGAGGCCGAGCTCGGCAAGATCTATACGGGCAAAATCGTCCGTCTCGAAGAGTACGGCGCGTTCGTCGAGATCATGCCGACGATCGTCGGGCTGCTCCATATCTCCGAGGTCGCCCCTTTCCGGATCAAGAGCATTCGCGACGTCATGAAGCTCGACCAGGAGATCCAGGTCAAGGTCGTCTCGGTCGACGGCGACCGCATCCGGCTCAGCCGCAAGGCCCTCGAAGAAGACGGCAAAGGGGGGACCGGCGGCGCTCCGTCCGGCCCGCGCGAACACGGCCGGCGGCCCTACAATCGCGACCGCGGGGCCGGGGGCGGCCGGGGGGGCTTTGGCCGCGGCCGCCGTGACCGCTTCTAGGTTCAGCCCTTTTTGTGATAAAATTGGGCGGAGGCCGCCCTTATGAGGACCCGGAAAATCCGCCGCCAAGGCTTCACCTTTATCGAGCTCCTGGCCGTCACCTCCATTATCGCCATCCTCGCCGCCGCGGCCGTCCCGCTGACCAAGATCGCCATCAAGAGAGAGAAAGAGATCGAACTCCGCCGTAACCTCCGCCTCATCCGCGAGGCCGTTGACGCCTATAAACGCCTGGCCGACGAAAAGAGGATCGAGGTCGAGGAAGACAGCGAGGGCTACCCGCCTGACCTCGAAACCCTGGTCAAAGGCGTCGAGGTCAAGGAGACGGCGGCGTCTGCCGTGGCCGGCCCCGGCGGCGGCCTCAGCCGGACCAGTGAAAAGGCCGAGCCGAAGATCCAGAAGTTCCTCCGCCGCATCCCTCTCGACCCCATGACCAACTCGACGGACTGGGGGCTGCGCTCCTACCAGGACGAACCCGATTCGGACTCGTGGGGGGAGGAAAACGTCTACGATATCTACACGAAGAGCAACGCGACGGCCCTGGACGGGACGAAGTACAAGGACTGGTGAAAGATGATGATCCGCCGACGGGGTTTCACGCTCATCGAGCTCATTGTCGTCTTGACCCTCATCGGGATCCTTGTCGGCTTGGCCCTTCCGGAATTCCGAAACTCGATCAAACGGGCCAAAGAAACCGTGCTCAAAGAGGACCTCTTCATCTTCCGCAAGCTCATTGATCAATACTATCAAGACAAGGGCAAGTACCCCCTCACCCTCCAGGCGCTGGTCGACGAGGGCTACCTCCGGCTTATGCCCCAAGATCCGATCACCAAGAGCGCCACGACCTGGGTCGAGATCCGCGAGCAGCCCAGCCTCGAGGATTACATGCCGACCGGGCAGCTCGGCGTCATCAACGTCCAATCGGGCTCCGAGGCCAAAGCCCTCGACGGCACTTTTTACAACACGTGGTGACGACCAACGACCTTCCCGCCGGACCGTTCCGGCCGCCTCGTGCGGCCCGCGGCTACGCCATGATCATGCTCATGCTCGTCGTCGCGATTCTCGCACTCGGCCTCCTGGTCGCCATGCCGGTCTGGGAAACCCAACTGCGCCGGGAGAAGGAAGAGGAGCTCATTTTCCGCGGCAGCCAGTACGTCGAGGCCGTGCGGCGGTTCCAGCTCAAGAACCCCGGGCGCTTCCCGGCCACACTCGAAGAGCTTGAGGAAGAGAGGTTCATCCGCAAGCTTTTCCGGGACCCGATGTCACCGACGGGCGAATGGAACGTCGTCCTCGTCATGGGCGGTTTTGCCAGGGGGGGGAGCGGCGGCGCTCAGGGGCCGGGTCAGCGTCCCGGCGGGGGTCCCGGCGGGAGCTTCGGCCAAACTCGGGGCGCCAGCCAGGCCCCGATCGTGCAGAGGGTCCTCGTCGCCCCCGAAAGTGCGCTGGAGTCCGTTCAGAATGCCCTCATTCTTGGCGTTGTCAGCTCCTCGACCCGGCGCTCCATCCGCATCTATAACGACCAGGAAAGCTACGACAAGTGGCTGTTCTTCTACGGCCTGGATCCCAAGAAGCCGCCCGAGATCGTATATTGGGGGAAATCCGAAGACGAGGACGACCGGCCGTGACGCCGACCGTCCTGATCATCGCCGGCGAGAATTCGGGCGACAAATACGGGGCCGGCCTTGTCCGCGCCTTCAAATCCGTCCGCCCTGAGGTGACCTTCTTCGGCATCGGCGGTCCGGGCCTCGCCGAGACCGGGCTCGAGAGGCTTCATCCCATGGACGCGCTGTCCATGGTGGGCCTCGTCGAGGTCGTCGCCCGGCTCCCGCGCCTCCTCTCGATCCTGAAGTCCGTCACGCGAGCCGCCGACAGCCGCCGGCCCGCCGCCGCCGTCCTCATCGACGCGCCGGATTTCAACCTGCGTCTCGCCCGGAGACTCAGGCGCCTGGGCATCCCGGTCCTGTACTACGTCAGTCCGACCGTCTGGGCCTGGCGGCCGGGACGGCTGAAGACGATCAAACGGAACGTCCGGAAGATGCTCCTCATTTTCCCTTTTGAGCAGGAGATCTATCAGCGGGCCGGGATCCCCCACGCTTATGTCGGCCATCCCCTCCAGGACAAGGTCCGCGCCTCCCGGGACCGGGAGTCGTTCTTCGTCGAGCACGATCTTGACCGCCGGCGCCCTCTTGTCGTCCTCCTCCCCGGCAGCCGCACAGGCGAGGTCCGCCGCCACTTGCCGGTCCTCGGCCCGGCCGCAGCCCGGATCCGCACCGAACTCGGAGCCTCATGTGTCATCGTCCGGGCGGAGAGCGTCGCCGAGCGGACCATCCGGACAGCCTGGCCCGGCGGGATCGAACTTCCGCCGGTCATTCCGGCGCCCGGGTATGACGCCATGGCGGCGGCCGACCTCGTGCTTTCCTCCTGCGGCACGGCCAACCTCGAAGCCGCCCTTCTCGGGACGCCCTTCGTTGCCTTCTACCGGATCTCGCCCCTGACCTACCTTCTCGGCAAACCGTTCGTCCGGATCGGGCGCTACAGCATCGTCAATATCTTGGCCGGGCGGACGGTCGTCCCCGAACTCATCCAGAACGGCTTCACCCCGGAGACGGTCTTCTCCGAGGCGCGACGGCTCTTGGAGTCGGAAGCGGAACGGACCCGCGTCCGCGAAGAGCTCGGCCGGATCGCCGCTCTGATGAAGGTCGAGAACCCCTCGGCCAACGCCGCCCGAGAGCTGGCCGTGCTCCTCGACGAAATCGCCCCCGGACCCTGAAGCTGCCCGGTTGCCCGTCGATGGCCGGAGGCCCGGCGGCCGCTCCTCTCCCCCGAGTCGGCCCTCCAGTTCTCCGCTCCACGGCTCGGCCTCCTTTTTTTCCGGGGGATCGACGTTGTGCTATGATATCCGGCTAAGATGGTTTTCTGAATCCGGGAAGGAGGGTTGTTCGATGAAGCACGCCGCAGGCCTTATCCTCGCCGTTCTGGTCTTCGCCGGTCCGGCCGCCTCCCAGTCCGATGAGATCCTCAAGCTCAAGGAGCGGATCATCGAGATCCAGAACCTGGGCGAACTCGGCTTCCGGAACTTCGGGCTCTGTTCCAAGATCAACGGCTTCTCTTCCTACGCTCCGTTGGAGAAGAATGTCGTAGGCAAATCGGGCCAGCTCCTCGTATACTACGAGCCGCAAAACGTCTTCACGGCCAAGAAGGCGGGGCTCTATGAGGTTTGGTACGCCCAGGACATGGCCCTTCTCAAGCCGTCGGGCGAGACGCTCCAGGAATGGCCGGACATCCTCGATTTCCACTACACGACGAAAACACCCGTCATGGACCTGTTCGCCCAGAATTCGCTCGACCTCGGCGGCCAGCTGGCGGCCGGGGCCTATAAGTTCAAAGCGGTCCTCAAGGATAAGCTGAGCGGCAAGACGGCCATCCAGGTGGTGGATTTCGAGGTTCGCTAGGGGCGCGCCTCACAAACAATGTAGCCGCCGGACGGTCTATCAAAACGCACCACCGCAGGGGAGCTTGACTTGCCTCTGGAAGTGTCCCGTCTCTGTTCAGGACGTTGGAAAGAGATTTACCGGACGGGACACTAGCGGGCCGGGACCCCGGGGGGCAGGACGAATTCGAGCCGGTCGCCGACCCGGAGCCCGCGGACCTCGGCTTCCCCGCCCGTGAGCTCGAGCACGAAGCGGGCCGGGAGGTCGGGCCCGTAGGACGGACACGGGTCCGCGACGCAGGGCGGCACCAGCCGTTCGATGTGGATGATCCGCCGCCCGCTGTCCAGCCAGATCATGTCGAGATGGACTTTCGTGTTCTTCATCCAAAAGTGGTGCTGTCCCTCCTCCTCGAAGACAAAGAGCATCCCTTGGTCGGAGGGCACCTTTTCCCTGAACATCAGGCCGCGGGCCCGCTCCGCGTCGGTCGCCGCGAGCTCCGCCGTGATGGACGTTCCGTTCGGGAAAAAGACCTTGATGACTTTATCGGGAGACGGACCGGCTTTGGCACAGAGGAGAAGGGGGATGATGCCCGCCAGAAAAAGTCCCGCGCCGACCGCCTTCTTCTGGAGATTCATGGGCATGGTCGCTCCTTGACGCCCGGCCTCAATGGGACCTGATCAGGGGGACGAAGCGCACCGGCAGAAGCCTCTCCCGCTCGAGACCCTTCCGGGTCCGTGAGACCAAGCAGAGTTCCTGGAATTCGACCCCGACCGGGATGATGAGCCGGCCCCCGGGCGCGATCTGCTCTTCGAGGGCCGGGGGGATCTCGGCCGCCGCGGCGGCCACCATGACGGCGTCGAACGGCGCTTCTTCCGGCCAGCCCAGCCCGCCGTCCCCGATGCGGAACCGGACATTCCGGTAGCCGAGACGGTCGAGGACCTCCTGAGCCTGCCGCGCGAGCGATCCGACGACCTCGACGGTCAACACCTCCCGGCTGAGCTCGGCCAGAATCGCCGTTTGATAGCCGGAGCCGGTCCCGACTTCGAGGACCTTTTCCGTCCCGCGCAATTTGAGGGCCTCGGTCATATAGGCGACGATATACGGTTGGGAGATGGTTTGCCCTTCGCCGATGGGCAGGGGCTCATCTGCGTAGGCATAGCGTGCCATTTCGGGGGGGACGAATTGATGCCGCGGAACCTTGGCCAGAGCCGCCAGGACGGCTTCGTCGTGGACGCCGCGGGCCCGGACCTGGCTGTCGACCATCGCCCGCCGTTCCCTTTCAAAATCCCTGCTCATGTCATCCCGCCCGGCCTCAAAGCGTCTCTTGGCTCGACCCTGAAAGGTCAATACGCGCGGCCGAAGACAGCCCACATTTTCGACGGCCGGCCGCAACAAACGCATGGCCGATTCGCAACGTCGCCGGGCTGCTCGAGCGGCAGCACCCGGATCGTGGCCATGGTCTCGTCTTTGACTTTGTCCTCGCACGTTTCATCGCCGCACCACCCGCCCTCGATGAACCCGCGCTTCTCTTCCATGACGGTTTTAAAGGCGGGAAAGTCAGCGACCTCGCGCGTGTTCTCGCGGCGGAACGCCAGGGCCTGCTCATACAAATTCCGTTGGATGTCCTCAAGCAGAGGGGGCACGACGTCGACGAGCGAGACGAGCGGCGCCGCCTCTTTCTTGCCCGTGTCGCGTCGGACCAGGATGACCTGCCCCTGCTTGACGTCCCGCGGACCGACCTCGACGCGGAGCGGCACGCCCCGCATTTCATACTCTGAGAACTTCCAGCCGGGCGTGAATTCCTCGCGCGCGTCGAGTTCGACGCGGACCCCCGCCCGGGCCAGGTCGTCTCGCGTCTTCCCCGCCACAGGGAGCACGCTCTCGCGCCAGTTGCCCACGGAGATGGGCACGATGACGGCCTGGACGGGCGCCACCCGAGGCGGGAAGACGAGCCCGGAGTCGTCCCCATGGGCCATGACCAGGGCACCCACGAGCCTCGTCGACATGCCCCAGGACGTCTGCCAGGCGAACTGGAGGACCTGGGCCCGGTCCTCGAAACGGATGTTGAAGACCTTGGCGAAGTGCTGCCCCAGGTTATGGGACGTCCCCATCTGGAGGGCTTTTCCGTCCGACATCAACCCCTCGATGGCATAAGTCATCTGGGCTCCGGCGAATTTTTCCCGCTCGGACTTTTGGCCGGCGAGGACCGGGATGGCCAGCTCGGTTTCGACGAACTCCTTGTAAAGGGCGAGGATGCGCAGCGTTTCGGCCTGGGCGTCCTCATAACTCTCATGGACGGTATGCCCCTCCTGCCAGAGGAACTCGGTCGTCCGGAGGAACGGCCGGGTCACTTTCTCCCAGCGGACGACATTGGCCCACTGGTTGATGAGGAGCGGCAGGTCCCGGTAGGACTTGACCCATTTGGCATAGGTCGGGCCGATAATGGCCTCGGACGTCGGCCGGACGGCCAGCCGTTCTTCGAGGACCTCGCTCCCCCCCTGGGTCACCCAGGCCACCTCGGGGGCGAACCCCTTGACGTGTTCGGCCTCCTTCTGGAGGTAGCTCTCGGGAATGAACAGGGGAAAATAGGCGTTGACGTGCCCGCTGGCCTTGAACCGGCCGTCCAGCAGGCGTTGGATGTTCTCCCACACGGCGTAGCCGTAGGGCCGGATGATCATCATGCCTTTCATGGGCGCGTAGTCGGCCAGCTCAGCTTTGCGGATCAGTTCGAGATACCACTTGGAAAAATCTTCGCACTTCGGGGTGAGCTGCTTGACCAGCCGTTCGTCGTTCACGTTATCTCCTTTGACTCCAAGGCTTTGGTAGTCTAGCCCGAGGCCCCCTCTTTGTCAAGGAAGCCCGGGGAGGGTGAAATTGAGGCGAGTCGCCCCGAAAAAAAATCCCCCGCGATATCACCGTTAGAGGTGATTGACCGTGGTTTCGGCGCATGTCATGCTGGGCCCTACCTCAACGTGAAGGAAGCGGACGATGCTAAGGAAGTATCCGAGAGAGGGATTTTCTAGCCGTCGCTACGAGGTCGAACGGGGCTTCGAACTCCCCTTGCCGATGACGGTCGAAGGCCAGGACGCTCGCGGCCAGACCTTCAAAGAAGAGACCGTGCTTTCCTACATGAGCCATAAGGGCGCTTCCTTCCCGCTCAGCACCCCCGTAACCATTGACACCCGGCTCCGACTGGTCATCGTCCTGCCGGAGCGCCTGGCCGAGGGCCAGAACCTGAGGATGGTCATCCACGGGCGGACGATCCTGGTCGAGCCGTCTCCCGAGGCCGGCCAGCCCCCCCGGGTGTCCCTCCAGCTCGACAGCCGCTATATCATTAAGCCCGACGAGGATGAATCAGCCGGAGGGGGGACCGGCTAGGTTTCCCCTGGAAGCCGGGGGGGTGCTTAGCCGCCCGCGGTGACCCGGCCTGCTCAAAAATCACCCTCGGAATCACCCGGGCAAGGGATTGTCTCCCCCCGTCCGCCCCTGGAAAATGGGTCTTGGACGATGAACTTCGAGAAACAACAGGCCGGGGTCACTGCTCCGAGGGCCCCCCAGATGGCCAAAAAGGAGCGTTCTTTCGAGCTGACCCTCCCTGCCCTGGTTTCGGGGATCGATGCCGCAGGGCGGGATTTCCAGGAACAAACCGAGCTTCTGGCCATCAGTTCCCAAGAAGCCTACTTCCTCCTCAGCGCCCGCCTGCATGTGGGCAGCCGCCTCGTCCTGGCCCTGGACGTCCCGCGCACCCTGATCCTGGAACGTCCCTTGCGGCTCTCGGTCTCGGGGACCGTCGGCCGACTGCGTCAAGATCATCCCGAGGACGACAGGCAACATGTCTTCCTTGATCTCGACGGGGGCTTCAAGATCTCGGCCGGGGCCCCCCTGCCTTGATCTCTCCCCGGAACGGGCCGCCGGCCGGGGAGGCCGCCTCTCTCACCCCCTTTCTCACCCCTCTCACCCCTTGCCCTTGACAAGCCCTCAACTCTGCCTTAAGATGAGGAAAATGCCTGGAAGAGCGACGGCCATGGGGCGATAAGGGGCGCAGACGAGTATGGACAAGAAAAAGACACCGCCGAGCGAGGACAAGAAGACCAGCATCCTGATCTTCTGCCCGTCCGACATCATCCTTTCCGGCATCCTCAAAGCTCTTGAAGCCGACAGCTCGCTGGATGTCCTCAACATCGAAAAAAACACTATCGAGAACTTCATGGAATCCATCAAGAAGCTGCGGCCGCAGGTCATCCTGTTCGCAAACATGGAGCCGCTGCCCAACCTCCGGGAGATCTGCAAAGCCATTAAGGAGGTCTCCAAGACCCAGACGAAGTCCCAGCTCCTCCTCATGGGCAACATCCCCGCCCACGAGGAGATCGTCAACCTCATCAATGCGGGCGCGCGGGGGTATTTCGACCTCAACGACCCGTCGGGGCAGCTGGCCGAAGCCGTCCATGCCGTCAACAAAGGGGAGATCTGGCTGCCGCGGGACAAGATGTCCAGCATCATGGACCGCATCATCTCGGTCGTCGGCCGCGACCTCAAGGAAAAAACCCTCGACCAGCTGACGCCGACCGAATTCCAGGTTTTGCGGCTCATCGGCCAGGGCAAGAGCAATGACGAGATCGCCGAGATCATGTTCATCAGCAAGAATACGGTCCGCTCCCATATCAAGAGCATTTACGCCAAGCTCGACACCCACAGCCGCCTCCAGCTAGCCCTCTACGCCATCAACTCCGCGCTGTTCTGATCTGAGGAGATGAGGCCATGAAGAAAAAAGTCGCTCCCAAGAAAACGACCAAAGCGCGGAAAAAAGCCGTCGCCCAGTGGCCCGACGACGTCCAGATCAACCGCCGGCGGGAATGGCGGTTCGACCTCCCCCTCCCGACCCTCATCGAGGGGAAACTCCCCCACGGAGAGCGGTTCCGGGAATCCACGACCCTGGAGAACATCTCTTCGAGCGGGGCCTACTTCTCCCTGGATTCGGGCGTCGTCGTCGGCTCCAAGCTCAACCTGGTCATCGAATTGCCGCGTGATCTCGCCGAGGGCAGCCCTCTCAAGCTCCTCCTCGGCGGGATCACGGTCCGCCTGGAAAAGCCCAACCGCCGCTCCAAGAAACAGGGCGTCGCCGTCCGCTTCACGAAGAACTTCCGCTTCGCGCCCCTCCCCAAGTCTTCGTGACCCTCCTCACCGTCGCCCTGACCGGGGGGATCGCCAGCGGGAAATCGGTCGTGGCCTCTTTTCTCCGGGACAAGGGATGCTATGTCCATTCGGCCGACCGGGCGGCCCATGACCTCATGACGCCCGAGACGCCGGCCTGGCGGGCGATCGTCGAGCACTTCGGTCCGTCCGTCCTCCGTAACGACCGGACGATCGACCGCGGCCGGTTGGGACGCCTCGTTTTCGCCGACCCCGCGGCCCGGACGTTCCTCAACGGTCTCCTCCACCCCCTCGTCATGGCGAAAACACGGGAGCTCGTCCGCGATCTTGAGCGCGAGGGCCGGGTCAGGATCTTCGTTTCCGAGGCCGCTTTGACCATCGAAGCGGGTTTCGCCCCCTTCTTCGACCGGGTCATTGTCGCGGCCTGCCCGGAAGAGGTCCAGATTCGCCGCCTCATGGCCCGTGACGGGCTCGAACGGGACGAGGCCCTGCGCCGCGTCCGCTCCCAGCAGCCGGCCGAAGAGAAGCGCGCGGCGGCCCACTACGTCGTCGAGACGTCCGGCACCCTAGCGGAGACGGTCGAGCAATGCGAGAGGGTTTACGCGGCCTTGGTGCGTGATTACGAGGACAAAAAGAGCCGCGCTGTCCGCTGAGCGGCCCCTAGACCCGTCTGGATTTAAGCACGGCGGCCAGGAGCGGGACCAAGAGCTCGTGGGGGCCGACGAAATAGAATCCCTTCCCCTGCCGGCCGAGCGGCCGGAGGACGACGTTCTGCTCGGGCCGATAGTGGCGGTTAAAGTCGAAAACGGCCGTCGTGAAATCGTCGAGCCGCGCACCTTTATTGCGAACGAACGAAACGGCCTTCAGGAAGACCTCCGGCAGAATGACGGCCGACCCGATATTCAGATAGGCGCCGCCCCCCTCCCCCGCCGCGAGCAGTGCGCAGAAACGGAAGAAATCGCGCAGGCTGGTTTCGCCCAGGGCCGCGCCGTCGGCACCGGGATGGAAGTGAATGATGTCCGCGCCCACCGCGACATGGACGGTGACCGGCACGCCGAGTTCATAGGCGTTCGCGAGCAGGCTCAGCCGGCGGTAACGGAAGCCCGAGCGGGAGATCATCCGGCCGACGGCTTCTCCCAGCCCCAATCCCGCCGCCGCGCCCTCCCGAATGACGGCATTGAGCCACGCCCCCGTCTCGCGGGCCATGCCGAACCGGCCGGTCCGGACCTCGGCCCGGACATCCTCGGAAGTCCGGCCGGCAAAGGCGACCTCGAAATCGTGGATAATGCCGGCGCCGTTGAGAGCCAGGCCGGTGAGCCAGCCGCCCTTCATCAGGTCGACGAGAACGGGGGTCAGTCCGACCTTGATGACATGGCCGCCGCAGCCGGCCAGGATCGGCCGCTTTCGGGCGCGGGCTCGGCGCAGGCGGGCGATGAAGATGCGGAAATCCTCAGCCGCGAGGAAACGGGGCAGAGAGCGGATGAGCTCGGCGACTGTGGGTTCGGGTCCCAGAACCTTGGCGAAGCGGGAGGTCGTAACGCGGCTCGAGCGCGAACGCAACGGGTAGGTGCGCAACCCTTGGGGGGTCAGAAACCGCTCGCTTCTCCCGGCCTGGCGTTGCGGAGACCGCTTCGTCACGACGCTCCTCGTCCCGGACGCCGGGTCCCCAGGGCCGCACATTCCCGCGCGGAGCGCGAAGGAGCCGGAAAGGTCCTCACTAGGTGATCTTGGTCTTGGCCAGCAGGGTTTTCAGCTCCTGGCCGGGGCGGAATTTGATCCGCTTGCCCTTCTCGATCTTGATCTGCTTCTGGCGCCGGATATCGCGGCCGAAACCCGTCTTCTTGGCCACGACCCGGAAGCTCCCGAAGCCGCGGATCTCGACCTTTTCGTTCTTGGCCAGGGCGTCCTTCAGCGAATTCAGGATGGACTCCACGACGAGCAACGACCTCGCGCGGTTGAAATCGGTCTTCTTTTCGAGCGCCAGCGCGACATCGTTCTTGATCATGAGAGTCTCCTTAACTCGGGCACCTTGGCTTATAGGGGTAAACTATAATTAATTTATATAGAATGAAATGTCAAGCCCGGAAGCCCGGTTGACTTGACTCGGATGCGGCCCGTATAATGAAGGCATCGTGCGCCGGATTTTCCTCGGTTTTGTCCTTCTGGCCGCCCTCACCGGCGGGCTCGACGCGGCCATCCTGAAAATCACCGTCGCCGCGCCCATCCATCCGATCACCTCGGAATACATCGTCCAAGCCATCAAGGACGCCGACGGCCAAGAGGCCCGTCTCGTGCTTCTCATTCTCGATACCCCGGGCGGCCTCGACACGTCAATGCGGGAGATCATCTCCGCGATCGTCAACGCCCGGACGCCCGTCGTCGCCTATGTCGGCCCGAGCGGCGCGCGGGCGGCCTCGGCGGGCTTCTTTATCGGGGTCGCCTGCGACATTTTCGCCATGGCCCCCGGGACGAGCACGGGCGCGGCCCATCCCGTCAGCATCGGCCTCACCGGGCAGCCCACGGACAAGACGATGGAGGACAAGGTCACGCACGACGCGGCCTCCTATATCAAAACGCTCGCCGAGAAGCGGGGCCGGAACCTCCGCCTGGCGGAGGACGCCGTGCGTCAGAGCCTGTCCTATACGGAACAGGAAGCCTTGCGCGGCGGCCTCATTGATTTAGTCGCGGCAACGGAGTCCGAGCTCCTCGCGAGGCTCGACGGTTATTCCCTCCGGCGCTTCGATGGACGGACGGAGGTCCTCGAGCTGGGGGAGGAGCCGCTCGTCGAGCGGCCGATGACCTTCCGGCAGAGGTTTCTGCTCACCATCTCCAATCCCAACTTCGCTTACCTCCTGCTGATGCTCGGCCTCCTCGGCCTGTATTTTGAGTTTGCCAACCCCGGCGCCATTCTGCCCGGCGTCCTGGGCGGGATCTCGCTCCTCCTGGCCATCTTTTCGTTCCAGATCCTGCCCATCAATTATGTGGGGCTGCTGCTGATCCTTCTCGCGCTGGCCCTGTTCGCCGTCGAGATCAAGGTCCACAGCTACGGCCTGCTTTCGCTAGGAGGCATCACCGCCATGGTCATCGGCTCCCTCATGTTGGTCAAATCGCCCATCCCCGAGCTGCGTCCCGGCCTCCGATTCATCATCCCGGTCGCCCTGGGCGTTTCCCTGATCATCATTTTCCTGGTCTACCTCGTTATCCGGGCTCAGGCCCGGCGCGCCATGACCGGCCGCGAGGGCATGGCCGGCGAAATCGGCCGGGCCCTGGAAGACTTCGCCGGCTCCGGCAAGGTCCTCGTCCATGGCGAGATCTGGGAGGCGGAAACAGATGTCCCGCTCCGCCGCGGAGAACCGGTGCGGGTCGTCAAAGTCGGGGATGGTTTGAAGCTCCGCGTGACAAAAGCCTGAATTTTGGCGATAGTGCCGGCGCCTCCCGTGAGGCACCGGGAAGGAGGAGTTATGATCAATTACTCGATCATCGTCGTGGGTCTGGTCGTCCTTTACATCCTGAATTCGATCAAGGTCCTGCGCGAATACGAACGGGGCGTCATTTTCCGGCTGGGCCGCGTCCTGCCCCAGCCTAAAGGCCCGGGCATCATCCTCGTTTTCGCGCCGATCGACCGGATGGTCCGCGTCAGTCTGCGGCTCATCACCATGGACATCCCGCCGCAGGATATCATCACCAAGGACAATGTCACGGTCAAGGTCAACGCCGTGCTCTACTTCCGGGTCATGGACCCGCTCAAGTCCGTGATCGACGTCCAGGATTATCTCTATGCGACATCCCAGCTGGCCCAAACGACCCTGCGCAGCGTCCTCGGTCAGGTCCCGCTCGACGACCTGCTCTCGGAGCGCGAAAAGCTGAACATCCGCCTCCAGGAGATCATCGAGCAGCACACCGACCCCTGGGGCATCAAGGTCCAGCTCGTCGAGATGAAACAGGTCGACCTGCCGGAGAACATGATCCGGGCCATCGCCAAGCAGGCCGAGGCTGAGCGGGACCGGAGGGCCAAGGTCATCCACGCCGAGGGCGAGTTCATGGCCGCCGACAAGCTGGTCCAGGCCGCCGACATCATCTCCCGCAATCCCCAGGCCCTCCAGCTTCGCTTCCTGGGCACGCTGGCCGAGATCGCGACCGAGAAGAATTCGACGATCATTTTCCCGCTTCCCCTCGAACTCCTCAAGGCCTTCACATTTGACAAGAAAGATAAATAGAAGTAGATAGAAAGAGACATGAGCAATAAGGACTACCGCGAGCTTCAGGTCTCGAGTTCCCATCTTGTGGTCATTTTCATCGGCATCCTGATCGTCTGCGGGATCAGCTTCCTGCTCGGCGTCAACGTCGGGAAGAAGAAAGCCCAGCTCCAGGGCCAGACCTCCCTTCCCGCCCCGAAGGTCATGGCCAAGGTCCAGGACCAGAAGCCGACGCCCGACCAGACCGGGTCTTCCTTGAAACCGGAGGCGGCCCCCCTTAAAACCTCAAAGCCGGCTTCGCAAGCCGCGGAGCCTCTCGATAAGAAAAAAAAGGAATCCGTCCCGGGGCCCTCCTCCAAGGCGGTCGAATCCCCCAAGCCGGCCGGGCCAAAACCGAAACCGACGACCGCGACGCCCGTGAGCGCTGCCAAAACGACGGCGCCTCCCCTGACCGCGGCCAAGGGGACGTTTTCGATCCAGGTCGGCGCGTTCGAGAAGCGCGAGGATGCCCTCCAGACCGCCAAGAAATACGACGGCCAGGGCTACATCTGCCGCGTCCTCGATCCCTTCCCCACCGATCGGATCAAGTACTACCGGGTCAGGATCGGCGCCTTCAAGACCCGTCCGGAGGCCGAGGCCGCCAAAATTAAATTCCTGACCGCCGGACAAAAGGGCGACTCTTTCGTGGTTCAAAACTGAAGCGGGCGGCCACGACCGGGATCCGCGGCGACGTATTCGCCCTCTTTTGCTTGACATAATCCTGCCTGTCCCTTATCCTGGGGGTCCTCGGATATCGCCATGAAAAACGCAACGATCGAAATTAGGGCCAAGGCCGCCGAGTTCGAAGCGGCCTTCCAGGAGCTTCTTGTCAAGTTCGAAGA
>Ga0299915_10000802_pt1 | contig 23285 bp, 14 predicted proteins | sample RVTome_13_FD_200263 | JGI IMG/M metagenome (GOLD analysis project Ga0299915, IMG submission 200263) | Soil microbial communities from uranium-contaminated site in the Upper Colorado River Basin, Wyoming, United States - RVT92D227 (version 2) ... | reverse complement strand
CTGTAAAGCCTATGACTCGGCCCAGGATCTGCTGCCGGACGAAGGGTAACCAGGGCAGGTAGGACGCCCCGACGAGTGCGAGGGCCGCCACCAAGCGGGCGACCTGCTTGCCGGCGGCGCGGGGAGCGGAGCGGGCTGCGTGGACACTTGGAGGTGACGATAGATAGCTTGAAGCCAGGCGCTGATCGTCGGAGTCTACCGCTGCGCTGCTTTCGAGGCTGGCCCACCTGGGTTGACTCCTGGACGAGCGCCAGCCCTCGACAATGACCCAGGCAGCGAACAGAGCCTCGCTGGCCAGGATGAGAAACGATAAGTTGTGGGTGTACAGGTTCAGGCTGGTGCAGACGGCGAAGAGAAACCACATGCGCTTCTGGCCCCGCCGCAGGGCCACTAGAAGGAAGATCAGAGATAGAAGGGCCAGGAACACCATGGCGCTGTAATTCCTGGCCTCCTGGGAATAGCGAATGAGATAAGAGTTGATGGAAAGAAGGAAGGCGGCCATCAGACCTTCCCTGCGACCCCAGAGCATTTCGCCGACTTTGTAGACGAGCAGTATGGAGACGGAACCGAGGAGCGCGGCAGGCAAGCGGAGTATGAATTCGCTGCCGCCCCACAGAGCAGCGCCGAGCTTCGCCGTCAGGAAGTGTGAAGGAGGGTGGCTGTCCGAGGTAGCGAGGAACTGGGGAATGGACCAAAGGTCCATTTGAGAGGTCGTTGCCGTGAAAATCTCGTCCAACCAAAGGCTGTCCGCGTCAAGGTCATAGAGCCGCAGGGCCAGTCCCAACATGAAGACTGCCAGGAGTGGAGCCAGACACGCTGCCCGCAGGTTGCCCCGGGAATGCTCGATGGCGACTGTGCTTTGGCGGTTTCTACATCGGTGAAGCATGCGCTGTCGAATGGCGACCGTTCTCCCTTTTTGTCTGGGCCATGAGCGGGACTTTGGACTTGAGCCGCAGACCAGGGTGCTTGGAGGCTTCTCTTGCGGGGAATCGCTCATCGAACCAGGATATCCCTTTTCTCCATTGGAGGCTAGTCTTGGCCGGTTCGTCATCTGTCGCGGGGATTCAGGGCTACGCGCTCTGCTGCGGTGGTGAAGCCCCCGAGCCGCTCAGTCGCCCGCCGGGGGCGAGGCCAAGGTGATGGCTCCGAGAACGATTGTGTCATTGGTGACCCTCTGGCCATTGCCGTCCCACACTGGCAAACGCTCTCCCGTTTCCCAGTAGTACACCCCGGTCGTGACGACATACTGGCCAGGTTCGGTATCCGGGGGCAATGACAGTTGATACTCGTCCCTGACCACCTCTCCCACAAGCCATCTGGAAGTAGGCCGGTTGCCAGAGCGCAGTAGCCTGTCCTCCTGGACCAGCATCTGTCCGTCGGGCCGCAGGATGTGAACGAACGCTGTGTAGTCCCTCTCCATCTTGCCCTCGGCTTGCCACCACAGGGTGATACTGACCGCGTCTCCGGCCTTCAGGCTTGTGGGCCGAACGTTGTAGCCGGCCAGGGAGAGTGAGTCACCCAGTCTCATCTCTGCCAGTCGGACATCAAGGGAAGGTTGCAGTTGGGTCCTCGCCTCGGCCAGGTCGGCGACGGCTCGTTCGTCGTCGGGCATCACTGTGCTGGCGAGCACGACTTGGGATCCCGCGTCCACTTCCCTACCCATCTCAGCATAGGCCTCGGCGAGAGCCAGACGTACGTCAAACTGGGCGTCGGGCATACGCAGGAGTCTGGTCAGCGCTTCAAGCATGGACAGGGTATCCTGGAACAGGTCCCCAGTTGGTTGTCGCAGGTGGATAACTGAGAGATCCTCGAAATCAATGATGACGACGTCCGCCTCTTGGTCCCAGAACGCAGGCCTCTGTCTGCGGGTTAGTACCGCAGAGATCTCGCCGTCCGAGCCTGCTACGTCTCGTAGCTTTGCCCAGAACCCCCTCTGCACTAGCAGAATCGGCGTGTCGTCCAGGTGGTAGAAATCCATGTAGTAGGAAAGGCATCGCCCTGTCCAGTCTGAGTCTTGGCCCCTCCGGTACGTGATGCCGTCGGTCACTACTACGTCTCCCGGCAGGAGTCTCGGCACCAAATAATCAGCGACGCCACGATAGTCGGCTTTCTGCACAGCATAGTAGTCCCTGATGGGGGCCACGCTGATGGCGCCAAAAACGGACACGGTGAGCACTGAGGTGATTGCCAGGCGCCACCGCTGATGATCTTTGATCTTGGGAAGCCAACCGGTCAGCCAACCGGTCAGAACCGCGATCCCCCTGGCCATGCCGAGAAGCAAGATGGGGACGATGTAGACTGCATATCTATAGGTAAAGAAGTGACTGGCCCTGACCACGAAGGGAAACAGGAATGGGGTCATGATCCACAGCCCGAAGAGCACGATGTGCCTGGCTCTGGAACGTGCCAGGCCCAGGGCGAACAGAGCCAAGAACAACAAGAGGAGTGCTCCGTCCACTCGAGTGTATGTTCGAAGCGCGTCATGGAAGAAGGCGATCGAAAGCTCAGCACGAGGCAGAGTCCCCTCGCCCAATCCTTCGAATTGTATCTGTCGTCCAATGAGCTGTTGGTACATAAAGGGCAACCAGGGCAGGTAGGATACCGCGAGGACAGCGAGGACCGCCACCAAACTGAACGCTTGCATCCTGGGGCTAGGCGCAGCGGAGGCAACCGAAATCGGCGAATGGGTGGGTGGCGACGGATCGGCAGAGATAACAGATCGATGGCCAGGGCCTGCCGTCGATGTGCTTTGGAAGTTGGTGCGCTGCCTTTCGCGCTGGGACGATACCCAGCCCTGGAGAATCACCCATGCCGCGAAGAGTAGCTCGCCAGCCAGGATCAGAAACGCGAAGTAGTGGGTATAGATGTTGAGACCAGCGCAAAGGCCAAAGAGAATCCACATCCTCTTTCGGCCGCTCTGGAGCGCCTTGAGGAGGAAGATCAAAGACAGGAGGGCGAGGAAGACCATCAGGCCGTAGTGTCTCGCCTCCTGCGAGTACCGGATGTGATAGGCGTTGATGGCCAAGAGGAAAGCCCCTATTACTCCTTCCCTTCGTGTCCAGAGCATCTCTCCCAGTTTATAGGTCAGGAGCAAAGAGAGTGAACCAAGCAGCGTGGCTTGCAGGCGAACCACGAAGTCGCTGCTGCCGAAGAGTGTCAGGAAGAAGCGGGTGAGGATGTAGAGCAGCGGCGGGTGTACGCTCTCCTCCGCCTGGAAGTTAAGCATGGAGACAAGATCCAAACGTGAGGTGAGGACGGTTTTCACTTCGTCCAGCCATAAGCTGTCCGTATCGAGTTGGTAGAGGCGCAACCCCATGCCGAGCAGCAGTATGAAGAGAAGTACGCCAAAGGTCGTTAGCGTACCCCTCGTTTTCGCGTCTGAGGGAGTGGTCCCTACCATGTCACTCGTGTCTCACGCTCATGTTCCACAGCATTCAAGGTCTCTCCCCGAGGTTGGGGCGGCGGTCACGGCCTGTGCCCAGGACATACCACAGGGCATGGGGTCGGAAACCGGTCAGTGTGCTGACAAGATGACGGTGCCGCCTCGGGGTTTCTGCTTCTTCACGTGCGCTGCCATGTCCAGGGGCAGGCAACATACGGTGGGCCGTGAGTGCGAGGCCTGGTCTCGGCCGCAGGCCGCGTGTTTACGTAGCTTCTGCGCGCCACGGTGTAGTCACCGCTCTAGAACGCGCCGCGGCGGCGCAACACCGCTCCTGCCGTCCTCCAAAGAATCTGCAGATCGAGCAGCAGCGAGTAGTTCTGAATATAGAACAGATCATCCTCGACGTGGAGGTGCATGGGGCGGTCGCTGCGCCCGGTGATCTGCCACCAGCCGGTCATCCCCGGTGGGACCGCAAACCTCTTGCGCTGCCAGGCCTCGTACTTGTCCACGAGAAAAGGCAGTTCGGGACGTGGACCGACGAGGCTCATCTCCCCCTTGAGCACGTTGAACAGTTGAGGCAGCTCGTCGATGCTCCAGCGGCGCAGTATGCGCCCTACACGGGTGACGCGCGGATCATCTTTCACTTTGTGGATGAGCTGCCCATCCTCGGTGTCGGCAACCACTTCCTGGAGTCTGGACTCGGCGTCGGCCACCATGGACCGGAACTTGTACATGCCGAACGGCTCGCAGTTCTCGCCAATCCTGAGTTGTCTGAATATCACGGGGCCTTTGGAGTCCAGCTTGATTAGGAGGGCGCTTAGAAGCATCACTGGCGAGAGGATGATGGTCAGCACAGTGGCGGCGAATAGGTCGAATACCCTCTTCACTGCCCGGGGGAAGCCCTCGATGGCCGAGGCCCTCAAGTTCAGGAGCGGGATTCCGCCAAGATCGTCGACAGTGATACCGGAACGATAGAAAGCCAGATCGAAAAAGTCGGGCACAACTCTTACGACCACCGGCAGCTTCTGCAAAGCCACTACCAGGTTGGCTATCTCTTCATGGGCCCGAAGCGGCAGCGCAAAGATGACCTCGTGAATCCCCCTTTCCTCCAAAAGGCGCAGGGTGTCCGCTACCGTGCCAAGGATGGGGATCCCATCGAACTCCTTCCCTTGCTTTTCCTGGTCATCGTCCACGAAGCCCACCACCTCGATGCCCGTCCATTGCGGCACTCGAAGATTCGCCGCTACGCTTCGTCCCACTTCCCCGGCTCCGGCGATCAGTATGTTTCTGCGAGGCTGCCTGGACTTTCGACTGAGGCGTAGAACGCCTCGGATCAGACTCCTCCAGCAGAGGATAAACGCCAGGTCGAGGGCAAAGAAGTAGAGAAACAGTAGTCTGGGGACATTTCGATAGGTCAGATACAGCGTTCCGGCAAAGACGAGGGTGGCTACTGGAACCGCAACCAAGACAGTCTGTAGCTCGTCGGCAAGCCGCATATTCCTCTTGGGATCATAGACAGACAGAAGGAGAAAGACTGAGAGCCAGACGAAGAGGGCCAGGATGTACACCTGTACGTTGAGTTGAACCCCCCGCCAGAGAGTCGCCCCCCAGGGCAGGCTGACCCGGGCCACTGAAGCGGTGTAGAGGGCGGCCGCCGTTAGGGCGAGATCACAAACACAGAGCAGGATGGCAAAGCCCGTTGCTCGTCTATAGGCCACTGGAATCTCTGCCCTCCGAGGCGTCTCCGGGCAAGACGGACAGGTATAATCCCTCCATGTCCTCGGCTATCCTGTCCCAACTGTAGACGCTGGTTACCCGTGCTCTTGCTTTCCTACCGTACTCCCTCACCAGTTCGGGCTCACCCACCAGCCACTCCAGCTTGTCTTTTAGAGACGCAGGGTTGCCACTTTCGAATGAGAAGCCAGCGTCGCCAACGGTCTCCAGGTTTTCGGGTATGTCGCTCACCAGTACGCAGTTGCCGAAGCCCATGGCGCCGAGAAGTGCAGGCGAGGTGCCCTCCACGTCTGACGGTTGGACGTACAGATAGGCGTTGCTGCACAGGCGTTGGTACCCGTCGCCGTACACGAAGCCCAGGAAGCGAATCCGAGGATCCTTGGTGGCTTTGAGGGACTCCACGTATGTTTTGTTGTGCGGATCATCGCCAACGACGGCTAGGTGCAGATCGGCATCCACCGTCTCGAAGGCCTTGATGAGGTGATGCACGCCCTTCTCCGGTACTAGCCGGCCCACAAAGAGCACGTACTTCCGCGGTTCCAGACCGAAATCCTGCACAGAGCCGTCTTCCTTCCCCGGCTCGGGCATATCGGCGCCATAGGCGATGTAGATAGGTTCTTTGTCGTACCGGTCTCTGTAGTACTTGGCTACTTCCTGAGAGTCCACAATGTATCGGTCTGAGAAGCGGACAGCTACCCCCGCCGACGAGCGCAGACAGAAAGCGGCAAAGCGGTTCCACTTCTTTCGTTGCCAGTCCAAGGCGTCTACTGAGATGACCAGCGGTCGCCTCAGCAGGCGAAGGGGGATGAGAAAGGCCGAGTTGCCAACGCCATAGAGGTGGATGAGATCGGGCCGGTGCACGAAGACGTGAAGCAACGAAAGGAAGCTATGGCTAAGGGTGTCCAGGTACTTGTTGTTGATGGAGGGCAGCTTGACCAAATGCATGCCCCTGTAGGTATCTTCCTTTATCGTCACATTGTGTCGGCGGCAGTAGACCACAATCTCGTACCCCTTGTGGGCCAGGCGCTCGCCGATGCGCTCCACGGCCGTCTCCAAGCCGGAGTAGTTGGCAGGCACGCCACGGGTGCCGAGCACGCCGATCTTCACCCCGCTACTCGTTCCAGGTGGTCTCAATGTACTCCTTGAGGGCGTCCTGCCAGGGGCGCATAAACTGCAGGCCCATCAGCTGCAGATTGTGGTTGTGCCCCGCCTCCATCCGCGGGCGTGGCGCAGCCAGAGGGAAGTAGGCCGACGAGCAGGGGATCAACCGGCAGTTGCCTATTTTGGCGTACTCGATGATCTTCTCCGCGATCTCGTATCTGCTGCTCGCTGGCCCTGGGTTGACCATGTGGTAGGTTCCGTATTGACCCGTCTCTACTAGCTGCATGATGCCGGAGGAGAGGTCTCTGGTGTAGCTGGGGGAGCCGAACTTGTCGTTGACTACCATCAGTTCGCTGCGCGCTCTGGCCAGCTCAATGATCCGGCCCACGAATTTCTTGTCTTCCTTGCCACCTCCAAAGAGCCAACCGGCACGGACGATGTAGTACCTGTCCAGGAAGTCCCTGACCACGACTTCGCCCTGATATTTCGCCCTGGCGTACTGGCTCTGAGGGTTGGGTCTGTCGAACTCGGTGTAAGGCTCGCACTTGGTTCCGTCGAAGACGGCAAGCGTGCTGACGTAGACCATCGTCGCCCCGACGCGTTGGCAGGCCAGAGCGACGTTCCTCGTGCCCAGCGCGTTGACGCTATAGGCAAGATCCGGCTCTATCTCGCATTTGTCCACGTCAGTGATGCCGGCAAGGTGGACCACCAGGTCGGGCCTTACCTCGTTCATGGTCTGGAAAACGAGGCCATGATCTCTGACGTCCATCTCTTCCACGTCCGTAGCGACAACTTCGTACTTCTGCTCGAAGACGTCACGCAGGTCGAGCCCGAGCATCCCCTTTGCACCAGTCACGAGCACTCTCACTTGCTAGTCTCCATGATTCCCGATACGAGTACCTCTGCGCTGCCTGTGTGGGGGGAAGACCACCCATGGCAGAAGGTCCTTCTCCTGGCTGCATCCCGCGGTAGTACGTTGGCTCCCCTTGCACCTTTGTGCAGGGAGGAGCGATCCGTGGGTCTGCGGCCGTGTCCGTCTCCTGTGTTCAAGGGGTATCAGCCTCTCGGTTCGGCTGCCTCTGAGAGTTCTTTTCTGCCAGCAGAGCTTGGTACAGTGACATTACGCTGCTGTAGTGCGCCTCGGCGCCGTACTGCTTCTCAATCTTGGCCCTCGCTCGCCTGCCCATCTCCGGCAAGGACTGCCCGTGCGCGACCAGGTCTCGTATCTTCTCCACCAGATCAGTCACGTCGCCAGGTTCGAAGAGTATGCCATCCACGCCCGGTTCGATCAACTCGGGGATTCCCCCCAGGTTAGCCGCCAAGACAGGCGTACCCAGGGCGAAGGACTCCAGAACCGCGTACGGAAGATTCTCGTACCACTCGGATGGTATCACGCTGAACATACTCTTGGCAATGATGGACTTCAGCTCCTCCCCAGACTTGTATCCGAGGAAGGAGACGTTGTCCAGCCCGTGCTCGGAGACGTACGACTCCAGTTCGGGCCTTAGTTCTCCTTCCCCGACGACGTACAACTGTGCTTCGTTGATAGACTGCATGGCCGAGAGGAGGGTGCGGATACCTTTGAGGCCCAGCAGCCGGCCGAAGAACAGAAAGTAGTCACTGTGGGTGTACTCCGGCGTATACTCATCCAGAGCGATGAAGTTGGGGATCCAGACCACTCGCGTCGGCGAGACCCCGTACTCAATCATCTTCTCCCTGAGGAAGTTGCTGGGCGAGATGTACAGATCCACATTGCTGTATATGCCCATCACCTCGTATAAATACATCTCCGCGCAGTTCAGGGCACTGGCGGCCAGGGACCCGTGGTTACATTTGTGGAGCACCACGTTGTAGTAACGATGGCCCTTGCATCTCTCGCACACCTGGCCTTCAGTGTAGAACATATAGGCAGGGCAACCGAATTTGTAGTCGTGGACGGTCTGAATCACAGGGATGCCGAACTTCTTCAAGGAGTGCAGGATAGAGGGTGACAATTGGTGGGCCACGTTGTGCAGGTGAGCGATGTCGGGTTGTGTGTCCTCTATCAGCGCTTCGATGCGCTTTCGTGCCTGAGTGGAATACAGGACGCGGAGGGCCATGGCGGGCAGATCTCTGGTCCTTGAGTCGAAGAAGTCCACCTTATCGACGAAGTACCTGTCATAAGGCGTCTCCAGGTTCCTCTCATGGTGCATGGAGAAAGGTATCACCGTGTGGCCGCGTCTCTCCAGCAGACGTGACCACTCCAGGTAGTACCGGTCTGCGCCACCAGTGACGTGATGGAACTTGTTAACGGACAGCACTCTAAGAGACTGCTTGTCGTCACCCAGTGCCATGGGGAGTCCCATCATCAGCCAGAGCCACGGGAAGTTGGGCCGGGGCAGACGACTTCTCCGCGCGAACGCGGATGAAGTGCGCCGTGAGCATGCCGCCGAAGAGCCAGAGGTACATGCTTACCGCCCGCAGGCTGAAGGAGAATACGGCGAAGTTGGACAGCGCCACGGCCACCGCCAGCGCCACGTAACCAGCGGACAAACCCCGCAAAAAGGGGTCGTCGGTGCCGGCGAAAACGCGTAAGGCCGTACGCATCAACTCGCAGATCATCCACAGGTAGGCAACGGTTCCCAGCAGGCCGATCTGGGTCAAGATCGACACCCAGCCCACGTCGTGAAGAAAGCTCAGCGAAGCAGCTCTGCCCACCTCAGAAATGTCCAGCCAATCCTCGTGCGAGTACTCCGGCAGCAGTCCGGGGTTGTTGGTGCCGGCCCCTGTAGCTATGGAGCCCATCGTACCAGGCCCTACTCCCAACCAGGTGTGCTCGCGCAGGACGATGGGCGCGACCCTGGTCACGATGAACAGCCTGCCTCTGGTGAACAGCACATCCAGGTATTCCGGCGAGAAGGTGGAGGCGAAGCGCTCTGTCAGCGATGCCTCTTCGGCTTGACCGGCTCTCCAGTCTTCGATGACCACAGATGAGAGGAGCACTGCCGTAGCCACAACTGGCAGGAGCAGAGCCACCAGCAACATCTTTTTCCATCTGACCACCGCCAGCAGAACGACACCTCCCGCGTACATGACCAGCCACGACGTGCGGGAGAAGCTGAGAACCATGGCCGGCGCCACCAGGGCCGCGAAGGCGACAAAACCAGCTGTCTGCATGGCGGTCAGTCTGCGCCTCAGGCAGAGGAAGAGGCCCGAGGCCAGGAGAATGAAGATCCCCAGGTACAGGCCGAAGCGGCTATATCGACCCAAGGTGCCGAAGATGCGCGTGCCTCCAGTGATGATCTGGGTGAAACCCTCGCGGACCAGCACCTCCCCGACCACTACCTGCTGGGGGACGAGAAAAAGGCTGAACTCGCTGCCGAGGACTACCTGCATAAGACCGATGCCGGCCTCCACTGCGGCGGCGCCCAACAGTGCCGCCGTCAAGACCCTCATCGCCCTGTAGGTGATTCCTGTGTTGACTACCACGTAGTAGAGGAGGAGATAACGAGCAAACTCCCGGATGCCCAGGATCCAGACCACAGCAGGAACATCGTAGGCCAAAGCGGACAGTCCGGAGAAGATCAGGAATAGCGCGGCGGGTAGATCGAGGGGGGTCTTCTTCCACCACATACCCTCGCGGATGTTCCTGAGTAGCAGAGCCGCGAGCAGCAGGAGTATCAGGGCCTCAGGGCCGTAGCGAAGACCATTGGCCACCGAACCGGGCAGCCATTTGAGGACAAACTCCTCGAAGGGCGTGTACACTGCGAGCAGCAGGACGACGATCGGGATGTGGCTAATGGCCCAAGGCAGCGGGACGAGGCCCAGGACTCCCACGATGGCCAGAGCAGGCTCGAGCGCAGTGAAGGCGCCGATCAGCAGCCCGCAGGCCAGCAGGCAAACCCAGATCAGTGAGGTTTGCAGGTAGTCCATGGTCCGGCTGCCGCCCGGCGGTGGCCCTGCGGAGCCAAGCTGAGAGGATTCTGTGTTCTCCAATGGTTGTTTCCACCTCAAGAGAGCTAGGTGCACCGGCGACCACGGCCTGCCGCGAGGCTCTCGCTACTGAAGATACCCCAGACCCCGCAACCTGTCGCTCACTACCTCGCTTTCCTCTTCCGTGTACTCGCCGACTGCCGGGCCAAACCCCTCTCCAAGATCGTCGGCGTAGGCAATGGGATGCGAGGAAACATAGCCCTCATCAAGGGCGCCGATCAGGACTCTTCCGTCCATGCTCTGGGGCACGGGTTGTCCCAGCAGGTATAGAATGGTGGGGGCGAGATCGATGATCTGTGCCCCTTCAATCCTGTGGGCTTGAGGAACGCGGCTGCCCCGCAGCATGAGCGTGCCGTGCAGTCGATGCACGGCGCTCATGTTCTGCGCCTCCTGCAAATCGCTCAGAGTCAGTGCGTCTCCGAAGACGGCTGTCTCCTCGGTGCCGAATCGCTGGCGGCAGTCGTACTCGTAGTTCTTCCACTGCACTATCAGGTCAGGGGCGAAGTCCACATACTCGCCCCAGTACACCTCGTCTTTGCGGTGCACCTTCTCCACCACGCGCTCGCTGGTCTCGGGCTCCCTCAAGTCTTCCAGCCCCCCGATTATCTGCCTGAGCACCTCCTCGGCCTCGGGCCCGGGCTCCACAATGCCCTGGGGCTCTCTCCCCCGAAGATTCAGATATATGCTGCCGTAGGAACCAACGGAGAAAGCCTTGGTTCGGGACCAGTCTAGCTGCGAGGACAGCATGAACCCCTCGATGGAGTCTCGCACGCCCGGCAGGTTGCGCTTGAGCCAGCCTCTGGCCTGTGCTGGCAGGTATCTCTTGCCTGCAAGAAGCGCTGTGCGGAGAAGGTCTCTGGTAGCGCGCAGTCCTAGGGAGGCAGCAGCGGAGGCCTCTGCGCTTTCCCGACGTACCAGCCACCCTTGCTCCTCCAGCCATCTGTTCATGAAGACGGCGCGCTTGAGGGGTCCAGCACCGTGATCGGACATGATCATGATCGTGGTCCGGTCATCTACTTCGTCCAGAAGGCCCGCTAGCACCCGATCTATGCTCTGGTAGATCTCGAGGATGATGCCCCCGAACTGCAGATCTTCCGGGCTCGGACTGCCCGATGCCAGCCCCTCCATGTTTTTCCAGAAGATGTGCTGGGCCATGTCCGTGGCGGAGTATACGACCATCAGACAGTCCCAGGTCTTGTTTCTACGCAGGTAGTCGAAGACCTTGGTCCTGATCTCCACCATGGAGCGGAATCCCCTGGCCCACTCCTCCTGGCCGTTTCCGCTGACAGCGATGATGTACTCACCTACGTTCGTCTTTAGCTCGTCGTAGAGATCCGGAGGATAAGTGAACGGACTTCCCAGGCCGGGGGTGTCGATGCCGGAGATGAGGAACCCGTTGACCGGTCGCGGCGGGTAGATCATGGGTACGTTGATGGCGCCGACTCGCTTGCCCGCCTCACTGAGGAGGTTCCAGATGGTCTTGGCACGCAGATTGCCCGCATACACGAGTTCAACGTCGTAGCTGTTGGGCTTGCGTCTGATGAAGTCGTAGATGCCGTGGTTCCCAGGGTTCAAGCCCGTCATGAAAGAGATCCATGCCGGGGCGGTGAGGGGGTGAATGGTTGAGCGCAGTTCGCCGATGGTGCCCTCTTGGATCATGCGCTGGAAGGCGGGCAGGTGGCCCTGGTTCGCCCAGGGAACAATCAGATCGAGGGTGGCGCCATCGAGCCCCAGGATGATGATTTTGTGGTCCGCGCTCGCTTCCTCAGACACACAAGTCTCCCCTACGGACGTGCAGAACTGGGCAGGCCTTCCCCTGCCGATGACGAATCATTCGATGTAGCCAAATCCCCGCAAGGCCTCTCTGATCTGCTCCTCCTCATCCTGGTCGAGATACGCTGCTTGCTTGCCGCCCGTGCCTCTGTCCAGGGAGTCCTGATACTCGATGGGACGGCTGGACAGCAAGGTAGGCGCCAATGCTTCCGAGAGTACTCGACCGTCCATGTCCTTCGGCACCGGTAGACCCAGTAGATAGAGGAGGGTCGGGGCGGGGTCTTCGATTCTGGCCCCCTCGATGCGCACTCCCGGCCGCACGTCGTTACCCCACATAATCAGGGTGCCGTTCATGCGGTGCAGGCCGCTCCACTTTTCCAGGGTATACTGCTCGATAGGAGTGATCAGGGGCCCGATGGGGTTGGGGCCTCCGGCATAGTCATGATCGTAGAAGAGTATCAGGTCTGGCGCCTGCTCCACGAAAGGTCCGGAATACTCCTCCTCTCTCTTGAGCGCCTGCTTGAGCACAGGCTGCCCGGTGGCGGGATCGGTGACTTTGCCCAACTCAGCTATGATGTGGTCGCGCAGTTCCTCGTACTCGCACCCTGGTTGCACGATGCCTTGCGGCTGCCGTCCGACCAGGTTAATTACGATGCCCTCCACGAAGTAGAACATAGGCACGCGGTAAGCAAGTGTCCGTGACCAGTCCACGGCAGAAGTGGACTGGAGCCCCGCAGTGATCGTGCGCTTTACTGCGTCGGGGAACCTGCGCTTGACGAAGTCGCGCGCCCACGGTGTTCTGACCCGAATGTACTCCAGTGCTGTCCTAACCGCCGTCGCTGCGCGGGGGGATGCGCCAGCTTTGACTTCCAGCCAGCCCATGCGGTTCAGCCAGGAGTTGGTGTGGAAGTAGTGGGTGGCATGCACCCCAGAGCCGTGGTCGGACAGGATGAATACGGTGGTGTCGTCACCAGTCTGCTCCACCAGCCGGCCCACCGCCTCGTCGGCAAGCTGGTACTGCTCCAGGAGAACATTGCCGTAAGTCTCAGCTCCCTCCGTGCTGTAAGTTGGATAGGCTGGATCGACGTACTTACGGAAGAAGTGGTTAGCCATGTCTGTGTTGGTGAACACCACCATCATCAGGTCGTGCTGGTCTTCGTTCATCAGGTCCACACAGTAGTCCGTCAGTTGCCTGACCATGTGCGTGGCGGAGCGAATACGCTCGGGGTTGGAATGGCGGAAGAACTCCGAGGTGATGTTGATGTTGGCGAACCTCTCCGCCATCTCTGGAGGGTAGGTATAGGCGCTCTGAAGGTTGGGGGTCGGATAGCCGGACAGTACGACACCATTCACGGGGAAGGGTGGGTAGGTCATGGGCACAGCGAGGGCAGCCACGCGCCGCCCTGCGTCGCTGGCTATTCTGAAGATCGTCTCATGGGCGAACTGCCGCGAGGTAACCAGGTCGTCAGCGAAGGAGTCGTACCTGGTCAGATCGAAAGTGCGAAAGTGGTAGACCCCATGCCTGGCTGGGTTCTTACCGGTCATGAGAGAGATCCAGGCTGGCGCGGTGACGGGGGGGATGGTAGAACGAAGCTCCCCGGTGACACCCTCGCGCATAAGGCGGGCCAGATTCGGCAGTTTGCCTTGCTGCGCCCAGGGCTCGATCAGGTCCAGGGTAGCCCCGTCCAATCCGATGACCAGAACCCGATTCTTTGGTCTCCCGCGCTCATGCATATAGTGTACACCCATTGCCCCTTCGGCGATTCGCTCGGTCACTCGACGTAGCCCAGACCGCGCAGCCGATCTCCGATCGTTTCCTTTTCTTCTTCAGTGTAGGGCACTGGTTCACTTTCAGCCTTCATAATGTCTTCAGCTATGCGCACAGGCCACCGTGACAGGAACCCATCCTCGAAGATCTCCTCCACGACTCTGCCATCCATGTACGCAGGAACGGCCAGTCCCGAGAGATGCAGAATCGTGGGAGCCACATCCTTGATGTCCGCAGCCCCTATGTGGTGTCCTCTCTTCACCTGGGGACCCTTGGCGAGGAGAATGCCATACCGGCCGTGGCCCCCACTACCGCCGGAGAGCCGGCGCCTTGCAGGAGCACCCTGGAGGAGATCCGCGCCGCTGGTGTTCCCCAGGAGGATGGCCTCAACAGGTACGTCCGGCTCCCACTGGACGATCAGGTCGGGTGCCATATCAACGTAGGGGCCGTGGTACACCTCTTCCTTCCTCAGAACGCGGTTCACTGCTGTGCGCCCAGTCCTGAGATCGCGCATGGCACTGAACTGCTGCTTGATCGCCTCGCATACTTCGTCATACTGTGCCCCGGGCTCAACCGTGCCCAAGGGGAAACGACCCTTGAGATTGATCCAGATATCCGGCCGTTTCCCATCGGTGAACGCTTTGGTGCCGGCCCAGTCGATCTGTGAAAAGGACATGTGAGCTTCCGTCTTGCGTCGCAGACCAGGGAAGGTCCGGGCCAGTCGCAGCTTGAACTCCCGATCAAAGTGCCTATCGACGAAACGATAGCCGCCGGCCAGTGCCCGAAAGAGCACTTGGCGCGGCCCGGTCTCACGTCGCTCCTTGTAGCGTAGCATTCCCAGGTGCTCGAGCCAGAGCGGCAGGATCCGGGCGTTGCCGCCGATGCTGGCTCCGTGATCGGAGACGATGAAAACGGCAGTGGACGGGCCAGCAAGCTCGACAAGCTCACCGACGACCTCGTCTTGATGCACATAAATGTCTCGGATCACATGCTCGTATTTCTGCCGTTCCGAGTCGTCGACGGTGAACCCGTCGGGTCTGGCGTACTTCCAGAAGAAATGCTGGGCCGAGTCTACCGTCGTGAAGACGGCCATGAAGAAGTCCCATGGCTGTGTCTTCATCAGATGGCTGGCGTAGGCCCGGCGAGTTTCTATGGTGTCGTGCATCCTGGCTACTCCCTCGTCCAGTCTGCCCGCCTTGTAGAAACCAGGCATGCCGGGCTCGATGATGTACTCACCCAGGTCGCTTCGCAGAGCGCTGAACAGGTCAGGGGGATACGCGAACCTGTGGTCATCCGCCCCCGGGGCGTCAAGACCGGCGATGAGGAAGCCATTGACCTCAGTGGCAGGATAGCTTATAGGGACGTTGATCACGCCCACTTGGCGCCCTGCTTTGCTGAAGATATCCCACAGAGCGTCACCGTGCCGGTATGAGGCGTTGATGTAGGTGTACTCGTACGTCTGAGGCTTATACTGGCCGAACCAGAAGACCCCGTGTTTGCCGGGATTCATGCCGGTGACCATGGAGGACCAAGCTGGGGCACTGTTGAAGTTCGGGACCGACTCCAGCCTGCCATATGCTCCTTCTTGGAGGAAGCGCCCCAGGTTTGGCAACCTGCCCTCGGATACCCAGGTGCTGAGGAACTCCGGGTCCGCTCCGTCGACGCCAATTACGAGTATTCTATCTGCGAAATCCATGAAACCTAGCCCCGGCCTACTGTATCACGACTTGGCTGCCGCGAATGACTATTCTCCACCGACGACTCCACCAGGACGACTCGTGGTGATCCTTGTCTTCGCGAAGGCGAAGACTTCGCGTAGCTCGTTCACCCTGAAGAGAACGAGGCTGCCGGCGTACACTGCGCCGCCGACTGCCGCCATTGCTGCCAGTTGCACAATCCTGCCCAGGGTGGTGGAGCTTCCAGCTTGATCTTTCATCCACCAACTCAAGAGAAGAATTGCCAGGCCCATGATGATCGCCCCACAGCCAACCTTGAGAGCATACAGGCCGAGTCGCTCTCCCAGCTCACCGATCCTCCTTCTGAGAATAACGAACGCAACCACGGCGGATGCGGCAACAGACAGGGAGAGAGCCGCCGCCAGGCCACGAGCACCTAGCATACGTGACAGGATGACCTGTAGTACGACCAGCATCCCCAATTGTGCGGACCTGATGAATAGAGGCGTCTTGGTGTCCTGGAAGGCGTAGTGTGGATACAGGGCGAGCTGCTGAAGAGCCATGAAAGGCAGGCTTGGCATGTAGAGCACCACGATCGAGGCAGCCGTCAACACGGCCATCTCGTCAAAGGCGCCTCGCCCGAAGAGCAGGCCGACAAGGGGGGCACCCGCTACCATCACTCCCACAGCCATAGGGGTGCAGACAGCCCAGGACGCCTTCATTCCCAGGACGATAGAGCGGCGCAGGGCGGGGAGATTGCGCTTGCTGGCCAGAACCGAGAATCGAGGGAGCAACGCGTTGGACACGCTGTTGACGGTCGCCACGTTGAGCGCCCGGAGGATACGCCGAGCGTAGCCAACGGCCGATATGGTACCCACCGGCAAGAACGATGCCAGGAAACGCTCCACCCAAATGCCGGCTTGCCCCACTCCTTGACCCAGGAGCAGCGGTACCGCCAGCCGTCCCACTTGCCTCAGTGTGGGGTCTTTGACGTCCAACAGGAAATGGTAGCGTCCTCCGTGAAACATCAAGGTAGCCATCAGGACAAGTACCCGTATCCCATATCCCAGGACGTAGCCGACCGCAGCACTTACTATCCCGAAGCGGTGGCCTAGCAGTCCGATTGCGAGGGCGGCCATCACGTACGGGATCATGGTAGCGGCCGCGGGCACCGCAAAGCGGCGCTGCGAGTTCAGCATTGACCTCGCCACTTCGGCGAACCCTGCCAAGGCTACGGACAGAAAGAGGACTCGATTCAGTGCGATGGCAAGTTGCCGCGTGGCATTGTCCAATCCCGGGGCGCTGACGAGCACGAGGAGAGGGGAGAGCGCGACTCCCAACAAGGCGACGGCGAGCAGCACGACCAAGGTCAGGTTCGCTAGGTTGCTGAACAGTCTCCAGTTGCGGTCTTCGCCGCTCTCGACTAGGGTTCTTGAGAACAGAGGGACCATGACCGGCGTTATGGTGGTGCCAAGCACGGAGGCCATTAGTTGCGGAATCGTCAGGGCGGTGAACAAGGCATCGGTGGAGGTTCCCATCCCGTACCTGAAAGCCACCATCACATCCATGCTCAAGGCGGCAACCAGGCCGAAGGCACTGAAAGCACCAATGACCGCCGAGTCTTTGAGTATTAGGTCGCTCCTGAGGCCGCTATCGTGTAGGGCCTCCACTTGGTCCTCAGAGGATGAAGAGTTGATTGGCATCGCTTGCTCTGATCGCCTGCAAAGGTCCTTGAGGCAACTCCTTCCAGTCTTTAGGATTATAAGCAAAGAACCTGTCTCCGACAACCATCCTGACCTGATCTCCCCATGGCTGGTCGAGCCGCTATCGACGGCGGCGTTGAGCGGGTGTATAATTGGAATGATGGGTGAGAGAAAAGGGGCGTGGTCCCGACCTATGAGAGGAACAATTGTCTTCTTGCTGGGCCTGGTATCCGTGCTGCTGGCTGCCTGTGCCAGCCGTGCCGGCTCGCCCGCAGCCGTTCCCACAGCACAACTGGAAAGGACAACGCCTGAAGGACCCCTAGCCTTCGTGGATACCATCGCCTTCGTTTCTGACGCGCCAGGCAAGTACGAGATCTATGTGCGCAGCGGGGCGTCTGAACCCGTCAGGCTGACCGAATCACCCGGCGACGAGGGGTTCCCTGTCTGGTCGCCAGACGGCACTAGGATCGCCTTCGGGCGCCGCGAGGCTGATGGCACCATCGACGTGTGGGTCATGGACGCCGACGGTGGTTCTCAGCGCAGGGTCTACGATTCGGGTTCGGTTTTCTTGGAAGGCATAGCCTGGCACCCCAACGGCGAAATCATCTACGTGGGCAGGGGATACTTCGACGGTCCCGGGAACATGGCGCTGAGGGTGGTTGCCGTGTCAGCAGAGGGCCCGGAAACCCAGTCGCCTCCTTGGGTGGAACGGCTTTGGGATATTCACTTCACCTACTCGCACCCCGCCGTTACTGAGGTGGGGAAGCGGATCGCTTTCGCGCACTATGAGGGCTATGCCATGCCCTTCAGGCGGGACATATATGCCGGGGATCTGGCCCAGGATGGTATGTCGGTGCGCCACATCGTGCAGTTGACAGAGGAAGAAGGCGGAGATCTGAGCCCTGCCTGGTCGCATGACGGGACGGCCATCGCCTGGTCGCATGAGACAGCCAATAACAGTGGCAACTACGACATCTGGGTGATGAACGCCGACGGGAGCGGAAAGCGCCAGGTCACATCGGCACCCGGAGAGGAGTCGGATCCCGTCTGGTCTAGCGACGGTCAGGCCATCATCTACTGCTCAGACGAAAGTGGCGTGTTGCAGCTATACATGCGCTATGCCTGGGGCGACGAAGAAATCCTTCAACTGACCGCTGACGAGGCAACCCACCGGAACCCCTCTCTCAAACCACAGCTCTGAGCTTGGCTATCCGTGCCCGGTCGCCAATCCCCGACTAGCCCAGGCTGTCCGCCCTCTTCTCCATGTCTGCACCGTTCTGCCATGGTATAATATTCTGAGATGCTAGCAGCAGAGGAGTGAGCTGAACGCAGATGGCCTTCGTCGCGCTGCCCTATGAAGTCGGTCCCATACGCCCTCCCAGCGAAGGGGCGAGCTTGCTGATCAGGGCCACCAGGAACTGCCCCTGGAATAAGTGCGAGTTCTGTCCGACCTACAAGGGGACACGCTTCGAACGGCGACCCCTGGAGCATGTCCTGGAGGACATAGATAGGGCCGCAGAGTTCCATGGGGACGTTTTCCAGACGGCCTTCCTCCAGGACGCCAACAGCCTGGTGATGAAGACAGACGAACTAGTACAGGTCCTGTCCAGGTTGAAGGAGAGGTTCCCCAGCGTTCAGAGGGTGACCAGCTACGCCAGGGCCAGGACTGTAGCCAGGAAATCCGTCGAGGACCTGAAGCAGCTTCACGTTGCGGGGCTGACCAGGCTACACATAGGCCTGGAATCGGGCTATGACCCGCTCCTGGAGTACATGAACAAAGGGGTCACTGCGGACCTGGTCATAGAGGGTGGCAAGAAGGTGGTTGAGTCGGGCATCTCTCTGTGCCTGTACGTGGTCCTGGGCCTGGGGGGTAGGCTGAGGTTGGAGGGCGAGGAGACGTGGCGTAACCATGCGCTGCACACTGCGCGAGTGTTGAATGAAGTGAATCCCGACTATATCAGGGTCAGAACCCTGACCATCAAGGAGGGCATGCCGCTGTACCAGAAGCTTGTCAGCGGTGAGTTCGAGGAGTCGAGCGATGCTGAGAAGGTACGAGAGGAACAACTGCTGATACAGAACCTGGACGTCACCAGCTACTTCGCCAGCGACCACTCCACTAACATCTTGATGGATGTGCTAGGTCAGCTGCCAGAGAACAAGGAAGCTATGCTCTCCGTCATGGGGAGGTATCTGGGGCTGTCAGAAGTGGAGCAGGTGAACTTCAGGCTGGGGACACTGTTCAGGTACTTTGGATACGAGCCCAACTACGCATCCTTCAGAGACTTCTTCGTACCGGCCAAGAGAGAGTCGGTGACGGGGTTGGTTGAGAAGCTGGAGCAGGAGCAGCCGGGGAGATCGAGGGTGCTGGTTGCTGAGTTCAGCAGGATGCTCATCTGATGGATACCGTGCCCCCGCACTGGCTTGCTGGCTGGGTGGAGTCTGGCTCTGGCACCAGGGGTGAATACCTGGTTCAGGACGGCTGCCGAGTCAACAAACGTGTAACCGAGCCGAGGAAAGGCGCGAGGTGCCGTGGTGGATATCCCCAGGTATGAGGACCAGTACGTTCTTGTCGACGGGAGCAGGATCCGCTACTGGGTGATGGGTGAGGGGCCCACACTGATTCTGGTGCCTGGCCTTGCCGCCTCGGTGGAGTTCTGGCAATACAATGTGGGCCCGCTTGCGGCTCGGTACCGCGTCTTCGCCCTGGACGTGCTGGGTTTTGGGAAGTCGGACAAGGAGATTGGGCAGTTCTCGCTGTCGTACGCGGCTTCCTTCATGGCCCACTTCATGGACGCCTTGGAGATCGAACGAGCAAGCCTGGTGGGGAACTCTCTGGGTGGAGTCGTATGCGCGCAGACCGCGGCGCAGTTCCCCGAACGGGTGTGCAGGCTGATCCTGGTAGGCAGCGCCGGGTTCGGCAGGGAACTGAGCCCCTTTCTCCGCCTGTGGTCTGTTCCCCTCCTGGGAAACCTGGTGTTCAGGATGTATCAGAGGGCCTTCCCGTCGCTGAAGAGGTGGGTCTTTAACAACTCGCGCTCCATTGACGACGAGTGGCTAGCCGCCGCGGCCACTGTGTTGAGGACGCCAGGGGTGAGGGAGAGCACCATGAAGGTCGCCAGGATGGGCGTCAGTCTGCGGGGCCAGCGCGAGGAGATGCTGGGCGACTTCCGTCGGGAAGTTGCTGCGATGGACATCCCGACTCTCATCATTTGGGGGCGTAGGGATGCGGCGGTCCCCGTTGCGCATGCCTACCGGGCCAGGGACCTGATCCCCAACTCCGAGGTGCGCATCATGGAGCGCTGTGGTCACATACCTCAGGTGGAGCGGCCAGAGGAGTTCAACGAACTGGTGTTGGATTTCCTCAGCGCCGGTCGTTGCCCCACGCCCACCACAGAATAGCGTCCTTGAAGCTGTCTACGAAGCGCCGGCGACCCACTATGGTCTTCGCGCTACGCATTCACCAGGGCGAAACCCTTCTCTTCTGCGTGTTGTCTGAGGCTCGAACGTCGCCCGGTGACCTCGCTTGAGCCCATCAGAGAATTGAGTCCGCGGCAAAGGGACGCCAGGCGCACCGCGCCGAGTCCCCCTCATCAAGGTCACGACGACGCTTTGAATACAAGTCTCCCCTCGACCTCGCTCTTGAGGTTTTGATTGCCTCTCAGGTGCTCCTCCAGGACGTCGCGAGCCGACGTAGCGACGACCTGGGGTGGGTTGATTGCCGTCAACTCCTCGTTGGTCAGGCCCAGGTTGGGCGCGGAATTGGAGTAGTGAAAGCCCTGCAAGCCGATGGTGTACTGGGCGCTGTCGTCCACGGGGTTCTCTCGGACGGTGAGAGACTCCAGCACCTTGGAAGTATCTGAGTAGATGGCTTTCACTCCCTGGTTGACTTGATAACACTCGCCCTCGCCGTCCCTGTTCTCGGGCCGCATGACGTGAGCGAAAGCGTGTCTGAGCTGGGCGCCAGTGATGGTGAACTTGTACAGGCTGTCATCGAAGGCGAAGACGCTCCTGAAGTCGCCCAGCGTGACCAGGGGGCCAAGCTCTTTTCCACGGATGGAGCCGCTGCCCAGGAACATGACGTCGACCTGGCCTCTTCTGGCCAGGATGTCTGCGAAGAGGTTGCCGAGAGCCGTCTCCTCCTCCCGCCGTGGATGTGTTAGCTTGCGAGCAAACCGGCAGACCACGGTGTTGTATTTCCTGTCCACCTCTTCCTTGAAGGAGTTGATGAACTTCGTGAGTTCTTGGTCTGGCTCGGCGATGGCGCTGTCGACGGGGATGAGTTGCCACTTCCACTCCACGATACAGTTGGTATCGTCATCGACGACAATATCGAAGCGCCCGATCTGATCGGTTCCCACGCCCGCCTGAGCAATGAGGATGTCGTTGACCTTCGCTGGCTGCTCCAGAATGGTGTGCGAGTGGCCGCCGATGATCATGTCCACGCCCCACTCTGGCCTCAACAGGGCAGCGAGTTCCTGGTCGGATTCGAAACCGATGTGGGTGAGGAGAACCGTGAGGTCGATGTCCTCGTCCTTGTATGCGTTGCAGATCTTGCCCACTTCCCGGCTTGCTTCTTCCAGGGTGATGAAGGTGGCGATCTGCTCATCCATCTTCAACGACTGAAGGATGCTCTCGGTGGTGATGCCGATGAACATGATGTCGAACCCGGCGACGTTGAGGATGACGTAGGGCTGCATCAACCTGCGGTTGTACTTGCTGATGTAGAGATTGGCGTTGACGATGGGGAAGTTGGCCATCTTTTCCAAGAATAGCAGGTGAGGCAGCCCGTAGTCCACTTCGTGGTTGCCGAGGGTGACCACGTCTGGGGCCAGATAGTTCATGATCTCGATGGTGGAAATGCCCCTGTACTCTGCGTCGATGATGGAGCCCTGGAGCATGTCCCCGGCGATGACATAGAGCACGTTTTCTTCTTCCTGCCTGACGCGGTTGATGTAGCCCGAGAGGAGGGCCAGGCCTCCGATGAGGTTGCCCTCGGCGCCCGCCACCTCCGCCAGGAAGTCTCCGTGCATATCGTTGGAGTGCAATATCGTGAAGTTCTTGGTTTTCATAGCATCGATTCCTTTCCAAGCCACACTGTCTTCACTAGTCTGTCCCGGGCCCTCGAAGGTGTCTTCTTCATGGAGCAGCAGACACGGGTCAGGTGTATTGCCGCAGACGCGAAGTCATGCCCAGCCTGAGGTGCCCCAGGGTGCACTGGGCCGCAAGTGTCGATAATAGTAGCCCGCCTGGCTGTCATGGGCAAGCGGACCGCAGAGACGGGATTGTAGGAGCGATGGACTCAGGCCAGCTGCACGTGTGCGCGCTGGAGCAACGGGCCTGAGGGCTCGCGCTGCGATCAGATGATCGCCGGCTCTCGGTACTCGCCGAAGACCTCTCTCAACACACCGCAAGTCTCACCGAGGGTGGCATAGGCACGCACGGCATCGAGGATGTACGGCATGAGGTTCTCCGTGCCCTCGGCCGCCTGGCGTAGTGCATCGAGTCGCCTCTGAACTTCCTCGTTTTCACGTTGCTCCTTGAGTCCGTTGAGCCGACTCACCTGTCGCTCGTATCCCTCAGGGTCCAGCCGCAGCAACGGGATGCGCATCGGCTCGTCGAGTCGGTAGTCGTTGACGCCTACGACGATGCGCTGCTTCGTGTCTATCTCCCGCTGGTACCGATACGCGCTTTGGGCTATCTCCGTTTGGAAGTAGCCGGCTTCGATGGCGGGTACTACACCGCCGAACTCGTCGATCTGGTCGAAGATCTCGTAGGTCTCTTCCTCCATGCGATTGGTGAAACTCTCCAACAGGAAACTCCCTCCCAGCGGGTCGACAGAGTTGGCGACCCCGCTCTCGTGGTCGATGATTTGCTGGGTGCGGAGCGCGATGCGAGCCGCGAGCGCGCTGGGTAGGGCGAGGGCCTCGTCCATAGAGTTGGTGTGGAGGGACTGGGTGCCCCCCAGGATAGCGGCCAGGGCCTGGATGGCGACTCGAGCTATATTGTTCTCGGGCTGCTGGGCCGTAAGGGTGACGCCCGCGGTCTGAGTATGGAAGCGCAACCACCACGACCGCGGGTCCCTGGCCCTGAACTGATCGCGCATCTCTCGGGCCCAGATGCGACGGGCTGCCCGGTACTTGGCAATCTCCTCAAAGAAGTCGTTGTGCGCATTGAAG
>Ga0299915_10000801_pt1 | contig 23295 bp, 20 predicted proteins | sample RVTome_13_FD_200263 | JGI IMG/M metagenome (GOLD analysis project Ga0299915, IMG submission 200263) | Soil microbial communities from uranium-contaminated site in the Upper Colorado River Basin, Wyoming, United States - RVT92D227 (version 2) ... | reverse complement strand
CACAGATGCTTCAGGATAAGGTAATAATTTTCCGGTTTGGGATGCCCTGGGCAAAGGCATTAAATCGGCCGACAAGAACCACCTGATGACCTACCATCCCTGGGGAGAAAAAAGTTCTTCAGCCTGGTTTCATAACTGTTACTGGCTCGATTTCAACATGACACAAACAGGGCATGGCCAGCGTAGTTATGCAATTTACCGGATGGTCAGGGATGACTATAACCTCACACCGGTAAAACCATGCATGGATGGTGAACCCCGTTACGAGGATCATCCCATAAACTGGCAACCCGATTCGCTGGGCTGGTTCAATGAAATGCATGTACGGCAGGCGGCTTACTGGAACCTGTTTACCGGGGCACACGGTCATACCTATGGTTGTCATCCGGTATGGCAAATGGCTGCCCCTGGCAGGGAATTCGTCGGATATGCCCGTCATTACTGGTACGATGTACTTGATCTGCCCGGCGCCTGGCAGATGCTTAATGTACGCAGACTTATAGAATCCAGGCCCATGCTGAACCGCATACCTTTTTCGGAAATTGTACTGAATCCCGGTGATGAATACAGCCGGATCGTGGCCACCAAAGGCGACAGTTATGTAATGGTGTATACACCCCTGGGAAACGATATTGAGCTCGAAGGCAGTTTATTGTCAGCCTCGTCATATCAGGTCTCCTGGTTCGACCCTCGTTCAGGCAAGACGCTGAAATCGGGAACTGCAGTAAAAACCTCACAGCTCCGGTTCAATCCTCCTTCCCGGGGACCAGGATTCGACTGGATCCTCATACTCGATGAGGTAAAATAATGCATACCTGATTATACCAGATATTAACTAAAAACTAGCATATGAAAAAATATGTCACACTGGTAGGTGCCGGGGGTAAGATGGGTATCCGGCTTACTAAAAACCTTATGCACAGTGAGCACGACATGCACTACCTCGAAGTAGGCACCACTGGTATAGATAAACTTAAGGAACTTGGCATACAGGTTTCGGTTGAAAAAGAAGTGATTCCCCAATCCGATGTGGTTATCCTGGCTTTACCGGATGTGGTGCTTGGCAAAATTTCGACGCTGATCATTCCGCAAATGAAAAGGAACGCCCTGGTGATGACTCTGGATCCTGCAGTGGCCAGAGCCGGCAGGTTGTTCCTCAGGGAAGATGTGTCGTATTTCATTGCTCATCCCTCTCATCCTTCCGTTTTTAACTGGGAACCTACACCGGAAGCCCAGGCTGACTTTTTTGGCGGAACCCTGGCAAAACAATCCATTGTGTGTGCCCTGATGCAGGGACCGGATCTTGATTATAACATTGGGGAGCTAGTGTCAAAACAAATGTATGAACCGGTATCCAAGGCTTTCAGGATAACCATGGAACAAATGGCCCTGCTTGAGCCTGCCCTTGTTGAAACCTTGTCTTCTTCCTGCCTTGACCTGGTACGGGAGGGTATGGAAGAGATCATTAAAAGAGGCGTTCCGGCCGATGCGGCCAGGGAATTCCTGCTGGGTCATATCAATATCCAGCTTGCCATTTTGTTTAAGGAACTTCCCGGTGCCGTGTTTTCCGATGCGGCCAATAAGGCGCTGCAGAGAGGACGTCGTATTCTGTTTAAGGATGACTGGAAGCAGATATTCGAACCCGATAATGTGCTTCAGCAGGTAGTAGATATTACATGATCATCCGGAAAAGCAAAACATCCGTTACAACGGTTAATAACTCAGTCCGTATCCAAAAGGGAACAAAGGATTTTCAGAATCGTAAGGAAGATCTTCTTTCTGGTTGCGGACTGCCTCCATCGAAGATGGCAATTCTATCGGAAGCTTTCCTGACGGAGATATTTTCCCAAATATCACATCAAGCAGGGCCTTATCATTTGCACCAAAATTGACAAACAGTCCTCTGGAAACCTGAACAATCTCAGGAATTACCGCTGGCCTGTCAAGATACACATCTACTACTGATGGCACTTTTTGTAATAAGTCAAGTACCTCTTTCTTTTCTTTGCCTTTGAAATCAAGGTCGCCCGAACCAAACAATCTGCCAAGCATTCCTGATCCTTTAAGATACTGACTGGGTGCCTTCAGCCTTATAAGGGCAAAATCCGCCTGTTCAGGTTTTTCCACAACGGTCGCATAATTGCTGACTGCCTTGGTGTCTATGTTTTCACAGTAAATCTTTAGGCCTTCTTTTAATGGCAGTACCTTACCCGTAGACAAGGTATCGTTTTTAAGCAACACAACAGACATGCTTTGTGCCCGTTGTCCGGCTTCCATAAATTCAGCATTGCCAACTGTTTTTTCAGCCATGGCAACATCTACATAAGGATTATCAAACAGTCCCTGGATAAACTTGATACGGAGAATCCTTCTGACAGAGGTGTCCAGTCTGGCTTCACTGACCTTACCATCTTTTACAAGCCTGACAAGCATTTCCGGAATCATTTCCCCGCCGAACTGATCTACGCCCGCATCGATGATCTTCAGCATTCTCTCTTCCTCAGTGGCATTTTCCATGCCTCTGGCACGTGCAGGAAGAATCATTAAACCCAAGAATTTGATGTCTGTAACTAGACCCCAGTCGGTGCAAACCACACCATCAAAGTGATATTTATTCCTTAACAGACCGGTGATCATATCTTTGTTAAAACTGAATCCCACATTCTCTCGGGTCTGATCCATGGGAATTCCGTAATAGGGCATGATCTCCGCTGTACCCGCTTTAAATGCGGCCTCAAAAGGTATAAGATGATAATCGAAATTATTACCTGGATAGATCTGGCCTTTGGCAATCGGGAAATGCGGATCGATCCCTTCTTTCTGTGGCCCGCCTCCTGAGAAATGCTTGGTCATGCAGGCAACACTGGTGGTGCCCAGGCTGTCGCCCTGGAATCCTTTTATGTAGGCATAGGTGAGCTTTGCAGATAAGGCGGCATCCTCGCCAAAGGTGTGATTGATGCGTCCCCACCGGGGCTCAGTGGCGAGGTCAGCCATCGGATGGAGTGCAACCCTGATACCAACAGCAGTATATTCCTGCCGGGCAATATCGGCAAACCGGGCTGTTAACAGCGAGTCACCAATAGAGGCCAGTCCTAGCGGTTCGGGCCAGAGAGAGAATGCACCTGCAAACGCCCCTGCAAGCGGATTACTGCTGAAATGGTTACGCGGATCTGAAGCAATGGTCACCGGAATACCAAGCCGGGTTCGTTCAGCAAGCTTCTGCAGTTTGTTATACCACTGGGCCATTTCCTTTTTGCCTGTCCCTATAAATATGTTAAAATGGTTAATGTGCTTTTCAAAGAGCATCCCCGATGTACCTTTGGTCATTATGGAAAAAACATCGGAAAAGGAAGGCTTCTCAGAGATCGATCCATTCTTTTGCATACTGATGGGTGGGATAAACATGATTCCGGCTTTTTCTTCCAGATTCATTTGGGAAAGCAGGTCGGTTACCCTTGCTTCAATTCCCTGCCGGTTGTCTTCATAAACATTAAGTTTACCATCCTTGTTCAGGTCACGAAAGGTGAAGCTGTCGACAGTGATGACCTTAACTTCCGGACCAGCAAGGGCCATACTTTTTCCGGCATTCCGGTTTCCGGAAACCGAGATCCATATCACTGTTACCACAACAAGGAGCACGATCAATCCGACCATAGATCCCAGAATCCAAAGCAACGTTTTCAGGAATTTTTTCATAATACCATGAATTAATATGGATAATTCATGCAAAGTAACGAATTACAGACATTATTGCAATCGGTACGCCGGGATAATATCCCGTATCGGAAGAAATTTACTGTTAATTCAGGTTGTGCGACATTCTTTCCGGAACCGTAAGTTAATATGTAACAAATTAATTGTTCCTTCTATCTTTGTCAGGTTAGGATATGCTGTGATGGATCAATTGCATGAATATAGGGCAGATCAGGAATCCGGAAGCTTTACATGGCCTTTCGCCACATTCCTTTTAATAGTTGTCTTGCTGACAATAATCCAGGGGATGTGATCTTTAACGAACAAATATTGCCAGGAATATACCTTCAAGTATGATGATTCAGGAAAGGGTGTTAATAAGCGGTGGTACAGGACTTGTCGGAAGACAGTTATGCAGAAGTCTCCAGGGAAAGGGATACCATGTTGCCATTTTGAGCAGGAATGATCAAAGGAAGTCAGCTTTTCAAACTTACCACTGGGACGTTGACAGGTATGAAATAGATTATGATGCTATTGCATCTGCAGATTATATTATTCATCTTGCCGGGGCCAAAATCGACGAAAAAAGATGGACAAAAAAAAGACGGCAAATTATACTGGACAGTCGCATAAAAACCGGACAACTAATTTTCGAAAAGGTTAAAGAAAACAACCGCAGGATCAAAGCTTTTATATCTGCATCAGCCATTGGTTACTATGGAACAGGTACATCAGACAAGATTTATACTGAAACCGATCCGCATTCAGGTGACTTTTTGGGAGAAATCTGCAATCAATGGGAACAAACAGCAGATAAATTCGAAGAATTGGGAGTAAGAACAGTTAAAGTCAGAACAGGTGTGGTTCTCTCCAGTGACGGAGGAGTATTGCAAAAACTGATGGTGCTCATTAGAATGGGAATAGGATCAGCAATAGGTAAGGGCAATCAATATATACCCTGGATCCATCTTGAAGATTTATGCGGTATTTACTTAAAGGCTATTGATGATAAAAAAATGAAAGGCGCATATAATGCAGTAGCACCTGATCACAAAACCAACAAAGAGTTTATCTCAACGTTGGCTCATATGATGAAGAAACCCATAAGATTGCCAAACATACCGGCATTTCTGTTGAAAATTCGATTTGGTAAGTTGTCCGCAATTTTTTTGGAAGGGAGCAGGATTTCATCCGGCAGGATTATGAAAGCTGGTTACACCTTTAGGTTTCCTGATATCAGAAGCGCTTTAACAGACTTATTATTCAATAAGTAAAAACTCGTCAGAGGTTCGTTATTTATTATTATGCCCGGTCCAGATGAGATCGGAGGTATGAAATCCAATATTGTGTGCAATTTTAAGATAGTCTTGTTTGATTTTTTCGGGAATTGTCGTTTCGCGGGATAAGATCCAGAGATATTTCAGACTTTTACCGGCCACCAGGGCATATTTATACTGGTCGTCAATGGCAATTACATTGTATCCCGAGTAAAAAGGACCAAAAAAAGATACTTTCAACCTCGCTTCCTGTGGGTCCTTTAATAGTTTAGCCTTGCCAACAGCCTGTTTCCATTCATTGGTAACATAGTTGTACCCGCGGTTAACCACTTTGATGGAGCCATCTTTATTCAATGTATAATGAGCAGTTACATTATTCAGGTTGCGTTCAAAACGAAAATCCATCCGTGCAATTTCATACCATTTGTCCAGGTATTTGTCCTTGTCAAACGGCTTTACCGCATTAGCCCCCGATGGAATGGTTCTGCTGGAACAGCAGGTTAGTAAGGGCAGCAACAGGCCCATCACCATGACTTTTTTCATACACAGTTAAAGGATTTGAGCTATAACCATTGAAATGATATTAAAATTCACATTGTGGTTCCATGTTTATGGATGCTATTCCTTACTCACTGCCTCCATGCTGATTTCAACGCCAAGCAATTTTTCCAGCGGCAGGGAGAAAGTAAGCCTTTTACCTATCTCAACGGCTTCGTTAAGGGTATATCCCCTGCATTTTACCAGCCAGGCCATGAAGAAATAGGTAACCCTTCCTGCACCTGCGCAATGAATCAATACCGTATCATTTCCGGATAACAATTTGGAAAACTCTTCCAGTTTGCCGGGTATATAATCTTTTGTACCATCCACAGGCAGCATGATGTAGGTAAATCCCATCTGTCCGGCTACTGCTTCTTCATTGAAAGAACCCGCCGTAAATTCACTGTTTTCTCTTTCGGTTCGCAGGTTGATGATTTTTACAACTCCTTCGGACTTAAAATATTGCAAAGCTTCATAGGTGGGCTGGCCGCTCAGGTAAAAGTTCTGGTACTTGTAAAGATTCCTGAACTGCTGAATGACCTCTACTGTGTCTGACCTCAGTGAAATATCCTGGGCTTCTAAACCACTTGCATAAAACAGACAGATTAAAAATTGAATGACAGGCTTTTTCATGTTTTTAATAATCAGATTGGAAAGATACGCTTTTTATTCTAACTCCAGCACAAGCTATGTCAGTTGACATTCTTGTAACCTGTTATTACTGTTTAACAAATTGAATGATTTATTGATTTAACATTTGAAGCGCAAGTGTACTTCAACCAGGACATGATGCAAAAGAAGCCCGGGCAATTGCCCGGGCTTCTTTATCTTTACATATGTTCCTTATGAAATTTTTCAATTTCCGCAGGCGTGAATTTCTTGACCTTCACGATCCTGGCACTCATTTGGTCGGTTTCAGGAAGCATAAGTTTGACATTCTCTTCGGAGGTTCCTTCAATGAAACCATAAGCTGTATGATCTCCCGACATGCATCCATATTCAAGCTTGGAAAGCAGGTCATTCCCTTTGTCTTTCATCTCAACCAAAGAATTGATGCATTGTTCCTTGGTATGAGGAATCTGGACAAAATACACTGTTTTTTTTACTTCTGCTTTGTCTGCAGGTTTCGTACTTTGTGAAAACGTACTGCCAAAGATGCCAACTAAACTGGCCAGCATAAACAATCTGAGTGTTTTCATAACTTATATTTATTTAGATAAAATAAATATAAAGATACAATAAAAATTTATAATAGGATAAAAAGATCCATAAATCTGTAAATTTATTTTAAAACAAAATACTTACTTACCAACCCTTACGGATCCTTATCTGAATCAAGTATATAACCTTTCCTGAAAATGATGGAATGCTGATAGTGTAAACGCCAGAGATTATTATCTCGAACTCTTATTGATTTTACCTCCCTTCAAACTGTTTACGGTTATTTTGAAATTTTCCCCTTTTTCCGTGATCCATCTCACCCGGGTGACCGACATGCCTGGTATGTTTTTAACACGGATCACTGAGGGATCTCCGGTCTGAACTTCGGTAAGATTGAGGTCTTTGTCCAGAACAATCATTTTTCCTGCAGCTTTTACACCCTCAATGATGATTCTGTCTTCCGGATCAATGTTGTGCTTTCTGTTCTGCCCTGACCGTGTTGGTGTTAACCTGGAGTTGACAACTGACACTTCTACTTCCTGCAGTCCGTTTTCGATCTCTCTTACTTTAATTTCATCTATTTTTAATACGGGAGTATGATAGGCATGGAACAGGGTAAATGCCATATTCCTGTGGGCTTCTGTTTCAAGCATAAAACCGGGTTCTGGACGGCCAAAGTTTTTTTGGAATCCCCCAATCTCAATTTTCCCGTACAAGGGGTGATCAATCTCCCGCCATGGAACAAGAGCATCCCCGAATAACAGATAGGTATCAAAATCATATAATTCTCTTTCAGAACCGTCATCTGACGGGCCGGTGCCAAAATAAAGCTGTTCAGTAAATAACTCATTTGTGTATACATATATCCCCCTTGCCCCATAAAACCAGTCGATCTCTCCCCCGTAAACCGGGTAAAGGTCTTTCCAAAGTGTGGAAAGTTTATATCCCGGCAGTACTTTCTCACCCTTTTTTCCAATGGTGGTTAATACTGTTTCATCTTCAGGATCATACGTTTCCATAAATTGCTCCTGGGCAGGGCCCCTGAGAATCATTCCTCCGGAATTGTGATAGGATTGGGCACCGGCTATATTCGGATGTGAGATAATGAAGTCTCTCACAGCTTTATTTTCAGGTGTATAAAACGGGAATGGAAGCGCCCCGTCCTGCAAATAATCCGGCTGCCAGTTCTGGGACCAATCCCGGTTTGGATCGTAGTAACCAACCCTGTCTTCGTTGACATCACCATCCCCGTCGTTGTCAATACCTTCATAACCCAGTATTTCATACGCCCCGAATTTTCCGTTTTCTGCCTGTATCATCCTGTTGGGACTATCAGGATCGATATTATACTGACCATAAGGAGTTTTTCTCCTCATCATCATCAGCTTACCGTCGCCGTCTAGATCATCATAGCCATCCTCATCGGTCAATCCGTCCCTGTCATCATCAACGGGTATCATCCCCGACCTGGGAGAATGAACGTTGTTCAGCTCAAGCATATAGTTCATTCTGGCATCAGGATTAATTGTTGGAACGATGTAAAAAACCTTTTCATCAAGCAGTTCTTTAATAAAATTATTAGTATTACAGGTTTCTGTCAGATACCAGGCTGTGTATAAAGCAATCTCCGAGCCCTGTATTTCATTGGAATGTATGTTCCCGTCGATATAGAATCCCGGCTTTTCCTCGGGCTTTGTATTCTGAAAATTGGTAATGGTCACAAGCAGGATATCCCTGCCTTCAAATGATTTGCCAATCGGTTCAACTTTTGCCAACTGGGGATAGGCTTGTGCAATCTCCTGACAGATCTTCACAATACCTTCATAAGTATTATACCTGTTCCATAATACCTTCACTTTTGGATCAAGGGGGGAACCGGCTGATTTGAAAAAATCGGGGATTTCCTGTGCACTGAGCATTGAACCAATATGCAATAACAAGCTAGTGAGGATAATTTTTGATTTCATGATGTGCACTTAATTTAATTCAATTTCCCTGTTGACAAATCCTGTTTGCGGCGAACCTGCTTTCAGACTTATTGTTCCTTTCCCGTTCAATAACCAGGCGGCTTTTACAGTTTCACCGGGAACAATGCGGTCCCAGAGAAAAACCTTTCTACCACCCATTACCTTTTGCGTTCCTGAGGTGAGGATGTCAAGCCGCACTTTTTTTACCCATTTGCTCTCTACAGCAAGTGCCGGCATCGTGGGAAATTTACCTGCATTGGTTAACTCAGCTTCAACCAGGTACACATCATCTGATCTTTTGGTGATTTTTACATCATTAAAAGTAAGGGCAGGATGCATGGAAGCCAGAGCTATCAGGAAGTCCAGATGCTGGTTGGCGATTGTATCGAGCATCGGGAGGGGAGGATTACATATCAGGAAAGGCTTTATTCCTCCTATTTCTACTACCTTTCCTGGGAAGTCGGGGTGATCAATTCGTTGCCAGGGAACCGTCTGGTTCTCTAAACCATGGTCAGAGGCCCATGTAAGATAATCGAATTCCGCCGATCCCATTTTATTCTTGTTCCTGGGTACATTCCATGCCGGAGTGCTGAAGGCAAAACGGTTATAATGAAAATAGGCCCAGGAGAGCAGATCACCGCCTGAAGGGACAACTTTGACCGTATCATTCAGTCTTGCTGTTTTATTGTACAAATCAACGACACTTTCGAAATACGGTTTATCTGTTTCACTGACCACCGACTGGATTTTCTTATCGGGGAATTCCTGCTTGAGATCCGAGAATCCGGACAGGTTGTTTTCCGGCCCAATGCATAAAACGGCAAAGATATTCCAGTGATCAAACAGGAATTTTGCCACCACCCGAACCTCCTCTTCCGATATCGAATTCTCACCGGCTCCCTGACTGAAATACGGATAGTTGAAACTGAAGTTTTTATTGAAGGTCACACCGCCGGGAAGGTCTTCGTTTATCTTGTCATCCTTGTCGTTATCAATCCCTTCGCACATTACAATATATTCTCCCTTTTGATTTTTGGTGATATCAGCCTTGATCATTACTGCAGGATTGTCAGGATGTATCATATATTCTCCCTTTTCCGGATCCTTAATTCTCATCCACGTGAACATGCCATCATTGTTCAGGTCATCATACCCATCTTCATCCGTTTTTCCGTCCCTGTCATCATCATAGGGCCTGGCATTTTCCTTTCTTTCATATTTTAGTGATGCAAAGTACTGCCCGGAAGCATCGGGCGATACATCAGGAAAGAAGTAAAAAGTAACCTCATTAAGAATAGAAGGATTTTGAACGACCAGTTTCTCCATCATCTGCATGGTGATCTCGGTTGAGGCGAGAGATGATCCCTGCAAATTACCAAAAACAGCAATACCCGGCTTATTGTCTTTTTCAAGGTTGCCAACAGTCACCACAAAAATTTCTTTGCCACCAGCGGTTTTACCTATCGAAGTACCATTTACCGTACTTTCGAAATAACTCAGGGCTTTGATTCTTGCTGCCAGCTGGGTGCTGTTGCTGTACTGGGCTGAAATATCTAAGGTAGTTGCCATAAAGGCAAGAGATAAGAAATGGAATAAGTTCATGGATCAGCGTTTAAGTTGCCTTGGTACAGGTAAAAATAGGAATTTGCAGGCAGATAAAAAACCGTATGGACTTATTACATTACGATACCGCCCTGAACTGCTTGGTCTTTAGTTCTTTCAGTTTGGAGCCTTTTCTTTTTATGTGCATGCCGAAAACCAGCCGGGTAAGGCTGAACGGCCTGATAAAAAGCAGGTAAATGGTAATACAGGCGAAAAAGCTTCCCAGGGTAAGGATTAAGGCCTTAATCCCCGCGGGCAGCAAGGTATTCATTAAATTGTACCCAACTACAATAATTGCCGTTTGATGCAGTATATAAAACGGATAGATGGCTTCGTTCAGGTGATGCCTCCAGGAATGATCATGGTTCAGATATCGGGCTGCATAACTGATAAGGGTAAGCGCAATGGATAGTTCCATCAGGCACGAAAGGAAAAGCTGGGCGGTATCATTCAGGTACGGGTCAATGGAGTGAAACCAGTCGAAAAAGAACAGTACCGTAAGAAACAGGGCTAAGCCGGCGAAAATCCTTCGCTGTGTGACCAGGTTCTTTATCAGCGCTTTATTGGACAACAGCATATAACCATACAGGAAAAACAGGAAGCTGTAACTGATATACGCCCAGTCATTTATCAGAGCATGGGTTTCCCGCGGAAAGTATTGCAGCAGGAAGAACTGCGACAGAAAGAGGGGTATGGTCAGCACAAGGAATATTCCTTTTATGGTTGAAAATCTTTCAAGAGTCCTGTAGATATTGCTTCCCAGTCTGGAGCGTAGAACCAGTATGAACGGGATGGCAGCCGTGGCACAGATAAACAGGTACAACACAAACCACAGGTGATGCCAGCTGAAATTCCCTTCGGGATAGACTCCTTCGGTGATATGGGGGATGAAACTGAGAAATGAACCGTACTGGGCCTGCTTTTCAATATAAACCTGTGGCGGCACAATTACAAACATGCCAAAAATAAGCGGTATGAGTAACTTGCGTGACCGTTCGCCAACAAACTGCAATGCGCTCCTTTGGCCCAGGGCAAAATAGGTACCTACTCCCGACACCAGAAAGAGCAAAGGCATTCGCCACCGGTGCAGGTAGGCCATTACGAGATCGAGCCACAGGATCCTTTCGGGATTCTTGATGTGCCAGTCATAGCTGTTGAAGAACATCCCGATATGAAAGAGAAAAACACTCAGTATAAGCATTATTCTTAACCAGTCAATATCATACCGGCGCTCAGAAAACGAAAATTCTTTTTTCATAATAGCATGATTTGAAATTTCTGGCTAAGGTAGAGTTCAGGTGTGGAAAACAGTGTATGTGCCGTACAACAGGTCGGACTGGTTTATAGGGAACAAGTAAAAGCCGATCGGCAAGTACGCCAAAAAAGGTTCAGGTATTTTTCCGGTATTCGGAAGGAGTCATCCCGGTGAGGGTTTTAAAAGCCTTGTTGGACGAGGCTTTCGAGTTACAGCCTACCTGTTCGGCAATCTCTTCAATGGTGAGGTTTTGTGTGGATTTATCGCGAAAAATGGTTTTAGCTTCTTCCACCCGGTAAGTCGACAGCAGGTCAAAAAAGTTCTTGCCCAGCTTTTCATTGATCACCTGGGAAACATGATGCGGGGGTTCGCTGACAGCCTTTGCTGTTTCGGTTAATGAAAGCATGTTCCGGGTATAATGCTTCTTTTCCTCCAGAAGGGCGACGATCTTGTTCAGAATTTCGATTTTCTTTTCTTCGGTCAGTGATGATTTTTCGTATTTGGGCCTGTCGCTGTTCCCCTCATTCGTTCGATGATGAGGGTTAAGCTGCCTGGTCACGACGATAAAACCGGACACATAAAGGATAATAGAGATATAGGTTCCAATGATATAATCACCCAGGTCCCTTTCAAAAGTGAGTTTAATGTAAATAATCAGCAGGGTGATAATGGCCGCATGATACCAGTATGCAAAAAGTGGCCGGATAACATGATCCTTTTTCCCGAAGAACCTGAATATGATTTCAGCGGGGTAATACTTGATTTTCATAAAGATCAGATACAGGTAAACCAAAGCCTGGCTGATATACAGCGGGGCCAGACTGTCTCTTAAGCCAAGCGGATCCTCGGGAAGACTGGGACCTACATCCAGATACTGCCAGAGGGGCTGATAGCTGTATACATAGCTGTTGTATTTGTACTCAGGAGGTTGCATGAAATACAGTACGCAATACAGGAAATAAAAGACGAAAGGAAAAAATGAACGTGATCTTCCCGGGTGTAACCCTCATTTAACCTCGATTTGATGATAAGGTACAGAAATGGCAAAAGCAAAAAGATAAACGGCTCGGAATAATTCTCAAGCCGGATGACCTTCACGATAAAACCTGTATAATTCAGAAAGATCTCTGAGGAAAGAATAATGAAGGTCAGCAGCAGCAAACCAAAAAACAAGTTGGAAGGATCTTTGGGGTTCTTTTTATTCAGATAGTAATAAGCAAGGAAAAGGCCCTGCGAAATGCCCAGCAACATGAACAGTGCGAAAATATCAAAACGGGCCTCAAAGCGCATATGCCGGATTTTCAGCTAAAGTAATAAAAATGTGATCGTGAAGGCTCAATTGAATTAAGAAGTCTTTAAGCCCTATTTAAACTGCATATATATTAGTATAATCCGGTTAGTAAAAAATAATTACCTTTAAGAGTTCTCATGACTTCTGGTGAATTTCTTACTTTTAGTTCCTATTGTTTGCTACCTGAAAAGAAAGAATTGCAGCACATAAGATATGAAAAGGAATTATTTAAAGATTATACTACCGACAATCTTATCGATTCTTTTATTCATTCTAACAATATTTCTAATTATTATCCCCCGTTATCAGCAGAATATTATGAACGGCAAAAGGGAAATGATCAAAGAGTTAACCAACTCAGCATGGAGTATTCTGTCAGCCTATGAAAAAGAGGAAAAAAACGCATCAATAACCCGGGAAGAAGCACAGAAAACAGCCATTTCAAGAATACAGTACCTCCGGTATGGCGATGAAAACAAAGACTATTTCTGGATAACCGACTTGAAGCCAACCATGATCATGCACCCTTTCAGAACCGATCTGAACGGCGCTGATCTTACAAATTTTACCGATCCGCACGGGAAAAGACTGTTTGTTGAATTTGTAGAAACTGTTGAAAAATCGGAGCACGGATATGTTGATTACATGTGGCAATGGAAGGATGATTCGCTGCACATCGTTCCCAAGCTTTCTTATGTCAGGATTTTCAAGCCCTGGAACTGGGTAATCGGAACAGGTGTGTACATCGAAGATGTAAAAAAAGAAATTACCTTTCTCACACAAAGAATGATATGGATCTCAATAGGGATTTCCATTATAATTGCCTTGCTGCATTTATATATGTTCAGACAAAGTCTGATCATCGAACAAAAAAGAATCCGTGCCGAAAACGAATTGCACGAATCGAGGGAGAAATACCGGACCCTTGTTGAAGCTGCATCTGAAGGATTATTGATGCTGATCGACGGAAAGATCAGTTTCTCCAATAATGTGATGGGCAGGATGACAGGTTACGACATCAGTGAGCTTACTAATCTTTCCTTGCATGAATTAATAAGCAAAAGCAACAATGATGATATCCTAGAAACCTTCTCACAAAACGCGGTTAAAGAGGGTCAGTATGAATTGAACCTGCAGACCAAATCAGGAGATCTTGTTAATGTTCTGGTCACCTCATCAACAGCAACATTTTACGGCAAGACAGTCAATTTAATTATTGTAAAAGATATTTCCTTTGATAAAAGACATAATGCCACAAGGTTAGATTATCAAAAACTGATCAGTACATTGAATATCGGTTTTTTCAAAGCCAGGATTGATTCAAAAGGAAAATTCCTGTTTGCCAATGAAACTGCCATAAGAATTCTGGGCTTTAATAGTTTTGAAGAGCTATCAAAGACCCATATTCTCAGATTGCTGGCTGATAATGATGATAGAAAGAATCTGAGGGAAATACTAATAGAAAAGGGATTTTTAAAAAACAAAGTATTGAAAATCCTCAGGAAGAATGGTGCATATTCCATTATTTCTGTTTCTCTTGTTTTACTTAATAACGGAAATACTGATGATCTGATTTGTGATGGGATAATTGAAGACATCACTTTTCAGGAAAATAATAAAATACAAACCAGTAATCTGATTGCACAGCTGAAGTCAAATAACTTCATTCTGGAGCAGCCGGTTAAGCAATTTGTTACCGGCATAAATACCCTGGATGCTGACGCCACATTAACCTATGTAATTGATCTTCTGTCAAAAAGAAATACAGATAGCTTATTGCTTACCAAAAACAGTAATGATGTAATTGGAATTATTACCAGTACTGATATTCAGAAAAGGATTCTCTCACTGAAACTCAATCATGATAACCCGGCTTACCTGATCATGAGTTCACCTGTTACCTTTGTAAGGGAAAACACTTCAGTATATGACGCAATCAGAATCTTTGAAGAAGAGCGGATAAGCCATCTTGTTGTGAAGAATGAAACAAATGATATCGCAGGCATGTTGAGAGCCAATGATATATACAGGATGCTTAAAAACTCACTTTCCTTTTTTATGACAAACATAAGGGAGGCTGAAACAACCGATGAACTTAAACAATGCTACCAAAATCTGCAGCTGCTTATTAAATCCCTTATTAAAAGTGAGGTATCTGTTCAATATATTACAGAAATCACCACCTCTTTTTCGGATGATTTGATTAAGCGGTTAATTGAATTGTCGATACATAAAATAGGTAAGCCGCCGGTCAGGTTTTCTTTCATCTGCATGGGAAGTGAAGGAAGGAAGGAAGAAACGCTGTTTACTGATCAGGACAATGCCATTGTTTATGAAAATGTTCCAGAAGAGCAGGAAAGCGCAGTTAATGAATATTTTAAGAGGCTTGGTAATAGCGTATGCAAATCACTTAATACTATTGGTTATTCTTATTGCAAAGGAAATATTATGGCTAAGAATCCCCAATGGTGTAAACCGTTGAAGACATGGGAAAACTATTTCACCGGCTGGATCACTGCACCTGAGCCGGAGAATCTGCTGGATGCTTCCATATTCTTTGATTTCAGACCGGTTTTTGGAGATGAGTCATTTGCTGAACAATTGAGAAACAAAATATCCAAAACCATAAAAGAAAATCCGTTATTCCTGTATCATCTGGCATATAACTCCTGTACTGCAAAGCCTCAGCATGTCTCATCAGGGAACATCCTTTCAGATAAAGGCGCTGCCATGGTTGACCTTAAAAGCAGCGTTATCCCCATAATCATGTTGGCAAGAACCTATTCACTTCAGCACGACATCTTGAACACAAATACCCTGGAAAGATTAGTCGTGTTAAAAGAAAGAAATATTATTCAGGAGAAAACTGCTGAGGAAATAGTTTATGCCTATAATTTTCTGATGAAGCTGCGATTCAGAAATCAGGTTGATTTATCAGAATCCGATGTACCATTATCAAATGTCCTGAATACAAGAAATATGCTTGAACTTGAATTGCATTCACTTAAAAAAGTCTTATCAGCAATACCTGATTACCAGAGTATTATTAAAGCAGATTTCAGTGTTACCACATAGGCAGGTTACTCCAACAGAGAGGTTTCCTGTATTTCGGTTTTATCCGGATATCAAACCGAGAAATATGCATTGTGCTTATAGTATCCGGATTCATTTAAATGAACGTATCCGAGTTGATTGGTCATCATTATCGTATTCCCTATAAACAGGGGTTTCTGATTATAATGGCTGTGCCCGTATATCCAGAAGTTAGCCTTACTGGTTTCGATAAAATCAGTTAATTCAACACAAAATGCCTCATTGAGCGGACTCATGCCATGATCAGGTGAATTGCACAAAGTTGAAGGCAGATGATGGGTAACCACAACCGTTTTATCCGTGTTGCCATTTAAAGACCTGTTGAGAAATCGTATGCTTTCATCATGCAGGCTATTAAAATCGGAAGCACTGAACTTTTTGTTATTTTTCGTAATGCATTCAAAATCAGCAATGCTTTGTTCTATGTTTTTTTCGTTCGCCTTGCTTATTCTCGACCATAATGTACTGAATATAAACCGTATGCCTTCATAATGCAATTCAATGTTATTGACAAGATTAATGTTGCCGAGTAACCTGATATTAAATGACCTGCCATAATCAGCAATATCCCGGTAGTAATACTCATGGTTCCCCGGTACCCAGAACACCTGAGGGTAATTTTTTGAAATGAAACGGAAAAAGGGACTTTGCAGGAATTCATCATGTAAAGGGGCAATGTCTCCTGCCAGAATCAAAATATCTCCACAGATACTCAGCGGATTAGCGGCTAGATACCTGCTGTTCTGGTCAAATTCAAGATGTAAATCAGAACAATATTGGACTTTCACCGGTGTTTATATATAATTAAATACGATTATCCAACTTCACAGATTTTTCTCAGGAGAGGCATATCCAGTATTTCAATTTCCTTTCCGTTAATAGAAATGATATTCTCCCTGGAAAATTCGGATAGAAGTCTTACAGTGTTTTCTTCTGAGATAGCTGTCATTTCGCCAATTTCTTTTCTCGATACACTTAATCGGAACCTGTGGTTATTATATAGCTCGGATAAATAAATAAGGTTTTCTGCAATTCTTCCTCTTATCTGTTTTTGATTAAGCGAAATGATCTTTTTCATAATGTTTGAAACTGATTTTCCAAAGGCTTTATTCAAACTTAGTAACAAATCATGATTTTCTACATATAGTTTTTTAACCAGGCCAAGTTCAATGAAACAAACTTCCGATTCCTCCAGTGCACTTACAGAATAGAAATATAACGGATTCTCGAAAAATGATAGCAAGCCAATATAGGCCGGCGGTTTGAGTAAATAGAGAATAATGTTTCTGTTGTTTATCCCTTCAATATAAAGTTTAGCCGAACCTTTTACCAGAAACAAAGCATGCGTTACCTCTGTACCTTGTTTGCATATACTGTCATGCTTCTTGAAATGGGCATGCAATGTATACAACTCTTCACTGTTTTTCCCGGCCTTAACAAGCGCAGGGTAAATATCACATTTTAATATACAGGCTTTGCAGCTTGAATTTTTAGAAAACTTCATGGAATCCTTTTACTTCAAAAATATAAAGAAGTTGATATAAAACAATGTTATTTTTCAACTTGCCAGATCATCCTTGATTCTTTTAAAAAGTTATTTTTGTTGATCGAGGTACTTTTATTAATGACTTACAAAGGAGGTTACGTTGGAAACGAGCACTAATGACTATAATTTTAGTCTGTTTAAGCCTGGTAGTCCCTATGGCAGAAAAAGCAGAAACCTTATTGTAACACTGGTAATAATCTGGTTTGTTTCTGTTTTCGGATTTCAGTTGCTGCTGCTATTATTTGAGAAACCAACACCTGAAAAGGCCCTGATTACCTTTGAGTCAGTCTGGGAGAATGTAAAAACCGGTAAAGCCAGTGAACAGGAAAAGAAGGATTTTGTGAATGCCCTGGTTGCTGTAGCCGGGAAATCATCTCTCAAACCGGCCAACAGGATTGTTCTGGATAATGTATTAACATGGGCCGTGTTCGATATGGTAAGTGACTCGGAAAAGGTGATCTTGTCGGCACAGATTAATGAACTCGCAGGTATAAGGGCAAAGCTGGCAGATGCAAAAGGCATGGAATATACCACGTTGAAATCAGATCTGTCACGCGTAAAAGCATCCATCAATGCCATCGCGAATGAAAGGACAGGAATTGATTCCACCAATAATAAAGAAGCTATACTTCCATATAATCTGAACGATGAAAATAAGGACCTTTCCGCAGCCGATATGGAGGCTCTTCCGGAAATAATGAAACTATATCTTACCCACAACCAGTCGTTCCTGACTGATGCAAGAATCCTGGGGTTCCCCTTTCATTATTTCTATACTGCAGAATTTCTGCTGATACTTTTTGTGAGCCTGTGTCTGATTTACAGCATCAGGACAACTCAGCTTCAAAAGAAATTTTCAATAAAGGAAGAGTAGTTAAATTAACCCAAATCGGACAAGATTATGAAAAAAATATTTATTGTATTAAGCATATTGGTCTTACCCACACTGACTTTTGCTGAGGATTTAACACAACTTGAAGGCAGTTTTAAAGTGGGTCCCGCGATCATCCTGATAGCCATGCTGGCCTCCTTTGTTCTTGTCGGCTTCTTTTCAAGGGCAAAAGATACCACGGATTATTACGCAGCCGGACGGAAGATCTCAAATATCAGTTCCGGTATGGCTATTGGTTCAAACTGGATGAGTGCTGCCTCCTTTCTTGGCATGGCCGGCATGATGTACATTACAGGATATAACGGATTGGCGTATGTTGTAGGCTGGACAGGGGGGTATGTCCTGTTGCTTGTTTTAATGGCAGGGCAGATCAGGAAGTACGGAAAATTCACGGCAGCCGATTTTATTGGCGACAGGTATTACTCCCAGACCTTAAGAGGGATCTCTGCGGTTTTTACTATTTTAATATCCTTTGCTTATTGTGTGGGACAGTTCGGAGGAGTCGGATTGATGTTTAAATGGATACTCGGTATTAATTATTCCTGGGCAGTTATAATAGGAGCCTCTGTAGTAATAGGATACACCATGCTTTCAGGTATGATTGGGGCAACCAAGAACATGGTTATTCAGTACATCATTTTAATCATATCATTTCTGATCCCTACTTTCCTTTTAACCTATAAGTTTGACTATTTCTGGTTACTGCCCCAGTTCGGTTATGGTTCAATAATATCCGATGTCATACAGGGTATCCCGGCACCCAATATGGCCAACGGTGTTGCCCTGTTAAATGCTTACGGACATAATGTTTCCCTGGTTCCCAGCCCCGAATTTGCCATGCCCTGGGATCCGTCAACCGGAAGCACTGCCTTCCAGTGGATGGCTATTGCTTTTTCTCTCATGGTAGGAACCGCTGGTCTTCCGCATGTCTTGCAGCGTTTTTATATCACACCTACCGTAAAAGATGCCCGTTTATCCTGTGTCTGGGGATTGTTTTTTATCTGTTTATTATACTGGAGCGCACCCGTCTATTCCGTTTTCGGGAAAATATTGTCCTCTAATCAGGAAGTTGGTGTTCTTGCATCTGATGCAATCGTTGTCTACACGGCGCAGCTTGGAAATATAAATCCGCTTGTTGTTGGACTTCTTGCATCAGGAGCAATATCTGCGGCCTTTTCTACAATTTCAGGCCTCCTGGTAGCAGGGGCATCAGCTTTCTCCCACGACATCTACACGAAAATTGTTAATCCGAAAGCCTCCCCCAAGGCCCAGTTGAATATGGCACGGTTTGGAACCATCCTGATGGGTTTTATTGTCGGAATTGTTGCCTTGCTTAAGCTGGGAATGATTGCCCAGCTTGTTTCCGTTGCATTCTCCATGGCAGCCTGTACCATTTTCCCGCTTTTCCTGCTGGGCATCTGGTGGAGCGGCGCCAACAGGGCAGGAGGTACAGCAGGTATGATTGTGGGAGTAGCCATTTCTTTCCTTTCACTTACCTACTTCATTGCTGCCAAAACAGGTGCTCACCTGCCGGGACAGGAATTTGTTGAATACTGGCTGAATGTTTGGTATTTTGCATGGATAGGTGCACCGCTTGCTATCCTTACCAATATCATTGTATCGAAGTTAACGACACCTACACCAATTGAAATTAAAAAATTCCTGTTAGAAAAAGTACATAGTTGATAATGACTAAAAAAGTACTTATTGGAATTTTTATTGTTGTTGGTATTAGTTTGCTGACAGCTTATATTTATTATAATAGTAAAAACAGAGCCGAAGATCCTCGGATTGTCCGCACGAAATTCATGTTCAGGGACTTTAATGAGCTGATGAATGAGAATAAGTTCTCTTCGGCTCTTCCTTTACTGGACAGTATCGAATATATACTCAAAAGCGTCCCGGGATATAAAGATTCATATGAGATGGGGATCGTTTATAATGACAGAGGTTCGGCTTACCTTAGTATTGCGCTGTACGGAAACAAAGACAGCACGGAGAAATCAGAATTACTGGAATCCGCTGAAATGAGTTTAGTTTCCGGTATTGCTGTTTATAATACCTGGATGGAGAGAAACAGCAGCCTTTCCAAACAGGAATTACATAATAGGGCAAAATACTTTTTCCTTCAAAATGATCCGTCATTCAAGGGGAGAAACTACAGGAAAATTCTGAGGAAAAGGACGGCGGACCTTGTTTTGGCACAGAAAGAAAATCCCAGACGGTTATCCGTTTGTTACACCAACCTGGGTATTGTACAAAGACATCAATATAAACAGCGTGAGGCAGCTGAAAGCTATATTAAAGCTATAAAGCTGTGGAAGGACAATTATACGGCACGTAATAATTTCAATGTATTAATGGGTAAGCCACCGCGCGATCGGTCGATTATTGATAAACTATTTCCTCCCGATAAAAACAGGTTTAATTAAAAATGACAAGCCATGAAAGCTAATGTTTTTGCAATTCTTCTGATAATGCTTCCTTTCGTTGCAAACGCACAGGAGAAAAAGGAAGAACCTAAATTCGGTATCAGTTTATCGGGTTTTGTGAAAACAGATCTTTATTATGATTCCCGTCAGACTGTTAACATACGGGAAGGGCATTTTCTGCTTTATCCCGAAAACCAAAAACCTGATTTAAACGGCAAAGATATTAATACCAAGGACCAGTTTGGCATCCTTTCCATTCAAAGCCGGGTGACAGGTAAAATTACCGGTCCCGACGTGTTAAGGGCTAAAACTTCAGCGCTGATTGAAGTTGACTTTTTTGGCAACGAGAACCTGAATTTTTCTGATGTAAACGGATTGAGACTCAGGCATGCCATTGTTAAACTCAACTGGACAAATACCGAACTGCTGGTTGGTCAGTACTGGCATCCGTTATTTATTCCCGAATGTTTCCCCGAGGTGGTTTCGTTTAACACAGGTGCGCCTTTTCAGCCCTTTTCACGTAACCCGCAGGTACGTTTAAGCTGGAAACTGGAGAATATTAAAGTGATAGTTGCTGCCGCGGAACAACGCGACTTTACTAGCAACGGTCCGGATGGAGCCGGTTCAAAATATCTCAGAAACGCTGTGCTTCCCGATATGAACATGCATTTACAGTATTCACAGCAATGGAACGAAAAAAACGAATTCCTGTTCGGAGTCGGAGCTGAATATAAGCAGTTGGTTCCCAGATTATATTCCCAAACAGATAAAAACCTGAAGGACGGGAAGGATAGTATTTATTATGCGGGAAGCCAGCGGGTGAAATCCTATGCGTTATCTGTTTATTCCAGACTCAGGTTAAAATCAGTGACTTTAAAGGCATATGCGATATATGGAAGTAATCTGTACGACCTGGTCATGCTGGGAGGCTATTCTGTTACACCAGTTGCCGGAAGCCCGCAGTGGGAATATCATTATACACCTGTAAAGAATATGTCTGTATGGACAGATATCAGCACAAACGGAAAGATTCAGGCAGCACTGTTTGCAGGCTTTACCAGGAATCTGGGCACGAAAGATGACAATAACGGGGTATATTATAGTCGCGGCTCGAATATTAACAGTGTTTACAGGATCAGTCCCCGCATGATATTTAATCTCGAAAAATTACGCATCGCTGCCGAGTTGGAATATACAGCAGCGGAATACGGAAATGCAGATGTCAGGGGGCAGGTGGATTCAGATTTAAAAACCGTCTCTAACCTCAGGGCGCTGTTAGCTTTTTATTATTTCTTTTAGCGGATCCGGCTTATTCACCTTTTAGGATTAATCGCACTTTTTTTGTAGATTAGTATGGAATTCCATTATCTACAAATTAATCAAAATGAATAGCCCGATTGATGACATTTCGACAGCCAAGCACCATGCAGGTAATTCCTGCTGCCACAGAAATCATGTGATGTATTCTCCCGGCATCTCCCGCCGGAAGTTTGTACAGGTTGCCGGAACGGCAGCGATCAGTACAGTAACAATATCAGGATTGTCGTGGACAACGCTGAATGCAAAACAAACCGGTGAGAAAGTGCCTGTTCAGCGACAACCGCTAAATGTAAAACCAGTCCTGACCTATGAAATCCCTGAACGGAGAGAACAGACAAGCTGGAGAAACTGGGGAGGTATTCAGACTGAAAATGATGTTTTTCAGGAGGTTGAACGGATTCAAGGAGAGATCAAGGCATTACACAATCAAGCCGATTTTCCGGTTAATTTTCTCCCGGTTACCGGAATACGCAATACTCAGGATATAAGCAATTTACCTGATCTGGGATCGGCTGATGTATTTCTGATATATGCTGCCGGTGGTGGCATGGATATCTTCGACGCGCTGAATAAATCGGGTAAGCCTATCCTCATTTTCTGCCGTCACAAATCGGGACCTGTTTATTTGTGGTATGAAATCATCAGCCCGCGATATCTGCGGCAACATACCGATAAGCTTTCGGTTAAGGGCATTGATGAAAATGATGTGGTTATTGATAACCAGGATGAACTCCTGTGGCGGTTAAGGACACTGGGAGGCCTGAAAAATACGCTTAACTCAACCATCATAGCTGTTGGCGGTCCTGATGCCTGGGCCCAGCCACAGGGTGTTGTTCCAAAGCTGGTACAGGAGAAGTTCAAACTCGATATCAGGACGGTTTCTTATGATGAACTTGGTAAATTGATCGTAGAGGCAAAGTCTGATACTTCACTGGTTGACCGTGCAAAGGAAATGACAGATAAATACCTTCAGGATAGCAGCATTAAGCTGGAAACAAAACGACAATTTGTCGAGAATTGCTTTATTCTGAAGGAAGTTCTCAGCCGGATAATGGAAAGGTACGATTGCCGGGCCATTACAATTAATCAGTGCATGGGGACCATCATGCCCCTGGCTGAAACCTCTGCCTGCCTCACCCTGAGCCTGCTGAATGATGCCGGATATCTGGCTTTCTGTGAGTCAGATTTCGTGGTGGTACCTGTAGGCATTTTACTCGGAAACATTA
>Ga0299915_10000799_pt1 | contig 23343 bp, 22 predicted proteins | sample RVTome_13_FD_200263 | JGI IMG/M metagenome (GOLD analysis project Ga0299915, IMG submission 200263) | Soil microbial communities from uranium-contaminated site in the Upper Colorado River Basin, Wyoming, United States - RVT92D227 (version 2) ... | reverse complement strand
TGAGGGAGTTGACCTCTCCGGAGGTGTGCGAGATTCTGGCCCAGGCGGGCCTGGACTTCTTGATTCTCGACGCCGAGCACTCCGTCTATTCTTATGAAACCATTCAATCCATGGCGGCGTCGTCCAAGCAGTCTGGAATTGCCTGCTTCGCCCGCGTCGCCGACGCGGCCTATCACCTGATTGCCCGCATCTTGGACGCCGGAGTCGAAGGGGTAATGGTGCCGCGCGTGGAGACAAAGCAAACTGTAGAGGAGGTCATCGCCGCGGCAAAATACCCTCCCTCGGGCCGCCGCGGCTGGGGCCTCAGAAGGATTCATCTCGGCGGCGCCCCCGCCTCCATCGCAGAGAGCATTGCACACTTCAACGAGAATACGCTCGTAATCATCCAGGTGGAAAGTCGGAGGGCGCTCGATAATCTTGAGGAGATGTTGGGCGTGCCGGGAGTTGATGTCGCCCTTGTCGGGCCGGCGGACTTGTCCATCTCCCTCGGCTGTCCGGGTCAGTTCGAAAGCCCGCAGATGGAAGAGGCACTGCAGCACGTAATTGCCGTATGCAAGAAAAAAGGCGTGGCCTCGAGCGTTCATTTCCCCTCCGCCCAATTGTGGAGAAAGTGGTTTGCGCGCGGGATGCGCTTCGTCCTCTGCTCAAACGAATGGGCGATCTTCTCAAACGGAGCAAGAGAGTTCACCGCCGGGCTGAAGAGTGAATTGCAGGAAGGAATCGAGAAATAAGAGATGACCGCATTGCCCCGAGTTTTCATCACTGCGCCGGTCCCCGAAGAAGGGCTGGAAATCTTTTCCGGCAAGGCGACCTGGAGCATCGGCCCGCCCCAGGGGCCCGCTGACGTCGAAGAGTTCCTTCATCTGCTCGGAAATGCTGAAGGTTGCTTGGTGGCAGGAAATGTGATGGAGGGCGAAGTCTTCAGAAGGGCGCGCAATCTCCGCGTCATCAGCCGCTTCGGAATCGGCTATGACGGAGTGGATTTGCCCGCCGCCACCGAACGCGGCATAATCGTTTGCAATACCCCAGTTGCTCCTGCCGAGGCGACCGCGGATTTGACCTTCGCGCTCTTGCTTGCCGCGGCAAGAGGACTGCCCCAGGCCCATGACTATGCGAAAAGCGGAGAGTGGTCGCGCCTCCGCAAGCCGCTTCCGCTTGGCCATGAAGTTCACGGCCGCACCCTCGGAATCATCGGCTTCGGCCGCATCGGCCAGGCCGTCGCCCGCCGCGCCGTCGGCTTCGGAATGAAGATTCTCTATCATGACCTCGTCGCCGCGCCCGAAGCCGAGGAGAAATTCGCGGCCAAGCGCGTCAGCCTTGACACTTTGCTGAAAGAGGCTGATTTTATCTCTCTTCACGTTCCTCTTACCGAGCAGACGCGGCTGCTCATCGGCCCCGCAGAATTTCAGAAGATGAAAAGTGAAGCGATCCTTATCAATGCCAGCCGCGGCCCCGTGGTTGACCAGAAGGCGCTCTATGAGGCCCTGCGGGAAAAGCAAATCGCCGCCGCGGCGCTGGACGTCTATGAAGAAGAGCCCCTTCCGGCCGAGGCCCCGCTGCTTTCATTGGAGAATGTCGTCCTCACCCCTCACATCGGAAGCGCCACCTATGCCACAAGGGTGGCCATGGCGCGTGAAGCGGCAGAGAATATCCTCGCCGTCCTGCTGGACGGCCGGCCCATAAATGTAGTGAACCCGGAAGTGCTCACTCGTGCTGTTTTTTATAATCATCATTGAATAGTATGCGCGGTTTGCGTTGCTTTGGAGTGCGGGTGCCTGAGGCACCCGCTTTGATACCTGGAGCTTGCTCCAGGAGGGAGCGGTAAACAGATAATCGGGCGGCAGCAAGCTGCCGCCGAGGAAAGCGGGAGCAAGGCTCCCGCACTCCAAAAACACAGCGGGAAAAACGAAAAACGGCACTGGAAAGGGGGAGGAGCAAATGGGCAGGCGCATCTTACGCGGTTTCAAGTGGGCACTCTTTGTGCTCGGAGCGCTGCTCGTGCTTTCTCCTCTTGTCATGGTCTTCCTCGCGCGCCAGGCTGAGAAGCGCCTCGATCTTGCCCTGAAAGAGATTTCCGCCAGGGGAGAGCCGGTCAAAGTGACCCAACTCGCCCCGCCTCCCGTGCCGGACAAAGAGAACGCGGCCCTTATCTACAAGAAAGCCTTCGAACTCATCCGCCAGACCGAAGAGGACAAAGAACTCATTTCCACAATCGGCTCGGGCAAGACCAAACTGGATGACCCCAAGGTCGCGACCCAGGCGAGAGATATCCTGAAACGCAATGAACGCCTCCTCCAACTGCTTCATCAGGCCTCCTCCATGCCGCGCTGCGACTTCAAGCGTGACTGGAGCAAGGGGATGATGATCAACTTCCCCAATTTCTCCAAGTTGCGCTCCTCTTCCAGGATACTTGCTTTTGAAAGCGCGGTCTTGGCTCAGCAGGGGCGGCTTGATGACGCGCTGGAGGCCTGTGGAGCGAACCTCCGCCTTGCCAAGGCCGCGGACGAGCCAATCCTGATAAGCCAATTGGTTCGCTATGCCATCATCGCTATTGCCTCAAAAACCTTCGGAAATATTCTGCGCGATTCCCAGCCCTCCGCCCAGGCCTGCCGCGCGCTCGCCGACGAAATCGCCAAGATTGACCTCGTCCCCTGCTATGTCGAAACCTTGAAGGGAGAGCGTGCCATGGGTATCTGGACTTTTGATCTCACCAGAAAGACCCCCGACCCCATGAAAACCTTGACCTATTTGATAGAGGAAGCGGGGAAATCCCAGAGCAGTTCAGCAGGCGCTGCTTCCCACCACAGAACTCCGGTCTTCGGCCGGTCGTTCTTCAGATGGTATCTGGCGAGCGATGAGTCGGCCTATCTGCAGGGGATGGGAAAGGTGATTCAGATGGCGCCGCGGCCTTATCGAGAGCAGCGGGCCGTTCTCGAAGAACAAGAGAAGAGCCTGGAGCCCACCAGCCTGACGCAGCCTCAGGCACTCACCGCCATACTCCTGCCGATCCTCTCAAGGCCTCCCGTGGCGCGGGACCGGGCGATCGCCAACCTCGGCCTTGATGAGATCGCGCTGCTCCTCAAGGCCTACAAGGCCGAAAATGGCGCGTATCCGGATTCCCTTGCAAGCCTCGCTGACTTCTCGGGCCGCCCCCTGCCGACAGACCCGTTTTCGGGAAAGCCCTTTGTATATCGGCGCGAGAAAACCGGCTTCCTGCTCTACAGTTGGGGGCAAAATCTCAAGGACGACGGCGGAAAGCCTCCGCCTCCAAAACATAATGACCAAGGCGATATGGTGATTCGCTGCTCGCGCTAGACAAGGAGAAGAGAAGATGACAGAAGCAATGGCTGTCGGGGGCGAGAAGATTCACGACCTGAACCGGGAAACCGCCGGCCTGCTGCGGCGCGGCTTTGCCGCCTGGATTGACTCTTTGCTCTTCTGGCCCGTAGGCATTCTCATCTTTCTGCCCCATCTAATCTCTGCCATTGAAAAGTCAGCCTCCCGCGGCTTTTCCCCGGAGGGCGACTGGTGGCGAGTCCTCCTGGGAGATGGCCTGCTCTTCATCTACTCTGTCTTGATGATCGGCCGCTGCGGCCGCACTGTCGGCATGATGGCACTCCGCATCCGCGTTACCAATCTCGACGGCTCCGATATCGGCTTCAAGCGCGCCTTCTTGCGAACCATTGCGTTCTGGATTCCATGCGGACTTACGGCCCTCCTGGTCAGATATGAGGTCGCGATAATCTTGCTCCATGCCTTTATCGTCATCGGCCTCCTCTGGATAATGGTTGACAAGAAACACCAGGGCTATCACGACAAGATCGCCAACACCCTGGTCATGCGGGAGAAGTGCTACCAGGAGGGGAAAGCCGCGAGAAAGGCTGCTGAAGGCCGCTTTACCGCAGAGAACGCTGAGGGCGCAGAGGAGGCGTCATCACACTGAAGCAATCTCGCTCGCAGGTTTCGGCAGCCTCTATCTGTCTGGGGCGAATTTCGTGGTGGCTGTCAGCAATCTCCGAAAACCCAAGGAACGACAAACTTGCCTCCCCCTTGATGGGGGAGGGCCAGGGTGGGGGTGAAACAGTTTAGCGCATTTTGTGATCACCCCACCCTTCGACTACCCCTCGACCACACTCGGGATGAACGCTCAGGGCAAGCCTTACTCCTCTGGCTAGGCCCAAAGGGCCGCCACGGCGGCAAAGCCTAGCCGCCCCGCAAGGGGGGAGGAGACGATCCTACTGCCTCCTATCCGGGAAATTCGAGAATTATGGGACAACCTTCGTGAAGCCCGCCTCGTTGTGCTTTGCCGGCCGCAGACCCGTTGCCCTCGACATCTCCTCCAGGGTCATCGGGTCGCTCACCAGGAACTTCATCAATTCGACCGCCTCAGGTTTACGAAGGCTGAGGGCAAAGGAGATGAGCAGCCAGTCATCTCCGGGTTTCTTGCTCTCCATCCAGGGAACCGCAAAGAGAACTCCCCCCGCCTTACAGCGCGAAAGCGATTCCTGAGAAAAGCCCTTCAGCCATTCCGCCGAGAGGCGCGCCCCCAGCGGCTCCACCCCGCCTTTGCCCACTCTCTCCGCCAATTGTCCCGCCTCGATCAAAGCCAAATCCACGGGCTCGCGCGCGGACCCGCTGCTCTCCGCGCTCAGGATGACTGCTATCTCGGGATGTTTCTTCTGAAAGCGGGCAATGGCGCGGAGGGTGGCGGAATAGGCCGGATGAGACGGATTCGCAGTCCGGCTCTGAAAGGCAATCGTGACCGCGCTCTCTTTGGGGACAAAAACAGGAGCCGGGGGCTTGCGAGAAAAACGCCCGCAGCCGCAGAAGAACAAGGCTGAACAGAGGGAGAGAAAGAAGACCCGTCTCACGCCGCTATTCCCTGGCTCTGGAGATAACGGAGGTTGATCTCCGCGCTCTCCTTGGGGGTGCGGGTGGTAGAATCCAGTTCCACGGTCAGCCAGCCGCTGTAGCCCCCTTGTTTCAATACTTCCAGCACCGCCTTCAGATTGACCCGGCCGTAGCCGAGTTCTACAAAGCGGCCGTCTTCCCCCAGGTCCTTCAGATGCACATAGCCTATCCGCGGCAGATACTTCTCCACATAGGCCACCGGATCCGCTCCGCCCCGCAGCAGGTGCGCCACATCCGGGCAGAGATAGACCACAGCCGCATCCGTCAATTCCATCAGCAAATCCACCTGCGGGCCGCTCTCTACGCAGGTGCCGGAATGAGGGTGGAAACAGGCTCGCAGACCATTCTGCCGGGCTATCTCCCCGATCCGGTTCAAAGCCCGCGCCATGTTCTCAAAATCCTCTCGCCGGTTTCCCTCCGGCCGTCGGCGGCCCCCGCCAATCACCATCTCTTTGCTGCCCAGGGAGGAAAGAAAACGAGCCACCTTCTCCATGGCGGCGATCTCCATCTCCGCCCGCTGCGGGTCTATGAAGGCGCCCCCGGAGTAGAGGGAGGCTACCTGCAGGCCCGAGGCCTTCACCAGCCTCCGATATTCCTCTTCTCCCCCGTACATCCCGGGGCCGAAACTCTCGAACCCCCGAAATCCCAAAGCCCGAATCTCAGACAGCGCAACAGCCAAGTTCCTGCCCCAGGTGATGGTATGGCAGGCGAGTTTGACTATTTCTTCTCCTCCTCGGCAGGCTTTTCGCCTTTCTGAGCCACCACTTCCGGTTCCGTCACCTCTTCCGCCGCCGCAGCCGCCACCGGGACCTCCTCCACCACCTTCGCCGGCGGCGCCAGGATAACCATCACTTCCTCGGGAGAAGTCAGCAACTCCACTTCGGCCGGCAAGAAAAGGTCGCGCACATGGATGGAATCACCAATTTCCAGGCCGGAGATATCCACTTCTATGCGTTCGGGAATCTGGGTCGGCAGACAGGAAACCAAAATCTCGGAATGGAGCCGCTCCAAAATCCCTCCCCGCTTGATTCCCGCGGGTTCCCCCTTCAGCACTATCGGCACATGAGTATGCACCTTCTCGGTGAGGGAAATGGCGTGGAAATCCAGGTTCAGCAAGAGGCCGCTTATGGGGTGGCGCTGCACCTCCTTTATCATCACCGGAAACGGAAGGCGCCCGCCGCCCTCGCCGGAAACGCGCAAATCGAAGACGTGAGTTGAATACGCCCCCCCGGCCATGGCCGCCGCGATTTCGCGGCCCTCGATCGCCAGATTCACAGGCTCCCGGCCCCGGCCATAGACCACCGCCGGCACCTGGCCCTTCGCCCGCAGGTGGCGCGCCGCGCACTTTCCGCTCTCCTTGCGTGTTACCGCAGTGATTTCCACTCTCTCCATCTCTTCCTCCTGGGGTTGGATAATAACATCCCCACCTCGAACCGTCAATCCGGCCCCGGCCGCGCCCTGGGCGCAGGCGGGCCGTTACCCACTTTCCATCTGGCGTGCTTGTGGAATCCGGATCCAATCTCTCCTACCACAAAGCCACCAAGACACAAAGGAACCAGACAAACTGTAGGGGCGGCTTACCAGCCGCCCGCAATCTTCTTCGCCAACTTTGGCCTACCGCCTATAGATGTATGGCGGTGGGTCAGGTTTCAGGTTCGTAGTAGGGCGATTCACCCCTCGGGATGGTGAGCCTGTCGAACCATCGCCCGTCGTTCGCAGTGAGGCGATTCCTCGCCATGAAAGATAGGACGCGGCATGAATGGCGCTACTACGAGCACCAGGTTTCAGTAAGACCTGACCTCTGACCCCTGACCCCTGATTGCCGGCCCCTCTGAGAGGACAGGAGGCGCTCTTATGCAGTTAGAGTTCGCTCAAGGAAAAAGTCTCTCCCCATCCTCCGAAACTGGGTAGCCGTCAGGGGCGCAGGCGGTTGCCGGTAGAACACAAATGCGCTATAATCGCGCGGCCTGCAAGAAAACGGCGGGGCGAAACGGGTTTTCAGCATATGCGGATAGGCTCTGTCGCTCTCGGTTTACCGACGGTGGCTAGGCCGGAGGGCGCCACGGCGGTCGAAGATTTGGCCGCCGGCCTTCTGTGGGGGGTCGGATGGGGGCAGAGATCTTCTCAGTGGGAACAGAACTCCTGCTGGGCCAAATTATTGATACCAACGCCGCCTTTCTGGCGCAAAGACTCTCCCAACTGGGGATTGATTGTTTCCACCAGACCACAGTTGGCGACAACGCCGGACGGCTGGCCGCGGCCCTGCGGAGCTCTCTGGAACGCTCAGATTTGATCATCACCACCGGCGGCCTGGGGCCCACCGAAGATGATGTGACCGCGGCCGCGGTCGCCCGGGCGCTGGGGGTTGACCTCGTCCTGGACGAGGCCTCTGCCGAAAGCGTCCGCCGTCTCCTGGTCGAGCGCAACATTGCCCTCTTGCCCTCCCACCTCAAACAGGCGCAGATTCCTGTCGGCAGCCGCCCCTTGCCAAATCCCGTCGGCACCGCCCCGGGCTTCATCATCGAAAGAGAAGGCAAAACGATAATCTCTCTTCCGGGCCCTCCGGCCGAAATGAAAGCCATCTTCGAGCAAAGCGTCGCGCCCTATCTGCGCAGCCGGCCGGAGGCGGGAGGGACCATCAAATCCCGGGTGCTCCATTTCCTGGGGATGGGTGAATCAATTCTGGAGGAGAAACTGAGGGACCTGATAAGCGCGCAGGGCAATCCGACCCTGGCTCCCCTCGCCAGCCGGGGAGAAGTGAAACTCAGGATCACCGCCAAAGCCCCCACTGAGGCCCAGGCCGACAGCCTCATTTCGCCAGTCGAGGCCGAAATCCGCCGTCGCCTCGCGAACTTCATCGTGGGAGCGGATGAAGAGAGCGTGGAGGCGACCGTCGGCCGCCTTTTGCAGGAAAGAAGCCTTACCCTGGCAATCGCCGAATCCTGCACCGGCGGCCTGGTCTCCCATCGGATCACGAATATTCCGGGAGCATCCAAGTATCTGCTTGCCGGTCTGGTCTGTTACAGCAATCAGGCGAAGGTTAATCTCCTCGGAGTCAAAGAAGATACCCTCGACTCCTTCGGCGCGGTCTGTGAGGCCGTCGCCCTTCAGATGGCCCGGGGAGCAAGAAGAACCGCGGGCGCGGATATCGGCCTCTCTGACACGGGTATTGCAGGCCCGGCCGGTGGAAGCCCCGCAAAGCCCCTGGGTCTTGTCTATGTCGCCGTCTCCATGGGACAGCAAGAGGCTTGTGAAGAACATCGCTTTCGCGGAGATCGGGAGATGATAAAAGAACAAGCCGCAAACGCCTCCCTAAACCTCCTCCGCAAAGCCCTGGAAGGCCTTCTTTTCTCATGAGACCGCCCAGCGCTGAACGAAGAACCCTTCGACTTCGCTTGCGCTCCGCTCAGGGCAAGCGCTGAACGCATAACGCTGAACGCTGAACGATAACCCAGAATGCGCGTCTTCATCGCCATCGAAATAGACGAAGAAATCCGACAGCGGCTCGCCCACGCCCAGGAAGCACTCAAAGAGATTGGCGGAGTAAAGTGGGTCGAGCCGAATAACTTCCATTTGACCCTGAAATTCCTCGGAGAAACTGACCAGGGAAGAGTGAGCCGGCTGGCGAATGAACTCAGTGGATTGGCAGCAACCACTCCGGGCTTCAGTATCGGCTTCGGAGGTGCCGGCGTTTTTCCCGATGAGCACCGCCCCAGGGTCATCTGGGTCGGGGTCGAGCAGGGGTTGGAGGCGCTCTTCGACCTCGCCCAGAAAGTGGAGGCGATTTGCCAGGGACTCGGCTTTGAGGCCGAAAACAGGCCCTTCAGCGTCCATCTCACCTTGGGGCGGGCGAAAGGAGTCGTCTCCGCGGCTGCGTTGAAAGCGAGCCTGGAGGGGCTTTCCGGGCAAACTTTCGGCCAACAGCGGGTAGGCCGCATAAGCCTTATGGAAAGCACCCTCACCAGATCCGGGCCAATCTATCGGCCCCTGCACAGACTGAACCTGTGCGCCTAGGAGAAAAGATGAGCAAGTCGGAGCAGAGAAAAGAGAAAGACCTCCAGAAGGAGCGAAGCCGCGCCCTTGACGCCGCCCTCAGCCAGATTGAGCGCCAGTTCGGGAAAGGATCGGTGATGCGCCTGGGCGACGGCTCGGTGAAGCTGGCCGTAGATGTCATTCCTACCGGCTCGCTGACGCTCGACCTGGCCCTGGGAGTCGGCGGGATTCCCCGCGGCCGGGTGGTGGAAATCTATGGCAATGAGGCCTCCGGCAAGACGACTCTGGCCTACCATATCATCGCCAATGCGCAGAAAATGGGCGGCATTGCGGCCTTCATTGACGCCGAACACGCCATGGACCCCGATTATGCCCGCAAAGTCGGGGTTGACCTGGAAAGCCTACTCGTCTCCCAGCCGGACACGGGGGAGCAGGCCCTGGATATCGCCGACATGCTGGTGCGTTCCGGCGCGATAGACTGCTTTGTATTGGATTCGGTGGCCGCGCTGCTCCCTCGAGCGGAACTGGAAGGGGAGATGGGGGATTCTTTCGTGGGCCTCCAGGCGAGACTGATGTCCAAGGCCCTGCGCAAACTCGCCGGCTCCCTTGCCGCCTCCAATACCGCAGGAATCTTCGTCAACCAGTTGAGAGAAAAGATAGGCATAATGTTCGGCAACCCCGAGGTCACCCCCGGGGGGCGGGCGCTGAAATTCTGGGCCACTGTAAGAATCGAACTTCGGCGCGTGGAAAACCTCAAGGTGGGAGGAGAAGCCATCGGCGCCAGGACGCGCGCCAAGGTGACGAAAAACAAGGTGGCCGCGCCCTTCCGCCAGGCGGAATTCGATATTATCTATGGAAAGGGCATCTCCCGCGGGGGAAGCCTCATTGACCTGGGCCTGACCCTGGGATTGGCCAGCAAGCAGGGAGCCTTCTTCTCCTTTGGGGAGCACCGCCTGGGCCAAGGCCGGGAGAACGCCCGCGAATTCCTCGAAACCCATCCCGAAATCGCCGCCGAACTGGAGAAGGGAATCCGGGAGAAGGCCCAGGCTGGGGTCTCGGTTTCTGGGGCCGGAGCGGAAGAGGGCTGAAACCGGCCCGGCAGCGAAGGCTGGCTTACCTTGCTGGAAGAGGGTGTGAAGAAAACCAAAGAGTTCGAGCACGCCCAGTTGGCGTGCTTCCGCCTGCTCGACATCCGGGCGCGCAGCCGGGCGGAATTGAAAGAGAGGCTGGAGAAAAAGGGCTTTCCGGCGGGTGTAATCAGGAAAGTTCTGGCCAAACTCAGTCTTCTGGGGTTGGTGAATGATGAGGAGTTCGCCCGCGCCTGGGTGGAAAGTCGGCTGCGCTTCAGGCCCGCGGGCGCTTCCGCCCTGCGCTGGGAACTCCGCCGCCGCGGTGTGAGCGAGAAGACGGCCGCGGCCGTGGTGAAAGAGGCGATTGACGAAAAAGGTGAATTCGGGTTTGCCCTGGAACTGGCGCAAGTGAGATTGAAGAGGATTTGCGGCCCGGGGCAATCAGCAATATCCCCCGGCAAGAGAGAACTCGCCCGACTCGGCCGGTTTCTTGCCGGCCGGGGCTTTTCCTATGAAGTGGTAAGGCAGGTTATCAATAAACTCGATGGAGAGAGGGTGAAGGATGAACCTTGAAGGGCCCGCTTTCAGCAACGGCAAAGGGGAACTAATACTTTCCGGCGGGTCCGTTCGGCCGAAGGTCTTCTTCGCCCCGGGCCGCTCGCCGGCCGGTTTCGGTGGCCCCGCCATAATGGGGATCTCACCGGCGGCGGAGCGGCAAAGGAGACAAAGATGCAGCACGTTTTTGAATTCGGCGCCGGCCTGGTCGCCGGCGCTCTCGTGGTATTCCTCTTCGCGGCCCTGCTGGCACGCTCCCAGCGGGCGGCGATTCAACAGCAAAAAGAGGAGGCCCAAAAACTTCTTGAATCCGCCCGCCAGGAGGCCGAGGCGGCCAAGCGCGAGGCGTTAATCGAGGCCAAGGAAGAGGCCCATCGCCTTCGCCGCCAAATCGAAGAAGAGAACCGCACGCAAAGAAACGAGATCCTCCGCAACCAGCGGCGCCTCCAAAACCGGGAGGAGAACCTGGAACGCAGGGCGGAGGCGATGGAACGCAGGGAGCGGGGGCTCGCCTCCCAAGAAGCGGGAATCACCCAAAGGCGACAAGAGCTCGAAGAGGTGCTTTTGCAGAGGCGGGCGGAACTGCAGCGAGTTTCTGGGCTCAGCGCGGAAGAGGCGAAGGCGCTCCTCTTGGCTGATGTGGAGAACGAGACCCGCCAGGAGGCCGCCAAACTCATCCGCGAGGTCGAGGAAGAGGCGCACCGGGAGGGGGAACGCCGGGCGCGCAAGATCGTCGCCCTCGCCATCCAGCGCTGCGCCGTGGATCAGGCCTCGGAAAGCACGGTCTCCGTGGTTGCGCTCCCCTCAGATGAGATGAAGGGGCGCATCATCGGCCGGGAGGGCAGAAACATCCGTTGCTTCGAGCAACTCACCGGCATGGACCTGGTAATTGACGATACCCCCGAAGCCGTGGTGATTTCGGGCTTCGATCCGGTGCGCCGGGAGATCGCCCGCATCGCCCTGGAGATGCTGGTCAGCGACGGCCGCATCCACCCCGGCCGCATCGAGGAGACGGTGGCCAAGGCCAGGACCCTGGTGGAAGAAAAGATCAGCCAGGCCGCGGACCGCGCCGCCTTCGAAACCGGTGTGACCGGCCTCCATCCCGAACTCCTCCACCTCCTGGGCAAAATGCAGTTCCGCACCACCCTGGGCCAGAACGCCCTGGAACACTCCATCGAGGTTTCTCACCTCGCCGGAATGATGGCCGCGGAACTCGGCGCCGGTGAGGTCCTTGCCCGAAGGGCGGGCCTGCTGCACGATATCGGCAAGGCCGTGGACTTCGAGCGGGAAGGGACCCACACCTCCATCGGCGTGGAACTCGCCCGCCGCTATGGCGAATCCGACGCGGTGATTCACGCCATTGCCGCCCATCACGAGGATGAAGAGTTCGCCTCCCTGGAAGCCGTCCTGGTCGCCGCCGCCGATGCCATCTCGGCCTCCCGTCCCGGGGCGAGAAAAGAGAGCCTGGAGTCCTACATCAAGCGCCTCCAGCGCCTGGAGGAGATCGCCGATTCCTGCCGCGGGGTGGAGAAATCCTATGCCATCCAGGCGGGTCGGGAGATACGCATCATCGTCAAACCGGAAGAAGTTGATGACTTGGGGGCAATTGAACTCTCCCGGGAAATCGCCAAGAAGATTGAAGAATCGGATGTCGAATACCCCGGCCAGGTGAAAGTCACCGTCATCCGTGAGACCCGGGCGACAGAATTCGCCAAGTAGAATCTAGGTTCTGTCTCCGCAAGTAAAGAAAGCATGTCAACCCGGCCGCTTTACAATGAAATACCGCCGGCGTCGTTTGCGCGGGTAAGAGGCATTGCCCGCGTGGACCAGCGCACCAAGCGGTTGGCGCTGCGAATTCTCCCGGGTGAAATCGCGGTCATAAACCACCTCGACCTCGATCTACCCTGCGCGCAGGCGCTGCTTTCTCGCCGGCCGGCCGGGGTAATAAACGCTCAGCCTTCCATTTCCGGCCGCTTCCCCAACCTGGGCCCGGGCCTCCTCCTGGAGGCCGGCATTCCCCTGCTGGACAACGTTGGGCCGGAAATAATGGAAGCGATAGAAGATGGTCAGGAGGTGGAGATAGCAGGAGACTCCATCTTCGCCTCCGGAAGATACGTGGGCCGCGGAGAAAGGATCACTCCCGAGTCACTGCGGGAGAAGATGGAGCGCGCCCGTGAGAACCTGGGCGAAGAGTTGAACCGCTTTGTGCAAAACACCCTCACCTACGTCAAAGAGGAGCAGCGCCTGCTTTATGACCCCTCCGACATCCCGGAAATTCGCACCCGCCTCCAGGGCCGGCACGTCCTGGTCGTGGTGAGGGGAGAGGACGCCGCCGCCGACCTGCACACCATCCGCTCCTATATTCGAGACCGCAGGCCCGTATTGATAGCCGTGGACGGCGGCGCGGACTTGCTCCTCGCCGAGGGCCTCGCCCCCCACATGATCATCGGAGATATGGACTCCGTCTCCGATGAGGCCCTCCGCTGCGGCGCCGAACTGGTGGTCCACGCCTATGGTTCGACTGCGTTTGCCACGGGCCGGGATTCCCGCACCCCCGGCCTCCCGCGCCTCCAGCAGATGGGTCTGCAGGCAAAAGTCTTCCCTTCATTGGGGACCAGTGAGGACATCGCCCTCCTCCTCGCCTATGAAAAGGGAGCGGAACTCATCGTCGCCGTCGGCACCCATTTTTCCCTGATAGAGTTCCTGGAAAAGTCCCGGGGCGGAATGTCCTCCACCTTCCTGGTTCGCCTCAAGGTGGGAGAACTGCTGGTGGATGCCAAAGGGCTGAGCAAACTTTATCCCTCTCCCCTTCCCTTCGGTTATCTCGCCGCAATCGGCGGCGCCGCCCTGATCGCAGCCATCCTTCTCGCCACCTGCGCGCCGCAAGTTCGTTCCGCCCTGGAGATGCTCTTCTTGAGGCTGCGCTCTCTCTTGTGAACAGCGCTACGAACCCGAAAGCACCCATTCAGGGTGATATAATAGAGGCTGAGAACAGTAATGGAGAAGCGAATATGAGAAACACGAGCGTTAAGACCATGCCTAAAGTCGAAAGAAAGGTAGAGACGAGAAGAGAGAAGGCACGCAGATTGCTCGCGGAACTTGAGCGTATTCGTGAGCGCGCCGCTAAAACTCACGGCCGCCATCCCGACGCCGTCACCACGATTCGGGAGATCCGCTCCGGCAGATGATAATAATACTGGATACTTCAGTAGTGCTGAAATGGTTGGACCCCTATGAGGAATACGCCGACAAAGCACATGGCTTGCTTAGTGCACACCTGTGGGGCACGCAAACTTGGGGTCGCATCCAAAAGATAGCGGTCCCCTTCATCATGTTTGCAGAGGTTCTTGTAGCACTGCGGAAATGGGGGAGGCCGCTGTCAGAGATAGAAGACAATCTCGGCCTCATTACCGCGGCCAATCTAGAAATCATACCTCCTGAGTATAAACTGCTCGCGCTTGCCGCTTCCCTCGCAGAGAAGGCACGGAGACCTCGCAGAGAGACTTTTGATTCCATCTTCCTCGCGGCCGCTCTCGTCCGCAACGCTCCTTTCGTCACTGCAGACGAAGGACTCCTGGAGTGGGCGTCGCAGATTCCAAACCTCAAGGCCGGGCATCTCAGGGACGTCGGAAGGCTAGCGGCTCCCTAGATCGGAACTTTCTGTGCTCTTGTGACAGGAGCCAGAGGCAAAGAACTTGCGTTGGTATCTTCTTGGGAACTCCCTTGCTGAGCGGGGCTAAAGATGCCTATAGACATTCGTTATCATGCGGTTTCGCTCTTGGCGGTTTTCCTCGCTCTGGCGCTGGGAATCCTGGTCGGATTCGCCATGGTTGACCCGGGCCAGATTCGGCAATTCGTCGAGGCGGTGAAAAAGGACAATGAGCACACCCGCACGCAAAACCGCGAGGAACTTGAATCTCTGCGCCAACAGACAAAGATCTGCCAGAGCTTCGAGAAGGCGCTCTTGCCCCTCGCCGTAAAGGGCCGGCTGGAAGGCAAGCGCGTCGCCCTCCTCCTGGATCACGACCCCGGCCGCAATTCCCCCGCGCCCATCCTGCGAAAAGTCCTCGAAAACTCGGGCGGCCGCCTCACCGCCGTAGTCCTCCTCTATTCTCGCTTCGGCCGGCTTAAAGATGAGGAGGCGGATCGCATCTTCGCCGGCCGCGGCATTGTTTGTCCTCCTGGCACGGACAAGCGTTCTTTCCTCGCCGGACGAATAGGCCGCCGCATCGCCGAGGGCGGCTCCGATCTGCCTCGCTACCTGGAAGAAGAGGGCCTGATAGGCCTCTCCTCCAGGAGCGATTTCAGCCAGTCCGTGGACGCCGTTGTCGTGGTCGGAGGCTCAACTCTCGATTCCCAGTTTGTCGAAGACGTGGAAGAACCAATGCTTCGGGCAATCGAAAAAAGCGGCCGGCGGCTTGTCGGCTGTGAACTCAGCCAGGATTCCGGCGCCGCCGTGGAGTTCTTCCAACGCCTCGACCTCCCAACCGTTGACTGTGTTGACACCTACCCGGGCCAGGTCGCCCTCGTCCTCGCCCTCGCCGGCAAGGACGGCAACTTCGGCACCAAAGAATCCGCCGACCGCCTCCTCCCCGACCTGGAATGACCAGCAGGCTGGCGCAAATGGCAAGCCTCTCAATCATCATCCCTGCCTACAATGCCCAAGAGAGCATCGGCCCGACCGTGCGCGCGGCGGCGGCTATTCCACAGGTTTCGCAGATAATCGTGGTGGATGACGGCTCGCGGGATTCCACCGCAAGGGAGGCCGCAAGTGCCGGCGCGCAAGTCATCCGCCTGGAGCGCAACCTCGGCAAGGGCGCAGCCCTCCGGCGCGGCCTCAAGGAGGCAACCGGCGACCTCATCCTTTTCCTCGATGCCGACCTGGGAGAAAGCGCCGCCGTCGCCTCAGCCCTGGTAGGGCCGGTCAGCCGAGGCGAGGCGGAGATGACCATCGCCCATTTTGTCCAGGTTTCAGGTTTCAGGTTTCAGGTTTCAGGGGTCAGGGAGCAGGGAGTAGGTCATCCTTCATCCTTCATCCCGCCTTCGCTAAAGCTTCCGCCTTCGTTGAAACTACGGCGGACAAGTCGGCGGGCAAGCCTTCATCCTTGCAGTTCCCCGACACCTGACACCCGACACCTGGCCCCTGAATCAAAAGGCGGGTTCGGCCTGGTGGTCAGGCTGGCGCGGTGGGGAATCTATTTCCTCACCGGCCTGAAGATGAAGTCTCCCCTCTCCGGCCAGCGCTGTCTGCCGCGCGCTCTTCTTGAAAAGGTCGGCCTAGCGGAGCGCTTCGGAGTCGAGGTGGGCCTTACCCTTGAGGTCTTTCGCCGCGGCGGTCGAATCCTGGAAATCCCCTTGCCGATGACCCATGCTGTCACCGGACGAACCCTGCACGGCTTCTCCCATCGCGGCCAGCAGTTCTTGGACGCTTTGCTGATTCTTGTGGCCGGCGCTTTTGGCATCGGCTGGCCGAGAATTCCGGAGTGGCGCTGGCTCCTGCGCTATTTGGTCTGGGTATTTGCTTTCCTCGGTCTCGCGACCGCCTCGCTCTACTTCCCAGTGGATTTCCGGGCCGGAGTCTTTATCAGTTTCGATGCCGCAATCTTCCTAATCCTCTTGCTTCATCTTCTTGTTTCTTCTGCCGGCTGGTTCAGGGAGAACTACGCGGGCCTGCGAATTCCCAACTCTTTCGGACTGGTCTTCCCCATCACCTGGTTAGTCGCCCAGCCGTTCAGCCGAGACAGAGAGAGTTATCCGGTCGCTCTGATGCTCACGCTGACGTGGGCGCTGCTCGGCTTGCTGGACGATCTTTACGGATCTCGCGGCGCGCGGGGATTTCAAGGTCATGTCCGCGCACTACTGAGGGGAAGACTGACCACCGGAGGGGCGAAACTTCTCATCGGAGGCGGAGTTTCTCTTCTGGCCGGCTGGTTTGTCAGCCGCGGGAGTTGGCCTTTCGCCATTCTCAACGGCCTGCTCATCGCCCTTTGCACGAACTTCCTAAATCTGCTCGATTTGCGGCCTGGCCGCGCCCTCAAAGCCTTTTTCGGCCTGGGAATAATCGCCTGGGCCTTGAATCCGCCCGCCTCCGGCGGGCTGGTGCCGCTTTTCGCCGCGGCGGTCGTCTATGCCCCGCTCGATTTCAGCGCCCGGGCGATGATGGGCGATGTCGGCTCAAACACGTTGGGGGCGATGGCCGGCCTGGCGCTCGTTCTCTCTCTGGGCGTGTGGGGCAAGATCGGCCTTGTCCTGATGCTGATGGCGGTGCATCTTTACGCCGAAATCGCGTCCCTCTCCGACCTCATTGAGCGGGTCGCTCCCCTTCGCTGGCTGGACCGCCTGGGCCAGTGGAAAGAATAGGCACCGGGCTATCTTTTCAGCGGCAACACCCGACCCGAGCCGGATTCCACCTTGTTGACCTCCGGGTGGCCGAGATACTTGACGCTGCCGCTGCCAAAGATGGCGGCGGCAAGTTCATCACGCACAGCCACTTCCGCGCTGCCGGAGCCGCGAATCGTGACCTTGCAGGTTTTGCTCCGCAGCTTGCGCGCAGAGTAATCACCCGATCCCTGGATAACAACTTCCTGGCTGTCAACCGAACCAGCCAGAAGACACTCTACGGAACCTAGCAGAGCGCACTCCAGGCGTTTGGCTTGAACCACCAGGTTGATTCCCCCCGAGGCCAGCACGCGGAGCGACAGGTTGTCGGCGTTCAGCCCTTCAGATTTGATCGCTCCTGAGCACAGGGCCGTTATTTCCGCAAGATTCTTTGCCGTCAGATAGAACTTGATCGGCTTCGTCGCCTTGATGCAGGCGGAATGGCAAGGGTAATCGTGCACGCAGTCAATCACCAGACTCCTGTTGGCTACGGTGATTCTTATCATAGGCAGCAGGTTGTCTTCAGCCTCGATTCGCAGCGATTCCTTCTCGCCCTGTTTGATATACAAATCACCGCTCACGCCCAGGCTGACGCGGTCGAATCCCGCTACCGGGTGCACCTCGGAGACGACGCGGCCGGAGCCCTTCACCCTGCTCTGTCTCGCGGCCAGGGCATTTTCCGGCGCCATTGCTGCAGCAAACAGAATGACCATCCCGATAACAAGCCCCTGCAGTTTCACCCCGGACTCCTTTCCAATGCTGTGGTTTCTTGAACGCTGATCTCGCCTCGGGGCCGGCTTCTAGCGAGAACCTGTCTTACCGCGGCCCGCGGCACCCCCTTTGGAGGCCGGGTTTGCTTTGGCGAGCGCCGCTCCGCACTTGGGACAGTATTTCCAATCCGCCATGAAGACCGGGTATCCGCACTTCGCACATTGCGGCTGGCCCTTCACACCGCTGACAGTCGCGTGCATCATCGGAGGCGGAGAGACCCGAATCACGGTCTTACCATCCTTCTCTCCAACCACCTGGAAAATCAGGTTAGCCTGGCTGGTAAGCAAGAAGAGCGCCTCATCGAACATGACATTCTTGATGGTCGCCGTAACCTTCAGATCCTTGGGCGCGGATTTATCAACATCAATGATGACGCCTACGGAGTCGGCCATTTCCGCCAGCGCATCTCGCAGCGGAGCGTTTCTTACACTCAGGTCAACCAGGCGGCCGTCCTCTTCAAAGGGCTGGTTCGGAACGCCCAGTTCCATCATCTTCTCTCGCACAATCGAATTACCTTGGTAGGGCAGACCAACAAAAGGCTTGCTGCTGCCGGCCGCCGGTGCCCCTCCGATCCACACTCCTCCCGCGCCCCGTGAGGCGGTCATCGCCCCAAGCACCGGCACTTGAACTCCTGACATACTGACCGTGGCGCGGGGCGAGATGACGAAGGTCTGGAAGACCGGATTGTAGGTGCACTCCAAACCGGCCGAATCGCAGACCAACTTAAAGGCGGTTTGTGGGGTGGCATTGTGGAGATAGACCGTAACACGCAAGTCTTTAGGAATCTCGCCCTGGATTGCGTAGGAAACTTCCGCCGCCTTGGAAAGCATCGTCAGGGCCTGCACAGTCGGCACCTCCTTGAACTCCATGGAGATTCTCTTCTCACTCGTTCCTGCAGGGCCGCCTGCGACAACCTCCTCCGAAACGGCAACGCAAGGCAGCAGCGCCAGGACGATTCCGAGAAGTGCCAACCAGATTTTCGCTCTCATTTCTAGCCTCCGTTATTCTCCGCACCTGGCGGAGCAATCTGACGATAAGCAATCCGGACCGATTTCGGCTGGCCGGCTTCATCTCGTTCTATGACTCGCTCGATAATTGACTTTCCTCCATCCGGCAGAGATACCTCAACCGCATAACTGGAAAACTGGGCCGGTTTTCTCGGCGCGCCCACAAGCAAGATAACTCCGTCCGGAGGAGTCGCATTTTCCCTCTCGTCAGACGGGCTTTCCAGGGCGGCCGATTCCTCCGGCACAATCTGCACAGAAGGCGGCCGCGCGGCGATTGCGCGGCTCTCTGCGCGCCGTTCGTGTGCCGGCCTAAGAGCAGTTTGACGCAGCCGCCGAGAAGGCGGAGTCACAGCCTTCTCCGGCGCCAACGCAACCGCCGGCGGCGGTGCCGCTTCCAACTGCGGCTTGACCGCCGCTGGAGTGTTCCGCCCTGCTGGTTCTATCGGCCCTGCCTGGGGGCGAGCCCAGAGCAGAACGGCCGCCGCCGCGGCCGCCGCCAGCGGAAGCGCGGCCCACCGCAAGACCGGACGGCCGCGTCTGCTCGAGTCCAGCCGCTCGTGCAAATCAGCCATGAGGTCGGGGGCACCTTCCGCCTCTGCCAGACCGAGCAGCGCCTCCTCCGCATGGTCGAAAGCGGCCTCTTCTTCACGGCAACCCTCGCACCCCTCCAGATGAGCCGCAATCTGAGTCCGCTCCTCCAGCGGGATTTCGCCGTCAAGATAATCCAGCAGCCGTTCCTTTACCCTCTGGCACTTCATTTCTTCTCCTCATCCGCGCTCGAATACGCCTCCCTGAAGGCCCGCCGCGCGCGGTGCAGAGTGACTCTCACCCGCGGCAGAGACCACCCCAGGCAATCCGCAATCTCCTGGTAAGAGAGAGATTGAGAATAGCGCAGGGCCAGGATAATGCGGTGGTTCGGCTGCAAAGTGGCAAGCACCGCGCGCACATACTGGGTCATCAGATGGTCCGGACTCGGGCCGTTCAGGTGCGCTTCAATCGGCCAACGGCGGCGGCGCGCCGCCCCGCGGCAGACGTTCACTGCAATACGATGCAGCCAGGTGGTGAAAGCGCATCGGCCCGCAAACCTGGGCAGCCCCCGCCAGGCATTGACAAAAGTCTCCTGGAGCAGATCCCGCGCCTCGTCGTGATCCGCGCAGAGACTCGAGCAAAGAGCATAGACCCGGTCTCGGTAGCGCAGATAGAGTTGGTCGAAGGCGGTCGCATCACCCAGCCGAGCGCGCCCCACCAGGGCCGCGTCATCATCTCTACTAGAGGTCGCCGCCATGCTCGCCCTTAGAACCATCGCTTTCGCATGACCCTCTGTCGTCAGCGTGGCCTCCTAGACTATTAGACGGGAACTTAGGCAGGAAAGTTACAAATCCTCTCCCCCGTGCCACCGGAGAGACTCTTGCCGACTTGCCTTCCTGACGGTTACCCACTTTTGGAGGATGGCGAAAACTTCTGCCTTTAGCGAATTCTAACCGCATGAGAGTGGCTCCTGGCATCTCAGAGGGGCCGGTAATCAGGTGCCAGGGGCCGAGGGTCAGGTTTTACTGACTTGAACCCCGTTGGGCAGGACCTTGCGTCCTGCCCCCTTCCAGAAACGGGAAGATGGTTCGGGCGCATGGTGATGCGCCCCTACAGGTTGTAATGAATCTCGCTGTGGTGAGATCTCATCCAAACGAAGGCCTTCAGGGCTGCAGGGGCGATTTATGCTTCGACTCCGCTCAGCATCCCGAGCAAAGTCGAGGGACCAATCGCCCGCCGGGCCGAAGGTCAGGTGTCAGGGGCCGGATCTTCCTGAAACCTGGAAACTGGAACCCGAAACCTGACTTCCCACCATGTATCTATAGGTGGTAAGTCAGGTTAGACACAGCAGATGGAAAGTGGGTAACTGTCAGCCGGCCTTCCGGTTGACAGCCAGGACTGCTCTTCTCTACACTCTTGTGGGCCTGGGAAGCGTATGAAACGAACCCCGCTTCACGAAATCCACAGCGCGCGCGGCGCGCAGATGACCGAATTCGCCGGCTGGGAGATGCCGCTGCTCTACTCTTCCATCAAGGAAGAGAATGCCGCGGTGCGCCAGCGAGCCGGGCTCTTCGATCTCTCCCACCTGGGCCGCATCGAGGTCTCCGGCCCCGAGGCCGCCGAACGCCTGGAGCGGATTTTGATGCTTCGGGTCGGCGCCGCCTTCGCCGGCAAATGCGAATATGGCCTGATGTGCAATGAGGCCGGCGGCATCCTGGATGACCTCATTGTCTTCCGCTTGGAGGAGAACTCCTTTCTCTTGGTGGTAAACGCCGCCCAGACGCGGGCGGATTTGCGCTGGATTCGCCACTACACCGAGGGAGCGGGTGTCCAGGTGCAAGAGCGCACCGCGGAACAATTCCTCCTCGCCCTCCAGGGGCCCGCCGCCCAAACCGCGCTGCAAAAAATCTGCCCCGATGACTTGTCTTCCCTCAAGCGGAGGCGCTGGCTCTCCTCCAAAATCGCAGGCTGCCCCGCCCTCATCTCCCGCACCGGCTATACCGGAGAAGATGGATTTGAGATTTACGGAGACGCGGCTCATGCCGAAAAGGTCTGGGGAGCAATCCTCGAGGCCGGCAAGCCCGAAGGAGTTCTCCCCTGCGGCCTGGGGGCGAGAGACCTCTGCCGCCTGGAGGCGGGAAACCGCGAAATGGGCCAGGAAATGGACGCCTCCACCAGCCCGCTGGAAGCGGGCCTGGAAGGGGCCCTCCACCATGACAATGAAAACGCCGTGGGCCGGGGCGCGCTGATACTGGAGAGAATCCGCCGCAGCCGCGGGGGCGACCTCCGCCGCTGGTATGGCTTCCTCTTGGAAGGCAGCAATATCCCCCGCCATTCGCAGAGCCTTTGGCTGGAAAGCCGGCAGGTGGGAGAGGTCACCAGCGGGAATTTCTCTTTCATCCTGGGAAAGCCGATCGGCGCAGGCTATCTGGAGGCGGCCGCGCTTGCCCCCGGGGTGGAGATAGAGGTGGAGATTCACGGGCGAAGAGTTCCCGCCCGTATTGCCAAGATGCCCTTCATAAAGAAAGGAAAAACGCTATGAACTTCCCGGAGGACCTCAAGTACACCAAGACCCATGAATGGATGCGCCTGGAAGGAGGCGTGGCCGTAGCCGGTATCAGCGACTATGCCCAGGAGCAGCTCACCGACATAATCTTCGCCGATTTGCCCGCGCCCGGAGGCCACTACGACGCCGGCGCGGAAGTCTGTTCCGTGGAATCAGTCAAGGCCGTAGGCTACAACAATACTCCAATCGCTGGCACTCTGATAGAGGTCAACGAACTCCTCAAACGCGAACCGGAAAAGTTGAATCAGGACCCCTATGGCGCCGCCTGGCTCTTCAAGATCAAGCCCGATGAGCCCCACAAAACCGTCGAACTCATGGACGCCGCCCAATATCAGGCCTACCTGGAAACCCTGAGCCCGTAGGGCGGGACCTTGCTCGCCCGCCGAAGCAGTGTGGCGGGTTTGCCCTGAGTTCCACCAAAGGGCGTCCTGCCATGGGGCCGACCCCTGGACTTCTTTGCCGCGGATGGCTAAGCCCGCCAGAGACGGGCCGCTGGCTAGACACTCCGGGCCGCCATCCCGGCCCCAAAGGGGCTTAGGGACATGGCGGTCGCTCAAAGCGACCTAGCCATAAACGCGGATTGACGCAGATAAGATGCTTGCCCGCCATGACTTTCCAGCCTTCGTAGCCGAAGGCTACTTCGGCGGAGTAGGCTAGCGACGGCGGGTAGGGCGGGGGCCCCCCCTGGGCTCCGAAGCTTCAGCGAAGGAGGCGTCCCCCGCCGCTCTGTTTGATCTTCTTATATCCCGGCCAGGCGCTTCAGCACCTCCTCATGCACTTCGCACAGCCCCGCCCCCGGCCTCGTCTGCGCGTGCAGCATCTCCTCCTGCCAGTGGGCATTGAAGAGCCGGCAGTCCGGATTGGGGCAAAAAGCCTCTCCGGTCAAAAAGTAGAAGAAAGCCTGCAGCAGATACCCCTTCACCAGATCGTTCATCCGCTCATCTGAATCTTCCAAAAAGCGCCCCGCGAACTGGCGCCGCAGCGCCGCCCGGCTTACTTCATCTCCGGGCAGGCGCTGGCGCAAGAAGTAGTATTCCCTGGGCTTGGCCGGCGCCTCCACCAGCCCGGAGGTGGAGATGACGGCCGGCTGGCCCAGAATGATGGTTCTCAGATGATGGCGGCGGTCATCCCTTTCCCAGCTGGCCAAGAGGCGGTTGGTAAGAATAATGTGGAGGTAGCGAAGGTTCGCCTCTTTCGGGGAAAGGAGTTCCCCCATGCGCTTTTGGAAATGAAAGCCGTCATAGACAATCCCGGACGGCCCCCGGTTTCGATTGACCAGGCGGCGATATTCCATCTCAACTTCCATTGGCAGGGGTGCGCTGAAGGAATCCGGCGCCTCGACTTTTCGCACCCGCAGATAGGAGAATTCGCGGGCAAGTTCCTCGAAGCGCGCCCTCCGCTCCCCTTCCGAAAGCCCCGCCAGATGCCAGCCGATGAACTCCTCTCTCGCCTCCACGGGCAGGCCAAGCGTTTCCCCCAGAAACTCCGCCAGCCCCGCAGTCTGCAGCGGAGCGGTTTTTTCATCATAAACGAGAATCGAAAGACTCTTCATTTCATTTGCTGA
>Ga0299915_10000798_pt1 | contig 23363 bp, 20 predicted proteins | sample RVTome_13_FD_200263 | JGI IMG/M metagenome (GOLD analysis project Ga0299915, IMG submission 200263) | Soil microbial communities from uranium-contaminated site in the Upper Colorado River Basin, Wyoming, United States - RVT92D227 (version 2) ... | reverse complement strand
ATCCGCGCGCCTTTCGCGAGTACGACATCCGCGGCGTCGCGGACACGGATCTCGACGACGCGACCGTGCGGGCGATCGGCACCGCGATGGGGTTGCGCGCCGGCGGGACCGTCGTGGTCGGGCGCGATTGCCGGGTCACGTCACCGCGGCTATTCGCGGCGCTCACCGACGGGATCCGTGTGCACGCCGAGGTGGTCGACATCGGGGTCGTGCCGTCGCCGGTCCTGTACTTCGCGGCGCACTTCCTCGAGCCGCGCGCGGCCGTGATGATCACGGGCAGCCACAACCCGCCCGACGACAACGGCTTCAAGCTGATGCTCGGCACCGAGACCTTGTACGGCGAGGCGATCACGTCGCTGCGCGATCAGGTCGAGGCGCTGCTCGCCGAGCCTGCACCGCACCCGACCAAGCCGATGCACTCGCGCGACGTGATCGGCCCGTACGGCGAGCACGCCGACGCGCAGCTCCGGCTCGGCAAGCGGCGCTTCAAGATCGTCGTCGATGCCGGCAACGGATCCGGCGGACCCACCGCGGTCGGGCTGTACCGCCGGCTCGGCTTCGAGGTGGTGCCGCTGTACTGCGATCTCGACGGCACGTTCCCCAATCACCATCCCGATCCGACGCAGCTCTCGAACATGACCGATCTGATCGCGACCGTGAAGCAGGAGGGCGCCGAGCTCGGCATCGCGCTCGACGGCGACGCGGATCGGATCGGCGCGGTCGACGGCAACGGCCGGATCCTGTGGGGCGATCAGCTGATGATCCTGCTCGGCAAGGCCGTGCTCGCCGAGGTCCCGGGCGCGAAGTTCGTCGGCGAGGTGAAGTGCTCGCAGTCGATGTACGACGAGCTCGTGGCGGCAGGCGGCCAGGTCGAGATGTGGAAGGTCGGCCACTCGCTGATCAAGGCACGCATGAAGGAGACCGGCGCGCTGCTCGCGGCCGAGATGTCGGGCCACATCTTCTTCGCCCACCGCTGGTTTGGCTTCGACGACGGGATCTACACCGGCGCCCGGATCCTCGAGCTGTTGTCGCGCGGTGACACCACGCTCGCCGACCGAGCGGCGACCCTGCCGGTGGTGATCAACACCCCGGAGATCCGGATCGACTGCGACGACGATCGCAAGGTGGCCCTGGTCACCGAGGTCACGGCACGGCTGAGGCGCGATCCCGCGGTCACCGGCGTCGTCGACATCGACGGCGTGCGCGCCAGCTTCAAGGGCGGCTGGGGCCTGTTGCGCGCGTCGAACACGCAGCCGGCGCTGGTGATGCGCTGCGAGGCCGCGAGCACCGAACGGCTCGCCGAGATCAAGACGCTCCTCGAGGGTCACCTCGAAGCGGCCAGATCCAGAGCGTGATGCTGCGCATCGGGATCGATCTCGGCGGCACGAACCTGCGCGGGGCAGCCTTCGATGACCAAGGTCTCGCGAGGCCGAGCGAGCCGCTGGACAAGGCGAGCGAGGTGGCGCGCTGGAGCCACAAGGAGGCCGTCGGCGCCGATCGCGATCCGGCGGCGATCGTCGAGCGCGTCGCGGTGATCGCCGATCGACTCGCGAGCGACAGCAGCGGCCCGATCCCGATCGGCGTGGGGATCGCCGCGATGCTGCGCGATCGCCGCGGCACGGTCGCGAATTCGCCGCACCTCGGCTGGCGCGATGTGCCGTTCGGGACGTTGCTCGCGCGGCGCCTCGGCTCGCGATTCCAGCTCGGCGTCTACAACGATGTCAACGCGATCACGTGGGGCGAGCATGTCGCCGGCGCGGCGCGCGGGTGCCGCGACGTGCTCGCCGTCTACGTCGGCACCGGCATCGGCGGCGGCGTGATCGCAGGCGGCCAGCTCGTCGAGGGGGCCACCAACTGCGCGGGCGAGATCGGTCACGTCAAGGTGCGGTGGGACGACCAGGCGGAGCCGTGTGCGTGTGGCGGCCGCGGCTGCGTCGAGGCCTACGTCGGCGGCCGCTATCTCGAGCGCCGGATCGCGCGCGAGCTCGCGGGTCGCAAGAAGCACCTCGCGGTCCAGCTCGCGGGCCGGATCGAGGATGTCACGCCGGGCCACGTCGATCAGGCCGCCGCGAACGGCGACGAGTGGGCGCTCGGGCTGTGGAGCGAGCTCGCGCCGCTGCTCGCGATCGCGCTCGGCAATGCGGTCACGCTCCTCAACTCCGAGCGCCTCGTGCTCGGCGGCGGGGTGCTGTCGCGTACCCCGACCTTGTGCCAGCTCACCGAGACCGCGCTGATGGTGGTCACGCCGGTGCCGCTGCTCGAGCCGCTCGAGATCGTGATGGCCGAGCTCGGTGACACCGCAGGGCTCGTCGGTGCTGCGGCGCTCGCGCGCTCGGGCGTCTCGCTCATCACCGCTGCCGCATGACCGAAAATACGAAAGGCCACCCGAAGGTGGCCTTTGCCGGTTCCTGCGTCCCTCAGAGCGGGAAGCTGGCCTTGACCGCCTCGACCTTGATGCCGAGCGAGAGCGCCTCGACGCCATCGATCTCGACGTCCGGAGCGAGCAGGCTCTGGATCAGCGAGTTGGTCTTGATCTCCTCGATCGAGACCGTGCAGTCCTTCGGCGTCGTGTCGAACAGCCCGAGGACCGTCTTGCCGGTCGAGTTCGCCATGCAGCCGCACGGGTCGGGTGGCGCCGTGCCCGTGCAGTCACGCGTGATCAGCGGAGCGAGCTGCGCGTGAACCGCCGGGATGACCTTCGTGTCGAGGTCGTTCTGGGTGAGCGCGCCGGCGAGGATCACCGAAGCGATCGCCGACTCGGAGAGCGACGTCGCCTTGACGCGCGCGCCGATCAGGTCGAGCTGGATCGGCTCGGTGCCGCCGAGCGCGATCTGCAGCGAGATCTTGCCGGGGCCGCCGGTGAACACGCCGCCGGCGATCTTGCCGCTGACGCTCGCGTTGTCGGGAGAGCCGGCCGCGATCGAGAACATGCCGTTGCCGTCGAGGTGCTTGCCGCACGTCAGCAGGTCATCGGGGTTCGTACACGCCGCGGGGACCGGGTTATCGCCGAGCTTGATCGAGATCCCGGCACCGGTGGTGCTGGTGAAGTTCGGGCTCTGGAGATCGAGCAGGAGGATGATGTCGCCCTGGGCAACGGCCTCGTCGATCGTCTGCTGGACCTCGAAGCCCTGGCCGGCGAGCGTGCCGAGCACCATGCCGAGCTGGTTGTCGACGGTGTCGTCGTCGTTGAGGTCGAGACCGAACTCGCGAGCCTGGTTGTTGTTGGTCGGGACGTTTGCCTTCTTCGAGACGTACCCGAAGTGCGGGCCGGACGGCGGTGTGACGCCGTCATCGCCGCCGCCACACGCGACGACAAACGGGAGAGCAAACAAGAGTGGACGGAGCGATGCCATGTAATTCTTCCCCTCGACTAGGTTAGGGCGGTTCTATCGCAGAACCGCGAGCAGGCACAATAACGACAAACAGGGTCGAACGAGCGTGATCTTTACGTCTCAGGGGACTGGCACGCCATCGAATCGCACCTTTGCGCCTGCGAACACCTGGTGTACCGCGGCCCATCCGCCGTTGACTTCGAGCACATACGTCGACGGCTTTCCGACGCGGCGCAGCGTCTCGGTCCTCGGTGTCGCATTCGCGACGACGCCGGCCACCGTCAGATCACCGGTGATGAAGATCATGTCGAGCGGGATCAACGTGTTCCGCATGTAGAACGCCCAGTCATCCTCGCGGCCCATGAGGAACAGCATCCCGGCGTCGGGCCCGAGGTGCTCGCGGTACATCAGACCCTGCTGGATCTTTGCGGGGGTCGCCACGATCTCGGTCTGCACGACCACGTCGCCCTTGGGTGTCGAGATCGTCACCGTCGGGCTCGGGGCTCGAGTGGTACCGCTTTCTGAAGCCGATGCAGCCATCATCCCACCGTCCTCGCGCCGTCCTCCTGCCGAGCAGGCCACGATCAGTGCGAGCACGAGCCAGCGCATCGCTGCACGCTAACCGAGGCGGCATCCGCGCGCCAGCGTGGGCGGTCTTGTCGAGCAGCATCAGCGGTGTCGTGTCCCGATCTGGCCGGTCCGCGGCCGGCCGGCTCGACCGCTGGCTCGCTCGGGTCGCGACCTGCGCGAGCGCCGCCGACTGACGCGTGGAGACGCGCGCCAGCGCACCGCGTGCGGAACGATCACACCACCGATCCGATCGCGCGGACCACCCGGCCCATCAGAAAAATGACTAGCGCGATCGTGGCCACGAAGGCCACCACCGCACCGGCGAGGATCAGCCAGTCCTTCGCCGTCGCGCGACCGCCGCCGGCCGCGCGCTGCTCGAGCAGCGCGAGGTTGCGCCGGTTCGCCTTGAACACCACGTCGGTCAGATCGCCGAGCAGCGGGACGATGCCGAGCAACGCATCGAGCCCGAGGTTGAGCAGCATCCGCGCAATAATCACCGGCGACATCCTGCGGCGCAGCGCGATCGCGACCGAGTACAGCCCGAGCAGCGATCCGACGACGTCGCCACCGCCGGGCACCAGCAGGCCGATGACGGGATCGATGAAGTAGTTGTCGAGCAGGGAGGCCAGGCGCCGCATGCGCTCGATGTCCGGATCGGACCGCGGGCGTACCGGGGCCTCGAGGGAGACCGCTACCGGCAAATCGCGCGTGCTCGCCATACCCCGAGCTTCAGCATCACGCGTGCCAGGTAGACTGCAGAGATGGCGTATGCGGTCGTGACGCGAGACGAGGAGGCCACGGCGCCGTACGCGGCGGCGCTCGAGCCACTCGGGTTCGAGACGGTCGCGATGCCGGTGACGCGCACCGAGCCACCCGCCGATCCCACCGCGCTCGTGCGCGCGCTCGCGCCGGGCGGCTACGCCGCGATCGTCTGCGCGAGCTCGCGGGCCGCGGCCGCGCTGCTCGCCGCGCGAGGCCAGGCCGCGTTGCCCGAGGTCTGGGCCGTGGGGCCCGCGACCGCGCGCGTGCTCGGAGCGGCGCACGTCGCGGCGATCGTTCCGGAGGCCGTGCGGGATGGCGCGAGCCTCGCGCGCTCGATGCTCGCGACGCGCGCGCTCGCCGGCAAGCGCGTGCTCGTGCCTCGCGCCGAGGACGGTCGCGACGACGGGATCGAGATCCTGCGCGCGGCGGGGGTCGAGGTCGACGCGGTGGTTGCCTACCGCACCGTCGCGGTCGCCGCGGCCGATCCGGCGATCGCCCGGGGACGCGAGCTGCTGATCGCGGGACAGGCCGCCGTGTGCGCGGTGTTCGCCCCGTCGCAGGTCGCGGCCCTCGACGCGCTCGTCGGCGTGCGGCGGATCGTCACCGGGTTCGTCGCGATCGGCGAGACCACGGCGATCGCGCTGCGCGAGGCCGGTGCCACGCTCGTCGCGATCGCGGAGAGCCCGACGCCCGCAGGAATAGCCAAGGCCGTCGCGACGGTGTATCCAGCACGGCGATGAACTACCCCGACTATCGGCCCCGCCGGCTGCGCCGCACCGAAGGCCTGCGTCGCATGATCCGGGAGACCCGGCTCTCCGTCGACGACTTCGTCTATCCCCTGTTCGTCGTCCCGGGCAGCGGCATCGAGAAGCCGATCAGCTCGCTCCCCGGGCAGTTCAACTACTCGATCGACAAGGCCGTCGAGGCCGCCGGGCGCGCCGCCGACCTCGGCATCCCGGGCGTGCTCCTGTTCGGCATCCCCGAGCGCAAGGACTCCGTCGGCAGCGAGGCCTGGAAAGAGTCCGGCATCATCCAGAAGGCGATCCGCGCGATCAAGAAGGCGCATCCGGCGCTCGTCGTGATGGCCGACGCGTGCTTCTGCGAGTACACCGACCACGGCCACTGCGGCGTGCTCCAGGAAGGCGAGCTCGACAACGACGCCTCGCTCGAGAACCTCGCGCGCACCGTCGTGTCGTACGCGAAGGCCGGCGTCGACGTGGTCGCGCCCTCCGGCATGCTCGACGGCTTCGTCTCGGCCTGCCGCGACAGCCTCGATCAGGACGGCTTCGATCAGACCGTGATCATGGCGTACTCGGCCAAGTACGCCTCCGCGTACTACGGTCCGTTCCGCGAGGCCGTCGACTCGACACCGCAGTCCGGCGATCGCAAGGGTCATCAGATGGACTACGCGAACGTCGCCGAGGCGGTCCGCGAGGTGTCGATGGACGTCGCCGAGGGCGCGGACATCGTGATGGTGAAGCCGGCCCTCGCGTATCTCGACGTGATCCGCGCGGTCTCCGACGAGATCAACATGCCGGTCGCCGCGTACGCCGTCAGCGGCGAGTACGCGATGATCGAGGCCGCGGCCGAGCGCGGCTGGATCGATCGCGAGCGGGTCGTGCTCGAGACGCTCACCGGCATCCGGCGCGCGGGAGCGGACATCATCATCACGTATCACGCGCCCTACGCCGCGAAGCTGCTCGCGAAACGCTAGGTCTCGGGCCGATGGCGCTCCAGTACAAGTTCGTGGAGCTCTCCCCCGTCACCGACGAGATGATCGAGCGCTGCGTCAACGAGTGGGTCGCCGAAGGCTGGCAGCTCGAGACGATCCGGTTCGTCACGACCGAGCACTCGAAGCGGCCGTCGATGGCGTTCGTGTCGTTCATCCGTGATGCACCGCAGCCCGTGATCGATCGCGACGCGCCCCGCACGCCGCGGCCGCTGGTCGTCGATGACGGCGACGAAGACGAAGCGGGCCATGGCTAGCGGATCCCGCGCCTCTTGGACTTGCAGTCACGATCGTCGTGGATCCAGCTGCCCATCCAGCGCGGCCGTCGGATATCATCGGTCATTGACGAAGCTGCTCGTATTCCTCGCGCTCGTCGCTTGTTCGAAGAGCGAGGACAAGCAGCCGGCGGCAGCGGCCGATCCATGGGCGAGCACGACGGCTCCCGCCGTTGCCGGCGACGATCCATGGTCCGCGAAGCCGGCACCGGTCGAGTCGGAAGCGCCGACGCCCGCGCCACAGCCACCGCAAGCCTCGGGCGAGGTGAGCGCGTTGGCCGGAAGCTACCAGTGCCAGCAGCTGAGGTACGGCACGACCGTCAACGGCATCCGCCAGAGCTCGTATGTCTCGAGTGCGCTCGGTGTGTTCGAGATCGATGCCGACGGTGCGTATCGATCGGTGTTGTACGCCGCCAAGGGCACCGGTCGAGTGCGCGTCGACGCGAGCACCGTCAGGTTCGAAGGCGGGCCGTATCCGGACACCATCGGCGTCACCGGCACGACGTCGTCTGGCAGCTTCCACATTCGCTTCAGCGGCAGCCTCACCGAAGCACCCGCACCCGACCTCCGCTTCAACGATCACATGTGTTATCGGAAGTAGACGGCGCAGGTTGGCTTTCTGAAGCTCGACTCGCGTGGGGCGTGCTCGGTCGCCGGTGTCACGCTCGACAAGCTGTCGTCTCCACAGCGACAGCGGCTACATGATCGCCAGCGGCCAGATTCACTGAATCGACGGATTGCCTAGGCAGTGCTTAGACAGCTCCCCGTGAGAGCGTTCTGGAAGCGGTAGGTGGAGCCGGATTCGCGTTACGCAGTCTTGCGAGCGCGGCACACCCGGTGCAGACGGGACTGGCGTTCAACAACGTCACAGGGGAGACACCGATGAGGAAGCTGACGATCATGTGCTTGGCCGCAATGTCGATGACGAGCTTTGGATGCAAGAAGAAGGGCGGTAGCGATGTCACCGCGAAGATGGAGGGCTTTCAGAAGGCGATGTGCGAGTGCAAGGACAAGGTATGCGCAGACAAGGTCAACGCGGACATGACCACGTGGGGCACCGCGATGGCGAAGGGTGCCACCGGCAAGGAGGAGAAGCCGGATCCGGAGATGGCCAAGAAGTCGGCCGACGTCATGACCAAGTACACCGAGTGCATGACGAAGCTGATGATGGGTGATGCCGGGAATCCGGCCGACACGAAGCCGGCCGACACCAAGCCCGCGGATACGGCACCGGCTGCCGCGGCGAGCGGCAAGTGCCCCGACGGCTTCACGCTCCAGGCGAAGGGCGGCTTCTGCATCAAGCTGCCCGCAGGCACCAAGGGCGACGGCGGTGCGGGGATGGCGCAAGGTGACGGCACGATCATGCGGTACAGCTGGGTTGGCGGTGACAAGGGCAGCGACTGGGGGATCGCCGTCGACGTCCGCCCGAACAACGAGCACTACGCCGAGAGCCTCGAGTACGTGAAGCAGCCGCCCTACCAGGGCAAGAAGGTCGCGGACGGCAAGGTCGGCGACGCTGGCGGTTGGGCGTCCGGCGACAGCGGGCCGCCGTCCGCAGGCTTTGCGCAGCGTCGCTGGATCAAGTCGATGAACAAGAACGACAAGACCACGGTGTCCTGCGACATCTCGCGCGCCAACGGAACGGGCGCTCCCAGCGAGGACGAAGTGTTCGAGGCGTGCAAGACGATCACGCTCCCGAAGTGAGCTGATCGCTACTCCTCGGATCGGCCTGATACTTCCGGAGGAGCTCTCGAAGGTGGGTGCGATCCATGTGCGCTTCTCGCGCCGCGCGCCACAGGTTGCGACCGCGAGGCGTTCGTCGTACGCGCCACGCCGGAGCAGGGGGACCCAGGCCCACCGTTGCTCACGTGGTCGGCGTGCGATCCGCGACGGTGAGGCCCAGGCGATCGAGCGTGGTCTCCAGCTCCTCCGGCGAGAAGGGCTTCGCCAGGAACGCCGCGGGTGGGCAGCTCGCGACGCGCGCGGCGACGTTGGTCTTGGCCCAGCCCGAGCTCAGGATGACGATGATGTTCGGATCGATGTCACGTAACTGCAGGAACGTCGCGTGCCCGTCCATCCCGGGCATCGTGAGGTCCATCAGCACCCACGAGATCTGCTGCTGGTGCCGGCGAAACACGTCGATCGCCTCGAGGCCGTTGCTCGCCTCGAGCACCTCGAAGCCGAGGTGCTCGATCAGCCCGCGCAGGCTCGTGCGTACGAGCTGCGTGTCGTCCACGACCAGCACCGCGCCTTGGCCGCGCCGCGCAAGGCTCCGGGGCGAGAGCACCGGCGCCGTCCGGATCGCGGTGCTCGCGGGGAAGAAGATCTGGAACGTGGTCCCGGCGCCGACCTGGCTGCGGATCCGGATGCCGGCGCCGTGTGCTTTCAGGATGCCGCGCAGCGCCGAGAGGCCGAGCCCGCGCCCGGACTCCTTCGTGGAGAAGAACGGATCGAAGATGCGAGCCTGGATCTCCGCGGGCATGCCGCGCCCGGAATCCTCGACCTCGAGCAAGACCGCGGGACCCGGTCGCAGGTTCTGGCCCGCGAGCTCGGTCCGGACCGTCTGTTCGTCGAGGTCGACCTTGCCGACGCGCACGATGATGGTGCCTTGCGCATCGCAGATCGCCTCCCCCGCGTTCGTGATGAGGTTCATGACGATCTGCTGGACCTGGGTGCGATCGGCGTCGACCAGCGGCACGTCGTCGGCGAGCTCACACGCCAGCCGGACGTCCGGGGGGACAGAGATGCGGAGCAGATCGCTCACCTCGGTCACGACGCGCCCGATCTCGACCGGCTCGATCAGGAACCGCCCCTTACCGCTGTAGGCGAGCATCTGGCGCGTGAGGTCGGCGGCCTTGAGGACGGCTTGCTCGATCATGTCGAGGTGCGTCGCCGTCGCGCCGCTCGCGCCGCGGCGAGCGAGGCTGAGGTGTCCGGTCATGGCGGTGAGCAGATTGTTGAAGTCGTGTGCGATGCCCCCGGCGAGCACGCCGACCGACTCGAGCTTCTGCGCCTGCCCGAGCGCCTCCTCGGTGCGCTTGCGCTCGGTGATGTCGCGCCAAACGACGACGATCATCGAGCGGTCCGCCAGCGGCAGCGGCGTGAGCAGCACCTCCACGGGGAAGTCGTCACGGTGCGGGCTGCAATGCAACCACTCGAAGCGATGGCTGCCGTCGCGCATGGCGATGGCGATCATCTCGTTGGCCTTCTCGAACGAGTCCCTGCCGTCGGCCTGGAGCGCGGGCGACAGGACGGAGGGGTGCATCGCCGACAGCTCCTCGCGCGTGCAGCGGAGCATGTCGAGCGTCGCGCGGTTGTACTCGACGAACAGGTTGGTGCTCGTGTCGAGCATGAGGATCGCATCCGCGCTGCGCTCGAACATGAGCCGAAACTTGGCGTCGCCGTCGTGTGCCTCCACCGGTGTCCTGAGCCTCGAGCACATCCTACACGCCGCCCTCAACGCTGGACGAGCAGACCATCGGCGAACAGCAGCAGGAGCAGCGCCGCCGAGGGCGTGCCACAGCTCGACGCGGCGCGACTCGTCGGCCGGCGTCCCACCGGTCCCCGTGCCCGAGGCCGGCAGGTCCGCGTTCTCGATGCTGACCTCGAGCTCCGTCCCGGCGCAGGTCGCGGTGCGACCCACCATCGCCTCGCCGCCGCCCGCCGGCCTGGCTCGAGCTCCCCGACGAGGAACGCAAGATCGAGGTGCGGCCAAGCGATTCCGCGAGAACCTCTGATTCCTTGGTATCGAGGGACCATGCGCAGCCTCGCAGCCATCGCCCTCGTGCTCGCTGGCTTCTCGCTCGCCTCGGCGGACGAGATCCCACCGGCGTCACCACCCGAAGCCGAGCCCGCGGCACCCGCACCAGCGCCCGTACCGGAACCCGCGCTGGCACCGCCCGCGATGACACCTGCAGCTCCAACTTCGAAGCCGCTCGAGGTCGAGATCAAGGCGAGCAAGCGTCCCGGGGCCGTGTTGAACATTCCCAGGCCGACGCAGGGTCAGTACGCCGAGAAGCCGAACGTCTCGCGGACCCCGGCCATCATCGCCACCGCCACGAGCGGCGTACTCCTGGCTCTCACGGCGGCCGCGTACTGGCGCTTCGATTCGCTCGCGAACAGTGCCGCGCTGGACCACAACACCCCGATGTTTGACCCCAACCAGTTCGCGCGCGACCAGAAGCGGATCGAGCGCACGCATCGCTGGATGAAGATCTCGCCGATCTGAGCCCGATCATGCCTCCGTCCTCCCAGCTATCCGTGCTCGCGCGCCAGCTCGCGAGGGCCGCGCTCGAGCTTCGCGCGCTCGTCGGGGGTGCGCACTTCGCGGTGACCTCGGGGATGGATCCTCTCGACGAGCTGATCGACCGCTCCACGCAGTTGCTCGAGTCGGTCATGCGCTCGGCGCTGTTCGACGACACGCGACGCGACAGCGCGGCGATCTTCGTCGACCCCATCACCGCGAGCGAGCTGGCCGCCGAGTTCGAGCTCGACAGGTCTTCGGGTAGGTGTCGGTTGATCGGCGCGCTCTGATCGCGATGCGATCGCAGCGAGTGGCCTATAGTCGGCACGGATGGCTGCTTCGCGAGAGGGGATTCGCGCCGGCGACGGGTTCGTATTCCGTTCGCCGCTGCTGCCGATGACCATGCTCGTCGAGTGGGCGTCGGGAGGCGATGTCGCAGCGGCACGGCGATATCTGATGGCGCTGGTCGAGCTTCCGGAGATCCGCGAAGCGCTGTTCGTCGCGTCGCCGAGCCTGTCGGGAGCGATCGAGTCATGGCAGGCACAGCCAACGTCGCCGGCCGGCCAGCGCGTCGAGACATCCCTGGTCAGGTACGTCGCCCGCATGATGGGGCGAGCGACCCCGTTCGGGCTGTTCTCCGGCGTGTCGGTCGGAAGGCTCGGGCGCGAGACCAAGCTGCAGCTGGTGCCGCGCAGCGAGTACCGGCGGCGCACGCGGATCGACAACGACTACTTGTTCGTGCTGGTCGCCGAGCTCGCGAAGGATCCGCAGGTGCGCGCGAAGCTGAAGTTTCGACCGAGCTCGTCGCTGTATCGCAGCGCGGGGCGGCTCAGGTACGCCGAGGCCCGGCTCGTTGGCGAGGAACGCAGCTATCAGCTCGTGTCGGTCGAGCCGACCCCGTACCTCGAGGCGACGCTCGCGCGGGCGACGGATGGCGCGACGCACGACGAGCTCGCGGTGCCGCTCGCCGGTGACGACATCACGATCGAAGAGGCGCGCGCCTACGTCGACCAGTTGATCACCGCGCAGATCCTCGTGCCCGAGCTCGGGATCTACATCACCGGGCCCGAGCCGATCGACGGGTTGCTCGGCCGGCTGCGCGCGCTCGGGCTCGACGAGCCCCACCGGATCCTCGACGGGGTGCGCACCAAGATCGCCGCGATCGACGCGCGAGGCGTGGGCAACTCGGCCGATAGCTATCGCGCGATCGCGAGCGCGCTCGAGCCGTTGCCCGCGAAGGTCGACGTCGCGCGGCTATTTCAGGTCGACATGGTCAAGCCGGCGGCGGCGACGCTCTCGACGCGGATCGCGACCGAGACCGCGCGTGCCGTCGCGCAGCTCGGAACGATCCGAGGCGGTCGCGGATCGTTCGACGACTTCAAGCGCGCGTTTCGCGATCGCTGGGAAGATCGGACGGTCCCGCTCGCCGAGGTGCTCGACGAGGAGTCGGGCATCGGCTTCGAAGCTTCGAAGGGGCCCGGCTCGGAGGGCTCGCCGCTGCTCGCGGGATTGCCGTTTGCGGGGGGACAGCCCGACAGCCGCGCAGCGTGGTCGCGCTACGAGCAACATCTGCTCAAGCGGCTCGCCCGCGCGCTCGCGAGCGGCGCGAACGAGATCGCACTCGACGACAAGGACCTCGAGGCGATGAAGCTGCCGACCGCGGCGGTCATGCCCGACGCGTTCAGCGCGATGGTGCGGATCTCCGCAACCGCAGACGAGCTCGCGCGTGGCGAGCCGACGCTCCTGTTCGAAGGAGCCGGCGGTCCATCGGGGGCGAAGCTGCTCGGCCGGTTCTGCCATGCGTCACCGGAGATCGACGCGATGGTGCGCGCTCACCACGCCGCCGAGGAGGCGCTCCGCCCCGACGCCTTGTTCGCCGAGATCGTGCACCTCAACGAGGGGCGGATCGGCAACATCCTGTGCCGGCCGGTGCTGCGCGCGCACGAGATCGTCTATCTGGGGGTGTCGGGCGCACCGGAGGCGCAGCAGATCCGGATCGACGACCTGCAGGTGTCGATCCGCGGTGATCGGATCGTGCTGACGTCGAAGCGGCTCGGCAAGGAAGTCGTGCCGCGGTTGACCACCGCGCACAACTTCCGGCTGCGCAGCCTCGGCGTCTATCGCTTCCTTTGCGCGCTCGCGAACCAAGGCGTCGACTCGGTGGGCTGGTCGTGGGGCGTGCTCGGCTCGGCGCCCTACCTGCCACGCATTCGATCGGGTCGAGTGATCGTGGCCCGCGAGACCTGGAACCTCGACAAGCAGGATCTGGAGCCCATCACCGCAGCGGTGCGTGCCGCAAACAAAGCAGCGAAGCAGGACAAGCCAGCCAGGCCAGACGATCCGGCGGTGGCGGCGGCGGTCGCGGCGCTACGCGCTCGACGAAAGCTGCCCCGGATGTTCGTGATCGCCGCCTCCGACAACGAGCTGCCGATCGATCTCGACAACCCCCTCCTCGCCGCGGCGTTCGCCGACGAGGTGTCCGGCGCCGAGCACGTACAGCTGCTCGAGATGTTCCCCGCACCGGATCGACTCATCGTGAGCGGGCCCGAGGGCGGCTTCACGAACGAGGTCGTGTTGCTGTTCACGCGCCAGCGCGAGCCGGATCGACCGCTGCCGCCGGCGATCGTGTCGGCGATCCGTCGCGAGTTCTCGCCGGGTTCGGAGTGGCTGTTCGCGAAGATCTATTGCGGCGAGTCGACAGGTGATCGCGTGCTGCGCGAGGCGATCGCCCCCGTGGTTCGGGAGGCGATGGCGCGAGGGGACGTGCAACAGTGGTTCTTCATCCGCTATGCCGATCCCGATCCGCACTTGCGCGTGCGATTCCGCGGCGACCCCGACAAGCTGTGCGGCGTCGTGCTGCCGAGGCTCGAGCGCGCGCTCGCGCCGCTCGTCACGGCGGGCGCGGTGCGCGAGCTCGTGCTCGATACCTACGTTCGCGAGACCGAGCGCTACGGCGGCGATCGCGGGATCGAGCTCGTCGAGGCGGTGTTCTGGCGCGACAGCGAGGCGGTGCTCGAGATCGTCGAGCTGCTCGATGGTGACGAGGGTGCGGCCGCGCGCTGGAAGCTGTGCGTGCGCGGCGTCGATTCCCTGCTCGAGGCGATCGGGCTGGCTGGAGAGACGCGCGCGAAGGTGTTCGGCGACGGCAAGGAGATGCTCGGTCGCGAGCTGCGCGCCGAGACGTACCTGTGGGGCAAGATCGGCGAGAAGTTCACCCAGCATCGCGCCGAGCTCGAGATCATGTTCGACCGCGATCCCGCACGCGATGCGGGGCACGACTGCGAGCCCGGCTTCGAGATCCTCGCCCGGCGCGACGTGGCGATCTCCGAGCTCGGTGCCGAGCTGCGCCGGCGCGATGCCGCGGGTGAGCTGACCCCGAGGCTTCCAGACCTCGCGTGGAGCCTCGTCCACATGCACGCGAACCGCCTCCTGCACGCCTCGCACCGTGCGCAGGAGCTGGTGATCTACGACTTCGTCCGCCGGCTCTACGCGGCGCGCAAGGCACGAAGCAAGCCACCAAAGGCCGACGTATGAGCACGGTCGCGGTCGTCACGTCGCAGCACGCGGATGAAGAGTGGGTGTTCCGAGCCCTCGATGGCGCCGTCGTGGTCGTCGATTCCGCGCCGATGGCCGACCTCATCATCGTCAGCGACGACTGCCTCGCTGCCGTCACCGACCACCTGCCCGAGGCCACGACGATCGTGGTGCTCGGCGATCCGGCCAACCCGCCACCGCGGGCGATCCACGTCGTGACGCGCGCCTGGCACGACGAGCACCTCCGGACGCTGCTGACGGCCCTCAGCTCCGGCCGTCCGCTGCCGGAGCCACCGCTCGCACCGCCGACCAACCCCGGCGAGGCGCGCGACGCGCAGCGTGCGATCAACGCGGGACGCAAGCTCGCCGCCGCGACCGACCTCGCCGGTTGCGAGACCACCACGGTCGAGATCCTCCTCGAGATCATCGAGGCCGATCGCGCGTATCTTCTCTACTACGACGACTCCGACGGATCGCTGTGGTCCGAGGGCAAGCTCAAGCGCGGCGACGACGACCGGCGCGCGGTGACCGGGCTCGCCGGGTTCGCCGCGCGGACCGGGCGGCCGGCGCACGCGACGAGCGCCGGCAACGATGCCCGGTTCGCCGGAGCGATCGACGATCCCGACGGTGACTCGGCCGACCACGTGTTCGCCCATCCGGTGTTCGGATCCGACGGGGTCGTTCACGCCGTGCTGGTCTGTGCGCGGCGCGCCCGCCGGCCCGACTTCGGCGCCGAGCAGACGATGTTGCTCGCCCGGTTCGCGCGCCTCGTCACGCCGGTCCTCGATCAGCTCACGATCCAGGTTCACTCGCAGGCGATCATCGACGACGCGGCTGGAGATCAGGGGCTGTTCCGCCGCGAGGCGGTCGAGGCGCAGGCGATGCCGCGGTGGGGCGATGTCGTGCGCGTCGCGCCGCGCTGGTTGTCGTGGGCGTACTGGATGCTCGTGGTGCTGCTCGCCGCGAGCGTCGTGTTCGTGGTGATGGGGACCGTGTCGACGTACTCGGCCGGTCCGGCGATCATCCGCTCCACCGCGCGCACGGCGATCACCGCCAGGACGGCTGGAAATGTCGTCGCCGTCGACGTCGTGTTTGGTGACAAGGCGACTCCCCAGACCGTGATCGCGCGGCTCGACGACACCGACGAGCGCGCCGCCGTCGAGCGCCTGGAGCGCGAGTTCGAGACGCAGCTCCGCAACCACATGCTCGATCCCGGGGACGCCTCCGCCGACGGCGCGCTCCGCACGGTGCGCAACTCGCTCGAGACCGCACGGACCGCACTCGGTGAGCGCTTGATCCGGGCACCACGCGACGGCATCGTGGGCGACATTCGCGTCAGGCCCGGCCAGCGCGTCGTACCCGGCGACATCATCGCGTCGATCCTCGACAGCTCGCAGGGCCTCGAGGTCATCGCCCTCTTGCCCGGCGAAGATCGCCCACAGCTCGCGCCCGGCATGGCGGTGCGCCTCGAGCTCACGGGGTATCGCTACGCGTACCAGACCGTGACGATCGAGAGCGTCTCGTCGGACGTGCTCGCTCCTGCGGAGGCGAAGCGGGTGCTCGGCGCCGAGTTCGCCGACGGCCTCCAGCTCACCGGGCCCGTCGTGCTCGTGCGCGGCCGCCTACCGACCGCCGAGTTCGAGGTCGACGGCCGCACGTTCCGCTATCACGACGGCATGGTCGGCATCGCCGAGGTGCGCGTTCGCACCGAGCCGATCGTGTTCACGCTGATTCCCGGCACGCGGAGGTTTCGATGAGCGAGACCGTCGATCCCGACGTGCTCGGCGCCCTGCGGCGGCTCGGCGGCCGGCGCGGTGGTCGCGTGCCGTACATCCAGCAGCTCGAAGCCGCCGACTGCGGCGCCGCGTGCCTCGCGATGGTCACCGCGTACCACGGCCGCGCGGTCACCCTCGAGCAGGCGCGTGCGGTCGCGGGCGTCAACCGCGGCACCGACGCACTCGGGATCATCCGAGGCGCGGAGCAACTCGGGCTGCGCGGCCGCGGCGTGCGGCTCGAGATCGACGACCTCCGGTACCTGCCGCCCGCGTCGATCCTGCACTGGGACTTCAACCACTTCGTCGTCCTCGATCGCGTGCGGCGGCGAACCGTCGACATCATCGATCCCGCGTTCGGGCGGCGCACGATCCCGATCGACCGGCTGAGCCGGCACTTCACCGGGGTCGCGCTCGCGTTCGAGCCGTCGGAGACGTTCGTCGCCACGCCCGCCGGACGCAGCAAGGTGTGGCGGTACCTCGGCCAGCTGCTCGGCCAATCATCGCTGGTCGTGCGCGTGATCGTGACGTCGGTCGCGTTGCGCGTGCTCGCGCTCGCGCTGCCGATCCTCACGGCGATGGTCGTCGACCGCGTCGTGCCACGCGGCGATCACAGCCTGTTGTTCGTCGTCGGCATCGGCGTCGGCGCCGCGCTCGGCTTTCAGCTCCTCGCCTCGCTGATCCGCGCACACTTGATCATCGAGCTGCGCACCAAGCTCGATACCAAGATGACGTTCGGGTTCGTGTCTCACCTGTTGTCGTTACCGTATGCGTTCTTCAATCGAAGATCGGCCGGCGACCTCTTGCTCCGCGTGTCGTCGAACACGCAGATCCGCGATCTCCTGACGTCGAGCCTGCTGTCGACGCTGCTCGACGGCGCGCTCGCGATCACGTACCTCGTGCTGCTCGTCCTGTTGTCTCCCACGCTCGCCCTCGTCACCGCGGGCGCCGGCGCCCTCCAGTTGATCGTGCTGCTGCTCGCGCGCCACCGCTACGCGCGGCTGACCGCGCAGGATCTCGAGAGTCAGGCCCGCGCGCACTCGTACCTCGTGCAGATGCTCGTCGGGATCGAGACGCTCAAGATCGCCGGCGCCGAGGACCGCGCGCTCGAGCAGTGGGCGAACCTCTACGTCGACGAGCTCAATGTCGCGCTGTCGCGAAGCCGCATGATGGCGCTGATCGATTCGATCAACTCGCTGCTGCAGGTCGCCGCGCCGCTGATCCTGCTCGGCGTCGGCACGCTGCTCGTGCTCGACCACAGCATGAGCCTCGGGACGATGCTCGCCACGATCGCACTCGCGACCGGCTTCCTCGTCCCGCTGTCGAGCTTGCTCAGCAGCGCGCTGCAGCTGCAGATGCTCGGCAGCTACGTCGAGCGCATCGACGACGTGCTCGCCGCCGAGCCCGAGCAACGTCGCGCCGGCGCCATCGCCCCGCCGCGCCTGACCGGCGCGATCCAGGTCCAGCGGGTGTCGTTCAAGTACGGCCCGAACGATCCGATGGTCGTGCGCGATGTCGAGCTCGACGTCTCCCCGGGGTCGACGGTCGCGATCGTCGGGCGCTCTGGCTCCGGCAAGTCGACGCTCGCGGCGCTGCTGCTCGGACTGCATCGGCCGACCGAGGGCCGCATCATCTACGACGGCTACGATCTCGCCGAGCTCGATCACAAGCTGCTCCGACAGCAGCTCGGCATGGTGCCGCAGGCGCCGTTCATCTTCTCGGGGTCGATCCGCCTCAACATCGCGCTCGCGGATCCGTCGCTGCCGTTCGATCGCGTGGTCGGGGCTGCACGCAAGGCGGACATCGACAACGAGATCCGCGCGATGGCCATGGGGTACGAGACGCTGGTCTCGGATGGAGGGGCCACGCTCTCCGGGGGCCAGCGGCAGAGGCTCGCGCTCGCACGTGCGCTGGTTCATGATCCTGCGGTGTTGCTGCTCGACGAGGCGACCAGCTCGCTGGACGCCACCACCGAGCGCACGGTGATGGACAACCTGCGCGGCCTCCGCGCGACGCGGATCATCATCGCCCACCGGCTGTCGACGATCGTTCGCGCCGATCAGATCGTGGTGATGCAGGACGGCCGGATCGTCGAGACCGGCACGCACCGCGAGCTGGTGCGGCGAAGCGGACCGTACGCGGCGCTGGTCGCCGATCAGACCTTCACGCCGGAGACCCCGTCGTGAGGTGGTTGGCGATCGCGGCGTGCCTCGCCGCCTGCAGCTCCGATCCGCAGCCCGGCCCGATCCCCGGCGTGGTGCCGCGAGACGCCGGCGTGGTGACGACGGTCGATGCGCCACCGGCGCGGTTCATCGGCGTGCTCACGGCCGCCGAGTCCGTCGACATCGCCCCACGGATCGCGGGCATGATCGCCAAGGTCCACGTCGGCGCGGGCGATGCCGTCGAGTCCGGTCAGATCGTGGCCGAGATGGATCCGGCGCAGATGCGCGACGAGCTGCGCGCCGCCGAGGCCGCGCTCGCCGCCGCCACGGCCGCATCGCGCCAGGCCGGCGTCGACGTCGAGGACGCGCGGCGCAAGCTCGCGCTCGAGACCAGGGCCGTCGCGCAAGGCGTGAGCCCGACGCAGAACCTCGAGGAGGCGCGGCTCGGGGTCAAGCGCGCCGAGGCCGCGCAGCAGCGCGCGAGATCCAACCAGACCGCCGAGTCGGTCCGCGCGCAGACGGCGAAGGACCACGTGAACGACACGGACCTGCGCGCTCCGTTCGCGGGAACCGTGGCGATGCGCTATCGCGACGCCGGCAACCGGGTCGAGGGTGGTGCACCGATCGTGAAGATCGTGGGGCGCGGCAGCATGCGGCTCCGGTTCGCGGTGCCGCCGCAGCTCGCCTCGCTGGTCCCCGTAGGCGGACGCGTGACCGCCACCGTCGAGACGATCGCCACGCCGGTCGTGGCCACGATCAAGCAGGTCTCGCCCGGCCTCGATCCGGCGTCGGGCATGATCCTGGTCGAGGCCGAGCTGCCGAACACCGGTGGGATCGGCGAGCTACGTCCCGGCCTCGCGGCGTGGGTCCGCCCGTAGCTCAACGAGCCGGGCCGGCGAAGATCGCGGCGATCGCGGCGGCCGCGAGCTCCTGCGCGCCATGATCGGCGGCTGCCGCCGCATCGGCTCGAGGCGCCGATACCACGACCCGCCATCTTGGAAGCATCGAGCGCACCTGGTCGGCCCACCGTGATGCGCGCGCACGGACGTCGGGCGGCGTTCCGTGGAAGTGCCCGACGACCGCTCCGGTGGCGAGGACCTGCACCCTCCCGCTCTGCTCCACCGCCAGCTCGCCCAGCGCGAGGCAGACGTCGAGCGTAGGGGGCTCGACGAACTCGTCGGGATGGCTGCGCGCCGCGATCACCATGCAGTGAGCGAGCTCTTGCACCGCAGAGGGCAGGGGAGGGTCCTCGACCACGAGCGACCGGCGCGGTCCGTCGGGAAGGGCGCCGATCTTGTCGAGCTCGGCCACGACCGCTGCACCATCGGCCGGGCGCAACGGCGCCTCCTTGGCGAGCATCCGCTCGAGGAGGTGGACGAGGCCGGGTGGAGCTTCCGGGCAGCGCTCTGCGAACGGCGGAGGCTCGGAGAACAGCACCTTCACCATCACCGCGGCCTGGTGTGCACCCGAGAACGCGGAGCGCCCCGTCGCGCACTCGTAGAACAACGCGGCGAGCCCGAACACGTCGGTGGCGGGCGTGAGCTCGCGGTTCCCGCGCGCTTGCTCGGGTGCCATGTAGCCCGGGGTGCCCATCGCCATGCCCGTCAACGTGAGCGACATCGCCACGGTCGCGAACCGCGCGACGCCGAAGTCGATCAGCTTCACGCGATTCACGTCGCCACCCTGGAGGACCACGTTGCTCGGCTTGACGTCGCGATGGACGATGCCAGCGTCGTGGGCGACGGCGAGTGCCGCGGCGACCTGGCGCATCACCGCAACTGCCTCTTGGAGGCTCAGCCCTACGCGCTCGATGCGCTCTGCGAGCGTGATGCCGTCGATCCACTCCATGACGAGATAGAGCTCGCCGTCGGGGGTCAGCCCGTTGGCGACGTGGCGGACGATCCCCGGATGCTCCAGCAGTGCGACCGCCATCGCCTCGCGGCGCGCGCGGGTGAGATCCGACGCCTTCTGGTCGAGGACGATCTTGATCGCCACGCGCTCGCCGGTCTGTTCGTCGATCCCGCGAAACACCACCCCCATCCCACCGGCACCGATCCGGGTCTCGACCCAGAACCGGTCATCGATGTAGTCGCCCGGCTGCATCCCGACCCATGGTAGCGAAGATCGTGAACGGACCGACGTCGATCGACTGACTAATGATCGATCGCGAGTGGGGCGTGCTCGAAACACGCACGCCGCGAAGCTGCTCGCCAAGCGCCGGATCTCGGCCCAACCTTGGAGATGACGCTCCAGTACAAGTTCGTGGAGCTCTCCGTCGTCACCGACGAGACGATCGAGGACTGCGTCAACGAGTGGGTCGCCAAGGACTGGCAGCTCGAAGGGATCCGGTTCGTCACGACCGAGCACTCGAAGCGGCCGTCGATGGCGTTCGTGTCGTTCATCCGTGATGCAGCGCAGCGCGTGATCGATCGCGACGCGCCCCGCACGCCGCGGCCGCTGGTCGGCGACGCAGACGATGCGGGTGCGGCCGTGATCACCGCGGAACACGGGACCGACGTCGACTGAGGCGTTGCTCGACGGTGCTCGTGACGGGGCGGATCGCCTCCGCGGATCGGCGATGTACAAGCGACCCAGGCAGTGGAGCCTGAGCCAGGGCTTCGCGATGCTGCGCCACTTGCCGCCGATCAATGATACCCCCGTGAAGGTCGCGGGGCTCGCCGAGATGGTCAAGGCCAGCGGCCGCACCGTGAGGAGCCTGTGCTGCGCGTCCGGCATGTGGAAAGCTCGCAGCATGCGATCGATCGCCTTCGCGATACTGTTCGCCGCCTGCTCCTCGAACGACGACATCCCGGCGCCCCAGCTCAGTGGGGTCGTTCCGGATCGAGGCGTGCCGGGGACCTTGGTCACCGTGTCGGGATCGTACTTCTGCCAGGTCGCCCACGACGACGACGCTCCGCTCGAGTGTCTTGACAGCGGGGGAGCGGTCTACTTCGGCAGCTTTCTCGGCACGGCGCTGTCGTGGGAGGACACGATGTTGATGATCGAGGTGCCCGAGAGCCCGCCCGGCGAGGTCGATCTCCGCGTCCAGGTCAAAGGCAAGACGACGGGCTCGATCGACTTCGTCGTCGAGTGATCACGGGGCGACGACCGGTGCGCAGGCACCCGGCTGGTCGAGCCACTGCAGCAAGACCGCGCGCGCGGACGAGCTGAAGAAGTGCAGCGTCGTCTGCTCCGCGGCCGGCATGCCGCGCGGCCCGATGCCGCACAGCCGCCCGAGCACGCTGCTCGCGCGGGTGCTGACGCTCGCCGCGGTCGCGAGCGTCAGTGGATCGTTCGCGGCCGCGTTCTCGAACGAGACGTGACAGTTGCGGCAATACGGCGCGATGACCTCGTGATAGACGCGCGCGTCTCGCGGCGTGGCGCTCCAGCCCACCGGTACGAACGCCGGGTTGTACGGCGAGCCATCGAGCGGGAACATGCCTTCGATCAGCTCGTTCACGGCCACCGTCGGTGCGGCCGCGGCGACCAGCCGGTTGAGCTGGCGGAGCTTGGCTTCCTGGGCGACGAGCGTCAGATCGGGACGCGCGGCGAAGCCGAACCCGCTCGGATCGAACGGCAAGAACCGCGCACCGAGGACGGTGTTCGTGGCGTCGTCGTAGCGCGAGCGTCCGCCGTGACAGTTGAGACAGTTCTGCGGGATGCTCACGTTGTTGCCGAACGTGTCGAGCTGCGCTTCGTTGACGAGCGCGCCGTTCCCGCCGTAGACCAGGAAGCTCACCGAGTTCGGCGCGTCGATCGGCGGCGTGTAGACCATCGCGACGGTCGCGAGCGGGATGCCGGCCGCGACGGTGAGGTCGATCGCTTCACCGCGATCGCCGCCGAAGACTCCATAGTTGCGCACGTAGCAGGCGACGCCGCCGGCCGGTACGAGCGTCGCGCGGCAGTGCATCTCGCGGCCGATCCCGAGGTCGCCCGCGTTGTAGTAGACCGCGCTGGTCTCGTCGGCGGGGAAGCCGAACTGGGTCATGAACGCATCGAGCGTGGCCGGGGCGTTGATCGCCGCGTAGTACTCGAGGGTCTCGGCGATCGAGCCCGGGTTCTTCTCCAGGAGATAGGTCCAGCCCGTCGGCAGGCTCGCCGGGTTCGCCACGACGATCGTCGACAGCTCGGGCGTGGTCGCGTCGTACGGCAGCGGCAGGCCCGCATCGTCGATCACGCGCAGCCGCAGCACGCCGCCGAGCGGCCAGCGTGCAACGTCGGCCTCGCTCGCGACCGCCCGCACCTCGATCGAGAACGCGAACTTGTCCTCCTCCGGTGCGGTGGCGAGCGTGGTGCCGATGGTGACCCACGACGAGAGATCGTTGGGGTTCGACAGGACCTGGACCGAGAGCTCGCGATCGGAGACGTCGTACAACCCGGCGACCCGCAGGGCGAGCGTCGATGGATCGCCGGTGATGACGGTGCCTTGTACGGGTTCGCGGACCAGACCCGTGGGGTCTGTGATGGGCGGTTCAGGTTCGATCGGTGCGGTTTCGTCGCCTATCAAGCAGCCGGACAGCAACGCCGACGCGACGAGCCACACCCTCGACGGGTTCCTCATGACTCATCGTGTCGAGCATTGACCGTGCCATCAAGGAGTCGTGGTGTGTATTGAGGTTGCGCAGGCGACCCCGTCGCTGAAGTCGAGTCGAGTCCCCACTTGAGGAGCTTCGTCCCACCGACATGTAGCCGCGCTAACCGCAATGCCGGTCAGATAAGAACGTTGACGTTGACATCGACTTGAACCCGAACCTGAACGCCACCTTGGACGTTGACCTCGACGCGATCAGGTCATTTTCGTGATCCTTTCGAGAAGATCTATTCCGCGAGCGGAGACCGGCTCGCCCACCAACTTCCTGACCCGCATCGTGTCCAACGCAGCAGCGGCTTCCATCGCCGAGCCGCGAGCGTGCGTGTAGAAGCGAGCCTGATCGACACTCGTGCGACGGCCCGCTCCCTCGGCGATGTTTCGAGGCTGCGACTG
>Ga0299915_10000795_pt1 | contig 23382 bp, 15 predicted proteins | sample RVTome_13_FD_200263 | JGI IMG/M metagenome (GOLD analysis project Ga0299915, IMG submission 200263) | Soil microbial communities from uranium-contaminated site in the Upper Colorado River Basin, Wyoming, United States - RVT92D227 (version 2) ... | reverse complement strand
TGGCTGCGTTGCTCGCTCCTTACATACCGCACCGGGTATGCTCGTCGCTCGCGCCTTGCCAGCGGGCCTGGGGGCCGCAGCAAAATGTACATGTTATTCATGCGCAGACCCTTAGCCCGCATTTCTCACCGGGTTTCGTTGCGAAGCGGCGCAGAGGGGCATGAAACCAAGGCTCGCGACCGGCGGAGCCGGGGGTGGGTCTGGCGACTCGCCCCCGCGAGGCAACCGGACCGATTATTGACGTCCTGTGAGCTCCAGGCTCTATTTAGGCAATGTCTTGTACTTGGGATACTGCGGGCGCTTCAGGGGCCTGGGCGGGTTCTTCTGGAGCTCGCCCATCACCACCTCAATCGCCTTTTCCAGCTGCGGATCGCGACCCTGGCGCACCAGCCGCGGATCGTGCTCAACCTCGATGTCGGGCGCCACGCCGACATTTTCGGCGATCCACTTGCTCTCCTGCGGATCCCATACGGCCGATGACGGGGCCGTCACGATACCGCCATCCATAAGATCCGGAGCGCCGGCGCGGCCGACCAGGCCGCCCCAGGTGCGCTTGCCGATGAGCGGTCCGGCGCCCGCGCGGCGGAAGTACCAGGGCATGGCATCGCCGCCCGATCCGGCGTTTTCATTGATGAGCATCACCTTGGGACCCGCAATCAGCCCCTGAGGCTGGATCTCGTCGTCGCCGTCGCGCGTGGCGACGCTCGATAGAAGCTTGCGTGACAGATACTCGATGATATCGGTGGCCAGCGCACCTCCGCCGTTGAAACGCTCATCGACGATCGCCGCTTCCTTACGCGTCTGCGCGAAGAAATAACGGTTGAAATTGGTGAAACCGCCGGAAGAGGTATCAGGCAGATAAATGTAGGCCACGCTGCCGCTGGTCATCTGGTCGACCTTGCGGCGGTTGTCCTCGATCCAGGCCAGGTTGCGCAGCCGCGTTTCGCTGGCTACCGGGACCACGGCGATCTCGCGTGAGTTTGCGCCGGATGCATCCGGTCCTACGCGGATGACTGTCTGCTTTCCGGCCGTCCCCTCGAAGAAGCTGAACACGTTGTCGCCCGCGACCAGATCCCGGCCATTTACGGCGAGCAGGTACTCACCGGCGACGACGTTGATTCCCGGCTGCGTGAGCGGTGCGCGCAATTCCGGATTCCAGTTTTCGCCGCTATAGACGCGGGCGAAGCGGTAGCGGCCGTTCTCTATGGTGAAGTCGCAGCCGAGCAAGCCGGTCTGGACGCGCTTGACCTCAGGTTGCTCGCCGCCGCCGACTCCCAGATGGCCGACGACCATGTTTCCCATCATTTCGGCGAAGAGGTAGTTGAGATCGGCGCGCGAAGCGATGTTGGCCAGGAAAGGTTCGTAGAGTTTCCCCGCGGCCTGCAGATCGAGGCCGTGAAAGCCGGGATCGTAGAAGAAATCGCGCTGAACGCGCCAGGCCTCATGGTACATCTGCTTCCACTCGGCACGGGGCGAGATCTTCACTTCGATGCCGGCGGTCTGCAGCTGACCGCTACCGGCACCGGCCGCAGCGCCGGGCGTGGACGGCGGTCCGCCGGCGCCGGACGGCGGCTGCGGCGGCAGATTGCGGATGAACCAGTTCTCGCCCTGGCGCAGGAGCATTTTTTCTCCATTGCGCGCAACCTCGAAATAACTCGCCCCGCTCAGCGCGACGTCCGCGCGGCGGGTCTTCAGGTCGAACCGGTGGACGCTCATCGCCGCCGGCGCGCCGGGCACGGGCAGGGGCATTTCCAGCGCGAACAGCACGCCGCCTTTCCCGACCTGCAACCCGACATAGCGGCGCGGCGGCATCGGAATTGAGAGAATGCGCTGGCCAATGTTGTCGAGATCGATCTTCACTTCAACCGCCTTTGGGGCCGGAGGCTTGGCGGCGTCGGGCTTCGGTGTTTCCTGGGCGGGAGATTCGGGCTTCCGCTCCTCTGTAACTTTCTCCTCATCGCTCTCGGGGGCCAGCGGCGACGGCGCATCCTTGGGGAGCACCGCCAGGTAGAGACTGCTGGTCACCGTGCGCGAAAAGCCCCCCACGTCCGGCTGCAGCGCCGGGCCTGAGTCGGTAGAGGCGGCAAAGTAGAGGTACTTGCCGTCCTTGTCGAATGCCGGGTAGCGGGCGTCGCTCATGCCGTCGGTGAGCTGCGAAACGCTGCCGTCCCCCAGCGAATACACGTGCACGGCATACATGTAGTTCTGGAGCCGTTTGGCATAGGCCAGCCACTTCGCGTCGGGGGACCAGACGGGAACGAAGTCGTTCCCCATATTCCAATAGCGCTCTTTATCCACCTGAACGAACTTCTTCGTCTCGACATCGACATACCAGATCTGCATGTGGGAATCGACGAAAGAAACCTTCTTGGAATCCGGCGACCATTGCGGCGCGCGGTAGAAGCCGGGGGCCGGCATAGCGATCTTTGTAACATCACCCATGCCGCCCTGCGGCGCCAAGTGCAGCGCGTACTCCCCCGATTCGTCGGAGAAGTAACCGATGGTTTTGCCGTCCGGCGACCAGGCGGGGTCGCGTTCCATGACCCCGTCGGAACTGGTCAGGTTGCGCGGGTCGCCCTTCTCGGCCGGCACGGTCAGGATTTCGCCCCGGGCTTCGAACACCGCGCGCGCTGCGTTGGGAGAGAGGTGAGCATTCCGCAGCCGCCGGCTGACATTGACCATGCGGTCACGCAGCTCGGGAAAATCGCCCGCGAGCTTGACCAGTACAGGTTTGGTTTTCGCCGACTTGAGGTCGAAAAGATGGAGGCCGCCGAACTGCTCGTAAACAATGGCCCCCGGACCGGCAGAGGCGGACTTGAGATCCAGGCCAGCATTCCTGATCTCCTCCTTCACCTGTTTCGAGCGGGCATCAAAGGAGAACAATGTCACCGCTCCGTTCCGATCGCTGAGAAAATAGACCTTATTGCCGGTCCACATGGGATTGAAATCATTGGATCCTTCGCTGGACACCTTTTCGATGCTCGAGTCGGCAAGTTTGGCCAGCCAGACGGGCGTCGCCCGCCCGCCGCGGTAACGCTTCCAGGCCGTAAATGCCCGCCCCAGCGGCACATAGGCAAGCTGGGTGCCGTCGGGCGAATAACATGCTTCCCAACCTGCCGGCAGCGGGAGTTCCTCCGGGAAAGAGCCGTTCAGGTCGACGGTGAACAGCTTCCGAAAAGAGGCATAGCTTGTGCGGTTGGATGAGAAAAGCACGCGCTTGCCGTCAAGAGTCCAGCTGAGCGCCGTGTCCGCCGCCGGGTGCCAGGTCAGCCGTTTAGGGACGCCTCCTGAAGCCGGGACAACGAAGACATCAATATTTCCGTCATACTCGCCGGTGAAGGAAATCAAGGAACCGTCGGGACAGAATGACGGATTGGACTCGACGCCCGTGCCCGTCGTCAGGCGGCGCGCCTCGCCCCCGTCGCGGGGCACAATCCAGAGATCGCCGGCGTAAACAAACACGATCTGGGACTGCGACAGCGCGGGCTGCTGCAACAGCAGCAGCGCATTCGAATCGGCCGCCGCAAACACCATTGAAAGTGATACGGTGAGAAGCAGTGTCAGCAAATGCATGGTATGGCCCTCCAGCCGGCGTGATTATACCGGGCGGTTCGGTTTGGGGCAGTAATTTGATTGGTAGAGAGTCCGCTGAAAAGAATAGGTGTCTTTTCCAACCCGGACAAGCCGGAACTAAAGAAAAGCTTTACGCGCGCGGCAGGAGTTCCGGCTGCGCAAAGCACAAAGCTGTCAGCTCTCAGCAATCAGCGTTCCGATCTTCCATTAGGCCGATCACGGCGAGCTGAATGCTGATGGCTGATAGCTCTGTGGTCATTTGATCCCGGCATGCCTCAGAATCAGTGCCTTCCGGCAAACAAAACGCGCCGGAAGGCACAATAGCGTCTGCCGCGAATTTCGCGTGTTTTCATCATCACGCACTGGTATTGAGGGAAGCCGATTTCCGGCGGCTGGCTTGCATGGTCCTGTAGATCGCGCACCATTCCTTATGTTCGGGAAGCGGCATGCCGCATTCGATGCAGATTCTGATTCTCCGAACCTGCCCATTGCGCTTCCACCGGAACAGCCTTTTCAAGAAGCTCATTTCCCCCTCCTCGGATTCCCTCGACCGGCAAACTCATGGCTCTGATACGCAATCCGGAGCCGATTTGTTCAAATAATCGATCCTGCTGCCGGCAGTGCTACTCGGCTTGAAGCGCGATGGCCGGATCGACCCACGTCGCGCGCCATGCCGGCACCGAACAGGCCATAAGCGCCGCCGCCGTGAAAAACAGTCCTACTCCGATGAATGTCGCCGGGTCTGCAGGCTGCATGCCGAACAGCAATTGCCGCACCAGGCGTCCCGCCGCAAGCGAAGCCGCGATGCCGATCACCAGGCCGAGCATTACCAGCCAGATACCGCGACAGAGCACCATGGTCATGACATTTCGCCTGCAGGCACCTATTGCGATGCGCACACCGATCTCATGGCGGCGCTGGACGACGTAATAAGCCAGCACCCCATACAGCCCCATCGCCGAAAGGAGCATGGCCGACGCTGCGAACAGCGAGAGCAGCACGGTAATCACGCGGCTGCCTGCCGTGGATCGGGCAATCCAGCTCTCCAGGGTGGCGATGTGGGCCAGAGGGATGTTCGGATCGAGGGCGCGGAGCTCGTCGCGCACTGCTCCGGCTATCGACGTGGGATTAGCGAAAGTTCGAACAGCAAGCCTCATGGTTGAAAGGCGCCGCTGGCGGTAGGAGCCATACATGGTCCATTTCCGGTTGTCGGAGAGGCTGTTGCACATCACATCGCCCACGACTCCGGTCGCCTCGGCCGTTGCGGGCTGGCCGAAATCCGCGACGATCTTCTGCCCGACGGGATTTTCGCCGGGGAACAACTCCCGGGCCATGGTTTCGCTGATGACCAGCACCGGGGGCATGCCCTCGCGGTCCGTATCCTGAACGTCCCGCCCTGCCATCAAGGGGATTCCCATCGCTGCGAAATACCCTGGAAATACGGTGCGTTGAAAGGCCGTTTTGCGGTCCCCCGGATCGATGGGAGGTCTGCTCGCGGCATAGACATAAGTGTTGTTATAAGGATCGCGAATCGGCAGCTGGTTGATGATTCCGACCGCGCGCACGCCGGGGATCGCACGGATTTTCTCAAGCAAGGAGGAAAAAAAGTGCACGCGCTTTTCCCCGGGCGGATATTCCGCTGCAGGCAACCGAACTTCCGCCGTGAGCAGATTGCGGCTGTCGAATCCCGGATTCACGGAGGTCAACAAAATGAAGCTGCGGATAAGCAGCCCGGAGCCGATCAACAAAACCACCGAAACCGCCACCTGCGCCACCACCAGCGCGCTGCGCAGCCGTGACCCGCGCAAGGACGCCGAGGTGCGAGCGCCGGCCTTGAGGTCCGCCGCTGCCTCTCCAGCGGTTCCTCGCAGGGCCGGTATGATCCCAAAAAGCAGGCCGGTAATTCCCGTCATGATCAGCGCGACCCCCAGCATGGCCGGGGACAGTATGGGTTCGGCAACGCCCGGCAACCGGAGCGGGAGAAATTCGAGGATGAGTCGTTGAAACCTGTCTCCGAGGCAAATGGTCATTGGCGAATGGACCCGAACTGTGTGGCGCGGCATGGCCGCAGCCAAAAAGAAGCTCACTGCCGAGACGCTGAGCATGCAGAGGCTGAAACATTTATAAGAAATACAGAAGCCACGGATTTCACGGATTCCACGAATTTGGTCGGGTGGGCAGGGTCACTCCATTTCAGCCGGTGCTTGAAGGGATTAGCTCGCATTTCTCACCAGCTTTCTACTGCGGCGGTAGATCTGAGGGGGGTATGCCACGCCTGTAAAATCAAACAGGCCGCCGGTCTGGAGACCGGCGGCCACAGGACGGCAATAATCGGTCAGTTTGCCTCACAAGCGCCATCCTGAGGGGGTGGGCCTCCAGACCCACCCACGCCGCCTCGGTAGAAACCTGGTGAGAAATGCGCGTTAGAGCAGCCTGACGCTTACTTTCGCTTCCTTTCACGCGCGCCTGTCAAGTATTTCACGGACCCTCGAGGAGAAGAGATCCGGGCCAAAGGGCTTCAGTAGAAGCAGGGCATCCTTGTCGTGGTCCTGAGGGCGGAGGACCGCTTCGTCCGAGTATCCGGAAATGTACATCAGCTTGATTCCCGGACGGATTAGAAAGAGTCTGCGGGCAAGTTCGCGCCCGCTCATTCGAGGCATTACAAGGTCGCTGATAAGGAGGTGAATAGGCCCTTCATGTGTGCGGCCGATCTCGAGAGCCTGTTCTCCGTCGACAGCAAGCAAAGTGTTGTACCCATGACGTTCAAGAACTCTGGTGCAGAGCGATCGGATGTTTACATCGTCCTCCGCCAGAAGAATGGTCTCGTTTCCGCTCCGCACGGCTGTAGAATCCGGGGATTGCTCCGTGTCTGCAGCGGCTTCGCTGGCGATCGGCAGATAAACCCGTGCTGTGGTACCCTTTCCGACCTCGCTCATCATCTCGATGTAGCCCCCATTCTGTCCGATAATCCCATAGACGGTGCTCAAGCCCAGGCCCGTGCCTTTGCCGGCTTCCTTGGTAGTATAAAAGGGCTCGAATATGTGCTTGACCGTTTCCTCGTCCATCCCGCACCCGGTATCGGCAATCTCCAGCAGCCCATATTCTCCTGCCGGCAGCCTCCCATCCCAGCGAACCGACTCCTGGGTCAGAATGAAGCACTTGGTCCGGATTGCCAACCGGCCTCCCTGCGGCATCGCATCGCGTGCATTCACCACCAGGTTGATGATCACCTGCGTCATTTGACCGGGGTCCATCCGGACACGGCCGAGGCGCGGGTCCATTTCCAGCACCAGTTCGATGTCCTCGCGGATCAGGCGCCGAAGCATCTTGTCGGTTTCACGGATGAGGTCATTCAGGTCCAGCAACCTTGGCATCACGACCTGCTTGCGGCTGAAAGCGAGCAACTGACCTGTCAGCAAGGCCGCCTTATGGCCGGCTTTTCGGATTTCATCCAGATCCCTCCGTATCGGGTCGCCCTCCGGGAGTTCATCGAGGATCATTTCACTGTAGCCGTTGATAACGGTCAGAAGATTGTTGAAGTCATGGGCCACGCCGCCAGCCAGGGTCCCCAGCGCTTCAAGTCTCTGTGAAGCGTGCAGCTTCTCTTCCATACCTCTGCGTTCCGTGACATCATCGAAGGTCAGGATGAAATTCGTGACCTTTCCTTCATCATTCCTCACAGGCGACAGGTTCAGATGAGCCCAGTAGGCTGTTCCATCCTTGCGAGCATTTTTGCACTCTCTCGACCACTTCCGCCCGGATAGAATGGCGTCCTTGCAGGAGTGCTCCCACGTGTCCGGATCGGAGCGGCAAAACAGCGAAGGAATTCCTTCCCCGATGACTTCATCCTGTGAGAAACCGGTAATATCCGTGAACCGGCGATTGGCATACTCGACTGTTCCCCGCTCATCGGCGATCACAACCGCCGACGAACTTTGCTCCACGGCGTATATCACCTTCCGCAGCTGTGCCTGCGCCTGCTTTGACTCAGAGATGTCTCTCAAGATAGACTGAACGGCGGATTTTCCCTCGTATACGAGAGGGCTTGAGACAATGTCCGCATCATAATAAGACCCGTCGCGGCGAGCGAGCTTGACTTCAGCCGGCATTGTTGTTTCACCCGTTTCCATCATCTGCTTCAATCGCTTCACGGCGAAATCTCTGTAGTCGGGGTGAATATAATCCAGGACCGGCTTCCCGATCAGTTCCTCGGCGCTCTTTGCCCCACCCATCCTCAGAGCGGCAGGATTGATATATTCAAAGCGCCCCTCGCTGTAAATGACTATCCCCAGCGGCGACCATTCCACCATCTTCCGGTAGCGCTCTTCGCTTTGCTTCAGAGCTTCTTCCATTCTCAGGCGATCAGTCAGGTCGATTCCCAAGCAGACGATCCTGTCGCCGTTCTCGGCCGCAGTGATCCGGCTGAGCGTCCAGGTGGTGTACCTCTCTTCTCCTGTGCAGGTCACGAGTAAACCCTCGAGCTTCCCTGTATCCCCACCTCTTTCCGACCGCCACCTCTCGAATATCTCCCTTGCCTTCGAGTTCCTCGCTCCCGGCAGAACAGCATCAGCAAAGCCCTGCCCGATGATCTCGGCTTTATAAAGCCCCAACACCTCTCCCGCCACCTCGTTGATAGACTCGATCCTGCCTTGCCCATCAAGCTCCAAGACCAGCACACCCGCCGCTTCGATGACTTCCTCGGCGTACTCCTTGGCGCCCCGGAGATCCTCGTGGGCCTGACGCCAGATAGTAATATCCCTGGCCACCGCGTGCAGGTATGTCCTGTCCGCGAACGTCATCTTGCGGTTGCTGAACTCAACGTAGATTTTGGACCCGTCTTTTCTCCTGAGCCAGGCCTCGGTAAGCAACTCCTGCCCTTCCATGATGGGCTTGTGATGGCGGTAATAGGCCTCCAGGTCGGCGGCATCGTGAAGATCGGGTATCCGCATCCGGAGCAGCTCCGACCGCGAATAGCCGGTCAGCTTGCACGCCGCCCCGTTGACTGCCACGAAACAGGAGTCTGAGTCGCTGATGAAAATGCCGTCGCGTGAGCCTTCGAAAATCGCTCCAAGCCAGACCATGGATTGCTCGGGCATCGGGATGGGCCCCATCGTCGACATTAAGTCATACGGGCCGGTTTCGTTCCTGGGAAATCGTTCCTCATTCATGGATTTTAACCATGCTCCGTTCTCAGGCACAGGCAAAACTCAACAAGCGGCGATGAGGCGCCGACCGCTTGTCTCCCGATCGAGGCCGCCATTCATGCCATCGCCCGACCAGTGAGATCAATTTCTTATCGGCAGAAGGATTCCGCATCGCTAGCTTGAACGGCAAGGATGCGGCCAACCACTAATCCGCCTGATCTCACTACCTGGCGGCGTATCGGTGACATATTGGACGCTGGGTGCCGTTGCCAATTAACATGGAAACGAAGCGGATTGATCCGTATCTTGTAGCGGCCTAACTGCGCGGCCGGCCAATGCTTCAAATCAGGAGTTGCAGGTTGGTGGCCGGCTGCGCCGAGTGGTCAGCATTCAGCTTGCCGAGATGGAGGTAAGGCTGTACGCTTTTGTCGGAAGGTTGGTAGCTGACGGCGGACAGCCGACGGCATTGACCAAACTGCAATTATTTCCGGGCTGGCAAAGCCAGCTTTGGCTTCGGCTTGTCCGGGCTGTATTGTTGGCAGGCGAAACAATCATTACCGGAGCTGTTCGTATGAGCAACGCTAAGAAGGGAATCATCGCGATCCTGACCGGCGGCGGCGATGTTCCGGGCCTGAACCCGGCGATCCGCGCCATAACCATCCGCGCCATCCGCGAGGGTTACCAGGTCATCGGCATCCGCCGCGGCTGGGCGGGCCTGGTTGAGGTTGTCCCCGACAAGGACGCCGATAACAGCGACAAGTTCCAGGTCCTGACCGAAGAAATCGTCAACAAAGTCGGCAGGACCGGCGGGACCTTCCTGCACACTTCACGCACAAACGCTGGAAGAGTGAGCGTGAAGGACGTCCCTCCCCATCTAAGGGACAAGTACAAGGCCGAAAGAAACGATTTAACCGCTGACGTTCTGAAGAACCTGAGCTTCCTGAACATCGACTATCTGATTCCGGTCGGCGGTGACGACACGCTGAGCTATGGGGTGCGGCTGCACAGGGAAGGAGTCAAGGTCATTGCCATTCCCAAGACCATGGACAACGATGTGCCCGGCACCGACTACTGCATCGGTTTCAGCACCTGTGTGACGCGCACCATCGAGATGACGCACCAGCTGCGCACCTCGGCCGGTTCCCACGAGCGCTTTCTCGCCATCGAGGTCTTCGGCCGCTATGCCGGTTTTACCGCCTTGCTGCCCACCATGGCCGGAGCCGCCAACCGCTGCGTCATCCCCGAGCATAAATTTAACATCGAGCGCCTGGCTGAGCTGCTGGCCGAAGACCGGCACTCCCATCCAAGCAAGTATGCCGTGGTGCTGGTATCCGAGGGGGCGATGTTCGAAGGCGGCGAGATGGTGTTTTCCAGCCACGAGCAGGACGCTTTCGGGCACAAGAAACTCGGCGGAATCGGCGACAGGATATCCGAGCAGCTGAAGGTGCTATCGCCCAAGTACAACCGGGGCCAGCGGGTCGATGTCATCAACCAGCGGCTGGGCTACCTGGTGCGTTGCGGCGATCCGGATGCGATCGACTCGATTGTGCCCATGGCCTATGGCAATCTGGCGTTGGATCTGATTTTGCAGGGCGTTCACGGACGTCTGGTCATCCTGAAGGACGGCAAGTATCACAATGCGCCGATCGATGTGGTGACGAGCACCAAGAAGGCAGTGAACGTGCAGAAGTATTACAACATCGACCGCCTGCGCCCTTATTACCAGAACTTCGAGTCGAAGCCGCTCTTCATCATGGCGAGCGATTAGCCCGCCCCGGCGCCAATCTCTCAGTCCGGAAATGCAAAGGACAACTGGATGTCGATGTCCGGGTGAAGGCTTTTGAGCACCGGACACGTGTGCGCGGCTCGCTCCAGCGCTTCGCGCCGCTCCATTGGGATGCCCGGCACACAGTCGATGCGAACCACAAGCTTCGCGATCCGCCTGGGCGGCTCCTGGCTCATATGTTTTTCAACCCGCACTCTGCTCCCGTCCAGACGGATGCCATCGCGGCGCGCGGCAATCGCCATCATGGACACCATGCAGGACCCCAGCGCCGCCGCCACGAGATCGGTGGCTGAGAACGTCTCGCCGCGCCCTTGATTATCCTTCGGGGCGTCGGTGAGGATCTGTGTCTGACTTGGAAGGTGGGTAATCCTGCAGTGCAAGTCGCCTTCGTACAGTATGTCGATTTCGACCATAATCGCAATCCAGACATGCCGGAGCTAAAGAAAAACTTTACGGGCGCGGCGTCTAACCCGCAAAGCCATACAGCGCGCCGGTCTGCAGACCGGCGCCCACAGGATGGCCGTAGTCGGTTCATTGGCCTTTAATCAGCGGTTTATCTCTCGCCCCATTGATAGACGAAGCCCAGGCTTAGAAGCCAGTTATGGCGGTAGCCGTCCGGCTGCAGGCCCGGGATAAACTGGTTGCCCGTCACCCGGGCTGAGCTCGGCAATCCATAAGCAGGCTGGTCGGTCACATGGTCGCCGATTTGAAAGGAGACGGCGATCTGGTCCTGGATGAGATACTTCAGGCCGCCCCCCCAGCCGAAGGTAAGTTTCCAACTGTCTTGCAGTTTGATTCCCTGCGCTCCGGCATCCGTCCTGGAGGAATCCCCGATGTGGAACAGCGAAACGCCCGCGCCGGCAAAGGCGAAGGGGCGGAAGCGGCTGGAGCGCTCAAATGGGTAGTAGAGGACGTCATACATGAACCGGTGGATCCGATGACTGAGCCCTATCGAGGGCGTGTCCGGCGAGAGGTTGCCTATGCTGAGCGGCTGGTTGGAGAGGCTGTATTCGAACTGCGCCCCCCAGTGGTCCCATCGGTTTTCCGCTATCCGAAAACCCAATTGAGCGCCGCCTGCGTATCGGACCCTCACGGCTCGGGGCGCTTCCTGGCCCTGGCCGAGAACCGGGGTGGCGTATTGCTTCTCGCCGAGGGAGCTGCGGCCGCCGAATAAGGCGATTTCCCAATCCCGGTTAGTCGGCGGGAAAGCGGTCTGCGACGGGGCTGAAGCGGCAAAGCATGCAATCAAAATAATCAGCAGCGGGAGGTGTCTGGTCATGGTTTCCTCATAGACGTTATGTGAGCGCCCGCAAGCTTATCACGCCGCTGTTATAGCGGCAATTGGCGCCCCCAGGCTCATCATGCGGCGCTTGTGACTCTTTTCAGCCTGCGCGCGAAGGCCTCGATATCCAATTCGTTTCCATATAAGCGCGCACAAAGCCGGCGCCTGGTTTCGAATTCGGAAAGGCCCGGAGGAAAAGACGCGAGTATCATTGCCCGCGCCACCTCAAACATCTGGCTTCCCATGACCAGCCGCTCCAGGCCGGATCGCGCCAGCAACATTTCCCGAAACATCGCCGCGACCTTGGGGGAGGTGTCATTCATGGCGCCTGAGAAGATCCTCCAGCAGATTATGCACGGAAAGCAGGCCGGCGCGGTTTCGCAGGTAATCAAAGTCGCATTCGTGAGTGAGAAGATTGCCGGCGTCCTTAAGTTGGACCTGAGATCCCGAATCCTTTGCCCAATATAGTTTGGACAATATCAAATCCTCGCGCGTTGCGATCCAGGTATGGAAATCGGCCAGAAGGATCTCTTGCCGGCGCGCGAACTCTTCCTGCCGGTAAGGCTCGTCCTTGCGCACTATGCAATCCACCTTGATAACACTTTCGAAGTGAATGAGATTGAACACAGATCGATGTTGGATGGCCTTGGCAACCATCTCCGGATCCACGTAATAGTCTGCTTCAAACAAGCGCACGATGGTTTCAGCATCAACCGGAGTCAAGGCGACGACCAGATCAATATCGCGCGTCATGCGCGGCTCAGCGTAGTAATTCATCGCTACGGAGCCGGTCAGCATGAATTCTATGGCAGCCCCGCCCAACCGACCCGAAACATCGCGGAGTACATCCAGTTCCGTCTGAACCATATGATTACATTCTACCCAGGCCGGCCGGCAGCGCCTAGCGGACATTTGCCCATCACAATCCGGGCAAGCTCAATGCTGACGGCTGATAGCTATGTGGCCAATTCGATATCGACACACTCAGATTTAGCGCCTTACGGCACACCAAGCGTGCCGCAAGGCACTATTGCACAGAATGTTTTCGCTGGGATCGAGGAAGATGGTTTAAGATTTCTGCCGACATTGCCATGAAAACCACCCTGGTCTGCAAAGCAGCCGTGCCCCAGTGCCTGCTGGAATTCCTTGTCCGTTCTCTGCCCGGCTGGAAGCGGAACACCGTCAAGGATCGCCTGAAGCGCGGCGCCGTCAGTGTAAACGGCGGCAAGGTCACGCGTCACGATCATCCGCTCCAGCCCGGAGACCGGGTGGAAGTTCTTCCGGCACGCATGGCTCCCCTGAACGCTGACGATGAGACGGGCATCCGGCTGCTCTATGATGATCCGCATCTGGTGGTTATCGACAAACCGCCGGGGCTGTTGTCCGTCGCCAGTGAATCGGAGCATGAGAGGACGGCCATGCGTCAGACGCGCGTGCTGCTTGCGGCTCGCGGCGCCCGGCGCGGCGGGCGCTTGTGGGCGGTGCATCGGCTGGACCAGGAGACATCCGGGGCAATGATGTTTGCCAGATCCCGGCAAGTCCAGCGCCATTTCCGCGAGAACTGGAAGCAGGTCGAGAAAGTCTACCTGGCAATCGTCGAGGGAATCCCGTCCCCTCGATCCGGTACGCTCGTGTCGCGCCTGCGTGAGGGCAAAAATATGCGCGTTTTTATAGACCGCAACCCGGCAAGGTCGAAAGCTGCAGCGTCGTACTATCGAACGCTACAGTCATCCGACCGGCATGCGCTCCTGGAGGTCGCTCTCGAAACAGGACGCAAACACCAGATCCGCGTTCAGTTGGCGGCTGCCGGCCATCCGGTGGCCGGAGACACGGTGTACGGGACGGGCCCCGATCCGTTGGGCCGGCTGGCGCTGCACTCGCACCGTCTCGACTTCACCCATCCGTATACGCGCGAACGACTGACGGTCACAAGCCCGCTGCCCCAAGAGATGTTGAATTTCACCAAAGGCTGGAAACGCGCTGCGGCCCCGGCGCTGACCGACGCGAAAAAGACGGTCTATATCGGCATCGGTTCCAATCATAACGCAGGACAAAACCTGCCGGCCGCCGTCCGATTGCTTCAGCAAGTCGTCAGGATCGAGGCGTGCTCACGGGTGTATGAAACCGAAGCTGTCGGAGAGACCTCGGGGGAAGCCGCGTATCTCAATGCTGTTGTGGCGGTCGAGACGGCGCTGCAGCCATCGGCGCTGGAGGCCCAGGTTTTGAAGCCCATTGAAAAGCAGTTGCGACGCTCGCACAGCGACCGCAGCAAGGTTGCGATCGATCTGGACATTTTGATTCAGCTGGACAAAGCCAGGGGAGAGACGAAGTGGCTGCGCCCGCCCCAGGCGCTCGAACCCGCGCACATTGTTATGCCGCTGGCCGATGTGGCTCCGGAGCTCCGCCACCCGATTACAGGGGAGGAGATGCGGGCGGCTGCGCTGCGGCTGGGCGCTCGCGGAGGAATCGTCCTGCGTCCCGAGGTCGCGCTGTGCGGCTGATTGCGGGTTAGAGCCCTTCTTTGGTTCCGGCTTGTCCGGCTTGGGCTATAATGCGTGTGCGACCTTTCCCAGGAGCTCCCATTCATGCAGCCCCGGGTTGCCGGAGAGGACTGAAATGCGCATCGGGTTGATCGGTTGCGGATGCATCGGGCATACGGTGGCACAGGCCATTGCCGAAGGGAAGGTGCCCGGCGCCGTGTTGCTGGGTGCGGTTGATATTATCGAGTCGGAAGCGGCCAGGGAAATAACGTCGACGGCGCGATGCCCCTTTGTGGCTGATGTCCCATCCCTTCTGGACATGCACCCCGACTTGGTGATCGAGGCGGCCTCGCAGGACGTCGTGCGCTTATGGGCCGGGGACGTGCTGGAATCAGGTGCGGACCTGATGATTGTAAGCGTCGGCGCGCTGGCTGATGCCTCATTGCTGAACCGTCTGGTGGAGCTTTCCGGCCGGCTCGGGAGGCGGTTGCACGTACCGTCGGGTGCGATCGGCGGCGTCGACATTATCCGAAGCGCCGCCGTGGCAGGTCTGGATGAGTGTCGGCTGACAACGACCAAGCCGCCGAAGGCGCTGGCCGGTGTGGACTATCTGCGGGAGCAGGGTATGGACCTCGATTCCATCAAGGAGCCGACGGTGCTATATGAAGGGCCTGCGTCGCAGGCGGTCCGCCTCTTTCCTCAGAATGTCAATGTCGCAGCCACGATCAGCCTGGCCGGGATCGGTCCTGAGCGTACCACCGTACGCATCGTGGCCGACCCCGGAGCCAGGCGGAATATCCATGAAGTCTTCGTGCGCGGCGCGTTCGGCCAGGCGACCATTCGCCTCGAAAACCTGCCCAGTCCGAACAACCCGAAGTCGAGTTACCTGACCAGCCTGTCGGTCATCGCAGCCCTGCAGCGCATCAGCCATCACTTCCAACTCGGAACCTAATTGATGGATACAGCATAGGAATACAACCCGGATACCGGTGCCGCGAATGTCCCAAGCTATCAGCTGTCAGCAGTCAGCTATCAGCTTGTCGGCTATCAGGGTGAGCTGATTGCTGACAGCTGATTGCTGATAGCTTTGTTGTCGTTTGATATAGATCAGCCTAAATCTAGTGCCTTCCGGCACACAAAACGTGCCGTAAGGCACTAATGCAAGCAGCGGGCGGGCATGCGTGGCGTTGCCGCCGGCGTTCCCGCTGCGGCATCAGCCGTTGGCGCTCAGCGCGAAGACGGGAGTGATGCGCTCCAGGGTCGAGGGCCCGCCGTGAATAAAACCGATACCGTCCAAAGCAAGGCGGAAGCCGTGATCGCCGAATATCAACAGCGGCCGCGCCGGGTCCAGCTTGGCGCTGAGCGCCTTGAACGCGATCTCGAGTTCGGCGCGCGCCAGCTTTTCCAGGGCGCTGAAGCCCAGCTTGCGGCCGTGGATCAAGGCATCCACGGCATCTATCTTGGCGAAGGATTTATTGATGCCGCCCCGCAGCAGACTCCGGTAGAAGGAATCCGTCGAAGTAACGGGCGGCAGTACTGCATAATCCAGTTTTGCGACACGCCATCGCGCAAGGCAGCTTGCGACGGTTTCGCTCGCCGCCCGCAGCAGAGGCAAGCCCAGGCAGTCAATCACCACCCACTGAGCGTCCATGTTTGAGCGCAGAGTTTCGTCCAGCGCGCCGGGCATTTGCTGCAGTTTCGTCTCGGCCAGCGCATGGAGTCGGGCCAGCCACGGGCCCGGCCTCAACCTCATGAACCGCTCATTCTGCTCGTATAAAGCCGCCGTCTTTCCGGCAAGCTCTGCAGCCGACAACAGCTGCTGGGGAGTCAGCAGCTCCAGGGCCGCCGCCAGCGGCCCGGCCTGGGGAGAAGCCTGGGGTGCGCGGATCGCGCCGTCGAGCAACATCTCGATGATCCGGTCCGCCGCCTCATCCGGCAGTCCCAGCCGCTCCAGGCTGAGCAGGCTCTGCTCGCCGACCCATCGGGGCTGAATCGTCTCAGCGATAAGCGCCAGCTCCGGCGCCCAGAGCCCGGGCGGCATCGGGCACCCGTGCATCAACGCCTGCTCGCAGCACCAGGCGACGAGGTCCTTCCGGGGCGCCGGATCATCCTTGCGCAGCATGATGCGCGGTCCCATTCTCTCGAAGAACTGCTCCAGCGCCTTGAGCAATGCGGACCGCTCCCAGGTCCGCTCGCCTATGAATTCCAGCAGCGCCTCAGCCTTGACCGGCTTCACCAGTTCCAGGCCTGCCAGGTGCTGATCAAACAGAGCGATGTTCTGAACCTCCGGATAGCCGGCCTCTCCCTCGAGATAGGACAGCGTGCGCGTATTCAGCTCCAGCTTCTGTTCCACCCACTCCTGCACCCTGGACTTCACCTTGTCCTGCTGGAAGAACAGCGCCATTTCCTGCTCCAGCCGTCTCGAGAGCTCTTCAAACCGGCGCAACGTTTCCTCGAGAGGGCTCTCCTGTCCGTCGAAAGCGCAACGGCAGAGCGGCTGAAAATCGAGCGCCGCCAGCCCCGGACAGCGCTCGGTGCGCGCCCGGGCCATGACGCTTTCGAGGTCCGCCGCCAGGGCGCCCATGTTGAGGTGCCGCGCGCGCGCCAGCGCGGGAATGGGATACGACCATATCGGGTGCTCGTTCGCGGCATTGCGCCACTGCTCGTGGCGGCTCCGATACCACTCCTGATACTTGCGGTAGAGGGCTTGGGCGCTTTCCAGCCAGGCGCGCAACTCGTCCGGGCGTGCCGGCGACGGCGGCTCGCCCAGCGCATCGAGCGCCGTGGCAATGCCGGCATCGGGACATTGAGCCAGGCACGGATAGCCGAACAGGTGGCGGAAGCGCCGCGTTTCGCGCATCATCTGGTCGTAACGGTCGAGCAGCGACGCGGCCGCGGCCGATTCCGCTGCAAAGCGCGCAGGAGCGCCGATTTCAAACAGAAAGTGCTGGAATCCCTGCAGCTCGTTTTTCCCCTTTTCCAGCGCCTGCCACTGCGAGATCAGCTTCTCAAGCTGAGCCTGCAGCTCCTGCGTATCAGGCTCGGTCTTCAGCTTCATCAGCAAATCGACCAGTTGGCTTCGCACCCGGTTCCCCTGTTTGGCGAGCTGGTTGACCGCCCGCCTCTGGGCCAGAACCGTCCATTGCCTGGGGATGGGGATGCGGAAGGACTGGCACATCATTTCCAGGTCGCGTATCTGCGAGAGCACCAGGGCATGACCCGGAAGAACCCTGTCGTACTGCAGGGGGTTGACCAGCGTTTCGAAGTAGTCGCGGTAGGAGTGATCTCCCTTGACGATGTCGATTTCACCCTGAATCAGCAGGGTGATCAACAGCAGCTGCACCTGGTCTTCGACCAAACCATAGGGGGGCGCGCTGAGATGCTGATATACCCGTTCGGGGGCGGGGTGGTGCTCGATCATCGGCGCCAGCAGCCGGACCAGCTCATGATTGTCCAGCCGCGGACTCATATGGTACTCGGCGCCATGCCTCTGCATCAGGCCCATGGGCACCAGGTAGCCTTCGCGGATCAGCTTTACGACCTCCGGAGCCTGTTCGGCTCCGAGATCATGCTCGGAGGCGTACTTCATGAACTGGCGATAAACTTCCTTCGAAAGCGGACCGTGACCGGGCGCGAATTTTTCGAAGAGCGGATAAGTCTGTCTCAGCATCCATTCACCCAGCGCGTTGAGCCAGCTTCCGTGTCTTTCCACCGGGATCGGAGGAGGTGTCAGTTTTGCTCCGGCAGCATCCAGAATGGTCGCCTCGGCGTAAGCGGCACGCACCAGCGAGCGGAACCAGGCGCTGCGGCTGGTGATCAGTTCCTTGATGCGCTCCCCGACGCGCACCGGCAGCGGGCGCTCGCTCAGCTGGTAGAGCGCCGCCAGTTCCAGAACTTCCTGGCTGAGCTCGAGCCGCCGCGGCTGAACCTGAAAGCAGCGCGCTCCTTCGGCCGGAGGGCCCCACGGCAATCCTATCTGCAGCGCGAAGTCCTTCTGCGGGGGCGGCGTCCCGGCGCCGAAATACACCTGGAGTTCCCTTTCGTGAAAACGCCAGCGGATCTTGCGCATGTGCCACCGGTCGCGCGGAAAAGCGCAGGGATTGAATTCCGCCCCGTCGAGAGATCCGACCATGCTCTCAAACACTGAATCACCGCGCCCCCTGATTTCCTCCACAGTCTTGGACAGCAGCTGATCCAGATCGTCCCGGCCCGAATCCTCCAGGTCGAGACGGTAGCGGTTGCTTTGCTTGCGGAGGAAAGACCCCTGTTCGACCAGAGCGTCAAGAATCCGCCGGACCACCTGGCGGTTCTTCTCCGGATCCACGCTGGAGACCTTGATAAGCAGCCACTGCGCGGCCTGCTCGACGCTCAGCCATTTGCGGCGCGGCGACAGGTGGACCAGGATCAGCAGTTTGAGCAGGCGCCACGCCAGCTCCTGCTGCGGCGTCTTCTCGAACAACCCGGGCAGGCACTTGCGGAAGTGCGGCAGCACTTTCTGGGCAATCGGCAGAAACTCAGGTTGGACCTCGAAGAGGTCGCTGAAATGGTCCACGATCGCATCCGGCGTGATCACCTGGCCCCAGGGCTGGTCCAGAAAGGGAGCGACGCCGGTCGCCTCGTTTCCCAGCATCCGGGTCAGCGTAAAGTCGACGATGCCGCGGGCCTGGGAGAACCGGTCGCGCACCTCCTCCAGGATTTCCATGGTGCTGGGATGGAGCGGATAAATCTCGCAGAGGTCTGCATAATTCAGCCCGGTGTCGCCGTAGATTGCTTTCAGCTCCTTTGTCAGCGACTCCACGGCCTCCGCATAGCCCGATTTTTTGTGGAGGATGCGATGGGCAATCAGGTCCTTGACATGGGCAGGCGTCAGCAGAAAGCGCGCCGGGTAGCGGTCCTTGATCTTGCGGTAAAGGTCGTATTCGATGTCGCCGGTATGTTCGATCTGTTCCTGCAGCGCCGCCAGGACCCAGAGAGGATGGTCCGCCGCCCATTCGCCGAGAAACTGAAGAAAACGAAGGTCCTCGTTGAAGCTATGCAGCGCGGGCTTTGAGCGGAGGAACTCGGAGAGCTCATCCACGATCAGGAAGATCCCGCTCTTGTGCTGTTCCAGCACCCGCTTCCAGACCTTGCGCCGGTCGCTCTCTCTCACCTCCAGCCCCAGGACCTCGCCCACAATCGATTCGAGCGGCAGCTGCGCGCGGTAGTTGAGCAGTGACAGGGGAACGACCGCCGGCGCGCGCGGCACGAAGGCGCCGGAGTGCAGCTGCTGGGCAAGGTATGCCAGAAAATGCGACTTGCCGGAACCATAGTGGCCGATCAGGAACAGGCCGCACCCCCGGTCGCGGGAGAGGAGGGTCTTCAGCGCCTTGAAATACTTTTGGCTCTCTTCGGTGATATAGTAGCTGTCGGTGATCCAGCCCGGATTGGCCTGGCCGAGATGGTCGAGACGTACGACGGTGGGTTGGGCGATGACCTGAACGTAGTCGCGTATTTTCAAGGTCTTCCTCGACAGCAGTGAGCGGCACAAATGTAACACATTCTGGACATGAGGGATCTGCTTCATTGCAATTGGCCGCGCGCAGTAAGCGCGGACGTGAGAAAAATCTCCGCACCCGCAGGCGTTGCTCCTGTCGAAGCGTTCAGAGCTGCGGGCGTGAGCCCGCGGTTCCGCGCGTAAAGCGCTGATTCATTCCGCGATCTCACGATCGCGGCTCTGAACGCACTGGCGCGTGCACGGCTGCCGGGGTATCGGAACAGCATCCGATCCCCGACTTTTTCTCACGTCCCGCGACCTTGGGGGACCGACAGCATGTCCAAGCCTCTCTTGAGCGCCCTGAGACACAACCTGAGACAGGCCCTGGACCAGGGTCGCGTGCGTGATGCCGCGGATGTCCTGGCCAGGTTGAAGGGGGAAGATCCCCTCAGCAGAGAAACGCGCGGCTTCGAACTTGAGGTCTACCTGAAGACCAGCCGCATCGAGGAGGCCGCCGCCCTCGCCGATCAATTATGCCGGCTGTTCCCCGATTCCGGCAGGATCCTGTTCCTGGCCGGAAAGGCCGCGTACCGCAAAAAGAATTATGACGAAGCGGAAGCCCGCTTCAGAGAGAGTTACCGCATTTATCCGCATTGGCACCCTCAGCAATGGCTCGGCAAGACGCTGACTCAGGCAGGCAAGTTCGAGGAGGCCGAACCGCTCCTGGCGGCCGCCGCCGAGCGGACGGACCTCGCACTGCTGGACCTCGTGTGGCTGCATGAAAGGAGGAACGATCTCGAGGCCGCCCTGGCAGCGTGCGATGCCTTCCTCAAAAAGCAGCCGAACCATGCGTTTGCCTCCCAGCAGCGGCTCCGTCTGAAGGCCAAGATACTCGAACCTGAAGCTCTCATCGAGGAAATGGACAGCCTGGAGCAGCTGGGCGAGAAGGTGCCGAGCGAGCTGTTCCCCGAGTTTGTGCAGGGATTGTTCGAAACGGGCCAGAGCCCGCGCGCGCGCGCAGAGATTTTGAGCCGCCTCGAGGAGATGGATTCAAGGCTGGCGGTGCGCGTCGCGTGGATCTGCTATCGGGCCCAGGCCTACGACCTTGCCTGCACGCTTTTCCTGATCCATCTGGAGCCAAACGTGTCCAACTTTAAATACCTGAACGCACTGGAAGCCGCTGCCGCCAGGTGCCAGCGTATTCCGCAACTGCTCGAGGCTTATCAACCCCTGATGCCCAATGCCCCGCACCTCTTCGGCCGCTTCCGCTCCCTCCAGCGCCGCAAGCCAACAGGCTGATTCAGCCCGGTTGGATTAGCGGTTTTTGCCGCGCTGCTTCAATTTCCTAAGCCGCTTGAGATCCGGAACATCCTTTGCCGGCCGAGCGGCTGCCTCCTTCATGGCGATCAGATCTTCAAGCGACGCAAAATGGGTGGGGACGCCAAGAAATTCTTCGGACACGCGCCTTTCCCAGATGCCCGCCCAGTCGGAGCCGGGGACGCATGAATGGATCTCGACGCGAAGCAGGCCGCCGAAAGAGAGCACATCGCCGCTGATGAAATCAGCCGGCGCGAAATCAGGCTCGAATCCACCCCAGCGGCGGACAGCATTCCGGACTTTGCCCGCGTTCTCGAGAGTGGGTTCGATGAGGACGTCGAGATCACGCGTCGTGCGATAGGGAATCAGCGACAGAACCGCGATCCCGCCGATTATTACATAGCGGGCGCCTTCGACGTTGAGTGCATCGAGGAAATCGGCAAAGTCCTTGGTCACGATCCAATCCTCGGGAGATCCAGAGTTTGCAGACTGTATCCAGCAGGGATGCGAGCGCTGCCAGCCGCTGGCGGGGAGTCGCCCGCAATGCATCCTCGACTTCCTGATCGATCAGATAGTCCTCGGGAGCGCCGAGGGGATATCGCCTTTGGAACCTTCGCTGTTGGACTGACATCACAGCACCTGCCTGCACATTTTACCATTGGTATGGCCCCGCGGCGGCCGAATTCCATGGGGACACATAGCGCATCAGCTCCGGGCTGAAGGCGGACAGCACAGGCTGCCCGCTGCTGCCTTTCCGCTCCAAGCACGTCGGGGCAAAGATAATTTGCCTTGACGCACTGCTGTTTACGTACTCATTATTTCGTACGACGATACCGGCGCGCCGCATGCCGACAAGGCGGGAGTTCGTAATTGCAAGGCCGCCCGGCAATTGGATTCTTTCATCGTGCGTAACAACTATGAGATCCTGCTGGTGCGACGCCGGATTACATACGTTAGGGAGGCGCCCATGTTGCGCATCATGCAGAGAACAATACTTCAGGGCCTACAGGTGAGACCCAGCGGATGAAATTACACCCGTGCCCACCACGGGCTTGGCAATCTTTACCTTTTTACACTGGAGGACAACCATCAGGCGCTTCGTTGCTACGAAGCATCGCTCAGGCATGACCCTGCGAACACCGCAGCCCTTTATGGAAAAGGAGTCGTCCTGCATCAGATCGGCTTATACGCCGACAACATGCCATCCTGCGGTTGTGGACCTCCAGACCCACCCAGGGCCAGCCGGATCCCATTCTCCGCCTCTGAATAAATCGTAGTGACAAGCAAGCCCCTGTGCGCAAAAAACAGCCCAAAAAATCGATATAAAGCCTGTTAAACGAATACCAATCGGAAAAAGGAATGTCTTGCCGACAAAACCAACCTTGTCGGCATTATCCGGACTTCCGGGAGAACTCATGGACATCTGGCTCCGAAACTTGCGCTTCGCATCACGCCGGCTGATGCAAAATCCGGGATTTGCCGCAACCCTGCTCGTGATCCTCGGGCTTGGCGTCGGAGCGAATACTGCCATCTTCAGCATCGTGGATGCGCTGCTCTTCAGTCCCGCGCTTCCTTATCAAAATCCTGATCGAGCCGTCCGGATCTACATTACGGAACCCAAGAGCGACCGCACAGAATGGTTATGCCATCCGGAGTATAGCGAACTAAAAGTCCAGGCCGATCTTTTTTCCCAGACGGCGGCCGCGAGCGACATGGACGTATGGTCGCTGCAAAAGGAAAACGGTACGTTTACCGTACTCGGCGAAATCTGGTCACCCTCGTTATTTTCCATGGTCGAGGTCCCTCCTTTTATGGGTTGGACACTCCAACCAGGCGATGATGCGGCGGGAGCTGAGCCGGTCGTCATGTTGAGTTACACCGCCTGGCAAACGCAGCATGGCGCCGATCCTGAGATTGTCGGCAAGAGCATCCGACTCAACGGCTTTCTGGTCACTATCGTCGGCATCGGCCCCAAGGATTTTAAAGGGACGATAGTTGCAATTTCCTCGGACTACTGGATCCCATGGGGCACGGCCCGGGTGCTGAATCCGTCGAACAGCCGCCTCGATGACCGGCGAAATCGCGAAGTTCGCGCGTTCGCAGAACTGCAGCCCGGCATTACACAGCGCGGCCTAACGGCCGCAACCCAATAAAAAGCAAACCGCAGAGACGCAGAGGTCGCAGAGAAAATAAGACTGCCGCGTGGGCACGGGCTTTTGCTGTCATCTGGGCTGGAATCCCGGAAGCAAACGCCGGTGGATGGATGCAACCGTTGATCAGACCTCATCGGCGGCGCTTGCTTCCGGGATTCCAGCTCAGATGAACGG
>Ga0299915_10000794_pt1 | contig 23395 bp, 26 predicted proteins | sample RVTome_13_FD_200263 | JGI IMG/M metagenome (GOLD analysis project Ga0299915, IMG submission 200263) | Soil microbial communities from uranium-contaminated site in the Upper Colorado River Basin, Wyoming, United States - RVT92D227 (version 2) ... | reverse complement strand
CGGTTCGTGGCTCACAAAATAGGGCATTTTCGCCGCGGCGCAACCCTTTCCGTGGTGCGCCCCGGCGCCCGCTGTTGGGCGGGCGCCGGGGCGGGGATTGAATCCTCCGCGGAGGGGCGGCCCGTGCTCCTCGGCTGCGCCCCGGCGAACCGGGGATCCGCCCTCGCCCGGCCCTCTCGGGCCCGCGCGTGGGCGCCGCGGAGGGGAGCATGCGAAGGATACAAGAAAATCAACGATTGCGCACGAGATTTTCATGGATGCGAGAAAGGCGGGGCCCCGAGGGCGGGTCAGGTCCTCGGGGCCCGTCCTAGTCGAGAAGGGGAGGGACTCGACCGGACTCGCGCGGGAAGGAGACGGCCCCGCGCGTCGCTACCACTTCATGAGCATGCGCAGTGCGCGGCCCTTGCGCCGCGCGCCGGTGCCGAACCAGGTCGACTCGACCGCTCGGCTGTAGCGCATGATCTTTTCAGCGTGCTCCTTTGCGCCGGCATACCGGGCGTCGATGGCGCGGTGGTCGTACGACTGCGTCACCGCTTGCAGGGCGTCGTAGCGGTCCTCGCCGAGGTTGCCATTTGCGCGGTCGCCGAACGGTCCGAACATCGCGTCGACCTTGTTGTCGAGGATGACCCGGGAGCGCATGGTCATCTTGGAGCGGGCCTCGGCGACGGATGCCTTCGCTTCCGTGATTGAGCCCTCGACGTCCAGCAGCACCGCGTTGGCGAAGAGTCGGAATTCCTCGTGCTTCATGTGAGCGCGGGCAAGCTCCTGTGCGACCTCAGCGAAGGCGCGTTCTTGCTCCGTCAGCAGATCCAGGGTCATCTTGGCCTCCTCGACCTTCTGCTTGGCGGATGCCTTGTGGGCGATACCGAAGATCCGACCGGACTCTTCCGCCTTGTGCTCTGCGAGGCTGACCGTGTTCCAGCACTCCGCGCGCACGTCCGTGGGCATGAGCCAGATGCCGGTGGCGCCGTCGTGGCCGGTGGTCATCAGCAGGAATGGGACGTGGTGGTTCCGCGAGCCGTCCAGCCGTTCGATCACGAACTCGCCGGGCAGCTGAGCCAGCGCCCAGATTTTCTTGCCGAACGCGATCGATCCGGCGGAGTGGTAGCGCATCCCGTACTCGGCGTGAATCGAATCCATGAACTCGAAGACGTCGTCGACCTGGAAGGGGTGATAGGCCGCCGTGCAGCGCCCGAGCGGGGAGTAGTCGTCGTCGCGGATCAGGAAGTACTCGTTGGGCACCTTTTGCCACGAGCAGCCGGTGAAGGTACCTCCGACGTTGTCGGGATGGACGTCGCGGGGAGAGAACTGAAATCCCGCCTGTCGCTTTGCGACCTGCCAGGTCCCGGGTTCTCCGTCTTTCCGCGGGAACGCGATCCGCATCATCGTGGCGGAGTCCACCGCCTCGTCTCCGAGGTAGCGCGCCTCGCCCAGCCCGTCGAAGCCGTGCACGCCATCGAGCCCCAACCACCAGGGCTTCTTGTTCGTGTAGGCCATGATGTCCACGCAGTGCATCGGTGCCTCCTTTTCGTTCGGGTTCTCGACCCGTCTCACCACGCTTCATGCATGCTGCGTGCCAAGCCTGCGGGCGTGGCTTTCGCGAGGTTGGACCACGATTCTGCGCATTCGTCGAGTAGTCTTGCTCTTTGTGCGACGCAAATTGCGTCACCGGTGACGAGGAGCGTCACTTCAGGATGGGGGCTTCGAGCGGATAGAGGAAGGCCTCGTAGAGGCGCTGCAGGCGCCCCGCCGGCCGCAACCCCTCGTCGTAGTGGTAGGCCGCGGCGCCGAAAGCACGCACCGCGAGCCAGTACGTCGTGACGATGGCCGCGGTACCGGCGCGCGAGGTGCCATGGACGCGGCACAGCGCGGCGAGGTTCCGCGCGAGGTATGCGTCGGCGTGCACCCGCGCGTCCCTCGTGCCCCCGAGATCGGCGCCGGGTACGCGCCGGTACTGGGCATCGTGGATCCAGCACGCGGGGAACAGGATGATCGGGATGCCGCCGGTCCCGAAGCGTCGAGCGAGCCAGCGCACCACGTCGGGCGCAAAGGAGCACCCGTCGGAGTCGAGGAAATCGCTAGGATCGGGTCGGGGCCCGTCGAGCACCGACCAGAGGGCGGCGGGCACCGCGTAGTCGATGCCGCAGATCTTGAGCACGACGTGGTCGGTCATCACTGGTCCTTCCCCGAAGAGGGTAGCCCACGCGTGACCGTGCGTCAGCCCTGCTGGCCGTGCACCCTCGCCCGTTGAATCCTCGAGCGCAGCTCGGTCCCCTTGAGGGGCTCCAGCTCGTGCACGCGCCCGTCCGGCGCGTAGTACCGCTCGGCGTATTCTCGGCGCAGGCGCGTCAAGGCGTCCTGCTCCGCGCTGAGGCGCTGGCGCACAGCCTTCGCGTCGGCCACGATTTCCGTCCCGTCCGGTAGCTCGACGTAGCTCGATTCGATGATGGTGCGGTAGTCGCACTGGAAGAGGCCGTTCGCGCGCACCTGGAGGAGTCCGAACCCGTGTACCCACTCGGACGGCGGTTTCGCGCGGGCGTAGGGCGGAGGTGGATCGATCATCGCCCAGCAGCCGAGCGACTGCGCGGTGTGCAGTCCCTTGAGGTTGCGTGAGTAGAGCACCTCGCGCTGGTGGTTGTGCCCGTAGAAGACCGACGCGCCGGCCTCGCGGATCATCGACTTGGCGTCCTTGGTGGCGCCGGGGTAATCGCCGTGCGTGTGGTAGCTCTTGCCGAGCTTGAAGAAGTGGTTGTGCGGGATTACCGTCCATCCCTTGTTTGCGTGCAGGTGCAGGCGATGCACGAGGTTGACCTGGTTTCGCAGGATGGGGTACTTGGCTTCGAGGAGCGTGCTCCACTCCTCGTGGTTTCCCATGATGAAGATCTTCTTGATCCCGCGCGGGTCGGCGATCGAGTTGATCTCCTCGATGCCCATGCAAGCGATCGCGACGTCCTCCTCGATGAACGGTTGGTCGGCACGCAGCCCGGCCCAGTGGCTGAGGCTCTCCCAGTTGCCGAAGTCACCGTAGATGATCACGTGCGTGAGGCGACGGGCGAGGCAGCGCAGGGCCTGCATCCCCACGTTCCACACCATCGGATCGTGGCTCGGCAGCCCCACGTGATAGCCGAGGTGCACGTCGGGAACCTGGAACGCGTACCACTTCTTCGCCGACGAGCGGAGCGGCGGAGCGGGGTGGTATACGCACAGGTTCGCGTTCGATCGTAGCCGCCTCGACCTACTCGTCATACCTCTCCTTCATGGCCGCGTCGACCTCGGCAAGCCCATAGTAATGGAGCACCGAACCGACGCTGCGCTGCACGTGGTACGGGTCCCTGATCGGCAGCGGCACGCCGAGTCCGCGCGCGACGGATTCCTCGCGCAGCATTGCGTAGCCGGGGTGGTTCGCGCGCCAGATCGCGGCGCCGCTCCGCTCGACCACGAACAGGTCGCATGCCTCGCACCACTGGTGCCAGCTAAGGCCCGGCACGGCGTTCGTCGCCCAGCGGCCGTGCTGCGGGCCCACCTCCTCGAGCACGCGCGCCAGGAACGGCGCGTTGGAGTTCCTCAGGCGCGTGATCTCGATGCGGACTTCCTCGATCGAGCGCGACTGTCGCCACAGCCTAGCCTGCGCCCACGGGTCACGGCGCGTACAGAACGCGCGCAGTGTGAACGTGCCGTCGGCGTGGGCGTGCACGGCTGCGACTGCCGCCCGCAACGACGACAGAAACTCCGGCCTCAGCAGCGCGAGGTCGCGCTCCATGCACTCCACCTCCGTCGATCGTCCGCTTCGTGCAGCGGCGTCAGGATCTGGTCAGCGTTCCCGTTTCGATAACGCTCAACAGATTCCGCAACCATCAGCCGCGCAGCAGTGCCAGGATCTGCTTGGCCCCTTCAATCACGGCCACGAGGCTACCACCTCCGGCGACTCCGTACAACCCCACCTTGGCCTTCCGTGCCAGAATCGCGGTCTTGGCGTCGGTGGCCGCGGACTCGCGGTCGATTCCGTTCACACGGGTCGATAGGGAAGTAACCCGCTGATCCACCGCGCAGATGGAACGACTGATGCCGTCGTGCTGCTCCCGGTTGGCGGTTGCGTGGTCGTCGATGCGGGTCTCGAGGCGTCGTTCGACGCCCTGGACCGTCGCTTGGGTGGCCGCGACGGCGGAGCGCAGCGAGCAGAATTCCTCGGTCATCTTGTCTCGCAGGCCTTCGAACCCGCGGGTCAGCTCTTCATCGGTCATGACGAGTCTCCTACAGGTTGCGCCAGATCCAGAGCCGCATGGATTGGCCAGGAACTCGAAGGTGGTCGCACCACCCGAACAGGTGCCAGCAAGCGTAGACGGCGCACGTCCAGAGGTGCCAATAGACCCGGCGGTGCAGAGGCATGGTTGCTTCTCGGATGATGAGGCAGTACTTCACCGTGTTCCCCTGCGATCAGGCTGCGTCGATATCGTCGTGCACGAGCACGATCAACGCCTGCTTCTCCGAGGCAGGGAACGTGCGCTTCACGCCCGGTGAGAAGGCCAGCTCGAACTCGCACTCGTACTCGCCTGACGTGTCGGTGTCGCCGTCCTGCCAGTCGTATCGCATGCGGTTGTGCGTCGATCCGTCGGCTCCGACGATCACCGAGCCGGCGACGCCGTCGATCTTGATCATGCCATTTCCGCGGTCGCGCATCGAAAAGAGCACGTCGATCGCCGCCGAGAGGTCGAGGGGGTTTTCGTCCGCGTCGTAGGCGTCGACCTGATAGACCGGGAGCCGGTCGTTGCGGCGGATCTCGAACACGGTGGGCTTGCTGGGTACCTGTACTCCTGCCATGCCAGAGAGGATATCACGGACGATGACCAAAGTCCCTACGGGGACGAGTGCCAGCGCCGGCGACTCCTCCACGACTAGGTCGACAGCGTAGGGGAAGTCCCCGCCGACGATGTGGTCGATCCCCTGGCTGCGAAAGCCGAGCCCGTGGTAGCGCCCTGCGAGCGGCATCAGACCGGGTCCACGTCGGCGATCACCGGGTCGATCAGTGGGTTGGCAGCATTGATGGGGTCGCCGTCGAGGCGCTTGAGGTTGAACTGCGCGGTGATCATGGTCGGGTCATCGTCCTCGTACACGTCGAGCGTCCACTGCAGCGGATTCGACGCGTTGAGCTTTGCACGGCCCGTGGAGTGGTGGCTGATCCTGCGCAGCACCGCGGCCAGGGAATCCGCCGTAGCCTGGTGGTCCCCGACCGGCTCAGCGAGCACGGCATCAGCGGCAGCCAAAAGGGCGAGTGAGGTCAGTGCCATTTCGTCGCCTGGTTCGGCGCGCGTGCCTGTGGCGACGTCGATGCGGCTCCCGCGAATCAGCCCGTCCGCCATCGACGTCACGCTGGTCGAATCGTCGTGCAGCTCGCCCGTCCCGAGCAAGATGAACTGTCCGCCGGCCACCGTGCTCTCCAGCGTGAGGTCGAGCCCGGCTCCCGCCATCGCGACGATCGCCGCGGGGTGTACGATGTTGCGGATGCTCCAGATGCCCTTGAACTCCCCGAGCACGATGCACTGCGAGCTATTGAAATCGAGGATCGCTCCTCCTCCCAGGAGGTTGGCGCTCTGCGACGCGAGGTCGAGCCCCTGGATCCGCGCTGGCGCCGCAGCCGGGCGCAGGATCCCATCGAAGCCGCAGGTGGTGAAGGTGCCGCGGAGCCCGGTGACCAGGCCCGCGTTGGATCCGATCAGACACTCCTTGCAGGTGATCCCACCCACGAGATCTCCGCGGATGCCGATCGTTAGGAACTGGGATCCTGCGATGCTTGCCCCGCCCGAGAAGGTCACGTAGTCGTCGGCGGGCTCGACGCCCTCGAAGCTCCAGTCCTGGTGGGCGGTCGTGACCGTGACCGATCCGCGAATCTTGTACGCGGGGATGTTCTCACGATCGGCGATCACCCGCGCGTTGGGCACGTTGTTGGACGGGTTCTCGGGAGTGCCGATGTCCCATGCGGTGCCTGCGACCCCGTTCGTCACGTCGATGTGGATGGCTCCTTGGAACCTCCGCTTCGCCGAGTCCGACGGGTAGCCGCCGATCACGAGCTTCCCCGCGTGCGTTCGGCCCGCCGCGTTGGTCATCACGTAGAGGCACTGGTGGAAGCCCGTCGGGTAGGGCGGCGTCACGTTCGCGGCCGACCAGCGGAAGAAGCCCGGGATGAGCACCGACTCCGAGCAGACAGCCGAGTCGAGCGGGACGAGTGCGTCCGTCGCCAGATCGAGGACCTGGATCGTCACGGAGTCGCCGGGCATAAAGATCCCGATCGCGACGGCGTGCTCGCCGTACTGGGCTTCCGCGTACCTCACGTGCTGACCTCCCCCTCGAAGTCGGTTTCCATGAGCTGCACTCGGATGTCGACGTCGAGCGGAGCCCGCATCTTTACGAGGTCGTTGATGAACCGCACCCGAGGCCCCTCGACGGTGAACCGCTGCACGTACTCGTAGCTGGTCCTCGGCGGGACGTAGACGTCCCCGCGAGCCTTGAGGTAGACGGGGATGCCGCCGTTGATCCGACCTTGGGCGTCCGTGACCCACGGGCTGCCGGCGACCTCGATCTCGGCGGGTCCTCCGACGGCGGTCTCGTAGACGTGGACGGTGAGCCCGGCGACCGGGATCGGAGTCGTCCCCGTCGGATCGAGCCGCACGAAGCGCGGAAACCAGCCGTACTCGACCAGGGCGAGGGACGTCGCGTCCGCGTAGCTGGTCAGCTCCGCCAGCGGGTAGTCCTCCTTCGGATCGCGGAACCGGACCATGTCGACGAGCTGGAGCCGCCACGGCGGGTCGAAGGCATCGTCGGCGAGGCGGAAGTCCGCGATGATCGGGCTCTCGGCGACCGCGATGACCGCTGACCCAGTTCCGTACCCGATGAACAGATCCCGGATCGTCACGTCGTCGTAGTACACGATCGGGGCGCCGCCCATTGCATTCTGCAAGACTTTGTTTTCGCCGGCAGTCGCACTCAGGCCAGGGATGATCGGACCGCCTCGCTTCCACACGCAGCCGACGAGCTGGCCGAGGTAGCCGAGATCCGCGGAGCCCGCCGATAGGTAGAGCAAGGAGCCGAAGGCGCGCAGCCGCAGCGTGTCGAAGATGCCGGGAGCGAGGTCGAGGCTGCTCACCGACGGAGCCGGGAACCACGCGCTGCCAAACGAGAAGCTGTAATCGTCGGCGCCCGGCCTTCCGAGCCGCAGCGAAGACTGGAGCGCGATGCGCCCAGTATCAAGGTGGCGCAGCGGCATCGAGAGGCTGTCGGCGCGGGTGTGGATGACGATCTCGTCCTCCGACACCCACTCGGTCGAGGTCGCCCCGGTCTGCTCGATCTCGATGTTGCGGATCGCGCGGATCCGCTGGAGCGTGAGCTGCGTGAGGATCGTCTCCGACTCGACCAGCGCGGGGAACGCGGTTCGGATCGACGTCCAGGAGACCGCCGCTTCGTCGGTGATTCGCAGGTCCCCGAACCCGTCGTAGACCACGAGCGTACCGGTCGCCGCCGCGACCACCAGCGGGTTCGCCGCGAGCGCGCGGGAGGCGACCCACGCGCGATCCTCGTCGAGGACCCGCGTGATGTAATACGACCCGTTGTTGTTCGCGTCCCCGTAGATCCCGACGCGGTCGCCGGGGCGCGTGCCGTTCGTGACGAAGTTCGCCCCCGCCGCCTGGATCGTCTGCGCGTCGAGGAACGCCGTGATGGCCCGCGTCAGCTTGAGGTTGCCCTGAACGTTCGCCACGCCGTTGCCGCTGGCGCCCTGCGTGACGAGCGCCTCGGCCACGTAGAAGTCAGAGGTCGAGGTGACCGCTGCGATCGTCCACGCCGCGTTGTTTGCCGCGGTCGATGAAGAACGAATCTCGAAGAGCTTGCCGAGCGCGACGTTGGCGTCGCCGGATGCGAGCTGGATCCGGTTCGTGGGCGCCCCCGTGATGGCGCTGACGTTGCGGTTTCCCGTCCACGAGTCGCTGCGGCGCTTGACCGTCCAGGTGTAGCTCACGTCGGCGTCCCGCCCAGCGCGACGATCTGCGCCTCCAGCTCGGAGATGACCTGCGCCGTCGTCTGCTTCCGCGCGGTTAGCGCAACCAACCCCTCGTCGATCGCGGCAAGCGTGGCGGTCTTCACGTCCCCCGCCGGGCCGTTCGCGACGAGCCAGGCGCGGCCGGTCGTGGCTCGGTTGATCGTCACCGTCAGCTCGCTCAGCAGCGGGCGGAGCTGGTCGAGCTTGTCCTGGAACGCGTAGATGCGGAAGTCCACCAGCTTCACCAGCCGATCGTAGATCGCCCGCGCCCCGTTCCGCGCCTTCGCGAGCCCGACCGCCGCGGCCTTCGCCATCAGCGCGTCGAAGTTGTCGGATGGGATCAGACCCATCCAGTCGCCGATGTCGAGGAAGCGATCGACGAAGACCGCGACCTCGCCGGCTGTCGCGACCCCGGCCACCACCACGCCAGCCTCGAACTCGGCGCGCGTTCCCGTCGGAGACGCCTCGAAGAACCCGAGCAGCTTCCCGAAGATTCCTTGTAGGTCGATCATCAGTGTGCCTGCCTACGCCACCTTCACGATGGACAGTCGGTAGTTATCGAGTCCGTGGTTCACCGCTCCGGCTGAGTTCTGGCGGCCAACGGCGCGGATCACGTCGCCGGCCGCTAGCATGCGGTACGTTCCGAAAGAACCTTCAGCTCCCTCCAAGAGCGTCCCGCCCCAAGCCAGCGTGCTCCAATCGGCGATGTTGTTTGCTCCGATCGTGACTCCGTTGAGCATGATGTACAGTTCCAGGTTGTGCTCCGCGGCGGTCGCCGCCTCCCAATCGAACTCGAGCAAGAGATGATAGAGCCCGTCGCAGCCGGTCGGAACCGTGAACTCCTGATCGCCTGGGCTACCGCCGCCTGCGTTGTGCCAAGTGTCCATCCCGTTGCCGATGTCCCATGAATCGGCTGCGTTGAACACGAGGGTCGTTGCCGTGTTATTCGTCAGGTCGTGGAATGCCGTTCGACTTCCCTGCACCCGTGCGTTGGTCGGCAGGTCGATGTTGCCGTTCGGATCGAGTCCGACGCGCAGCGCGCCGGCGGTCGCGATCCCCAGCTCGTTCGCTCCGATCCGGTACATCCCCGTGTCGGGGTCGGCGACCCAGGAGAAGAACGGCGCTCCAACTGCACCGTCTGCATTTGCGCGGACAGCAGATGCGAGGAACCGCAGCAGCTCGGTGCCGGCGATCGACACGCCGAGCACGTTCGCACCTGCGGGGAAGATCCCGGTACCGAGGTAGTACGTACCGCTGTACAGGGATGCGATGCCCGGCGCGGCGGCGCTGCCGGCCGCGACGATGGCGCCCAGCGTGTCACCACCCTCGGCCCCGACTTTGACGCCGGCGAGGATGTTTTCGATGTCGCGGATGCGGCTGGCGAAGAGGCGGAAGGCGTTGACCGTGATCGGGGGGCCACCGCTGGCGTTCCGGGCTGGGAAGGTCGGCGTGGTGACGTCGCCGGTCTTCGGTCGCCGGCGCATCTCGGCGTACTCGTCGCCATCGAAGAAGATCTCGGCCTCCTGAAAGATCGTCCCGCCGTAGCTGCCCGGCGCTCCCGTAGTCCACTGAACCCGCGCGACGTCCAGCGCCTGCTGCCCCGGGAGAACTTCGATCGACGGGATGCCGTTGGCGTCGAGGGCCACGTAGTGCCACGCGGACGCACCGCCCGGCCCGACGATGCTCATCGGCGTCGCCAGCTGCACCTTGATCCCGTTCACGATGGCGACGCCGGTCGCCACGTCCAACTCGGTGGTGGGGACGCCGATCGCGACCTCGTAGGAGTGCTGTCCGACCACGCCGTCCTGCAGCGGGCCGTAGGCGCCGGCATCGTTCAGCCCCAGCACCTCGGCAAAGAGCGCCGCGTTGGGGCCCTGCACCGCGAGCAGCTCGGCGATGAGCTGGTTCACCGTCGCCTCGATCGCGGTGAAATCGGTGTCGAGGTCGTTCGCGTACGTGAAGTAGTTGGCGATGTCGCCGGAAGCGTTGCCGGTTGCGAAGTCCTTGAGCAGGGACAGGGTCGTAGCCATTGATCAGACCTCGTTTCCTTGAGCGTCGATGATAGCAACCTTCGGGAATCCGTTCACTCCGTCCATCCACCGCGACGTGTGGCCTACGCTGATGCCAGCCACCACCTCGGTCGCGAACACGTTCCCGGCGAAGTATAGGGTCGACGCACTGGGAGTCAGGATCGGGCCGTAAGCGCCGTCGTTGAGTGCAGAGCCCTCCACGAAGATCCACTTGCCGGCCGTGAAGCCATCCGTGAGCCACGAGCCGGTGGATCGGAAAAGCGTGTCGTTCCCGCCGCCCACCAGGGTGAAGGTGAACGTGGGGGCGCCGGAGGCAAAGGTCGTGGGGCCGCGGTAGTAGGAGAACGGCCGCGGGTAGTGGGTGAAGCCGTAGTCGACCCCTGTGCCGGCGTCGGCGCCTGTTGCGATCACGATGTCGACCACCGCGGTGATCCCGATGACCTTGTCGCCCGGGGCCACGACGTCGAAGCGGCCGAGACTGTTGCGGCGCAGGGCAACGGTCTGCCCGCGGTCGGCGTACCGCACGGTGCCGTCGGACCCACCCTTCACCGGCACATCGCGCAGGATTCTCTCGCCACCGACGTCGATGTCTACCACCCACACGGGTCCGCCGCCGGCGTCGAAGTCCTTGCGCACCCGCTGGCTCAGCACCTTGCCGATGATGGTCTGCTGCTTCGCCGCGATTTCCTGCCTTATCAACCTGCGTAGGCTCACGGCGTCACCCCCGGCGTGGTCTCGAAGCACGCGAGCGTCGCTACCGCGGCCTGCTCGTCGCGGGACAGGGTGCGCTGGATGCTCCTGATCATATACGAGCGCCCGTCGGGCGTCTCGAACGCGTCGTCCGGCAGGAGCACTAGGTCGTGGAACATGGTCACGGCGCGAGCGTTGCCCTTGGCCTGCTCGCGCAGCAGCACGCGCGTGGCGCAGATCTTGCAGTTGGCCTCGCTCTGCACGAGGTGGTTCTCGATGGTCAGCTCGTTGCGCTCGTTGAACGGGGTGAGTGCCACCTGCGCGCAGGCGCGTACCTCTTCAAACAGATACTCGTACGGCTCGCCGACGGCCTCGTATTCGCCGCGGCCAATCTTGGTCATCAAGAACAGTATGCCGGCGAGTGCGACGGCCTGAATCAGCCGGCCCACTGATACCGTGATGCCCGTGCCGTAAACGGTGATGACGGTGTCGGGGATGATCGCAAGGAGCACGTAGATTGCCGTGAGAAAAATGATCACGTACGGCGCGAAGCCGGTGTCGATGCTGATCTGCAGCCCGATGACCTCACCGCTCGAGATGGTGATCTCCTCCCACTCCTCTCCGCCACCGAGGAAGTTGATTCCGCCGTTCACCGACTTGATTATGTTAAGTTCGACGTTCTTCGCGACGACGCTCTGGTCATCGGAGAAGTACATCGGGAACGACTCATCCGATGTGAAGTAGCCGGTCGTGATGCTCGCGGTCGCGAGCACCTGCTGCGGCTGCGCGACCTCGGTCATATCGGCGCTGAGCCCGACCACGTACACCCGGTTGACGGCGTTGTCCTCGCTCATCGGCCGCTCGATCGCCTGGAACTGCGCGAAGTCTTCGTAGACCCGCGACGGCGCCTTGGTGATCGTGCCGTCGACCTGCGTGAGCCGACCCTCGCCGTCGAAGTATGGCAGCACGCCATCGAGGAACATCGCCTTCGCGATGGACACCAACGGCTCCTCATCGACGAACTGGGTAGACTTGTGCCCGGTCACGTGGGAGCCCCACGCCGAGAAGTTGATCTCGCCCGAGTCGAGTCCCATGTCGTTCTGCGCCACGTTCAACGCCATGGTGATGTACGGCGTGCCCTGGTCGAAGTTCTCCGACGTCCTCCTGTACTTGAAATACCGCGCCGAGCGATCGTATGCGCGGAAGTGGATCCACGATTCCCCGCTGCCCACCGCGCGGCTTCGCAGTACGCCCGCCTGCCCGACGATCTCGCCGGTGAAGGTGGGGATCCAGTTCGCCTCGTCGACGCGTGCGTCCCCCTCGACCAGGCGCACCGCGTTGCCCTGCCTGATCCAGCGTCCCTCGCTGCCGGTAATCGGGTCGAAGTCGCCGTGAGCGTCGGTGAGCGTGACGTCGAGGATCTGCGAGCCGATGCCGTCCACGTAGTCGCTGGCGTTCTCGGTGAACTGCACCTCGCGTGCCTCGACGGTGAACTCTCGCGGGCCGGTGTCGGGATCGAGCGCGTTTCCCAGCACGACGTCGGCGATGACGTCGCCGCTGGTGCGCAGGTCGTACACGAAGAGCCGCCACCGCGGCTTGCGTTTGCGGTCGAGCTGCGCGAGGTCCAACTCGGTCACCATCGAGCGCGGCATCAAGACACCTTCGAGACGATCCTGAACTGCATCTGCATGGTGCGGTCGAGCACGCCGGTCTCGAGCACGTTCAGCGAATCGGTGCTGTTCAGGTACGGAGCGTCGTGGTCAGGGTCATACTTCCCGCCGCGCTGGCGGACGTCCGCGACGTCGAACATCTGGTTGTTCTCGGCGCCGCCGCCGACCGTGACGCGCATGATCTCCACGTCGTAGACGTGGTCGTTGCGGTCGCGCGGCTCCCACTGGACGTACGTCTGCGCGAGCGGCTCGTAGTCCGGCTCGTTGCGCCAGTACTCGTAGAGCAGGCGGAAGAAGAACGTGGGCACCGACATCCTGCGCCCCTCGGCCGCCGTCCAGATTTCGGTGATGATGACGTCAGAGATCGCGTCGTCGAAGCGCACCAACGTCGTGTCCTCGAGCCCGCGCATGGCGCTCACCCGCGGCGACGGCAGCACGTCGTTGTCGAGGTTGAACGTGCGGTCGGGGTTGCTCCAGTACGTGATGGGCGGGAGCGACGGGTCGGGGTGTACCAGGCGCCGCAGTGCCCCGCGCGTTCCCGCGGAGCCGGTGCCGAGGAATGTGAGCCCGACGGCCGCCTCTACGGGCACGCCGAGGGAGATGGGATAGATCTTGCTGGAGCTGGGCATCTCAGATCATCCTCGCCACCACCTGCGTCGACTGCCCCTCCGCGGATTCCGCGGCCGGCGCCGTGTAGGATACCACGTGCTGGCCGTCTTCGTCCGTCTGGCCGTGGTCTACGTCCAGCGAGCCGTCGCCCACCACGCTCCACTCGAGGTCGAACTCCTCCATCGGATTGCCGGACGCGTCGGTGATCGTCGCCTCCACGCGGGCCCCGCCGCCGACGTGCGCGTACCTATCTTCTTGCAACGACAGCTGTGGGGTGAACCCCTCCCCGCCGAACACGATCAACGCTGCGCTGTCGATCGGGTTCGACCCTTCCAATGCGACGATCCACACGACGTCTTGCTGCGGGCCGGAGCTTGCCGGAACGGTCCTCCTGAGCCATGCGGGGCGCTGGTTGGCGTTCGAGATCGCGGCTGGACTACCGACGCTGTACGCGGTCGCGTAGTCGTAGTACGACTCGAAGCGCGCGTTGGCGTCGGCGAGCGTGGTCGACAGTACTGGTGCAGTACCCTCGTTCGGAAGGTTTCCACCCACGAACTGGCTCGCCACGCCGTTCTTCGCAGCCAAGTCGAGTATCGACGATGACGCAAACAGTGGGACCAGAAATAGCCGTACCGCGTTGAGGATGACGCCGGTCTCGTTGCGTGTGAAGACCCCGCGGTACTCAACGTCGCCCACGAGGGCCTCCGCCTCCAGCACGTCGTCGAACAGGTTGTTCGGCGAGTGCACGCGGAAGTAGTCGCTCGCCGCAATGCCGGGCAGCGGGCGGCTGAGCTGCGCTTCGCCGGCGTCCATGTCCACCACTTTCGCGGCAAGGCCGGTGGCCGCGCCGGTGATCATCAGGATCCAGTCGCCGGTGAAGTCCTGCCCAGTGAACGCGGCCGACGCGAAGCGTGAATTGCTGGACACCGACGATGCGGTGCCCTGGGTGTGGTAGAGGCGGTTCGACGCCGATGCGATGTAGTTGCCGAGGCTCGCGTTCGGGTCGGGCTGTGAGCCGAGCAAGCTCGCAGCGCCCGAGAGGTGGAAGTGCACGTCGTAGGCCGCCAGCGCCACGTTAGGTGGTCTCCGCGCTCAGTCGATCGAAGCGCCCTTCGAAGTCGTCGTCGTCCGCGTATCGCACGCGCGTGCGTGCCTTGCCTTCGCTGTTCGTCGTTACGATCGGCAGCAGCAGCGTGCCGAGTGCGTCGGCCCCGTCGACGTCCTCCTTGTGGTTGTACGACGCATAGTAGGCGCTGGTAAGCTTCCAGTGCACGCCGACCCCGGTGATCACGCCGGTGCTGCGATTCACCGTGTAGTGCGTCGTCTCCACGAGCGCGGTGACGGTTGCGCCGTCGTCCTCGTACACGATCAGTCCGTCATCGTCGTCGATCGGCGTACGGTCGACGGCCGCGGCAGGCGAGCCCGGACCGCCACTCGTGTCAAGCAGCTCGCGGACCGCGGATGCACCTTCGAGCGCGAACGCGACCTGCACGCCGGGAATCCGTTCGTTCAGCGATCCGAGCGCCTCTACGTTGAACGCGGTCGTGCCGGCCGTGCGCGGCGTGCGCTCAGGCGCGGGTGCGGTGATCGCCGCAAGGTCCGGTACCATGCTGAATCGATACACGATGTTCGAGCCGGCAATCCCTGGATTCCAGCCGTTGTTTGCGATCCAGTAGAGTCGGCCGGACAGCGGGTGATACACGAGTGAGCACTGGACGAACCCTGTGCCGATGATCGTCTCGTCGAACTCCACGCGGCTCGTCATGGTGATGCGTTTGTGCACGCGGTTCGGCGTGCCGCTGGCGCCGGTCGGGTTCCATTCCATGATCCTGACATACACGCGTTCGGCGGGATTCGCCCCGACGCCGGCGTGCCCATCGGCCTCAGAGATGACGAAGTATCCCTTCGGTGCGACGTGCGACGAATCGTCGTCCTCGATGAACTGCAGGCGGTTCCACTCGACCTGATCACCGAAGATCGCGGGCTCCTGGAACGCGTTCGGCCCCGTCGCGGCACGCCCGTACCACCCCGGAATCGGCACGGCGAGCCCGGTCGCGAGGTCCACTTCCACCGCGATGTACGTGTACGATGCGCCGCCGTACCGCATGGTCGCCACCTGCGGGATGTAGAGCTTTCCCTGCTCCTCGAAGACCTTGTAGTCCAACGAGGCCGCCACGTAGTAGCCGTCGACGCCGGAGCCAACTGCGATGCACGTGTTGCGGAACAGCGGATACGGGTCTGCGTCGATGATCTGCAGCGTCGTCGGATCGCGCTCCTGCAGCTTGCCGGTTCCGGCCGTAGCGTCGACGGTGTACAGGCACTGCACGTCTGACGCGCGGTTCCACTGCCCGGCAACGTAGCCGAAGAACCCGGACGAGATGCCTTGGGTGAAGTTCGTGATCGGATAGTAGCCGTCCTCAAACAACGGATCCACGTATCCGCGCCTGGTGAGCGACGGCGACGACTTGTTTGCGTACACGAACAGGCGGTCGAGCCGCTGGTACAACATGTGTATGCGGCCGCTCCCTCCGAGGGGGCCGATCACCATCGTTCCCGGATTCGGCGCTGTGCCCATCTCCGCCAGGAAGCCCGACGTGTACAGGTCGGTCGTGTTCACCGTCGTGAGGGCCATCCGTTACCCCTTACCGCCGCGCTTCGGCACCATGCCTGCCAAGTCCTTTATCCGCAGCATCACCTTGTCGAGCGTTTCGTCGACGGACGGCACGGAGCCCGGCCCGACGGAAACGGCCGAAGCCACGACCGCGATGTTGGCCGCGATGCGCTCCTGCTGATGCACGACCCTCGTCAACATCTGCACGACCGCGTAGAGCAGGAGGTCGGTCGTCGATTCGAGGTCTTCCACGCCGATCGTGCGAAGCAGCAAGGCATCACCTCGCCTGAACTCGACGTGGGTCCCCGCGTTGTGCACGGGTGCGTACTGCGCCGTTCCTTCGTCTGCCATTGCCTTTCTTTCCTCCGTCACACCAGCGACGGCGCCGTGGCCCCGAGGGCCGTGTCCGTCGACGTCGCCACGTTTCCGCCACCCAGTCCTGCCGCCCGACCGCCGACCGCCGCAAGGATCCTCTCGAGCACGTCGTTGCCGTGGTGCAGGATGAAGTTCGTCTCGATGAACGCGTTCTCGATCGTCTCGCCGACCTGGGCGATGCCGATCTGCGTCGGGCCGGCGACGACGCCGCGCACCGCCTGGACGTTGGTGATCGCGCTCTTCACCTTGTCCGCCGAGGTCTCGACCTCCGTTTTGCGGAGGGCTCCGCCGATGAGCCCGATGGCGATGCCGGCGGCGCCCATGACCGCCGTTTCCATGCCCTTGCTCAGCTCCATGCTCTCGAAGATCTTCTTCAGCTCGTCCTGCAGCGAATCCATCGTGTTGCTGATTGCGCTATCGAGAAGGCTGGAGCTGATGTCCGCGAGGTACTCAGCAAAGTCCTTCGCCGGGTCGCGCAGGTTCTGGAACACCCCCGACAGCGCGTCGGTGAGCCCCGCGGCAAGGTCCTCGCCGATCGGCTTGAGATACTCCTCGCGGGTCTTCTTGACGTCGTCACCGGCGGCCTTTCGCAGGTCCTGCAGGCTCTTCCTGAGGTCCTCGAGCGACTTAGCCTGGCCGATGAGCGAGAAGAGCTGGTCGTTGATCTCCTCGGAGCGTTCGGTGTCGTACTTTGCGACCTCAGCGGAGAGATCGCGGATGTCGGTGATGAGCCCCCTGACGTCCTTTTTTGCGCTCGTCTCCTCGCCGAGCATCTGGGCTCGCTCGCGCAGGTTGTCGTTGATGCGCTGTTCTGCCTTCGCGATCAGCTCAGCATGCGCCTCTTCAGCCTGCCTCAGTTGATTGATCGTTGCATCCAAGGTGATGTTGGCAAGCTTCCTTTCCCTCTCGTTCTTGGCCTCGGCAACGGCCTGCCGCGCGGCGGGGATGCGCTTGGCGTAGGCCTCGACGTCCTTGTTGATGATCTCGAGGTTCTCCTGCAGCTTGCGGTTCTCGCGGTCGATCTCGAGGACGCGCCCCTCGTACTCGCTGCGTCCACGAGCGGCCGCGACGGCGCTGTTTTCGAGCAGGGTCACGGTGCGCTTCGTGGCCGCCTCGATGTCCTGCATGAGCCGCGGATCGACGGCGCGCTGGGCGGCGGCCAGTGCCTCCTCCTGCTTGAGCCCGAACGCGTCTGCCTCCGCCGCCGCCTTCTTTGCCGCATCGGCGGTTTCAACGCCAAGCTTGTCCGCCTTGCCTTCGAGCAGGTCGAAAGCCTTACCGACGCCGTTCAGCGCAACTTCGAGTTCGGCGACGTGCAGCTTGGCTTTGGCAGAGTCCAGCTGCATGTCTCGGAGCACGCCCTCCGCGGCTACCAGGCTCGGCGTCTTCGGTGCCTCCAACTTCCCCTTGAACAACGCGGGAAGCAGCGTCTGCAGCCTGGCGATGCCGACGATTCCCTGCGCGAAGCCGACCCTGGCAGACTTCAACAGCGAGTTGGCTTCGGCGATCAGCTTGATCAGCTCGAGCAACGCACGGCCCATTTCGACCAGCCCGAGCACGCCGGCCTTGAGCCCGCGCGTGGCGTAGTCTTGGATGCTCTTCTCGTTGTCCTTGATCGCCTTCGAGAGGTCGTTGAAAGTGGGGATGATCACTTCCTTCAGCACCGCGATGATCGCCGGCGAGATCGCCTCGCCGAACGCGGCCTGCAGGGTGAAGAGTGCGTCCTTCGTGTTGGAGATGGCGCCGGGCAGCGTGCTCGAGAACTGCTCCGCGGACTGGCCGAAGATCCCGTTCGGGCCGAAGACCTTCAACAGAGCTTCACCCTGTTCCTCGACCGAGATTTTGATCAAGTCGGGGATCCCGGTCATCACCTCGACGAGTGCGCGCACGCCGCGCTCGCGGAACAGGTCCGCGGCGCCGATACCTGCGGAGAGGGTCCGCTGCAGGTTCTGCGCGGCCTGGTCGAGAGTCAGCCCCGTGACCGCGGCGACGTTGGCCGCGGCCTTCGTCAGCTCCACAATGCGCTTCGGCGCGCCGACCGCAACGGTACCGAGAGTGGTCGCGGCGCCAATCACGTCGCGCAGCTCCGGGGCGACCTTCGCGGCGAACTCACGCAACTCCTCGAGCATGGCGCTGGTGCGCTCACCCGAGCCTACGAGGGCGCGCAGGCGCACCTCGAACGTGTCCATGGCCGACGCGGCCTCGATCGACCCCCGGACGAACGCGACGGCGGAAAACGTGCCGAGGCCCGCCGCGAGGATGGCGGTGATCCCGGTCATGCGGAGGGCGAGGTGTCTGAACGACGCGCCGATGCGAGAAAATGCGCCCGAGGCGCCGCGTTCGAAGTTCGTGACGCTCCGGTGGGCCCGCTTCATCCCAGACTCGAGCTTGGTGACCCGAGCCTCGAGTTCGACTACGAGCTTTGCGACCTCAGTCGCCGCCATGGTCCGCCTGCCTGTTCTTCGATCTCTGGTCCTTGACCGCCGCCGTCAGGAGGTTTCGCAGCGAGCGGGGCACCGCGGAGCCCTTTGCGACCTCTACCCCGAGGTCCTGGGCCAGCTTGTTGAGGATGTCGGTTTGGCCGGTGAACCCGACCGCTGATCCGACCGCCGCAGAGTGCGCACGCGAGAAGATCTCCCGGTTCTGCCTCTCCACCGCGAAGTGGGCAAAGAGGTTGATCTGCTCGTAAGTATAGTCCACGACCCGGTCCGGGTCGTGCCCCTGGGAGACCAGGTACTCGATGGCCGCAGCTAGTCGTTCGTCGGCGTCTCGGGGGTCGAGCTGCTCGTCGGCGCCGCCCCCTCCACGGGCACGTCGAACGCCCGGAAGAGGGCCACGAGTTTTGCCACGAACTCCGGCCGCTTCGTGAAGTTCACCTCCACGACCGCCGTGGCGAGCGCGACGACGTCCTCGAGCAGGAAGCGCCGTTCGTCTTCGAGGTCGGCCAGCTTGAGGCCGATCGAGTCCGCCACGATCGACACCACCTCGTCGTACGATTCGGCGAGGAGCTGCTCCAGGTCGAGCTTGCCGCGGGCCGTGTCCCGGTAGATCTGCCAGAGGGTCTTGACCCGGCGCATCATCCGCCGTCCGGTCTTCACGCCCCACGGGTTCACGACGATCCGCTCGCCTCCCGCGAGTCGGACCTCCTGTCCGTGGAACAGCACCTCTTCCGCGCTCATGTCGGGGATCCTCCGTGCTGGGCTTTGTGGTCCCCGGCGGCGCGTTGGCCGCCGGTGACGCTCGGTCGCAATGGGCAGGCCGTTACGGCGTCGCGATGTTCTCGTCGTAGATCGTCGCGGTACCGTAGGGTGCGCTCGGGTTGGTCGAATCGTAGTTCAGCGTCATCTCCAGCTCGCCGGCCGCGAACTCCTCCTTGTTGAACTCGAAGTCGGTGTCGGTGATCTTGAGGGACACGCTCGGGATCGGCCAGAGCATGTTGATACCGACGTCGGTCAGCAGGCGGATGCGGGCGCGGCCCTCGAAGGTGAACTGGGTGAAGGGCGGCATGCTGTAGCCGTCGAAGGTCGCGTAGTCGTACGTCGCCAGCACGGGCTGCAGGTCCCGCAGGGCCTGCTCGCCGGAGACCCGCCGGATCCGCCCACCGCTGTAGTCGACCACGTAGTGGGTGTTCTCGACGAGCGTGTGGCTTGGCGCGTAGCTTGCGACGATCGCGCCGGTCACGTTGACGGGAGCGCCACCGGAGTTGAACCGCAGCTGGCCGGAGGTCGCGCCGGTGCCGATGCGCACCTCGACCTCGAAGCCGGACGCGGCCGCGCCCTCCGCGATCGGCGTGTAGGCCTGGGTGCCGACCACAACGCTGGTCACGTTGGCCACGAGCAGCGGCTTGAAGTCCAGGGCGAAGTCGCCGAACGTGTCGCCGCTCAAGCCATCGCCGGTTCCGACGGCCTCGGCGACGACCGGTGCACACGCCAGGGTCGTGAACGCGCTCAGGAGCTGCTCAGCGAGGTCGGCCCACTGGTCGTACGCGGCCGGCAAGGTCACGGCCTCCGCGGTCGCGGTGCCGGTGCCGGCAGCCTCCGCCGTCATCTCGGCCGCGGCCATGAACAGCTGCATGTTCTCAGCGTCGAACTTGAAGGTCGTGACGACGAGGCGGCCCTCGAAGCTCCGCACAATCTCGCGCACGATCACGTCGGTGCCGGACTGCGCGCTCTTGAGCACGGCGGTCTCGAGCGCCTTCTGGATCGCCGCGGAATCGATGATCCCGAGCGAGCGGTAGGCGCCGTACCCGCCGGACGAATTCGCGGCAGCGAACTCGACGTACGGCATGCCGATCAGGAGGTTGTCGGGGGTCAGCGCGTCGGCCGGGCGACTTTCGATGGACATGCGTAGCTCCTATGCGCTATGGCGCCTGGATGGGCTTGGTGGTCGCAGAAAACAGCTGGGAGAACCGGTGCCTTTGATCCGGGTCCTTCCCCAGGTAGACGAGGTTCGAGTCGGCGCTCATCCATGCGACCTTCACGGACGAAAGTATACCCTGCTTCGCGTGCAATGCACGCGCCACGCGCTGGCCGACGGCCTTCGCCGCACGGTAGTCATCGTGCATCACCTCGACGGACACCACCCGGCGCTCCCCGACGGGAGCGTCGGAGTGCCCGCCGGCGATCGGCGGCCGCCCCCCTTCCTCCCGCACCACGATGGCATTGCCACCTTCGGGAGCCTGACCCACGTATACGATCGGGTGAAGTTCGCCCTCTCGATTGCCAAAGCCCTGCGCCTTGAGGTACGCAGCCACCTCCTCGTCGAAGAGCACCTCCGCGAGGGTTGCGGCCTCCCTGAACGGATCCACCACCGCCATGGCCTACTCCAGGTCCCCAATGAGCCCACCGCCGTCGCCGCGCGAAATGCCGGGCACGCGCACCGTCCCGGATCCCTTCACCGCCTGGCTGATGATCAGCAACTCGTAGCGATTGCGGTGCCGCCAGAACGGGCGCGCCAGGAACATGCGCCCTACCGGCCCGTCCTCGGTGGGAGGCTTGGTACGGCTGATCGGACCGAGGTTGTAGTGCCCGTAGTGCATGTAGACCGCGTAGTCGGTGCCGTACGCGACGGTGCTCTTGTACACGTCCTTCGACGGGCGCCGCGCGATCACTCGCCCCGACCGGATCAGCTCGCCGGTCAGGATCGGAGCGAGGTTCGCGGATCGTTCTAGCAGGTCGGCCGACACCAGGTTGAGCCCGTGCCGGACGCCCACCTTGCACCGCTCGCCCAACGACGTGATCCGCTCTCGCACGAGGTCTGCGCCGAGCACGCGTGCGTTGAAGTCTGCCATCACGCCACCTCCAGCACGAGGTGATCGAGCCGCTGTAGGTGGTCGAATTCTGGCGTCGCCCGCACGACGCGCCGAGACTGCCGAACCCCGCGGTAATCGTCGAACTCGATCACGTCATCCCCTTGGACGTCGACGACGTCGCGCCTGCGGTCACGCGCCGGCAGCAGCACGGTGCCGGTAACCACGCGCACCATTCCCTCGTGCGACGTTACCAGCTCGCTGCGCTCGTCGAAGTACGCCGAGAGCCCATCGTGCAGCACTGCGTACTTCTTCTTGCTGCCGCTGCCGAGCGGACTCGGGCGCTTCACGGCCACGTTCCTCGCGTTCACCATGGCGGGCAGGAAGGGCATCACCGTCCCTCGAAATAGTCGACGATCGACACCCCGGGCTCGATCTCGCCGCGCGTCCTCGCATCGGCGAACTCCAGCTCGCGGTCGGACTTCAGCTCCACCACGAATGGTAGCACGGCATGGCGGCAGTTGGGATGGAACGGCGTCCGCGCTTCGAGGCGCGGGAAGCGGGTGCTGCTGCCGGAGATCGAGTATACCTTCCCCGCGTACTGGTCGCAGATCGGGTCGGTCTTCCCGTGGTCGCTGATCCGCACCAGGTCGATGCCCATGGCGGTGATCGCGTCCAGCGATCCCTGCGTCGCGGCCTCGGCGAGGCGCGTGCGCGCGACCAGGCGCGCGTACTTGCGCAGGTTGAACCTGCGCCCCGCGACCTCGATGAAGTCGCCCGCGCCGACCGTAGCTCGGAACTCGCGCTCGAGGCGCCGCGCCCTCCGATCTAGGCTCTCGAGCCGTGCCTCGGAGGTGATCAGCGACTGGTTGATGGCGGCCTCGTCCAGCGCCGACTGCTGCGTGCGCCGGATGAAGCGCTGCATGGTGCGGAGGGTGCTGGACGCCGCGAAGTCGACGTCGACCATGACGTCGGCGATCAGCACGTCGATCGCCTGCCGGTTGACCGCGCCCAGGGTCCCGGCGACGGTGACCGCGAGCCCCTGCTCCTGCGCCGACGCGATCGCCGCGGCCGAGCCGGCGTCGACCTGGGACCGGACAGCGCCGCGGGCCCACTCCTCAGTTCGGGCCACCAGCAGGTCCAGCTCGCGGCGGGTCTCCGCGACGAGCGCGCGCCCCCTGGCGCCCACCGCGTCGGCGTTGCCGGTGCCGGCGAGGAATCGAAGCTCGCGGTCCGATCCGAGCACGACGATGCGGCGCTCGACCTCGGCCCAGGCCTCGACCAGGTCCTCCGCCTCTTCCACGAGTGCCCGGCCGACGAAGCCGCGCTCGTCGGAGACGATGGGCGGGAACTCCGCCGGGAGGCTCATGCCCTGCCCAGGCGAATCGTGGTCTCGACGAACGGCATCAGCAGCTCACGCGCAACACGGCAGAGCGAGTACGCGGGGTACCCGTCCGCGGTGGCCGGGGCCATGTCGGTGCTGGTCTCGCGGGTGGTGACGCTCTTGATCCCCACGGCCTGCATCTCCCGGAACTCCTCGCGTCGCGTCCAGTCGCCCTTGAGGAGGTCGAGCGCCTGCTCGAGCTGCGCGTGCTTGACCTTGATCGGAACCCCGGACTGCCCGGCGAGCGGGAAGCTCAGCGCCTGCGCGTCGCTTGCCCTGCGGGCGTAGTAGGTCTCGCGCCCGATCAGGATGGCTGCGAAGAGCAGGGTGCCAACGCGCTCGCCCACGTTGGCGTCCCGCCACGCCCCGCTGTCGGGGCGGCGCTCGAAGTACGCGGACGCGTCGTCGAGGTCGACGTAGCTGTTTGCGGCTGCGCCGGCGTCGGTCGCGTCGAGGTCGGTCGCGTCGAGGGCCATCGAGGGCTACTCCTTCGTGCCGGCTTCCTCGGCGGGCTCGCCGATGCCGGCCCTGATCGCGGCGGCGCGGATCCGATTCCGGGCCCGCGTCCGCTGCGCGTCGGCCATGTCCACGTCCTGCTCGATCCGCGCCAGGGCGTTGCGGATCCTGGGCGCGTCGGGCGCGCCGTCGGCGTCGTAGATCGGGAACTTGCGCAGGCCGCGCGGGGTGGTCCTGCCGGCCGAGTCCTTCTTGCCCCCGGGTAGCACGATCGCGAACGAGGAGTCGGGAAGGTC
>Ga0299915_10000790_pt1 | contig 23420 bp, 20 predicted proteins | sample RVTome_13_FD_200263 | JGI IMG/M metagenome (GOLD analysis project Ga0299915, IMG submission 200263) | Soil microbial communities from uranium-contaminated site in the Upper Colorado River Basin, Wyoming, United States - RVT92D227 (version 2) ... | reverse complement strand
GGGTGCTCTTTGCCCTGTGGTTGTGGGTCGGCTGGCATCTGTTCATCCGAGGCTGGGAGTTCTTCCTGCAAAGGCGAGCGTGATGCTCCGGCAGGTCGTCGCCCCCGTCCTGGCCGCCTACCTTCTTTGCGTGGCGCTCGTCCTGTTGGCGGCGCGCACTCCGTCGGGGCGAGCGGACCATCGGCCCGCAGCGCTAACGCGGGATCGTCTGACCGCCCTGATTCGGTATGTGGCGCTCCTGGAGATCGGGAGCTACGGGACCCTCCTCGTCATCGTCGGCATCTTCAGCGTGCTGATCGTCGGCGACCGAGAGGCCCTGTGGAGCGCGGCGTGGGGCGCCGGCTTCCTGCTCCTGGTGGCGACTCCGGTCTTCGTCGTGCTTTCGACGGTGGTGGGGCGACGGAGTCGCCGTTCGATCTGAGTCGACGGAGTCTGAGCGGGCATGATGGATTCGTGATCACACCGGAGACGCTTGGCCAAGCACTGGCGGAGGCGCCCGATCCGGAGCTTGCCCGCCTTGCGCTGTCGCGAGTGGGCGAGGACCCACGTGCGCGCCGGGTCCTAGCGCGCCCGGATGTGTTGCCTGTCGCGGTTCGTTTGCTCGGCTTCTCGACCGCGGCGGCGGACTTCTTCGTTGCCCACCCCGAAGAGGTGGAGGCACTGGGCGATCTCCGCCTTCGCGAACGGGCGCAGCTCGACGTCGAGCTCGGAGCCGACGTGTGTCGGCGGGGGCCGCTGGACGGCCTCCGCCTGTTCCGACGTCGCGCGATGCTGCGCATCGCCGCGCGCGATCTCTCCGGAGCGCCGGTGGAGGAGGTGGTCCGGGAGGTGAGCGACGTCGCCGAGGCCTGCCTCGCCGAGGCCTGCGGACGCGCGGCGCCGTCCGGGCTCGCGGTGGTGGGGCTCGGGAAACTCGGGGGTGGGGAGCTGAACTACGCGTCCGACGTCGATGTCCTCTTCGTCCACGGAGGAGGCGGGGGTGCCCGGCAGGAGGAGGCCGGGCACGCGGCCGCGGAGATCATTCGGCTCCTGTCCGAGCCGACATCCGAGGGAATCGCCCTCCGCATCGATCCCGCTCTTCGCCCGGGTGGGCGCGGAGGGGCTCTCTCTCAGTCCCTCGACGCCATGCGCGAGTACTACGCGGATCAGGCCGCGACGTGGGAGCGGCAGGCGCTCATCAAGGCCAGGGCGGTCGCGGGCGACCGCTCGCTCGGTGAGGCCTTCGTCGAGATGGTCGCGCCCTTCGTGTACCCGGCGGAGCTTGCTCCCCAGACGATCGACGAGGTCCGCCGTGTGAAGGTGAGGCTGGAGGAGTACGTACGCGCCCGTGGCAAGTCCGAAATCGAGGTCAAGCGCGGGTGGGGAGGGATCCGCGACGTCGAGTTCGCGGTGCAGCTCCTGCAGATCGTCCACGGCCGGCGGGATGATCGCCTGCGCGAGCCCAACACCCTCCGCGCGCTCGCCGCGCTCGCCGAGGAGGGGTATGTGGCCGAGCCCGACGCGGAGTCCCTCGCTGGGGCCTACCGGTTCCTGCGGACCCTCGAGCACCGGCTTCAGATCGTCCGCGACCTCCAGACGCACGAGCTTCCCTCCGACCCGGCTTCGCGCCGAAGGCTCGCGCGTTCGCTCGGGCTCGAAGGACCGGAGGCCCTGCGGGCGGAGTACGAGCGCCAGACGGCGGTCGTCCGGGGGCTGCACGAACGCCTCTTCTACCGGCCGCTGCTCGAAGCGTTCGCCGGCCCCAGGGCGCCGCGGCCCGGCGTGGAGCCGGAGGCGACCAGAGAGCTGCTGGCGGGTCTCGGATTCCGACATCCCTCGGTCGCATACGAGGTCCTGGACCGGCTTGTTCACCCGTCCACACGCCTAGGGAAGGTCCTCGCGCACGTGTTCTCGGTCATGGCTCCGGCTTTGGCACTCTCGGCCAATCCGGATTCGGCGCTCGTCCGGCTCGAACGGGTGGCGGAGTCGATCGGGCACGCGCGCCACCTTGCCGATGCGCTGGCCACCGACCCCGGGGCCGCCCGGCGATTGGCTCACACCGTATCCAGCAGCTCCTTCGCGACCGATCTGCTGGTGGCGCAGCCCGCGCGCGTTCTCTCGCTGGAGGAGCGAGCCGAGCACTCGGATGCAGCGGGCGCGCTGGTCTCGGTCGTCGGTCGGTGGGCAGCCCGTGAGCTCGAGCCGAAGGAAGCCGGACGAGCGCTCGCGGCCGTGGCCGATCGCGTCGTGCGCGAGGCGCTCGAGGCCGCGTCGCCGGATCTGCCGTTCTCGGTGGTGGGCCTGGGCAAACTCGGCGCCGAGGAGCTGAACTTTGCGTCGGACCTGGACGTGGTGTTCGTCTACGAGGGCGAGGGACACGAGGAGCTCCGGCGCGCGGGTGAGCTCGGCGAACGGGTCCTTGCCGGAATCCGCGACGCCGGCTGGGAGCCCGACGCCGACCTTCGCCCCGAGGGGCGGGCAGGCCCGCTTGCCCGGTCGCTGGCCGCGTTCCTCGAGTACTGGGAGCGGTACGCACAGACTTGGGAGTTCCAGTCTCTGCTGCGCGCCCGGTTCGTCGCCGGAGACGCTGCGCTCGGGCAGCGCTTCTGCTCGCTGGCCGGGGACTTCGCCTACCCGGAGCACCTCTCACTCGATCAGGTGGCTGAGATCCTCCGCATGCGTGAGCGCATCGAGCGCGAACGCGTGAAGCCCCTGGGCGCCGGAGCGTTCCACTTCAAGCTCGGATACGGGTCGCTCGCCGACGTCCAGTTCGCGGTCGAGCTATCGCTCATGCGGCACGGCGGCGAGCACGCGGAGGTCCGGACACGCCGGACACTGGACGCGGTCGAGAAGCTTGCGCAGGCGCGACTCATCGAGGACAGCGTGGCGCGTGCGCTTGGGGACGGGTTCGTGTTCCTCTCCGACGTCAAGAACGCGCTCGAGGTCGACCGCCGCGTGCACGCGGAGGCGCTCCCGCCCTCGCCAGAGGAGCAGACGGCGCTCGCACGGCGGCTCGGCTACGAGGAGTACCCGCGGCAGAGCTTCCTCGAGGACTACCGCAGGATCACGCGCCGCACGCGCCGCGCGATGGAGCGCGTCTTCGCCGAGACCGGCGAGGAGTGACTGCAGTCGGTCCTACCGGCCCGCTTCGTCGAGGACGGCGAGGACGCGCTCGAGCGCCCAGTCCAGGTCCTCCTCCGTGATCACGAGAGGGGGAGCGAGGCGGACGGTGGTCTGGTGCGTGTCCTTCGCGAGGACTCCGCGTTCGAGCAGGGTCTCGCAGTGCGCACGGGCCGGGACGGCCTCCGGGGCGAGCTCGATCCCCGCCCACAATCCGCGCCCCCGGACCTCGGTGACGACCGGAAGCCCGGCGTCGCGGAGCGTCCGCAGCATGTACTCGCCGAGCTTCTTCGACCGCTCCTGGAGCTCGCCGGTCTTGAGGATCTCGATCACCTTGCGGCCGATAGCGCAGGCGAGAGGGTTCCCGCCGAAAGTCGATCCGTGGGTTCCCGGCGTGAGGACCCCGAGCACGTCGCGGTTCGCGACTACCGCCGAGAGCGGAACGATCCCGCCGCCCAGTGCCTTGCCGAGGATGTACACGTCGGGCACGACGCCGTCGTGCTCGCATGCGAAGGTGGAGCCGGCGCGACCGAGGGCGGACTGGATCTCGTCGGCCATCATCAGGACGCCGTGCTTCGTGCAGAGCTCACGAACCTCCCGGAGATACCCGTCCGGCGGAACGATGACGCCGGCCTCGCCCTGGATCGGCTCGACGAGGAAGGCGACGACGTCGTCGTCGATCGCAGTCTCGAACGCGCCGGCGTCTCCGTACGGCACCGTGACGAACCCGGGCGTGAACGGGCCGAAGCCCCGCTTGGCCAGCGGATCGGTCGAGAAGCTCACGATCGTCGTCGTTCGCCCGTGGAAGTTCCGCTCGCAGGTCACGATCTTCGCGCGGCCGTCGGGGACGCCCTTGACTTCGTGGCCCCACTTGCGCGCGACCTTGATGGCGGTCTCGACGCCTTCGGCGCCGGAGTTCATAGGCAGGGCCATGTCCTTCTCGCACAGCTCCGCGACATCGCGGACGAACGGCCCGATCTGGTCGGTGTGGAACGCGCGGCTCGTGAGCGTGAGCCGGTCGAGCTGATCCTTCGCGGCCTGGACGAGCGCCGGGTGGCGGTGCCCGAAGTTCATCGCGGAGTACGCGGAGAGCATGTCGAGGTAGCGCTTGCCATCGACGTCGGTGACCCAGACGCCCTCGCCGGTCGCGATGACCACGGGAAGCGGGTAGTAGTTGGGCGCCGAATACCGATCCACCAGCTCGATCTCCTGCCGCGTCAGGTCCGCCATCCGAAAGCCTCCTTGCTTGCTCCCCGGCCATCATACGGGGGGCGCCCAGCTCAGATGCGGTCGATCGCCCGGCTCAGATGCGGTCGATTGCGCGTGGCGACAGCCGAGGTCCGTGTGCCGACGCACGCGCCCCCCCGATCCTCAGGAGGCGTTGGACCCGACCGCGGTGAGGGCGGTAGGGCTCGAGCAGCTCGAGCATTCGGGCGTCGGTGCCTCTCGGCTCGTGCGCAAGGACCCAGGCGACGACATGCGGAAGGTGGAAGTCGCCCACCGAGACGGCGTCGGCGTCACCGAGGGCGACCCGCGAGACCTCGGCAATCGTCCACGGCCCGATCCCGGGGAACGACTCGAGGCGGGCCCGGGCCTCCTCGAGCGAGCACGCCGCCACCTCGTCGAGCCACTGCGCTCTCGCGCAGACCTCGCGGAGGGTCTCGGCCCGTCGACGCTCGATCCCGAACGGATGGAATTCGAAGTAGGGAAGCCCGGCGACTCGTGCCGGATCCGGAGGAAGGGAGAGTCCCGCCGGCCCCGGCGCGGGCTCGGCGAGAGCTCTGGCCAGGCGCCGGTGGGCACGCCGTGCTTCGGCCGCGGTGACCTTCTGCTCGATGATCACGGGGATCAGGGCCTCCGTCACGAGTTCCGTGCGAGGGATTCGGACCCCGCGATGTCGCAGCCATAGGTCGCGAACCGGGCCCGGTGCCGGATCGAAGCCAGAGTCGTCGTCGAGCGCTCCACACCAGCCGGGAGCGTGCTGGCAGAGCCACTCCGAGCCCGGTCCCCAGGTCTCGACCTCGATGCCGCCCTCGGCGGCCGTCAGGCGCACGGTGACGGGGCCGCACGGCGTTCTCGACGCCCGCCACACCTCGGTCGGGCTCACGAGCATCGCAGGGTCGCCCGGTCCGCGCCCAAGGGGCGCCAGCGTTCTCGCGACGTCTATTGGGAACCGGGTCGGGACTAGCAGGGAGACCACGACCGCAGGCTATCTCGTGCCGCCGGCAGACCTAAAGTAGTGGGGGGACGTTTAGGACCGGGCGGGGGACGGCATGGCGACTGCGATCCGGGCAGATGGCCTATCGAAGACGTTCGGCAAGACCGAGGCGCTCGTATCGCTGAACCTGGAGGTGCCGCGGGGAGAGGTGCTCGGGTACCTCGGGCCGAACGGCGCCGGCAAGACGACGACGATCCGGCTCTTCCTCGGCTTGATCCGGGCAACGGCCGGCCGGGCCGAGATCTTCGGCATCGACGCTCAGGCCGATCCGGTGCAGGTGCATCGACGCGTCGCCTATGTGCCGGGTGAGGCGACGCTGTGGCCTTCGCTCACGGGTGCCGAGACACTGCACCTACTCGGCCGAGTGCAGGGACAGGTGGACACCGCCTACCGGGATCTGCTCATCGAGCGATTCGACTTCGATCCGTCCAAGAAGGTGCGGGCCTACTCGAAGGGCAACCGCCAGAAGCTGATCCTGATCGCCGGCTTGATGACCAGGGCGGATCTTCTGCTGCTGGACGAGCCGACCGCCGGTCTGGACCCCCTGATGGAACGGGCCTTCCGAGGGTGCGTCGAGGAGGCCCGTGAGCGAGGGCAGACGGTGTTCCTGTCTTCGCACATCCTGGCGGAGGTGGAGGCGGTCTGCGACCGCATCGCGATCCTGCGCGAGGGCCACCTCGTGGAGGTTGGAACCCTGGCCGAGATGCGCCACCTCTCGGCCCTGCAAGTCGAGGCCGAGCTCGAGGGCTCGGTGCCCGACCTGTCGACGGTTCCCGGCGTGAAGGCCGTCGAGATCGACGGCAGTCGAGTTCGCTGCCAGGTGACCGGCTCCGTCGAGCCGCTGCTGGACGTCCTCACCCGGGCCGGGGTGCGCCACCTAGTCAGCAGGGAGCCGTCGCTCGAGGAGCTCTTCCTCGCTCACTACGGCGGGGAGGGATCGCCCGATGCGGAGTAGGGACGTCTACGGCAAGCGCCGGGCGTCGAGAGTGGTGGCCGTCACCACCGCGAGGCGAGCGGCCCGACAGGGAGTCCTGTGGGGACTGGTGTTCGGGGCGACGATCGCTGCATCCTCGTCCTCGTACGCATCGTTGTTCCCCACGGTGGCCTCTCGGACCAAGGTCGCGCTGTCCTTCGAAGGCAACGCCGCCTGGGCGGCGCTGTTCGGCCCCCTCCGTCGGCTCGACACGGTGGCCGGCTACACCGCGTACAAATCGGGGATGACCGTGATCATCCTCGGGGCCATCTGGGGGCTGCTCGTTGCCACCCGTGTACTGCGCGGCGAGGAGGACGCAGGCCGGTGGGAGCTCTTCCTATCGGGGCAGACCACCCGGGCTGGAGCCGCCCTGCAGGCGGCGATCGGGCTCGGCGTTGGGGTCGTCGCGCTCTTGGTTCCGACGGCTCTTCTGACTGCCGCCGCAGGAGCGTCCTCGAAGGTGAACATCGGGCTCGGGGCGTCCTTGTTCTACGCGGCCTCGATCGTGGCGGCTGCGGCGATGTTCATGGCGATCGGGATGCTCGTGAGCGAGCTGGCCGCGACCCGGCGCGATGCCAACCTGATCGGTGCCGGAGTCCTCGCCGCCTCCTACCTGGTCAGGATGGCTGCCGACTCCGATCCAGGGCTCGGCTGGCTCAGGTGGGCGAGCCCGCTCGGTTGGATCGAGGAGCTGCAGCCACTGACCGGGTCGCGGCCGGTCGGGTTTGTTCCGGTCGTCGCGCTGGTGGTGGTCCTCGTGGTCGTCGCCGTGCGGATCGCGAAGCAGCGTGATCTCGGAGCGAGCGCATTCGCGAGCCGGGACACGCCGAAGCCGCGAACGTTTCTGCTGGGTGGGCAGGCCGGACTGACGTTGCGCCTCACCCGCCCGGTTGCCATCGCCTGGGTTGCGGCGCTCGTTGTGAGCGGCCTCGTATTCGGCCTGGTCGCCCAGGCGGCGGGTACGGCGCTGAGGGGCGCGCGCGGCCTCGAGCTAGCCATCGAGCGGCTCGGCGGAACCACCTCCGGGGCCGCCTCGTACTTGGGGTTCGTGTTCTTGGTCGCTGCCGGTCTGGTGGCGATCGCGGTGGCGGGCCAGGTCGCCGCCATCCGGAACGAGGAGGCGGCCGGGCATCTGGACAACCTGCTCTCCCGTCCGGTGGCGCGCTGGCACTGGCTCGCGGTCAGGCTGGTCGTGGGTGTGGGGCTCGTGCTCGCAGCGAGCACGCTGGCCGGCCTGGCCGCCTGGATAGGGGCCGCGACTCAACACAGCGGCGTCGGCTTGGGGGAGCTTCTGAAGGCGGGGCTGAACGTTGCTCCGCCGGCCGTGTTCATCCTCGGGATCGGGATTCTCGCCTTCGCTCTGTGGCCAAGAGGCGCGATCGGCGTGGCCTACGGGCTCGTCGTGTGGTCGTTCCTCGTCGAGATACTCGCCTCGGTCGTCAACTCCAACCACTGGCTGCGCGACACGTCTCCCCTGCTGCACATCACCCCGGCCCCGGCCGCCAGTCCCGACTGGACCGCGGCCGCCTGGCTCGTCGGCCTCGGCCTGCTCGCCGCGGTCGCCGGGATCGCGTGGTTCGGCAGGCGGGACCTGGTGGGCGCCTGACCGCAGTAGTCTCCGAGAGCCGTCAGATGTCGTAGTAGAGCGCGAACTCGTAAGGGTGTGGACGCAGTCGAACCTGATCGAGCTCGTTCTTGCGCTTGTATTCGATCCAGGTGTCGATCACGTCCTGTGTGAACACTCCGCCCTCGAGCAGCCACTGGTGATCGGCCTCAAGCGCGTCGAGCACCTCCTCGAGCGACCCGGGGACCTGCTTCACCAAGGCCTTCTCCTCGGGGGGCAGGTCGTACAGGTCCTTGTCCATCGGGTCCGGCGGCTCGATCTTGTTCTTGATGCCGTCGAGCCCGGCCTGAAGCATCGCCGCGAACGCGAGGTATGGATTGCAGGAGGGGTCAGGAGTCCGGAACTCGAGGCGCTTGGCCGCAGGGGTCTTGTAGTAGAGGGGAATCCGCACACAGGCACTGCGGTTCCGCTGCGAGTACACGAGGTTGATCGGCGCTTCGTAGCCAGGCACCAGGCGGCGGTACGAGTTCGTCGTCGGGTTGCTGAAGGCGAGGAGCGCCGGCGCGTGCTCGAGCAGGCCGCCGATGTACCAACGCGCTGAGTCGCTGATCCCCGCGTAGCCGACCTCGTCCCAGAAGAGGTTCTCGTCGTCCCTCCACAGGCTCTGGTGGGTGTGCATGCCGGAGCCGTTGTCCATGAAGATCGGCTTCGGCATGAACGTCACGGTCTTGCCGCGGGCCCACGCGGTGTTCTTGACCACGTACTTGTACTTCATGACGTTGTCGGCGGCGTGCAGCAGGGTCGAGTACCGCATGTCAATCTCCGCCTGACCCGCCGTTCCAACCTCGTGGTGGTGCACCTCGATCTGGATGCCGACCTTCTCCAGGTTGAGCACCATCTCCGTGCGCAGGTCCTGAAAGTGGTCCATGGGGGGCAGGGGGAAGTAGCCCTCCTTGTACCGTGGCTTGTAGCCGCGGTTCGGCTCGCCGTCCAGCTCTCGCTCGCGGCCCGAGTTCCAAACGCCCTCGACGGCTTCGATGTGGTAGTACCCCTCGTGCTGGTTCTGATCGAAGCGGACCGAGTCGAAGATGTAAAACTCGCACTCCGGTCCCCAGTACGAGACATCGGCGATCCCGGTCTGCTTGAGATACAGCTCGGCCTTGCGCGCGATGTAGCGTGGATCGCGGCTGTACATCTCGCCGGTCACCGGGTCCCTGACGAAGCAGTGCAAGGCGAGCGTCGGATGCTCCGTGAAGGGATCCATGTAGGCCGTGTCCGGGTCCGGGAGCAGGAGCATGTCGGACTCCTGAATCTCCTGGAAGCCACGGATCGATGAGCCGTCGAAACCGTATCCGTCCTCGAAGCCGACCTCGCTCAGCTCGGCGATCGGGACGGAGAAGTGCTGCATGAGCCCCGGCAGGTCGCAGAACCGGAAATCCACGATCTCGGCTCCCGCGTCCTTGGCCATGGCGAGGACGTCCTTCGGTGTTGCCACCACGTTCCCCCTTCCTCGATCCCGACAACCCATAGAGGGTAGGAGCGAGCCGAGTGCGCAAGGTTTCGCTCCGGTTAATTGTTACGGGAACCATCCCACGCGTCGAGATTCCGCACGAATCCACCATGTGATGTTGGAGGCGTAGGGGAGGGCGGCAGTCCGGCCCTACACGTCGGCCGCTCGGTACCCGACCCCGCGGACCGTCTCGATGAGGGACTCGTGCTCCGGGCCGAGCTTGGAGCGCAGCCGGCGGACATGCACGTCGACGGTCCTTGTGCCCCCATAGAAATCGTATCCCCACACCTCGCGGAGCAAGCTCGGGCGCGTGAAGACCCTGCCCGGCCGCGATGCGAGGAATCGCAAGAGCTCGAACTCCTTGAACGTCAGGTTGAGCGAACGTCCGGCGACCGTGACCTGGTAGCTGTCGACATCAAGCACCATCGGCCCGAGGCGGATGGTGCTTCCCTCGGCTCCCCCCGTCCGACGCCTCGACATGGCCAAGCGGAGGCGGATCTCGGTCTCCGGCGCGGACGGGTAGAGAACCTCGTCCGCCACCTCCTCCCACGGGAACCGCTCCAGATCCCTCCGTTCGACGATGGCGAACGCCGGCGCTTGCGCGGCCTGCTCGTGGAGTCCCCGCAACACGGCGTACCCCTGCCCGGGGTTCTCCGCCGCGTCCACGAGCACGGCCTCGGGACCCAGCAGCATCGCGTCACCAAGCACGACGACAGACAGAGGCTGCGTCTTGAGGTCGAGGTCGGTGGGCGCGAGAGCCTGAGAGATCGCGGGGAGCGCCTCTTCCGGTGAGCGGTCGGAGAGCAGCACGATGGTGGCCACGACTCGACCGAGGGTAACAGGCGCCTTGTTCAACCGATACCCTTGATCTGGGATGACGACAGTCCGGGTTCGCCTATTCGCGGCTCTGCGCGAGCTCGCGGGAGCCTCGCGCGTGGAGGCCGAGGGAGACACCGTTGGGGAGGTCGTCGCCGCCCTGTCCGAGCGCTACGGAGAGCGGTTCGCAACGATCGCCCGCTCGGGGTCATTCGTCGTTGACGGCGAATGCGCCTCCGCGACCCACCGCCTGGCCGGAGGGGAGGAGGTCGCGCTCCTTCCACCGGTCTCGGGCGGCTGAGCCCGCGCTTCGGCGCCGCTGCCATACTCGTTGGGATGCTTGCTATTCGCCCGTTTCGGCGCCTTCTACTGCTCGCGAACCCGGTCGCGCGAACCGTGTCGCGCCCAACGCTCGCCGTGATCGAGAAGGCCCTGTCGGCGGACTTCGAGCTGGAGGTCCTCGAGACGGTGGATCGAGGCCACGCCACCGAGATCGCACGGCAGGCGGCGGCCCAGGGGATCGATCTGGTCGTGGTGTTCTCGGGCGACGGCACCATCAACGAGGCGGTCAACGGCATCGTCGGGTCCGAAACGGCGCTCGGCGTGCTGCCGGGCGGGGCGACGAACATCCTCGCGCGGGCCCTGGGCGTGCCGCTCGACCCAGTGGAGGCGACCGGTGTGCTCATCGCGAAGGCGCTCGAGGGGAGGGCCCGGCGCCTCGACCTCGGGCAGGCCGACGGTCGGTACTTCGCGATCAACTGCGGCGCCGGCGTAGACGCCGCCGCGATGAAACGACTCGACCGGAAGTCCCCCAGGAGCAAGGCGCAGTTCTCCCGCGCGGCGTTCCGCGCGGTCGCGCGCGAGGTGATCGCCGGGTACGCGGGCAGGTCGCCCGACCTCATGGTCCGAGTCGACGGCGGCGATCCGGCCCCCTCGATCTCGGTGATGATCGGCAGGACCGATCCCTACACCTACTACAAGGACCGAGGCGTCCGTGTGACCCCGGAGGCCTCCCTGGAAGAGGGGCTCGACGTCATGTCTGCTCGCCGGCTCCGGCGGCGGAGCGTCGCCCGGATCGCCTGGCAGATGTTCGGATCGGCGCGTCACGTGAGGGGTCCTGACATCGACTACTGGCACGACGTCTCTCGCGTAGAGGTGGCGTCGGAGCGGGCATTCCCCGTTCAAGTGGACGGCGACGTGATGTCTGATCGCACCTCGCTCGAGGTACATCTCGCGCGCGACGCGCTCTGGGTCGTCGCGTAGGGGCGCTAAGGATCGAGTTTGACGATGATGTCGTCCTGCAGCGCGGTTTCACGCGTCTGGATCCCGCACTCCCACTTCGCCAGGCCTGCCCAGCGCCCCGCCCGCTCGGGCTCGCCGGGGAACCGGGCTCGCGTACAGGGCGCGCACCCGATCGAGGCGTAGCCGAGCTCGTACAGCGGGCTGTGCGGCAAGCCGTTCCTGTTGAGGTATGCCCACGTGTCCTGCCGTGTCCAGTTCACGACCGGGTTGATCTTTACGATGTGGCGTCCCGGCTCGAGCTCGTACCGGTCGACGATCGGTGCATGCGCCCGCGTCGGGGAGGAATCACGACGGAACGCTGTGATCCACGCATCGAGTCCCCTGAGCGCTTCGAACATCGGGCGCACCTTGTTGATCTCGCAGCAGAGAGCGGGGTCCCTCTCGAACAGATGCGGGCCGTATCTCGCCGTCTGCGACTCGACCGTGTGCTCGCCAACCAGGTCGACGACGTTCAGATCGAGCTCCTCGGTGAGCTGCTCCTTGAACGCGAGCGTCTCCGCGAAGTGGAATCCGGTCTCGAGGAACAGGATGGGGACGCCGGGACGGATCTGCGAAGCCATGTGCATGACGCACGTCCCCTCAGCCTGGAAGGCGGAGGCGATCGCGACACGGTCGAGGCCCGAGTCCTTGAGGGCCCACCGTAGGATCTCACGAGGGGGCGCCGACTCGAAACGCTCGTTCAGCCTGCGGATCTCTTCGGGGGCGAGCAGGGTCTTCACGGGGGCCACCTAGCTCTCTCTCGGACCATCAAGTATAGCCGGACGGCCCGCTAAGCCCGAACCGGCTGCCGCTATGCTGTCAGCTCTGAAACCCCCCTCTACCAGAGGAAAGGCGGATCGATGTCGGAAACCATCGCGCCTCACGGCGGGACCCTCGTCAGCCTGCTCGTGACCCGCGCCGAAGCGGAGCAGCTCGCCCGGCAGGCCGAACGCCACCCGAAGATCAAGGTCAGCGAGCGTGAGCTCTCCGACCTCGAGATGCTGAGCGTCGGCGCACTATCGCCGCTGACTGGGTTCGTCGGAGAGAAGGACTACCACGCGATCCTCGAGACGATGCATCTGACGAACGGTCTGCCGTGGACCATCCCGGTCACGCTGTCGCTCAGTCCGGACGAGGCGAAGCGAATCGGCCGCGCGGAGGCCGTGACGCTGGTGACCGCCCAGAGCGCCCGGCCCATTGCCGTCCTGGAGGTCGACAGTGTGTTTCGGCGCGACCGCGCGAAGGAGGCCCTGGCCGTCTTCGGCACCGAGGACGTCGAGCATCCCGGCGTGAAGGCGCTCCACGACGCCGGCGACTACTGTGTGGCCGGGACCGTGCGCGCGCTGCGCCTTCCCGAGCACCATACCTTCGGCAAGTACCGACTCACGCCGGCCGAGACTCGGGCGGAGTTTGCGAAGCGTGGGTGGAAGACCGTCGTGGGGTTCCAGACGCGCAACCCCATCCACCGGGCTCACGAGTACATACAGAAGTGCGCTCTCGAGATCGTGGACGGTCTGCTGGTCCATCCGCTCGTCGGAGCGACCAAGGGGGACGACGTCCCTGCCGAGGTTCGGATGCGCTGCTACGAGGCGCTGTTCGAGGGCTACTACCCGAAGGATCGCGCGATGGTTGCGGTGTTCCCGGCGGCGATGCGCTATGCCGGTCCCAAGGAGGCCATCTGGCATGCGATAGCCCGCAAGAACTACGGCTGCACGCACCTCATCGTCGGTCGCGATCACGCCGGCGTCGGCACCTACTACGGCACCTACGACGCGCAGGAGATCTTCGACGAGTTCGAGCCGGGCGAGATGGGCATCACCCCACTTCGCTTCGAGCACTCCTTCTACTGCAAGCGGTGTGAAGGGATGGGGTCCCCGAAGACATGCCCGCATGGGGGCGAGGATCGCGTGATCCTTTCGGGGACGAAGGTGCGCGAGATGCTGCGGGGCGGCGAGCGCCCGCCGGCCGAGTTCAGCCGGCCCGAGGTGGCCGACATCCTCATCGAGGCGATGCGGGCGAAGGCGTGACAGAAGGATTTGCCCGGGTCGCAAGCCCTTTGGTAGCCTCCGGGCGGCCAGAGCGGCGCCGCCGTCCGTCCAAGGAGGCCTTGACGACCGCTCCGAGGAGGCAGGTCCGCACCATCGTCGCCCTCGTCCTCGCGGCGGGGCTTTTGAGCACGTTTCCTGCCGTCGCCGACACCAAGACGGATCTGGAACGCGCGAAGCAGCAGCTTGCGACCCTCCAGGCGAAGCTGGACGCCGCCACCGCCGCATGGCAGGCGGCCGAGTATCGGCTGGCCCAGACGCGGGCGCAGGTCGCGTCGACGCGCGCCGAGATCGACCGGCTTCAGCGGAACATTGAGACGATCCAGGAGCGGTTGGAGGCTCGAGCGATCATCGCTTTCGAGAACGGGCCCGTCAGCACGATCGACCTCCTCCTGTCCTCACGGACGTTCGCGGAGTTTTCCGATCGGATGGAGTTCCTGGGAAGCGTCGCGCAGAACGACTCGGACCTCGTCCTGGAGCGCGAGGTGTCCGAAGAGCAGCTCAGCCGGCAGGAGGCACGCCTCGCGTCCCTTGCGATCGAACGGGCAGCCACCGCGCAGCAGATGGAGTCGAGCCGGAGGTCGATCCAGGCCAATACGTCCGCGATGCAGCAGACGGTGGATGAGCTCGCCGCCAAGTATCGGCAGGAGCAACAGCTCCTCGGGGCCATTGGGCAGAACGTGCACATGGGAGCCCCCATCGCGCGATGTCCCGTCGCGGGCCCGAACTCGTTCGTCGACTCGTTCGGTTGGCCGCGCTCGGGCGGTCGGTCTCACGCTGGGATCGACCTGATCGCGGCATACGGGACGCCTGTCGTGTCAGTTCAGGACGGAACCGCCTCCCGGACACCGAACTCGCTCGGCGGGAACGCTGTCATCGTGTACGGTCCCGGGGGGGACTGGACGTACTACGCGCACCTGTCGAGCTACGGTGCCTCCGGTCACGTGGGCGTCGGGACCGTGATCGGCTACGTCGGGGCGACCGGCAACGCCGGCATCAACCACCTCCACTTCGAGTACCACCCCGGTGGTGGAGCGGCGATCAATCCTTACCAGGCGCTCCTGTCCGTATGCTGAGCGAGCGCCGGCCGCGCCGTCAGGCCCTACAATCGGCTGGTACTCGGGTCCCCAAGGAGCGTCGTGTCCGAGACTGGTGGCAGCCGTCGCATCGATCGCATCCTGCGACCTGAGTTCGTCGTGGGCCTGGCGGATCTGCCCCTCGACGACCTTCGGCATCGGCGGGATGAATGCCTGACGGAGCGCGAGTCTTTGTCGCTCCTCCGCCGACTGGTCCAGGGGCGCGCGGAGATCCTCCGGGCTGAGGTCGAGCGTCGAGGAGCGGGCGACGCGGGTTCGCTCGTCGACCGCCTGTCCACGATCCTCGCCGGGGAGAGCCACGAGCCCGCGCGTGGAGAGGCTGTGCGTGTTGGCATTCCCACGGACGAGCTGGTGCTCGCGCGCCGACGGGTGGAACGCTTAGTGGCCGATGCAGGCCTCTCGGACCCCGGAGCGCTCGACGACGAACGGCTGTCCAGGGCGGTGGGCTTGCTCTCCGAGGAGGAACGGAAGGTCTCGGAGAACCGGGCGGCCGTCATCTCGGTCTTGGACGAGATCCAAAGGGAGCTGAAGCGGCGGTACAAGGAGGACCCCTCCCGGGTCCTGTCCTGAGGCCCGCCCAGTTCTCCCCCAGAGGCGCCGGACTCTGTAGCCCTGTTGGGGGACTTGGCCCGCCGTAGCCCACGGGGGGAGGACCCCGGCCGGGTGATAGGCGTTTGGTCCATCGGGGCGATGGACCCACTGTGCCCAAAAAGACAGGCTAAGCGGGCGCCGGGGCGTTCTCGGTGCGCTATCGTGCGGCCCCGATGATGAGGCAATACGCCGGCTCCGAGCACGTGTGCGGGGATCCGAAGGATCCCGAACTCACAGCCGTCCATCAGCAGCTCATCGTGTTCGCCCATGAGCTCGGCCAGCTCTATCACGTGGAGCGGTCGCGGAGCACGGAGCTCCAGCGGATCCTCGAGAGCCTTCAGGACATGTACCTGGCAACCATGAGGAGTCTGGCCCATATGATCGAAGCCAAGGACCAGACCACGCGCGGGCACCTCGATCGGACCCAGGCCCTGGGCGTCGCGCTCGCCAGACGGATCGACCCGGCGCTCGCGGACCGACCGGAGATCGGATACGGCTTCTTCCTCCACGACATCGGGAAGGTCGGTATCCCCGAGCACATCCTGTGCAAGGAGGGCCCTCTCACAAACGAGGAATGGGAGATCGTTCGCACACACCCGGCCCTGGGCGCGAAGATTGTTGCCCCGATCCGATTCCTAGGCGACGCCGCCCTTGTGATTCGCCACCACCACGAGTGGTTCGATGGTGGTGGTTACCCCGACGGCCTGGGAGGAGCCGCCATCCCGCTTGCGGCGCGAGTGTTCGCGGTCGCGGACTCGTTCGACGCAATGACGAACGACCGGCCCTACCGCAACGCGCTTCCCCGGAAGCGCGCTCTCGAGGAGATCCAGGAGGGTTCGGGGACGCAGTTCGACCCCGACGTGGTCGAAGCGTTCGTCCGCATGAGCGAGGAGGAGCCCTCTCCATTCTGGAGCGCGATGGGCCTGCCCTACCCCGACGGGAGCGACGCGGACCTGCCTCGCTTCGACGGGAACGGGAGCGACTCCGACCTCGCTCGGACCGGGTAGCGCAGCCTCCGTCCCGCTTGGCCTCTGCGGGGGAGGGGCCTCGGGCCGCGGAGGCTCCAGTGCGTCGTTCGATCGGGTCTCGCTTACCATCGTAACGTGGGCTCGGATACGAACGGCGCCTCTCCCCGGACGCGCGTGGCCGTCGTCAGTCTGCACACCTCCCCGCTAGACCAACCGGGGACCGGCGACTCGGGCGGCATGAACGTCTATGTCCGGGCCGCGGCCGAGCGTCTGGCCGGGCAGGGTGTGGACGTCGACGTGTTCACACGTTCCCGCGGTCGGGACGTTTCCGAGGTCGAGCAGCTCACCCCCGGCTCTAGGATCATCCGTGTGGCGGCCGGTCCTCGCGCCCCCGTTCCCAAGGAAGAGCTGCCGCGGTTCCTGCCGCAGTTCCTCGGCGCCGTGCTGCACCACGAGCGGGTCGAAGGCTGCGGGTACGATCTGGTGCACAGTCACTACTGGCTCTCCGGGTGGGTTGGGCGCAGAGCTAAGGAGATCTGGGGGATCCCGCTCGTCGCGTCGTTCCACACCCTCGGCAAGGTGAAGAACCGCTCGCTGGCCCGGGGCGAGAGTCCTGAGCCTCCAGTCCGGCTCGCAGGCGAGAAGACCGTGATAGAAGACGCCGACCGGATCATGGCGGCGACCCCGGCTGAGGCCGCTCAGCTCGTGAGGCTGTACCGAGCTGATCCGGAACGCCTACGGGTCGTGCCTCCGGGAGTCGACCACGAGCTGTTCTTCCCGCGACCCAAGCAGGAGGCCAAGGCGCGCCTGCATCTGAGCGGCGTGCGGCTCCTGCTGTTCGTTGGCAGGCTTCAGGCCCACAAGGGACCGGACATAGCGGTCCGGACGCTCGCCGAGGCCATCGCGCGAGAACCGGTCCAAACGCGTGACGTCGTCCTCGCGATTGTGGGCGGCCCGAGTGGCGCGAACCACGGGACCGAGGTGGCGCGGCTGATGGACCTCGCCTCCGCCCTCGGCGTCGAGGAGCGGGTCGTGTTCTTCCCGCCACAGCCACAGACTCGCCTGGCCGACTTCTACGCGGCCGCCGAGTGCGTGCTCGTTCCGTCCCGGTCCGAATCGTTCGGGCTGGTGGCGCTCGAGGCGCAGGCGTGCGGCACGCCGGTCGTGGCCGCCGCCGTCGGTGGCCTGCGCTACGTCGTCGTCGATGGGCTGACCGGGCTGCTGGTCGAGGGACACGATCCGGCCGATCATGCCGAGCGCCTCCTCGAGCTCCTCCGCGACCCCAAGACGGCGCGAAGGCTGGGCGAGTCCGCGGTTGCGCAGTCCCTGCGGTTCTCGTGGGACGTGACCGCGGCGGAGATCCTCTCCGTCTACCGGGAGCTCCTGGGCCGAAGGGTTCGGGCGGCCTGAGCCTCGGGGTCTTGTCACTCTTTCTCTTGATCCTCCTACCAGCGCATATGGGGCGTGACCAGCGAGTTCTCCAAGTTGACCGTACCCGGTCGGCCCGGTAGATTCGCGTAGCTCCGAGCAGCTGGAGCGGCTGAGTCAGGGAACCGACGTGGGGACCCCTGGGAAAGCCGTAAGGCGAACTGGGCGCACTTGGTCGTACGGTTGGGAAGGCCAACTAGCTGTGCGGGCGGGGAGGCTCGGGACGCCCCAAAGCCCAACGAAAGGGTCTACCGCCAGGAAACCGAGACAGCTGTAGAGGTTGCTCGGAGCACCTGAGCCCGAGGGGCTGACGGTGGCTGGAAGCTTCGGCTTCCGGCGAGCCGGAGGTCCCTCGGGTTCTTCTTTGCCCCGCCTTCCTATACTCGCGGAGCCATGCCCGAGCGAATGACGCCGTGACCAGATCGGTCTTCCGGTCGCTCGTCGGGTGGGCGACCTCACGCCCTTGGCTCAAGAGGTTCGCCACCAAGACGAGCTTCGGCAATGCCGTAGCTTCGAGGTTCGTCCCCGGGGATACGCTCGACTCGGCGATGGCCGCGGCGCGGGCGCTGCGAGCGGGCGGGATCTCCGCCGTCCTCGGGCTCCTGGGGGAGAACGTGACCTCGCCAGGAAGGGCCGTGGCGGCGGCCGACGCCTACATCCGCTCCATGGAGCGAATCAGAGAAGAGGTGGACCTCGACTGCTCGGTATCCGTGAAGCTCACTGACCTCGGGCTCGGTTTCTCGAGGGCGCTCTGCATGTCCGAGCTCGAGCGCGTGGTGGGTTCGGCCGAGCGGAGCGGGACCCTCGTCACCATCGACATGGAGGGGTCCACATACGTGGATCGAACGCTGAACGTCTTCCGCGACGTGTCGTCCCGCCACGAGCGCATCGGGATCTGTCTCCAGGCCTCGCTGCGGAGAACGCCGGGCGACCTGGAGACGCTCCCAGCCGAGTGCGTGGTCCGACTCGTCAAGGGCGCGTACCTGGAGTCTCCGGAGATCGCGTTTCCCAAGCGGCGAGACGTCGACGCCGCGTTCGTCCGCTGCTTCGTCTCTCTGCTTGCTCGCGGCCACACGGTTCACGTGGCGACCCACGACCCGAGGCTTCTCGAGGGAGCCTGTCGGACCGCGGAGCGCCACGGCGTCCCCTGGTCGCGCGTGGAGCTCCAGATGCTCTACGGTGTGCGGCGAGATCTGCAGACGCGGTTCACGAGGCAGGGGTACCCGGTCCGGGTCTACGTTCCCTACGGGGACGATTGGTACCCGTACCTGGCTCGACGCCTGGCCGAGCGACCTGCCAACATGTGGTTCTTCCTGTCGAACCTGGTGAGGATGCGATGAACGATCGGAAGGTGGCCTTCCTGGGCGGGGGCAAGATGGGTGAGGCGCTGGTGTCGGGGTTGATCCGCTCCGGCGGCCGGGGTGTCGACGAGATCATGGTGACCTGCCGCCGTGAAGAGCGGGCACGGGAGATCGGCGAGCGCTACGGCGTCGCCTCGACGCTGTCGAACCCCGAGGCCGCGGCGTGGGCCGAGACGCTTGTGCTCACGGTGAAGCCACAGGACATGGAAGCGCTGCTCGGACAGATCTCCGGACACCTCCGCCCCAGCCATCTGGTCGTCAGCTTCGCGGCCGGGATCCGCACGTCGTTCGTGGAGAAGCGCCTGCCGGACCTCGTCCCGGTCGTGCGGGTGATGTCCAACGTCGCGGTGCTGGTCGACGAGGCGATGTCGGTCGTGGCGCCCGGCTCACACGCCGACGACAAGCATCTGGCGATCGCCGAGGAGCTGCTCGGCTACGTCGGGAACGTGCTCCGGCTGCCCGAGGTTCACCTGGACGCGGTCACGGCGACGAGCGGCTCCGGTCCCGCGTACTTCTTCCTGCTCGCGGAGGCGATGATCGAGGCCTGTATCCTGCTCGGGCTCTCTCGCGACGTCGCAACCGAGCTGATCGTGCAGACCATGCTCGGCTCCGCGAAGATGCTGCGTGACACGGGCCGGCATCCTGTGGAGCTCCGCGAGATGGTGACCTCGCCGGGAGGCACGACGATCGCAGCGATCCGTGTGCTCGAGGAGACAGGTGTGCGGGCGGCATTCTTGAACGCCATCGACGCCGCCAGAAATCGCAGCGCGGAGCTCGCGCAGGGCGGCGACGAGGATGAACGGTAGGCGGAAGAGGAGGATCGGCGTTGGGACGAGGTGATCGACGCAAGGTGCGCTGGGCGCACGATCGCGAGAAGAAGAAGAAGGACCGCGAGAAGCGCGAAGCGGCCGAGCGCGGCACCGCCCGCAAGGGGAAGTAGTCGGACGGGCTTGCCGGCGGGGTCAGCTCGCCGGACGGCCGATCTGATTGCGCAGGACGCCGATGCCCTCGGCGTCGAGTTCGATCTCGGCGCCCGGCCAGATCCGTTGCTCGAAGCCGGGGATCTCGAACGGGCCTGACGCGAAGGCCTCGCCCGAAAGCAATTCCTCTATGCGTGAGGCTCGCGCGATCGCGGTCAGCAGGCTACGAGCGGTGCCGTTCAGATTGCCCTTCACCCACTCCTCGCCGTCCACGCGGACAGTGACGAAGACGGTCTGGGGGTCGATCTCGTCCGGCGTCACGAGGCAGGGGCCGATCGCGACCGGTAGCGTGTCGGGCCTAGGAGTAGGGTCGCCGCTCGCGCCGCGCACGGCCCAGTCGTTCACCAGCGTGTAGCCGAGCACGGCTCCCGGAACGTCGTCGGCGGCGAGCCCGCGAACCGACCGCCGAAGTACCGCCGCGATCTTGGGCTCGTACTGGAGCCAGCCAGCGCCGTTGGGCCAGGGGACCTCCTCGTCGGGGCCGATCACCCGTCGGATGGCGTCCGCGGCATCACGGCTGCGGAGCGAGGAGGGCAGGAGGGGGGCGAGCAGGCGCGCGTTCGGGACGACGAAGCGTTCTGCCTCGTCCCGCTTGAGGGCGGCCCGGGCGGCGTCTAGAACCGTCCCCCCGTTGCTCGAGACCAGGGCCTCCATCGTGGCGGGGAACGCCGGGTGCCCGATGGTCTCGGGCAGGTCGACGACCTCCCCGTCGAGGAACGCTCCCAGTCGCCGGTGCCCCCTCCGGTCGAAGGTCACGAGCCTCAAGGGAGGCCGATGATACGCCCGCCGGAAGCCGGTTTCTCGATATCCACCCGCAGTCTTGCGGATGTCCGCGCGGACTTGGGGAGCGCTTCGGCAGGCGGCTAGGATGAGGAGGTTCCCCGGGGTCTTCGCGGCTCCAAGGAGGCGACTGTAATGGCGGAGCAGGGATTTCGCATCACCTACGCGACCATGTCGGCGGACAACGCAGAGCTGCACGAGCTCTACGACACTGGGATCGAGGTGGCGAAGTCCTGGTTGGGCCAGAAACACCCCTTCTACGTCGATGGGGAGGGTCGCGAGGGGACCGGCCACCAGGAGGTTCGCTCGCCGATAGACCGGGAGATCGTCATCGGCGAGTTCGCCCAGGCGAGTCGCGAGGACGTCCGGGACGCGATCGCCGCCGCCAAGTCGTACTGGGGGGAATGGGGCAACGCCCCCTGGCAGGAGCGCGTGGCGCTCGTGCGGCGGGCGGCCGACCTCATCTCCGAGCGTCGGTACGAGCTCTCCGCGCTCATGGCCATGGAGATCGGCAAGAGCCGCCTCGAGGCGCTCGGTGACGTGGAGGAGTCGGCCGACCTGCTCCGCTGGAACTGCAACGAGATGGAGAAGCACGACGGCTTCAACACGCCCATGCAGTCGCTCGGGTCCCCAGGGCAGTACTACGACGTTCTTCGGCCGTACGGGGTGTGGGCCGTGATCAGTCCGTTCAACTTCCCGATGGCGCTGGCGGCCGGACCGTCATCCGGCGCCCTGGTCGCCGGCAACTGTGTGGTCTTCAAGCCGGCGCACCTGGGTGTGTTCACGGGCCTGAAGCTCTACGAGGTCTACCGCGACGCCGGCGTGCCGGCCGCTGCGTTCCACGTACTGTCCGGGTCGGGCGGAGTGGTCGGCGACGAGATGGTCAACAGCCCCGATGTTGGTGGGATCACGTTCACCGGCTCCTACGAGGTCGGGATGGGCATCTACAAGGGCTTCGCGAAGGACTTCCCGAAGCCGGCCATCTGCGAGATGGGCGGCAAGAATCCGACGATCGTCACCGAGATGGCCGACCTCGACAAGGCCGCGGACGGCGTGCTGCGCTCGGCCTTCGGGTTTGGAGGGCAGAAGTGCTCGGCGTGCTCGAGGGTGTACGTGCACCGTGACGTCCGCGACGAGTTCCTTCGCCTCCTGAAGGAGAAGACCGAGAAGGTCAGGATCGGCAACCCACTGGACAAGGACGTCTACCTCGGTCCCGTCGTCGACGAGCACGCGGTCGCCACCTTCGAGCGCGCGTCCGCCGAGGCCAGGGAGAACGGCACGATCGTGACAGGAGGCGAGCGTCTCACCGAGGGCGATCTCGCCCGTGGCTTCTTCGTGCAGCCGACAGTAGTAGAGGTGCCGCTCGACTCGTGGATCTGGGGGCAGGAACTGTTCGTCCCGTTCGTCGCCGTCGCTTCCTACGAGGACTTGGACGAGGCGATCCGGATGGCCAACGGGAGCGAGTACGGTCTGACGGCCGGCTTCTACAGCGAGGACACAGCGCAGATCGACAAGTGGATGAGCTCGATCGAGGCCGGCGTCATCTACGTGAATCGGCGCGCCGGCGCCACGACCGGCGCCTGGCCGGGGGTGCAGCCCTTCGGTGGGTGGAAAGCGTCGGGGACCACCGGCAAGGCCGGAGGTGGTCCGTACTACGTGACCCAGTACATGCGCGAGCAGTCGAGGACGGTGGTCGAGGAATGAGCGCGACCGAGATCGCCGACCTCGCCGCCGCCAAGGCGCCTTGCCTCGTCACCGATGTTCCGGGCCCCGAAGCGCTCGCGCACGTCGAGCGAGATCGCCGGGTCACGAGCCCATCGCTGCCGCGCGCATACGCGTTCGTGCCCAAGAGAGGGGCCGGCTCAGTCGTCGAGGACGTCGACGGCAACCTGTTCCTCGACGTGAACGCCGGCATCGCGGTCGTCTCGACCGGCCATGCGCATCCGAAGGTCGTCGAGGCGATCCAGCGGCAGGCGGCGGAGCTGATCCACTACTCCGCGAGCGACTTCTTCCTGCCGATCTACGCCGAGGTCTGCGAGCAGCTCGACCGGCTCGCGCCGATGTCGAAGCCGGCGCGAAGCTTCCTCACGAACTCGGGCACCGAGGCCGTCGAAGGCGCGATCAAGCTCTCGCGCTACGCGACCGGCCGCCAGTACGTGATCGCGATGATCGGCTCGTTTCACGGCCGCTCCTACGGGAGCATGTCGCTCTCGGCCAGCAAGGCGAAGCAGCGGGCGAACTTCGGCCCTCTGCTACCCGGCGTGCACCACTCGTTCTTCGGGGACTTCGAGTACATCGAGCAGGTGTTGTTCAGGCACCTGGTCTCGCCCCACGAGGTCGCGGCGATCATGGTCGAGCCGATCCTCGGCGAGGGTGGCTACGTCCCGCCCCCGGACGGCTGGCTCCCGTACCTGCGCGAACTGTGCGACCGGCACGGCATCTTGCTCGTCGCCGACGAGGTGCAGAGCGGTGCGGGACGTACCGGCCGCATGTGGGCGATCGAACACTTCGGCGTCGAGCCCGACGTCCTGCTGACTGGCAAGGGGATCGCGAGCGGTATGCCGCTGGGGGCACTGGTGGCGCGCGAGGATCTCATGACGTGGGGAGCGGGTTCGCACGGTTCGACCTACGGCGGCAACCCCCTTGCCTGCGCCGCCGCTCTCGCCACGATCGAGCTGCTCGAGGACGGCCTCATGGAGAACGCTGCCA
>Ga0299915_10000789_pt1 | contig 23445 bp, 20 predicted proteins | sample RVTome_13_FD_200263 | JGI IMG/M metagenome (GOLD analysis project Ga0299915, IMG submission 200263) | Soil microbial communities from uranium-contaminated site in the Upper Colorado River Basin, Wyoming, United States - RVT92D227 (version 2) ... | reverse complement strand
AGAAGCGACCATAGAGATGCTCCGAGGCCTTCGTCCCCGATACGAAGCGCACCACAAAATAAAGATTGAAGATTCTGCCCTGGTAGCTGCTGCCAAGCTGAGCCAGCGATATATCTCCGATAGGTTCCTGCCTGACAAGGCGATTGACTTGATTGACGAAGCAGCCAGCAAGCTACGCCTTGATATGGAAAGCGCTCCCGAGGAGGTAAAAACTTTGGACCGAAAGATAAAACACCTTCGGGATGAGGAAGAGGCGGCTTCACAACGACAGGACTATCAGAAAGCTGCTGAATTGAAAGCGGAAAGGATACGGCTGGAACAAGACTACAACCAGGCCAAACTAAAGTGGCAGAAAGAGAAAAAGATTGACAGCGTGGTTGATGAAGAAGATATCGCTGGACTGGTCGCCCAATGGACGGGCATACCCGTTTCCCGGATGATGGAAACGGAAACCGGGAAATTGGTCCACATGGAGGAAAGGATTCACCAGAGGATAGTGGACCAGGAAGAGGCAGTGTCTGCCGTTTCTGAGGCTGTCAGGCGAGGCCGAGCCGGGCTCAAGGACCCCAAACGCCCCATTGGCAGCTTCGTTTTCCTTGGCCCTACCGGCGTGGGGAAAACCGAGCTAGCTCGTGCTCTAGCCGAGTTTCTCTTTGACGACGAAGACGCTATGGTAAGACTGGACATGTCCGAATATATGGAAAAGCACACTGTATCCCGTCTTATCGGAGCACCACCGGGGTATGTGGGCTATGAGGAAGGAGGACAGTTGACCGAAGCAGTGCACCGCCGTCCCTATCGGGTCATCCTGTTCGACGAGGTGGAAAAGGCTCATTCCGATGTCCTTAGCATACTGTTGCAGCTCCTGGAGGATGGCAGGCTTACCGATGGGCATGGTCGGACTGTGGATTTCAGGAACACAGTAGTGATCATGACCAGTAACTTGGGCAGCAAGGAATTCCAACGCGGAGGAATCGGTTTTCTCCGTAAAGAGGGAGGCGACGAAGAAAAAATGAAGACCGATATGAAAAGCGCCTTGAAGGAAAGCTTACTTCCCGAGTTACTCAACAGGATAGATGATGTCATCATATTCCACCCTCTAACCAAAGAGCACTTGAAGAGCATCGTTGGCCTCCTTATCCGCGGGGTAGAACGGGGGTTAGCTGAGCGTAATATTAAACTTGAAGTGAACGAAGAAGCCAAAGCCTGGTTAGTTCAGAAAGGCTATGACCCTGTATATGGAGCGCGCCCCTTACGCCGGGCCATTCAAAGGTATGTGGAAAATCCCATATCGACCAAGATATTGCAGGGCGAGTTCAAGGAGGGAGATACTGTAGCTATAAGCTTGGAGGGAGATAACTTGACCTTCGCAGCTCGAAAAACTGCCAGAGCAAAAAACAAATAGAAGGTTGTTCTGCCATTGGCTTTTCTCCAGACTCTTTTTCCTTTGCCAGGCTGAGCTGTCAGCTTCTTGTTACTCCCTTTGACGCCTGCGAATAAAGCTGGTAAGCTAACAAACTCAAAGGAGATCTGAAGATGCCTGTTAAAGTTGATATGGATAAGATCGTTTCTCTCTGCAAGCGTCGGGGTTTCATTTTCCCGAGCAGCGAGATATATGGTGGTTTAGCTAGCTGTTGGGATTATGGCCCTGTGGGAGTGGAGCTTAAGCGCAATGTTAAAGAGACCTGGTGGAAGGCCATAGTCCAGGATCGGGATGATGTAGTAGGTCTCGACACATCGATCATGATGCACCCGGGAGTTTGGGCTGCTAGCGGCCACATTGATAACTTCACAGACCCTCTGGTAGAGTGCAAGTCCTGCCACCTGAGGTGGCGTGCTGATGCAGTAGAGGGCAAGAAGTGTCCCCAATGTGGGGGCGAGCTAACCGAGCCTCGCATGTTCAATCTCATGTTCAAGACCCTTATGGGTCCTGTGGAGGAAGAAGCAAGCATTGTCTATCTCCGCCCCGAGACTGCCCAGGGCATATTTGTTAACTTTGAAAATGTTGTCACCACTTCCAGGAAAAAGTTGCCTCTGGGCATCGCCCAGATAGGCAAGTCTTTCCGCAACGAAATTACGCCCGGCAACTTCATCTTCAGGACCAGGGAATTTGAACACATGGAGGTGGAGTACTTCGTTAAGCCCGGGACCGATGAGAAGTGGCTTGACTACTGGATCAAGGAGAGGTTTGAGTGGTATGTCAAACTGGGTATCAGGAAGGAAAACCTTCGCTTGCGCCAGCACGGCAAAGATGAGCTTGCTCACTATGCCAAGGACTGCTATGACGTCGAGTATCTTTTCCCTATGGGCTGGTCGGAGTTAGAGGGCATCGCTAACAGGGGCGATTTCGACCTCACCCAGCATGCCAAATACAGCGGCAAAGAACTCAGTTACCGTGATGCTGAGGCTGGCGAGAAGTACGTTCCCTATGTTATTGAGCCTTCGGCTGGCGTCGACCGCTCCGTATTGGCTTTCCTGGTTGACGCCTATGATGAAGAAGAGGTCGAAGGAGAAAAAAGAACAGTCCTGCATCTGCACCATTCTCTGGCTCCTATCAAAGTAGCTGTTTTGCCCCTAAGCAGGAATGAGAAACTAACTCCCTTGGCTAAGGAAGTCTTCAAACAACTGTGCCCGAACTTCATGACCGATTACGATGATTCTCAGAGTATAGGGCGGAGGTACAGGCGTCAGGACGAAATCGGCACGCCGTTCTGCGTTACCATAGATTTTGAGTCCTTAGAAGATAAGCAGGTTACTATTCGGGAAAGAGATAGCCTGGCGCAAATTCGAGTGCCCATAGGAGAATTAAAGAAGGTCATAGAAGCCAAACTCAAAGGAGAAGCTTTCGATGCTTCATCACTATGGGCCACCAGGCGGATGTGAGAATTCTGCACTTTGCTGTGCGTCATACAGTACATGCCCATCGAATAAATATAGAAAATAGGTATAAAAATAGATGTTACCTATTAATGACTGGACAGCACTATATCGGCTCTACAGAAAAGGCTTTAAGACAGTAGTCACCCCTTTAACAGAATACCATAGCCATTTTCCAGCAGATGAGTGGTCACGGATTTCCCTTTGAATTATTTTGCTTTGACAAGTTGCCAAAAACACAGTAGATTTTCAATAATCAATACACTAACATAAAAGCCAATGTTCGATTCAGACGATGAACCAATACCAGATTCCAGTTTCGCTCCGGTGTGAGTCCGACGACGCATGCCTGAATCGCGACGTGCTTGCTGTCTGCCGAGATGCCGTGGACGCCTCCATGGGCGTTGTTGGCCAAGCCCCAGCGCTTGGCCCCAAGCCTGTTGTTGTGCAACAGGCCAGTGACGGGATTCCACGCGCCTGTCTCAACGGCCTGCCCAAGGAGTACCTCGTCAACGTAATCTGCCTGCACTCACGGCAATACGACAAGCTCGCCTTTCAAGTCGGCCACGAGATGGGGCACTTCTTTGTCGACCCACACTACTCCAATTGGTTTGTCGAGTCCGCTTGCACGGCGGTCTCGTTGCTCTTGCTCACGGCCCTGTCACAGAAATGGTCGACTGATCCGCCGTTCAGGAACTGGCGTCCGTACGCTGCCAACTTCGAGAAGTACCGTCACAAGACCGTTGGCGATGCCCTAAGGGCAGCCGGTCTGTCAGGGCCAGATCAGATCAAGGGGTGGATTGATGGGCCGCTCGGAGACATCGTCGGTGCCAGACAGTTCACAAGGCAGCACGAGATGCTGTGTGCTGAGATGATCGCGAAGATTGTGGTGAGCGTCCTCCCGACATTCTCGATCATCACTCGTCTCGGCAGCGTGTCACGAGCCGAAGGAAAGACAGATCTCGTTCGTTGGCGTGCAGCTGTTCAAGCGAATGAGGCGCCAGGGGTGGACGCGTTGGCAACAGTCTTCGGACACTTGATGGAGTGAACAACGAATCGAACATCACCTTGGACACGTACGCAGTAAGGCCGCGCGGACGCGGCCTCACTGCGCCGTTCAAGGTGGGCGTTCGCAGAAGAGATTGGGTGACCGGAACAACCTTTATCCGCATCTCGACAGTGTATAACGAGGGAATAACATGAAGCTCTTTTCATCAGACTACTGCGGTCGACTCCAAGCGACGGCTGATGCTGCTATTTGGCTATCGCACAGAGATACCTACCATTGGTTGTATCGACGCACGACTTCAAATCCACCACCCGAAGAGGATTATGTCGCATCGCTCATAGTGCGGGCATTACCTCAAATCGACAGCGCTTGGCAGCCTCTTTTCCGACAATGGAATCTGACGTTGCGGCTCACAGGAGTCTTCTGCCACCAAACCCCCAAGGCCCGATACCAATACTTGAAAAAGACTGTCTCACCAGAACTCGCGGATCTGCTAATCGTCCGACGACGCGAAACAAGGACGCATCAGGTACGGCAGGTTGCAACTCTAGTCCAAGCAAAGATGTCGGAAACGGGAGAGATTAGGTTGGGCAGCAACGATCCTCAACTGCACCTTCTTGAACAGTGGCCTGCTTTAAACATTATCGGCCCCAATGCGCCAAAGGATCTCCTGTGCATTGGTCGGTTTGATGGGCAGGCCATGTATGCTGGAATCCAAAAGGGATGGTCCCCGTGTCCGGATACAAACAAGGCATGGGCTGCTTTTTGCCCATGGGGTATGATGCGCCCGAAACACCATGGATGGGTGGACGACCCCTTTTCTCTTTATCTCGTCAGAATGCTCAATTTTGAAGTCGGTCGTGAGTTTTTTGATCCAAACGCAACGGGCTGCCATTGGTCTCTTCTGATCGACTATCTCTTGAAAACAACATTTTCTATGCCGCTTCGCACTCGCGATATTCGTCGTGATCCCGATTTTGTGCGAGGAAAGACAATTGCGATTAACCGTCTCGGTTTCACATCCTCAGCTGCACGTACCAGTTCTGCCTATGTACCCGCAGCGAGGGTCAGCAATCTGTCCGGTAATGGGGATTCCATTCCACCTGACGATGACTCCCGAGAATTCGACGAAGGCGGAATGGGGCGCGTTGTAATTATCGAGACATCGGAGGTCGAAGGATAGGTAACTGCGAACAAGCAGTTGCACGCGACGGCTTACAGCCGCGCGTGAACGGCGACGTTATGCGTCCAGAAATTTAGCACTTTACACTTAAGTTACATTCGGAGATAAATAGCATCCGTGAAAAAGCAGCTCTTTCAATGGGACTTTGTTATCAAAGGCCTTATCCCTCGTCGAGTTAGGCTTAACAGAAAGGTGTGGCTTAAAGAAGGCGAGTTATTGCTCGACAAAAAGGGAGATAAACTCCACGCCTATCTTTTGGGAAATGATAAGAGTGCTTTCGAAAATGAGGGTAAAATCATTCCTTACCTATGGGTGTCCTGTTTGGTTTCAAGCAATGCTCCAGACTTAGAAGGAGGGGGCAAAGTTTCGATTGAGTCGAAAGAGGAACTGGGAACAAAACCTTTATATTCAATGTCGGTGAGCACTAGCTTGCCCGAAGAAGCAGTTGGTGATATTGAAAAACATGCCCATAAATTCCTTCGCTTTATTGGAAAACTCCACGATAAATATATTTCAATAATTTCAGAAAATGAATTCATAGAAATCGCCTTAGATTACTTCTACGAAGCTGAGAAACAATTTGTTTACAGTAATGAGGGCTTCATAAGTGCGGTCATAAGTATGGAGGCTCTATTTAACGAGGGACCGACGGATATCAAATACAAGCTATCACACAGGGCTGCTTTTTTGCCTAGCCTTTGCGAAATAGACCCTATAGAAGGATTTGAAAAATTAAAAGACTTTTACAATAAAAGAAGCACATTAGTTCATGGAGGGGGCAGTCTTTCTCACGATCCAGATCGATATTTGGTATCTAAATACACAAGGAAATCCATTATTATTTTTTTAATACTTCTCAAAAATGAAGAAAGGCGAAAAATTGAAAAGAAAAAGAGAAAAGCAAATCTACTAAAGGAAATAGATTACGCTATGCTTGATGAGAATAAGCGCAAATCCTTAAGAAAGGAAATTAGCAAAGGCCTTAGAGATTTTAAGTTGCCTGTTCCGAGAGCCTTTGAGGGCGAAGGGAAAAATGGAAATTACCGCGTAACTGCATGGTAAATATGCATAACAAGGCGCTCGTTCGGACGCAAAAGTCGCTACGCGCCTTTCGCGCCGCACAGCTTCGCCGTTGAGAACTGCGAAGATATATCGAAGGGAAATGGATTTATCGCCAACTAGAATCGGCTTAGGAAGCTTCGATTACCGAGGGGGCGACATAATATTTGGAACTAAGCATGGTGCCCCTGAAATGAAGAGCATCTTTCTTCTGCTCGTCGCAGGGTCGTTATGCCCGCCGTTATGAGTAGGGAAAGAGAGAGGACAAAATGAACCAGATTAACATTCAACTTCACAAAACTGAGATTGGGGGAGTCGTACTGGGTTCTTTTCGTGGCAAACTGTGTTTGCTTGGTTTCAGAAGCAGAGAGATGACAAGAACCGTTGATGATAGGATCAAGAAGGCATTGAATGCCGGGTTTGTCGAACGCGATGATGAAATTCTGGAGAAAACGAGAACGCAACTTGATGAATATCTTCAGGGACGTAGGAGAGAGTTTGACATTCCCGTGTTGATGGTGGGGACCGACTTCCAAAAGAGCGTCTGGAATGAGCTCATGAAGGTGCCATACGGAGCTACGTCAACATATCTACAGCTAGCAAAAGATGTAGGCAATGAAAGAGCTGTTCGAGCTGTGGGCAATGCCAACGCGGCAAACCCCATCAGCATAATCGTCCCTTGCCATCGAATAATCGGAAGCGATGGAGGGCTTGTTGGATATGGTGGTGGATTGTCGGTCAAGAGACGATTGCTAGAGTTGGAGCGAAGCAATTTGGCGGACCGTCGGCAAGACGTATCCGGTCAGGCCGACAATCACTCCGAGGATGCCTGAGGACACGAACAGTAACCCCACCATCCCAGCTCTTGGGCCGGAGCCCACAAGCGGCTGAACCGCCGCCCGTTGTGCAAGGAGGATTAAGAATGACTGTGGAAAAAATCAACCTTTTGGACAAGTTCGGAAAGTTGCCAGCCGGTGACTATGCAGTGCGTTTGGTGGCCAAGATGAACAACTATGACTTCAAAATCGTGAACTTCAAAGGTGACTTCATTTGGCACAGCCATCCTGAAACAGACGAAACATTCATTATCATGGATGGCACACTTGTTATGAACTTCCGTGATCGCAAGGTGGAAGTACACGCTGGGGAAATGATCGTCATCCCGAAAGGAGTTGAGCATAAGCCTTCTTCCAGGAATGGATACAAAGCCATACTTATTGAACCGGAGGGTGTGCCCAATACTGGCAACGTTCGGAGTGATATTACGATTGAGAAGATTGAATGGGCATAGAAGCAACGACGGCATAACCAAGCGATGCAACGGACGGTTTTCAGCCGCCACTGATTCTGGCGTCAGAGAGTAAGCAGCAACAAATAGCAATGAGTGCAAAGATACGTATTTGTACAAAAGGAGATAACCAGATTTTGGCAGAGACTACCCGAAAGTCATTTCAAGATGTTGCAGAGCACTTTGGCTTGACCCAAGAGAATGCTCCTCACCATCCATCAAATTGCACGGTGGATTGGATCCGAAAGGATATGGAACGTGGCGTTACCTATTTCGCCATCGAAAATAAAAACCATGTTGTTGGGTGTGTTGCTCTCGAACGGCCAAATACAGGACTATGTTATCTAGAACGCCTTGCGGTGCTTCCAGGTCACCGGAGGCGTGGATTTGGGAAAGCTCTGGTTGAACATGTGTTGTCGGAAGCAAGACTTCTTGGAGCCCGTTCTGTGAGTATAGGAATCATTGCCGAGCATACTGAACTAAAGGACTGGTACAAGGGACTCGGGTTCGTTGAGGGAGAGAGCAAAGAATTTCCACATTTGCCTTTCCGTGTTACCGTCATGACATATGAAATGAAGAGGAGCTGCCAGCAGTGCGCTGCACCGTACGCAATAGAGCGGGTTAGTGACCTGTGTCGTTGAGAAATGCGAGACTATAGGGAAGGGAAGTGAGTTTATCGCTACGTGGAATCGGCATAGGAAACTGAAGGTTCAGGTTAATTCTAATCAATCAGCTTAGACTCATTGACGTCCACCAGGCCCAAGTCAGTCAGCCTGAGCTCGGGAATGACAGGCAGGGCCAGGAAAGAAAGAATGGCAAATGGGGCTGGAGGAAGGTTGCCCAGGCTGGCAGCAGCCCTCTCAACAATTTCATACTGGGATACGACTATATCGAGCGGCTCCGGGGAAAGCAAACCGGCGATAGGCAACGGCAAAGAAGCGAGAATTTCCAGGTTGGCGCAAACAACCAGCCCGCCCTGCAGCCTATTAATTTCCTCAATTGCCTTGAGGATATCGAGGTCATCGGCGCCCACCGCTATTATGTTGTGAGAATCATGCGCTACTGACGAGGCTAATGCACCCTTCTTTAAGCCAAATCCTTTTACTAGGCCTACTCCGATGTTGCCGCTAGCCTTGTGTCTTTCCACCACCACTAGCTTCAGAATGTCTCTCTCCAGATCGCACGCCACTACGCCATCGACAACCTGTATTTTTTCCACCACCTTCTTGGTGACTATCTGCCCAGGGACAATTTGGATGACCGAGTAGGTCTCACCGGCAGGGGCTATTTTCAGCGATTGTGCTGTAGGAGACTTGATGCGTACTGTGTCCTTTAGCTCTACAGTAACAGGAGGGAAGGGGAACAAGGGCTTGCCTTGCCTTGCCACCAGTCTCCCTTTGTAGAACACCATGTCTATCTCCAATTGAGCCAGGTCAGTGATAGTCACAAGATTGGCTATATAACCCGGGCCAATGCCTCCCCTATCATGAAGTCTGAAATACTCAGCCGCGTTAATGGTCGCCATCTGGATTGCCCGGACGGGCTCCAGACCCCTGTTAATCGCCTTTCGGACCACGGCGTCAATATCGCCTTCCCGAAGCAAATCAAAGCAACTGCGGTCGTCCACCACGAAGAAGCATCTTTTGTAAGTGTTATCGGTGACCAGAGGCAGTAGAGCGTCCAGATTCTTCTCTGAAGAGCCTTCTCGAATCATCAGGTACATGCCCCGCCGCAACTTCTCCTTTCCCTCTTCGAGGGTGGTAGATTCGTGGTCGGAAAGAATGCCAGCAGACAGGTAGGCGTTTAGCTCCTTGCCAGCGAGTCCAGGAGCGTGCCCATCGATAACCATCCCTTTTGCAGCACTGATTTTTTTTAAGACCTCTTCATCGCCGCTGATTACGCCAGGAAAGTTCATCATCTCTCCTAAGCCGATTATCTTGGGGTGAGCTAGAATTTTCTTCACTTCCTTCGAGCTGATTCTGGCGCCTGAGGTCTCCAGATTGGTTGCTGGCACGCATGAAGGAGCCATGAATAGCATATCCAGCGGAAGCTTTCGTGCCAAATCCGTGACGAACCTTATTCCTTCGGATCCACAAACGTTGGCGATTTCATGCAGGTCGGTGACCACAGCCAGAGTGCCTCTGGGCACCACGGCTTGAGCATATCTTGCCGGGTGAAGCATGGAGCTTTCTATATGCGTATGTCCGTTAATAAGTCCCGGGGCTAAAAACGCGCCCTGTAAATCGAAAACTTCCTTGGCCTCATCATAATCTCCTACTCCAGCGATCCTATCGCCGTAGATAGCCACGTCGCCTTGCTCTATTTCTCCAACAAAGGTATTCACTATCCGGGCATTCTTGAGGAGCAAGTCAGCGGGTGCTTCCCCTCTGGCCACAGAAATAAGCTCTCTCAGACTCATGTCTTAATCCTCCACAATTTCATACAGAATCCCTCTCCCTCAATGGGAAAGGATCATAAGGCGAGGGTGAATTTCCCCCTCCCTCTAACTCCCTCCCGCGAAGGGGGGGGGATCGTAAGGAATCTTGGTGTTTGAGTGCATCAATCTTCTATGACGTAGATGTCGGGCAAATTGCGGAACCGCTCATCGTAGTCCAGTCCATATCCCACGATGAATTTATTGGGCACGGTGAAGCCCAGATAGTTAATAGATACCGGAACTCTGTGCCGAGATGGCTTGTCTGTTAGAGTGCAGAGCTTCAGCGAAGCGGGCTTCTTCTTCTTCAAGTAATCAAGTAAAAAAGAGATGGTAATTCCAGTATCCACGATATCCTCAACCACCAGAACATCTCTGCCTTTTATAGACGTTTTGACCCCTTGAACTACTCTCACTTTGCCTGAACTCTCCCTGGCAGAGCCATAGCTGGAGAGTCTGACAAAGTCGAGCTCCGGGGGCAAATCAAGCTGGCGAATGAGATCAGCCATGAACACAAAAGACCCTTTGAGGACGCCAATGAGCAAAGGCTGCGTACCTTGATAGTCCCTCTGGATTTCACAAGCCAGTCTGTTTATAGCTTTAGCTATCTCGTCACGGCTGATAAGAATCTTGAGTTGCGGCTCAAAGACCATTACATCATTTCCAAACCAACTACTATGATAGCATAGTTGCATCTGGTTACGGAGGTTTGCGGAGGCTGAGATACATGGGTAACACTCATGGTATGGTTAGTAGTGATACTGCCTTACCGTGAGGAGTTACCGGGATGAGAAAGCCAGCCAGTTTCTACTTCTTTAAAAGAAAACCCATTGTCCGGAAGAGCAGACATGAGTTCTGGCGGGAAGTAGCCAACCTCGCAAGTCTCTCAATCCAGGAGAGACTGAGAGTGGAATGGATGGTGTTCTACTATACAACAGGCCAGGAGAATGCTGCTCTGACTGCCAGATACTTCAATATCTCCAGGAAGACTTTTCACAAGTGGCTCAGGCGGTTTAAGGATTCCAAATACGATGTCCGTAGCCTGGCCGACCAATCTAAAGCCCCTCAACATAGAAGGAAGTGGGAAGTGACACTTGCTCAGGAAGATAGAATCAGACAGTTAAGAAAGAGATATCCTTACTATGGCAAGAAGAAGCTGAAGGTCCTTTATGAGAAAGAATGTGCTGAGGAGATCTCTACCTGGAAGATCGAGAGGGTGATTCGAAGGTATAAGCTCTATCCTGATCAAAAGAAACAAGAGAAGACTACCAGAAAGAGAGCCAGAGCCCGCCAGAAGCCGAAGAAGAGGATCACCCACTTAGTGAAGGAAGGCAGACCCTGTTTCCTCTTCCAGCTTGATACCGTCGTCATCTATTGGGATAACCTCAAAAGATATATCCTGACCGCCGTGGACCATGCCACTAAGTTGGGCTATGCCAGGATGTACAAGAATAAGAGCTCAAGGTCTGCAGCAGATTTTCTTTATCGTCTTCGCTACCTTGTGGACCAGCCTATTGAAAACTTACAGACAGATAATGGGAGTGAGTTTGCCTGGGAGTTTGAAAGAGCCACCGCCAAATTAGGTATTCGGAGGTACTTCTCAAGGGTCAAAACCCCAAAGGATAACCCGGAGATAGAGAGATTCAATGAGACCTTAGAGTATGAATGGCTTTATGACTCTAACCTATCTCTAGACCCTGAAGTGCTCAATCCCCGGCTAACCGAATGGCTCATAGAATATAACTTCAACCGCCCGCACCAATCCCTTGCCTATCTTACTCCCATAGGGTATATTGAAAAAGAGCTTGTTAAGATCCGCAGTCCAGTGTTACCTATGTGGTCAGCCAGCACAGAGGTTGGACTTTTGCCGTGCTCTGTTGTATACTTAGGTGAAGTAAGATGCGGTCCAGCCTTATCGGGAAGATCGAAAAAGCCAAAAGGTATGCTCAAGAACCGGGTCGTGTCACTTTCTCAGGTTTAACCGCTGTTTTCCGTGGGGAGAACGATGACCACAAGCTAAGCTATTCCAATGGGAAATGGCATTGCACCTGTCATTTCTTTTCCCAATGGGAGATATGCAGCCATGTCATGGCGCTCCAGCAGATTCTGGGCAAGATGTTACCCAAGGAAGCCATGGTTTCTCCTATGGAAACTCAGCCCCCTGAGAAATAATCTAACGCTTCAGCCACGACAAACAGAGAGCCGCTAACGCAGACAACATCTGTCTTTTTTGCTGTAGATAGAGCTCGCCCTATGGCTTCCGGTACACTTTCTTTGGTTTCAGGCTCAATGCCTCGTTTGGCGAACTCGGCAACCAGGGTTGAAAGAGGTGCAGCACGAGAATGGGATGCCTGTGTGACTATGACTCGAGAGGAAAGGGAAACCAGCTCATTTATTATCCCTGGTATGTCTTTGTCACAGGATGTCCCGAAAACAAGAAGAATCCGCTTTTGAGGAAAATACGCTTTGATATTATTGACCAACCTTTTCATTGACGCCACGTTATGGGCGCCGTCAATCAAGACAGTAGGATGCTCCTGTAAAATCTGGAATCGCCCGGGCCATCTAACCTGGGCCAGCCCTTGGGCAATATCGGCGGCTGAGATGGCAAAGCCCTCGGAAGCCAAAATCTCCAAAGCAGCTACGACAATGGCGGCATTCTCAAGCTGAAAGTCGCCCAAGAGAGGAATGCTGACTTGATATTTGCCTGTTCTGCCCTGGATTACTAGCGATTGCTGGCGAAGGTCTCCACCTATCTTATGCCAGGTGACATCCCTGCCTGCCTGGACCACCCTCGCTTTTTTCTTTCGACAAATATCACCGATTACTGATGCTGCTTCCTCTGGCTGGGGAGAGATCACGGCCCAGCAGCCGGGCTTGATAATGCCTGCTTTTTCCCGGGCTATTTCCTCCAAAGTGTTACCTAGAATCTGAGTATGGTCGAGGCTAATAGAGGTAATAATGCAGACGGCAGGATGAGCCACAACGTTAGTGGCATCAAGCCTCCCTCCTAGACCGACTTCCAATACTTGAAAGTCCACCTGCTTCTTCTCGAAGTGAGCAAATGCCAGCGCGGTCAATGCCTCAAAATAAGTCAGTTGCCTGAAGCTGGTGTCTTTCTTCATGGACTCGATGAAAGGCTTGAGTCCCGTCATAGCTGCAGCAAACTCAGCTTCAGAAATCAAACCGCCACCTATGGTAATACGCTCCCTTAGATTGTGAAGATGGGGGGAGGTGTAACGTCCTGTTTTGTATCCTGAACTACTCAGGACCTGGGCAGTCATAGCCGCCACACTCCCTTTCCCCTTGGTGCCTGCGATATGAATCGTCCTGGCTGCCAATTGAGGATTCCCCATACGGGTTAGTAGTTCCTCTACATGTCTTAGGCTATAACCGGGCTGGGCATAGGATATGCCCGGAATCTGCTCATAGTTGGTAAAGCTGTTGAGATATTCTTCTGCTTGGCTGTAATTCAATTGGTCGCCTCGATATCCAGCAATTGTACTATAGTCAACTGCAAAATTCCTTATGATTCTCCCTCCCCTTGTGGGAGGGAGTTAGAGGGAGGGGGATTTCACCCTCACCTTAATCCTCTCCCATCGAGGGCGAGGAATTTTGCGCAAGATCATACTGCCAGCTATAGTTACGCATCATGCGTTGCTCGGCCTGTGCTACAATCTTAGGACGTTCTTCGGGAGAAGAACGCAGGCAGAAGAATTAGGTGAAGATCACGCTTGAACCCATAGGCGATGTAGCTGACGAAGTAATGGAGAAGCTCAAGGACAGAGTTGGCGGCATTTTCCATTGTCCCCTAGAAATAAGAGCAGGTTCCAGCGATTTAACCCCGGCATATGATGCGGAGAGGAAGCAGTACCTTTCCTCGAAATTGCTGACATCTCTCGGAAAGGCAGAAAGAGAGACGAGAGTGGTAGGCATAGCTGATGTTGACCTTTATGTTCCCAGGCTTAACTTCGTATTTGGCGAAGCCGATGTACATTCTGGGACAGCAATCATATCTCTATATCGGCTAGGGCAAGAATATTATGGCATGGCTCCAAACGAGGCCTTGTTCTTGGAAAGAGCCACCAAGGAGATAGTCCATGAACTGGGGCACACCTTTGGCCTGGGACATTGCACCAATAACAAATGTGTCATGCACTTTTCCAACAGTTTGGCCGACACTGACTTGAAGGAGGCGCATTTTTGCAGTATGTGCCACCCCAAGATAATTCTTTGATGTCGGGCAGGAATTTGATATAGTAGGGAAATTGTCAATAACATCCTAGCTAGGAGGTGAAATGCGAGGGCGAAGAAGATTGGGACGGGGTGTGGCTGTGGTCGGGGCAGGGATGTCCAAATTCGGCATGTTTAGCGACAAGGACTCTAAGTACTTGTTTGCTGAAGCTTTCCATGAAATGCTTTCCACAGTGGATAAAGGGATAGACCCTAAGGATATTGATGCCCTTTATTTGGGGAATTTCACGAACGATTTCTTTGTGCATCAAGGGCACTGGGGGCCCATCATCTCGGATTTGCTGGGGCTTACGCCAAAGCCGGCAACGCGGACGGAGGGTGCCTGTGCTTCCAGCGCGCTGGCTTTTAGAGAGGGGGTTTTTGCCATAGCCTCAGGATTTTATGATGTGGTCCTGGTTGGTGGGGTCGAGGAGATGTCGAAACGCAACACAGAGGAAGTCACACAAGGTCTGGCGATGGCTGCCAGTCCCTACGAAGTGAGAGCGGGATTTACATTCCCAGGCGTTTTTGGTGCCATCGCCACTGCTTATTTTGCCAAATACGGTGCCAGCCGGGAGCATCTAATGAATGTCACCGTAAAGAGCCATAATAATGCTCGCTTGAATCCCAAGGCACAGTTTAACGTCTCCATTCGAGATATTATGAATCAGAGGATTGAAAAGGCCAAGAGTAAAGGAGGGCCTATACCTGCCTGGATAGACGAGAAGGAATTCCTGCGTGATCCCGGGGCTAATCCTATGGTGGCCTGGCCCATGCATCTCTACGATTGCTGCCCCATAAGCGATGGAGCAAGTTGTGTTTTGTTAGTAGCTGAGAAGATAGCCAGGAGCTTCACGGACAACCCGCTACATGTTGTCGGTATAGGGCAGGGGAGCGGCAAGGGGTTGCATGCCAAGGAAGACCTTACCTATTTTGAAGCCACAAGATATGCCGCGAAGGAAGCCTATGAGCTATCAGGACTCAAGCCGGAAGATGTTCAGATTGCCGAAGTGCATGATTGCTTCTCCATAGCTGAAATCCTGCACATTGAGGATCTGGGTTTTTTCAAGCCTGGGGAAGGATACAAGGCAGTAGAAGAAGGCCTGACAAGATTGGATGGCTCAAAGCCCATCAATACCTCGGGTGGACTTAAGTGCAAAGGTCATCCTGTGGGAGCCACAGGCACAGGGCAACTGGTTGAAATTTGGAAGCAGTTAAGAGGCGAAGCTGGAGAAAGGCAGGTTCCTATTAAGGATTTGCGAGTCGGGGCGACCCAAAGCTTGGGAGGGACGGGAGGGACCTGTACACTTACTATTCTGGAAAGAAGATAAGAAGGAGACACAGCAAATGGAAGGAAGACCCTTCAACGACATCTCGTACGAGCGATTTCTCAGCGAGGACAAGCTGATGGGATCGAGGTGCCGGAAGTGCGGTCTGTTCTCCGTACCTCCTCGCTCCATTTGCATTAAGTGCTATAGCTCTGAAATGGAATGGGTTGAGACGAAAGGGAAAGGCAAACTTGCCGCCTTCACTTGCATAGCAATAGGCCCTCCATTCATGATAAGAGAGGGCTACGACAGGAAACATCCTTATGTTTCTGGAGTGGTGGAGTTGGAGGAGGGACTGAGGGTGGTTGCTCGCATTGAGGGAGTGGATGGGAGCAAGCCGGAAACCATAGAGATTGGCACTCCTGTTAAGGTGGAGTTCTTACATAGGGGCGAAGGCGAAAATTCGACGACCTTTCTGGCGTTCAGGCCTTCATAGCCCTGTATTGGAGTACTGGATTGCGATTTGGGTTCGCTCGGATATCGGGATTAGGCTAGCTGAGCGGAAATTCTGATAGAAGGAGATTAAGACATGCAAGAAGAAGTAGTTGTCGTTAGCGGTGCCCGGACAGCAATTGGGGCCTTTGGTGGTTCTCTAAAAGATACACCTGTTGTTGAACTCGGTGCCGCGGTAATCAAAGAGGCGCTCAGGCGAGCGGGATTGAGGCCGAAGTCGGGTGAAGAATTGCTTAGTTATGGCCCTGATGCACTCAAGTCTGATGGCATAATAGAGCTGGAGAAGAAACACTATGACTACGATTCTTCTCTGCGTCCTGTTCAGGTGGACGAAGTAATTATGGGGAACGTCCTTCAAGGAGGGCAGGGACAGAACACAGCTCGTCAGGTCTGTATCTACGCTGGCATTCCTAAAGAGACTCCCGCCTTTACGGTGAATAAGGTCTGTGCCTCGGGTTTAAAGGCTATCACCCTGGGAGCAGAAGCCATAGTGCTGGGCGAAGCGGATGTTGTGATCGCAGGCGGTATGGAATGTATGAGCAACACTCCTTACCTTCTCCCTAAAGCCCGCTGGGGCTATCGAATGGATGTCGGAGCCAGGGGAGAGATTATAGACCTCATGGTCTATGATGGATTGTGGGAAATATTCTACGGCTATCATATGGGAAATACCGCAGAGGAAATCGCCAGGAGATACGGCTTTACTCGGCAGCAGCAGGATGAAATCGGCTATCTGAGCCATTTGCGGGCGCGCAAAGCCATTGCGGAGGGCTTGTTCAAGGACGAGATAGTTCCGTTTCCTATCCCGCAGAAAAAAGGAGAGCCCGTTGTTTTCGATACTGATGAACGTCCTATGGACACTCCGATGGAGAAAATGGCCAAGCTTGCTCCGGCATTTCGAAAAGATGGAACGGTCACTGCCGGCAACTCTTCGGGGATCAATGATGCTGCGGCTGTGCTGGTGCTTGTGTCCCGAGACAAAGCGAAGGAATTAGGTCTCGAACCTTTGGCAACTCTGAGAGCCTGGGCTTCAGGTGGGACAGACCCCAAATATATGGGATTGGGTCCTGTACCGGCAGTGAGGAAAGTGCTCAGAAAAACGGGGCTTGGCAACCAAGATTTGGATGTTATCGAGCTTAACGAAGCTTTCGCTGCTCAGACACTCGGTTGCATGAAAGAACTTGGTTGGGATTCTGAACACATTAACCTTCATGGAAGCGGCATATCTATGGGTCATCCTATTGGCTGCACCGGGGCTAGAATAGCGGTCACCATCATCTACGATATGGTACATAGAAATATGCATCGTGGGCTGGAGACCATGTGTATCGGCGGTGGGCAGGGAATGGCGGCGTTGTGGGAAAGGCCTTGATATCTTAGAGGAGTATGGTGTCAGCGTTACCATCTGTGGTCGAAGCCCTTGTTGAACCCCGAGCCTATCCCCATAAACCACCAAAAATAGAGCTGGTCCAGACCCAGATGTCATTTGTTTTCCTTGCCGGTGAATATGTATACAAGGTTAAGAAGCCGGTCAACCTGGGTTACCTGGATTACACTACCCTGGAAAAGCGCCAATACTTCTGCCGTCAAGAGGTGGAGTTAAACAGGCGACTTTGTCCCGATGCTTATTTATCCGTAGTCCCGGTTGTCGAAGAGGAGGGCGGGTTTCACGTAGAAGGACAAGGCAGAGCCATAGAATATGCTGTCAAAATGAGACAGTTACCGCGGGACCGCATGATGGATGTGCTTTTGCCCCGGGGTCAGGTAACTCCGGAAATGGTGGCAGGGGTAGCTGAAAAGTTGGTGAACTTTCATCAGAAAGCCGAAACAAATCAGAGGATTGCTGCATTTGGCGGATTGGATGTTATACGCCACAATTGTGATGAGAACTTCGCTCAGACTGACAAGTATATTGGCCTCACTATTCTTAGAGCGAAATATGAACGAATCAGAGGCTATACGGATGATTTCATGAGAAGTAATGCCCTGCTGTTTGAAAAACGGGTAAGGGAAGGCAGGATAAGAGATTGCCATGGCGACCTTCATGCCGCCCATGTCTGCTTTACCGAGGATACCCGCCTGCCGAGCTCTGGCGGGCAGATCTGCATTTACGACTGCATCGAATTCAACGACCGATTCCGATATTGCGATGTAGCCTCGGAGATTGCCTTCCTAGCTATGGACTTAGACCGCTATCAGCAGGCTGGTCTGTCTCGACATCTCGTGGATACCTATGTGGGCTTGAGCCACGACGAAGAGCTCTTGAAATTGCTCAATTTCTACAAATGTTACCGGGCTTACGTCCGGGGCAAGGTGGAAAGCTTTAAGCTCGATGACCCCTACATTCCCGAGGAGGAGAAGGCCAAGGTGTTAACTGCTGCCCGCAGCTATTTCCAGCTTGCAGAATCATATGTATGATGTGTGCGGAACGAAGAGCGACATGTCGGGTATCATGGCTAAGTACCTTTAGGTTGCCTGTAATCCCGTCTGTAATATATACTTTGGTGTCGGTTCTTATCAAAGCTGACGAATCTTTCAATTCAGGAGGTGCGCAATGACTGTTTCCCAGGATGTTTTCTCTCTATCAGGCAAGGTGGCCTTGGTGACCGGTGCCAGTCGAGGCATCGGGAAGGCTATTGCTGTGGGACTTGCCAAATTTGGTGCCGATGTAGTTGTAACCAGCCGCAAATTGCCCGATCTTGAAGAGGTGGCTAAAGAGATAAAAGGATTGGGGCGGAACTCAATGGCTGTGGCAACACATGTGGGCAGGCTGGAAGAGATAAGTAATCTGGTCCCGAAAGTGAGAGATGAGTTTGGCAGAATTGATATTCTGGTAAACAACGCTGGCACCAACCCGACCATGGCCGCTGCCATAGATATAGAAGAGCGTGCCTGGGATTCCATTATGAACCTCAACCTGAAAGGGCTGTTCTTTCTCAGCCAGGCGGTAGCCAGGGTTATGAAAGAACAGGGTGGGGGCAAGATTATCAATGTTGCTTCAGTAGCCGGGATTACCCCCGACATTTTGCCGGTTTACTCCATTAGTAAGGCCGGCGTAATTATGGCCACAAAAGTGATGGCACAGCAGTGGGCGCAGTACAACATCAGAGTGAATGCGATAGCGCCGGGGCTGACCAAAACCCGGTTCAGTGAGGCTCTCTGGAGCAACCCGGCTATTGAACAAGCTGTCATGGATAGGACTCCGTTGCGCCGCGTAGCCGAACCTGACGAGATGGTTGGGGCTGTGATTTTCCTGGCTTCTGATGCCTCCAGCTACGTGACCGGGCATATTCTGGTTGTAGATGGCGGCGCTGTCATATAACAAAATACCTTGGATTCCGTAGATAGCCGAGTCTCATCTGACTGGCAGGGGAATAAGTCAGTTCGGTCACATCCATCAATGGGGCGGTGATTTATTGCGTAAACGACGGATGGAGAACAGACATGGCAACGGTGAGAAGTGCACCGTTGTGGGTGAGGTTGACGGCGTATTCTGGCTAGACTTTGTCTCTTAGGCTCGGGCCGAGCAAAATTTGCACGCGGTTTCGCCCCTTCTCCTTAGCCTTGTGGAGGGCTTCGTCAGCCCGAGAAAGCAGAGAGGCGGTATCATCATTCCGTTCCCAGCCGACCAATCCCTGACTGACGGTTACAGCAAATACATTTCCGGCAGAGTCTTTGAGCTCGGTCTTCTCAATTATGCTGCGGAGTCGCTCAGCTGCAGCCCAAGATGAAGCCAAATTGGTGTTGGGCAGAATAATGATAAACGCCTCCCCTCCGTAACGTCCTGCTATGTCTGCATCTCGAACGTTGCCACGAATCAAAGCGGCAATTTTCTCCAAAACCTCATCCCCAGTGAGGTGCCCATGGCGATCATTAACTTTCCTGAAGTGATCGATGTCCAACAGGACCAGGCTGAAATCTCCTTTGTAGCGGTTAGTTAGATTAACTAACTCACGTACCTTGGCTAGAATTGTCTGGCGATTGTACAATCCGGTCAACAGATCGAAGGTCGCCAGCCTTTCCAACTGTTCCTTGCTGGCCTTAGCTTGTTGTAGCCGGGTCCATTTATCCAGCGCGGCATCGATGGTGTTACTTAACTTGTCGAGCGATAGGCTGCCCTTAGGCAAGTAAGCAAGTGTTCCTTCTTGAAAGGCCTGCGTCGCAACTTCTTGAGATCCGGACCTGGTCAGCATGACCACCGGGGCAAGTTGTTTTTTTGAGATTTCTGCAAGCCACTCCATCCCCGGTTTTCCAGGCATTTGACTGTCCATTAGAACCAGGTCAATTCTACCTTTATCTAAAGCATTTTGGATCTCTGGAGTATGTCGGGCCTGGAGCAACACGATTTCCCTGCCTGTTATCTGCTGCAAACAAGTGCAGACCAATTCGCGGTCTTCCGGATTATCGTCGCAGACGAGGATCTTCGTCAGTGGCTGTCTTGTTTTCTGTGTTATTGATATTAGTGAGTTCTCGTTTACAAAGTACGAATTAGTAGTCCTCGCGTCTGTCCGTGGCTTCGTGGCCTGTATGGCCGGGCTTTTCCTATCCTGTTTCTCTGTTGGAGCAGATTTGGTTACCATCGCTCTTTCGCTACTTTCCGTGAACTTAGTCGGATGAACCTAATCTAGTTTCACTATACCATCGCTGTTAGCTACTGTAAATAGTCCTTTAGTAATGTTTCTAATAGTTAAGATGTACTGAAACAGGTAATGGATGTCCTGTCTAGCGACAGAGAACCAGTGGGATAGAAGCGGCTGACATGGGGCTCACCACAGAAGTGTTTCCCATATAAGGAAGAACCCTGCGCATTTCAGGGATAGATGGCCAGGGCCTCCAACCCTGTGGCCTCAGGCAGGTCGAACATCAGATTCATATTCTGGACTGCTTGCCCGGCCCCTCCCTTGACGAGGTTGTCAATGCAGCTAATGACTATGAGCCTTCTTGTCCTTGAATCAATAGCGGGATAAATAAGGCAGAAGTTGGTCCCCCGGACATGCTTGGTGTGGGGAGGTTGTGTTGTTATCTTAATGAAGGGAGCATGCTTGTAGAATTCCCGGTATGCCTGGATCAAGGCACTAGCTGTCAGCTGACGCCGGTCAGCCAATTTGGCATAGCAGGTGCTCAGTATGCCTCGGGTCATGGGGACGAGATGAGGGACGAAAGTTATCGAAGGAGCAAGCGAGGGATTAAGCGCTTCTAATTCTTGTTCGATCTCGGGCAAATGGCGATGTCCCTCGAGTGAGTAAGCACAGATGTCCTCATTAACCTCAGAGTAATGGGTCGTCAAGGTCGGCGTTCTGCCGGCGCCCGAAAGGCCTGATTTGCTATCCACCACTATATCGGGGCGAACCAGCCCTGCCTTGACTGCAGGTGCCAGGGCCAGGATGGCACCCGTGCTGTAGCAACCCGGGTTGGCCACCAGCGAGGCCGAGGCAATTTCCTTCTGATGTAGCTCGGGCAAGCCAAAAACCGCCTCCGTCAGCAACTTGGGCGATGGATGAGTAAATCCGTACCATCTGGGATATTCATCGGCCTTCTTTAACCTGAAATCAGCGCTGGCATCGACGACTCGGATGCCTTTTCTTAGCAGAGACGGTACTATGTCTACGCTACTTTTATGGGGCATCGCTGAGAAGGCAATATCGATTTCGCTGTCGAGCTCGGCTTCTATTAGGTGCTTAGTTACGGGCAGGTTGGGGAAAAGATCGGCTAGTTTTTGCCCGGCTGCGCTTCTCCCGGTGACAGTGACAAGTTTTACTTGGGGATGCTGGCAAAGCAAGCGGGCCAGTTCGGCGCCGATGTAGCCGGTGACGTTTATGATACCTGCTCTTATCTTTGGCATAGTATGTTTTCCGCATTATACTACATTCCGCGCAGATGGAGGATACTCACGACGACCGATGACTGAATACTTATGGCGATCATTAACCGCTTTGTGATGCTAGATTGACATTGGTTGGAACCCAAGTATAGAATCAGCCTTGGTGGTGAGCAGCGAGGTGCGGTTTCGGGAAAAGCTGTTGATTGTGCTCAAACGACTATATCGTAGGTGTTTATCTGTAAGGAGGAAAAATGTCCAAAGAAACCAGGACAATCCAGTGTCACCAGTGCAAAGACAACGCGTGTCTGGCGCGGTATCCGCAGGGAATCCCTGAAAATTGCCAGGCACAGAGATTCCTAGACCTGGTGGAAGAGAGTAAACAGCAATATCTTGAGCCCGACGATAGGAGATTCCATTTGGCTGCGGCCAAAGTGCTGAAAAGAGGAGGCTATGATTGGTCTCGAGTCCAACAGTGCATCGAGTTCGCCAGGGAGCTGGGTGCCAAAAAAGTGGGATTAGCTGTATGTGTGGGCTTAATCCGTGAAGGCCGAGAATTTGCCCGCTTTTTGGATAGAGCCGGTTTCGAGGTTATCTCTGTCGCCTGCATGGTGGGTGGCTTGAAACCCCAGGAGACGGGGATACCTGACGAATGGGTGAACCCACTGGGCATAAGCTGTAATCCCATAGCCCAGGCGGAGATTATGAACCGAGAAGGTACGGAAGTGAACTTCATATATGGTTTGTGCGTCGGACATGACACTATTTTCATCAAGCATTCCAAGGCTCCTGTCACCTATGTTGTGGTTAAAGACATGGTCACCGGCAATAATCCAGGTGCTGTCCTCCTATCCCCGTACCATCGCATGAAGTTTGCGGCAGTTTACGGAAGGGGTAAAGCCACTGAGGGGAAATAAGAGTAACGGACGCTAGCCGCTCTTATGGAATGATGGCCGGTGGAAATCCGGTGAAATGCCTTGAGGAATTCCGACAAGGGAAATGTAACACTTCGTCAATTTGGTAAATGCCGCAGGTCACAAAGTTCCGCTCATTCGACTCGGCGGATCTGAAGTGTGTAGTAGGCTTGACAACTGGGTTGCGAGGACTTAACATAGATTCACTAGTAGATTTGCGAAATTTGGGGACGAGGGTTGTGTCTTGGAGCATCAGATTCGGTTTTGCATCAGCACAGACGGTTCCCGTATAGCTTATTCTACTGTGGGTCAGGGATCTGCCCTGGTTGTGCCACCCCCGTGGATCAGCCATCAAGAGTTGGGTTGGCAAGACCCCGTAGGCCGCCGTTTTGTGGAAAGATTAGCGCATCATCACACTTTAGTGCAATATGACCGGCCTGGCACAGGTCTCTCAGACCGGACGCGGACAGAGAATTCTCACTGGATTCGGAACTTCGGGACCTGGAGACAGTCACTGACCATCTCAAACTGAAGCGTCTGGCACTACTTGCCTGGTCTGAGGGTGGTCCCGTTGCTATAGCCTATGCCGCCAAGTATCCCCGGCGCGTTAGCCACCTGATCCTCTATGCTACCTTTGCCCGTGGTGAAGCAATCACCACGGAGGAGTTCAAGGTATCTTTAGTTTCCCTGGTCCGCGCTCACTGGGGAGTCGGTTCAAAGGTGCTGACTGACCTTTTCATACCTGGGGCCGATGCCGCTACAGGTGAAGTTTGGGCAAGGTACCAGCGTGAGTGCGCCACCCCGGAGATAGCTGCCAGAATACTGGATCTCACGTATAAAACTGATGTG
>Ga0299915_10000788_pt1 | contig 23451 bp, 26 predicted proteins | sample RVTome_13_FD_200263 | JGI IMG/M metagenome (GOLD analysis project Ga0299915, IMG submission 200263) | Soil microbial communities from uranium-contaminated site in the Upper Colorado River Basin, Wyoming, United States - RVT92D227 (version 2) ... | reverse complement strand
GGTCTTGCTTTACCCATGAGACATCTTTGTTTCGTGGGGAAGGTTAGCGTCGCTGCAGCGATGTGATACGTCTTGCTCAGTAGCTCGGAAAAACAAGATGGGGGGTACGAGTTCGAGCAGCTTTCATCGTAGCCCTAATAGGCATTTTCGGGCACTACCGGTCGCCTTTCAGGGCAGTAACCTGGTTAACCAACCGCAACAGTCGCCGTGCTCACCTGCCTGGCTCCCTCGGGAGCCCACAGATCGTCCGTGTTGCGCACTCGTCAGTGCGCCGCAACCTCTTGCGTCCATCGCGCAATTTCGTCTGTGGAGGCCGACGGTGCGCCTGTATGGTCCGCATTCGGCTCGTAAAGCTTTGTGAGCGCATTGGACGGTAAAGCCCCGAACAGACGATCCTTTGCCTTGCGCAGGCCCGGATAGTCGCGGGTGGGAGCGATATAGAGCACCGGCGTGCTCTTGTTCATTTCAGACACAGCGTGGTCTGCGTTCATCGCGCCCTCGGGGTCGAACCACGTAATATAGGCAGCAGGCGTCGTCACAACCGGATATTTCCCTTTCGATCCTTCGTAGTCGGCGAGGCGGGCTTTCTCCTGTCCCTTTCCTTCCGCAACAAGCCTTCGTGCCTCGGCCATCGTCTCTTCAAGCTGTTGCCGGAATGTCTGATGCCCAACATCCCCGCCGGGCGCGATGGCGATAATGCCATCGACGGCGTGGTGGCCTCCGAAATGGAGGGCGAAGCCGCCGCCCTGACTGTGTCCAGCGACAAAGATCTTTCGCGCCTGGGCTGCTGCCAGTTTCGTAGACACGGCTTTAAGCTTTTGAAGCCTCCTCGAACTGTACCGGACTGACGTAACCGAGTGTTGAATGACGACGCGTCGGGTTGTAGAACCGCTCGATGTAATCGAACACATCGGCACGAGCCTGCTCGCGGGAGCGATAGGTCTTTCGACTGATTCGTTCTGTCTTCATTGAACTGAAGAAGCTCTCCATCGCCGAGTTGTCCCACACCTCACCAGCACGGCTCATCGAGCAGGTAATGCCGTTCTCCCTGAGCAAACCCTGGAAATGCTCGCTGGTGTACTGGCTGCCCTGGTCGGAGTGGTGCAACAGTTCCACAGGCCTGCCGCGACGCCAGACGGCCATCATCAAGGCATCGGCCACAAGCTGCGAGGTCATGCTCTCCTGCATCGACCAACCGACGATGCGCCGCGCGTACAAGTCCAGCACCACTGCGACATACAGCCAGCCCTCGGCCGTCCAGATGTAGGTAAAGTCGGCCAACCACTTCTGGTTGGGCGCCTCCGCCTGAAACTGACGGTCCAGCACGTTGTCGGCAATGACGCTGCGCACGCCCTTATCCTGCGGTAGCCCACGTCGTCTGGGTCTGGCCCGGAAGGCCTGTTCGCGCATCAGGCGCTCGATACGGTGCAGGCCACACAGCAAACCCAGCGCCAGCACATCGTGCCAGACGCGCCGTGCACCATAGGTACGGTCGCTGCCAATGAAGCTCTGGCGCACATGCGCACCCAGCACCTCGTCGTTCCGGCGGCGCCGGCTTGGCGGGCGCACCAGCCAGGCATAGAAGCCACTTCGCGAGACACCGAGCGCCCCACACATGATTGCTACCGGCCAGATTCCTCGGTGTTTCGCCATGAAACCGAATTTCACATCGATTCCTTCGCGAAGTAGGCCGCGGCTTTTTTCAGGATGTCACGCTCCATCCTGAGCTTCGCGTTTTCTTTCTTGAGTCGGGCAATCTCGGCCAACTCGGGCTTCATCTGACCGTTGCCCGGAAAGGCCTGCTGCGGGTCTTTGCGCTGCTCACGTACCCACTTGCGCAACACGTTCTCGTGAATATCCAGATCCTTGGCAGCCTGACTCGCGGCTACGTCGCGCTCAGTGACCAGCTTGACCGCTTCAATCTTGAATTCCCGGCTGAATTGCCGTCTTGTAACCATGAACCACCTCCGATTTCATACACCTTAACAAAGTGTCTTTGAAACCGGTAGCAGCCCAATTCTCGCAGAACTGAAAGCGAACGGCCTAACGTGGAGCTAACGCGCGACCGGAATGCCGCGAAGCGGTATGTAGGGCGTCCGGGTTGAGCGCAGGGTTGGAGATCACTTCGGTTGGCAATTCTCTTCCCCTCGACTTGCGGCACGTTTGTATGTGGACCATCCGTCCTGGCCATGTACTAGCAGCATATCGTTTGATACAACCTTATAGTCCTCGTCACCTACAAGTAGTGTATTGGGACGATATGTGCCGGGCTTGAAACAGCCTCCAGGACCACAAAAAGATACCGAATACAACTTACCTTCGGCGGGCGCAATTGCAAGACCAAAATTGTCAGTCGGGCTTGATTTCCAGAACCCTGCCATAGGATGTGAATTTGATGGGATGGCAGTTTTCTCTGCTACGCGGTCGGAGTCGTGTGAAGGGTCGATCCCGAATTTGATTGAAATTAGTGCATAGAGGGTTACGGCAACGGTGAATATCTGAAATGCCGCAGCGGCAGAAGAAACTGCCCGAGCTGAGTACTTGATAACTTTGCCGTTAGCGTAAGCGGTCGCACTTCTCCATACCGGAACGACCGCAGCGATGCTATAGGCAATAACCAAGGCCACCACAACATAGAAGGCACCGAGCCCAAGATGGCTGATTAACCACCAGGCGGCGACGGAGACCAATAGATTGCCTCCGACCACAGGAATAGCCCAGCCTAGCCAAAAGGTTCTAGCCAGGGGAATTTGACCACGCCAGAACCGAGCCAGGGCAGCGATCACAGCGATCTCCAACGTAAAAGTAAGGGGCTGCGCGCTTTTGCGCAGTCCCTCTTGACTGCATGGTTGGGCATGATAGAGCCTGGCTTCGGCTTCAAAGTGACGCCCTTAGACGGGAAACAACGTTATTGGCCAGCTTTGTCATCGTCTCGTTTTCGTGGAGTCGCATGGCCTCTCGTTCGTCAACGGTGCTTGTTCCATTGTTGATGAAGCGGCTCAGGCGTGCCTGGGCAGACAACGCTGCAGGGTAGTAGCCTTGCAAAAGTTCAATGAGATCCTTGTCAGTGCTCAGCAGGATCGAGTCCGCCACAAGTTCAAGGAAGCGTCGTTCTGGGCATGAGGGAAGAAACGGCGAGGAAAGAATCTCCCGCGCGAGCTCACTAAAAACTCGATAGCGCTGTTCTCGCAGCCACTTGCGTCTTTCGCTCTCGTGCAGCACGCGCTGAAGCCATAGCACATCTAAAAGCTTAGTCGCTATCGCACCAACACCAACAGCACCAAGCAGGGGAATCCATTGAGAGTCAATATTCATGTGGTGTCTCGGATGCCCAACGTTAAATGGCCGTCATATGACGGCATATAAGATTACTGGACATGCCCGGTAATCTTGGGGCGGGTGGTAAGCTGTTGATCCATATACGTCCCTTTGTCCGATAAGGCTGACTATGTCCGATATTGTCGAGCTTCCAGAAAAAAGCATTGCCACGCCGCCGCGGTTGCTCGATCAGGTGCGTGACCACCTTAGGTTGAAGCATTACAGCCTTCGTACCGAGCAGGCTTATGTCGGCTGGATTAAACGATACATCATTTTCCACGGCAAGCGACATCCGGCCGAGATGGGCAAACCGGAGCTGGAAGCGTTTTTGACTTCTCTTGCAGTGCAGCGAAATGTGAGCCCGTCTACGCAGACTCAGGCGCTCTCAGCGCTGCTGTTTTTGTATAAGGAAGTGCTGCGGCTGGAGTTTCCCTGGTTGGACGACGTGACGCGGGCAAAGAAGCCGGTGCGATTGCCCACGGTGTTGACGGCCGATGAAGTGTTGAACAAGGGCGGGCGCGGGGTGACCAGCCCGCTCGATCGATGATGACAGACGAAGACTACATGTGCGTCGCGCTGGAACTGGCCCGCCAGGGCGGGGAGGCCGGCGAGGTGCCGGTGGGGGCGCTGGTGGTGTGCGGCGGCGAGATCGCCGGGCGCGGGTTCAACCAGCCGATTTCCAGCTTTGATCCAACGGCGCACGCCGAGGTGATGGCGCTGCGCGACGCGGCGGCGCGGGTCGGCAATTACCGGCTGGTAGGCTGCACCTTGTATGTGACGATGGAGCCGTGCGTGATGTGCGCGGGGGCGATTTTGCATTCCCGGGTGGCGCGGGTGGTGTACGGCGCGCGCGAGTACAAGACGGGCGCGCACGGCAGCATTGTGGACATCTTTGCCGAGCCGCGGCTCAACTTCCATTGCGACGTCAGCGGCGGGGTGCTGGCGGACGAATGCGCGGCGATGATCTCGGGATTTTTCGAGGCGCGCCGGCAGCAGAAGAAGGAGGCGGTGCAATGAGCGAGCTGGTGATCGAGGTGGATACGCGCCTGCAGCAGTTGTACCTGTGGGAGCCGTATCCGGAAGGCGACATGCTGATCCGCCAGTATCCGGTGTCCACCGCGGCCAACGGGGTGGGGGAGGAGAACGGCAGCTATGGCACGCCGCGCGGGCGGCACCGCATCGCGGAGAAGATCGGCGCGGGCGCGCCGCTGTGCGCGGCCTTCAAGGCGCGCGAATGGACGGGTGAAATCTGGACGCCGGAACTGGACGCCGAAAACCCCGGGCGCGACTGGATCCTGACGCGCATCCTGTGGCTGGACGGGCTGGAGCCGGGCAAGAACCAGGGCGGCACGGTGGACACCCACAACCGCTATATCTACATCCACGGCACCAACGAGGAGCACCGGATCGGCACGCCGGCGTCGCACGGCTGCATCCGCATGAAGAATGTGGACGTGGCGGAGCTGTTCGATCTGGTGAAGGTGGGGACGGAGGTCCGGATTTCGTAGGGCGGGGCTGAGGCCTTTGCGTCCGCCCGCTGTTGCACGGATGTGGAAGGCTCGCCCTTGGGCCGAATGCGGGCGGTTGCGCGGCGCAGGCATTCGCGGCGAGGACGCCGCTCCCACACGGATGGCGTGCTTTCCTAGTTGTAGCGTCTTTGCGTCGTGGCGGGCCGCGGGGCCGAATTGGTGTCCTTGTGGCGGAAGTTGATGCGGCCCTTGGTTAAATCGTAGGGCGACATTTCGATGGTGACCTTGTCGCCGGCCAGGATGCGGATGCGGTGCTTGCGCATTTTGCCGGAGGCGTAGGCGGTGATCTCGAAGCCGTTGTCCAGGGTGACGCGGAAGCGGGTTTGCGGCAGCACTTCGCTGACGACGCCTTCCATTTCTACAAGTTCTTCTTTCGCCATAGGGTCTGTTCCTCATTGGTGGGCCGGGGGCATACGCGCGCCGGCGAGATGGTGTGCAAAAGATCGCAGTTGGGGGCTGCGGCAACCGCGCCGGGGTGCGCGGTGAAGCTGCCAATGAGGAGAGCCGACAAGGTACCCGCGAGGGGCAGAGGAGACTGACCAAAAGATCGATTCGACGGACAGTATGGGGGGCGGGACCCGTCTTGGCAAGGCAGGCGGCGGGCGCGCGCGGTGCTGCCGCGTCCCAAATCGGCCCAGCGGCAGGCAGGGCGCCGCTTGCCGGTGGGCGGGCTGCGTTGCGACTGTGTCGGATTGTTTGCGGGGTGGTGGCAGGAATGCGCCGCGTCGTGGTGTGGGGGGAATATTCTTCAATGCCATTTCCTATACTGAACAGCCCGATCAGTCAGAGGAGTCGAGCCATGAATATGCGGATTGCAGTGCCTGTGTTGTTGATGACTTTGGTTGGCGGCTGCGCGGACATGGGCAGCCTGGGTGGGCCGAAATATGGCGAGACGGGCGGCACGGTGACGAGCCAGACGGAACGCGACGGGACCATTGCCCAGCTCGAAACCATCAAGGTGGACGACAACTACAAGCTGGGCGTGGGCACCGCCGTGGGTGCGGTCGCAGGCGGCCTTCTGGGCTCGGGCGTGGGCGACAGCACCACGGCTACGGTGGCCGGTGCGGTATTGGGCGGTGCGGCTGGCACCTATGCCGAAAGCAAAATCGCCAAAAAGGATGCGCAGCGGGTCACCGTCAAGATGGCGACCGGCGGAAGTGTCACGATTACGCAGCCGATCGATGCCCGCCTGCGGGAAGGCATGAGCGTGCGCGTCGAAGGCAGCGGCGAGAACGCTCGCGTGGTGCCGCGCTAAGAAGAGGGGGCCGAAGGTCCGGTCGCGCCCTCAGTCCGCTCCGGTTCACTGCCTGGCTCGTCCTGCCCTGGTGGCTTCGGGCACCTCGATCAGCTTGCCGCTTTTCACGTCATAGATATAGCCGTAGACGGGGATGTCGCCGGGCACCAGCGGATGGCTGCGGATGCGCTGCACGTCTTCCAGCACGCTCTGTTCCTGGTTGGGAATGGTGAGCCAGCTGATGTGCTCGCCCTCGGCGGAGCCGCCTCCGCCGCCGGCATCGTGCCAGCCGCTGGCGTCGATGCCGGCGGTCTTGAGGCTGCTGCGCAGCAGCTTGCGCATGACGTCGTCGGTGAAGGTTTCCATGCCGCAGTCGGTGTGGTGGATGACGAACCATTCGCGGGTGCCCAGCAGCTTGTAGGAAATGACCAGCGAGCGGATGGCGTCGTCGCTGGCGCGGCCGCCGGCGTTGCGGATGACGTGGGCGTCGCCCTCGGCGAGGCCGGCATATTTGGCCGGGTCGAGGCGGGCATCCATGCAGGTGAGGATGGCGAAACGCCGGGCCGGCGGCATCGCCAGCTTGCCCTTGTCGCCAAAGCTGGATGCATAGTTGTGGTTGGCTGCCAGGACTTCGTTCAGGATGGTGCTCATGCGGGGCTCCTTGTCCAATCTCATGGCCGCGAAGCAGGCGGGCGGGCGGCTGTCGCGGCATCGGGCCACCCTCGAGGTGTTTGCCTGACGCGCTCCGCAGCCAGGCGTTGAACCGAAAAAAGCCAGTATAGGCAATGCCCGATCCGGGCCTGGCCCTGTGATTTCGATCAATCCGGATTGATCAAGTGGTTTTGTCCAGCCATTCGTACCAGCCGCCCCCACCTTTATTGACGGTACGCGTGACGGCATCTGCCGGGTAGGATGCCGCCACTTCGATTTCGTCCCCCATCGTCATGGCCCGCGTCACATCGCCGCTCACCGACAGTCGTATCCGCCAGGCAAAGCCGGGCACCAAGCCGGTCAAGCTGGCGGATGGCGGCGGCATGTATTTGCTGCTGCGACTGGACGGCTCGCGCTACTGGCGGCTGGATTACCGCTATTCCGGCAAGCGCAAAACCCTGGCCCTGGGGGTGTATCCGGACATTTCGCTGGGCGAGGCGAGAAAGCGACGCCAGGCCGCCAAGGCCTTGCTGGCCGAGGGGCGTGATCCCGGCGCGGAGCGGAAGGCGGACAAGGCGATCCACAAACTGCGCGACGCGGCCGGACAGGTGTGCCCGTCATTGACGTGCCCGTCGCTGGCGACCTTGAGCGAGAGCGAAGCGCGTTTCCGCCTGCTGCTGGATTCCTCGCCCGAGGCGATCTTCGGGATCGACACCCAGGGCATCTGCACCTTCGTGAACCCGGCCTGCCTCAACATGCTGGGCTACACGCAGGCGGAAATGCTCGGCAAAAGCGTGCACGCGCTCATCCACCACACCTATCCGGACGGACGGCCATATCCCAACGAAAACTGCCACGTCCGCTGCTCGACCCTGCAGGGCCAATCCACGCATGCGGACAACGAGGTGCACTGGCGCAAGGACGGCAGCAGCTTTCCGGTGGAGTACTGGTCTCGCCCCATGTACCGCAATGGCGAACTGGTGGGGGCGGTGGTCAATTTCGTGGACATCACCGACCGCAAGCGCGCCGAGGAGGCGTTGCGCGACAGCGAGGCGCGCTTCCGCGCCATGGCGGAACACTCCGCCGACTGGATCTGGTCGCTCGATACCGGCGGGCGCTACACCTACAGCAACCAGCAGGGCGTCGCCATCCTGGGCTATTCGGTAGAAGCCTTTCTGGCCATGGACCCCGACGGCATGGTGCACCCGGACGATCTGCCGCTGCGCCGCGAGACCTTCCTTAACGCCCTCTCCGCCCGCGACGGCTGGCGCAACGTGGTGCTGCGCTGGCGCCATCGGAACGGCACTTATCGCACCTTCGAGTCGAGTGCGTCGGCGCTGTTCAGCGAAGCGGGGCAGCTGATCGGTTTTCAGGGGGTGGACCGCGATATTACCGAGCGCAGGCAGGCGGAGGCCCGCATCGAGTTCCTCGCCAGCCACGACGTGCTCACCGGCCTGCCCAACCGCGTGCTGCTGCGCGACCGCTTCGAGCATGCCCTGGCCGTGGCGGAGCGTTCGCGCTCGCGGGTGGCCATGCTGTTTCTCGACCTCGACAAATTCAAGGTGGTGAACGACACGCTGGGGCACGCGGCCGGGGACCAGCTGCTGCTGGAAGTGGTGGCGCGCCTGTCCCATTGCGTGCGCGAGAGCGACACCATCAGCCGGCACGGCGGCGACGAATTCATCCTGCTGCTGAACGGCATTCCGGACCAGGAGGCCGCGGAGCGGATCGCCAGCAAGACCCTCGCCCATCTGGCCGAACCGGTGGAGATCGACGGCCATCTGCTGAATGCCTCCTGCAGCATCGGCATTGCGATCTATCCCGATGACGGCCAGGATTTCGACAGCCTGCTGCAGAAGGCCGACATGGCGATGTACAACGCCAAGGACGCCGGCCGCAACACCTACCGCTTTTCCGACGACCGGATGAACCGGCAGGCGCACGAGCACCTGCTGCTGCAGAACCGGCTGAACCAGGGACTCTTCCGGGCCGAGTTTTACCTGAACTATCAGCCGCAGGTGGAGATCGGCAGCGGCAGGGTGATCGGGGTGGAGGCCTTGCTGCGCTGGCAGAATCCGGAACTGGGCGAGGTCGGGCCGGCCCGCTTCATCCCGGTGGCGGAAGACAGCGGCATCATCGTGCCGATCGGCGCCTGGGTGATGGAAGAAGCCTGTCGTCAGGCGCAAGCCTGGCGCCAGGCCGGATGGCCCGACATGATCATGTCGGTCAACCTGTCCGCCCTGCAGTTCCGCCGTTCCGGCCTGGTCGAGACGGTGGCGGGTGCGCTCGACCGGAGCGGGCTGCCGTCGCACCTGCTGGAACTGGAACTGACCGAGTCCATCCTGCTGCACGACGTGGAAAACACCCTGGACACGGTGCGGCAGCTGAAGGCCATGGGGGTGCGGCTGTCGATCGACGATTTCGGCACCGGCTATTCCTCGCTCAGCTATCTCAAGCGCTTCGCGGTCGACCGACTGAAGATCGACCGTTCCTTCGTGCGCGACCTCAACAGCGATCCGGACAATGCCGCCATTGTCCGGGCGGTCATCCAGCTGGCACGCAGCCTGCGTCTGGACATCATCGCCGAAGGCGTGGAAACCGAGGCGCAGCTTTCGTTTCTGCGCGAGGAAGGCTGCCCGGGGGTGCAGGGCTTCCTGTTCAGCCGGCCGCTGGCGTCGGCCGACCTGAAAGCGTTTTTAGGCGAGCGCGTGGCGCCCGTCGGCGAGGCGGACTGCGCCGCCCGGTAACTCGGTTCGCGTTGTGGCCGCCCAGGTTCTATGCTGGGATAAGTCGGATGTCGCATGAGTCTGCCATGAGCCACAAACACGAGAGTCTGCTGCGGTCGATTTTTGAAGGCCCGGTCAGCGGCAACGTCCACTGGCGCGAAGTCGAATCCATGCTGGTGCATCTGGGCGCCACGGTGGAGCCGCATCACGGGGCGAGTTTCCGCGTGGTGCTGAACGGGGTGGAAGGATTCATCCACCGCCCGCACAACAACAACACCTGCACCAAACAGGAACTGCGCCACGTGCGGGATCTTCTGGCGGCGGCAGGGGTGAGCCTGTCGCAGGTTCGGGCCGGACAGCAGGCATGATCCGCAAGCTGGCAACCAGCGTCCTGGCGCTTGCGCTGGCCGCGATGCCGCTTGCCGCGAAGGCCCAACACGATGGCACGGTAAGTGGAGACAAGGCCACCGACATGGTGGTGGATGTGGTGGTGGCGCGGCCGCTGGGCCTGCTTGCCACGGTGATCGGCACCGCGCTGACGGTCGTGGCACTGCCGTTCACGATTCCCAGTGGCAGTGTGGAGAGTTCGGCGCGGGAACTGATCCTGCGGCCTGCGAACTATACCTTCAACCGCCCGCTCGGCGACTTCAGCGACGGCGACGAGGGCGGGCGCTGAGCGTTTCCAATAGTCCACCAACCGTCAATAAATGGTTTTGGTGCGGCGGATTTTTGTGCCTATAGTTTTTATGGTTGACGCCGTCCTGACCCAGCTGGCGAGTATGAACACCCGAGAGAAGGAGTCTTCCATGCAACGACGCGAATTCCTGCTGTCTTCCGCAGCCTTGGCCGCGGGCACGATCTGGCCCGCCAGCCGCGGCATGGCGGCGTTCAATCCGTCGCCGGAAAACGGCTGGCGAAGCTTCGAGGTCACCCTGCGGGTGGAGGTGCTGCAGCCGGAGGGCGCGACCCGCGTGTGGCTGCCGCTGCCCTCGGTGCAGGAAAATGACTGGATCCGGCCGATGGGCAACCTGTGGCAGGGCAATGCCGCGACTGCGCAGTTGATGCGCAACCCGGACTATGGCGCCGAGATGCTCTACGCGGAATGGGCGGCCGGCGAGAAGCCGGTGATCGAGGTGACCAGCCGCATCGCCGCGCGCGACCGCGCCGTCGACCTGGATCGCCCGGCGCAGGCGGCGCCGCTGTCGCGTGCGTCGCGCCGACTCTATACCCGCGCCACGAAACTGCTGCCTACCGACGGCATCGTCAAGAAGACCGCGCTTGAAATTACCAAGGGCGCCAAAACCGATCACGACAAGGCGCGGGCCATCTACGAGTGGGTGGTGGACAACACCTTCCGCGATCCCAAAACGCGCGGCTGCGGTCGGGGCGACATCCGCTTCATGCTGGAGTCGGGCGACCTCTCCGGCAAGTGCGCCGACCTCAACGCCCTGTACGTCGGCCTGGCGCGAGCGGCAGGCCTGCCGGCGCGCGACGTCTACGGCATCCGCATTGCGGACTCGCGCTTCGGCTACAAGAGCCTGGGCAAGAGCGGCGACATCAGCCGTGCGCAGCACTGCCGCGCCGAAGTGTGGCTGGCCGGGCACGGCTGGGTGCCGGTGGACCCCGCCGACGTGCGCAAGGTGGTGCTGGAGGAACAGCCCGGCGGCTTGAGCCTCACCGACGACAAGGTGGTCGACGTGCGCAAGCGCCTGTTCGGAGCCTGGGAAATGAACTGGCTGGCCTACAACACGGCGCACGATCTGCCGCTGCCCGGCTCGCGCAACGTCACCGTGCCCTTCCTCATGTACCCGCAGGGGGAAACCGCTGCCGGCCTGCTGGACAGCCTCGATCCGGCCACTTTCAGCTACCGTATCACCTCGCAGGAGATCACGGCGCCGTCATGATCGTCGGCACCGCTGGGCCCGGCAAAATTCAGGGCCCGGGGCGGCGGAACATGCTTTTTCAAAGCGCCGTCAGGGCGCGAAACACATCGTTGAAAGACACCTCGCCGTTGCGTACAAAACAGGCGACTTCCGCGATGCCGCAAATGGATAGTTCATCACCCGCCATCATCCAGCCGCGGGGCGGCCAGCCCTCCGTGCCGGAAAGGGTCATCAGGATATCGCTGTTATGGTGCATGATCCGTCCATTCGCAAAACACAACTCCGCTGCCAGCTGCGCGTCAACCTGATCCAGATGTCCTGCAGCCTCTGCGAGCGTTCCATCGTCATAGAATCGCAGTGCGGCAACGACACCCTTGAGCACTGACAGGCTCTCCAGATCTAACATGGTGCATTCTCCTTGCGGGCGCGATCAGGCGCTGGCATTGAAGCGCTGGTAAGCCGCGTCGTAATCGAAGTTTTTGCTGTGCGCCAGAATCGCATTGCCGTCCATGCCCATGACCACGTGATCTAGGGTCACAAAGGCAAACCCGCGTTCGGGCAGAAATCCTTTCTGGCCGGTCAGCTTCGTCCATCCCGTGGCCTGCATGCGATAAATCGCCATATTGGCGGCGCACATCTGCGCGACTAACTCCGCAAAATCCCGCTCCAGATCGCCCCGTATCTGGCCGAGTTCGCCAGTGCAGGAGAATTCGATCGCACCATATACCCCGGGTAAAGACATCAAATCATCCAATGCTGGCATTTGGCTCTCCTTTCCCGCCTGGTTTGATCATTTCGGCGTTCGCCGACTCCGTCATGGCCTTGATCACCTGATTGAATGAGGCTTGCCGACCCTGCACGAGACACATGCTGTCGTGAATCGTGACGATGGCCATTTCAGGCCCCCACGTCATCCAGCCGTAACAGCTATCCCATCCTGATTGACCGGCCATGCGGCCCAACAGGCGACCCTGCATTTCCATCGTCATCAATATGGCTGTGCAGAGGCTGGCCATTTCGACAGCCTCGGCTTCGGTCAATCCGCCCTCGAACTCTTCCAGGTACGCTTTTCTGGAGAAGAGGCCGGCGGCCTCAACGCCCGATAATTTCAGCAATTCAGAGGTTCTTGACATGACACCCTCACAAGAAACGATCGTCGGATTTGCTCGACAGGCCGGGGAATGGTCATGCCCTGATTGATCCGGCAATCGTGCCTGAGCATCGCGATATCCAGAGCCTGAGTATAGGAAGAATGCCCGGGCCGGACAGGGGAAATGTGATGTGTTGGGAGGGTGAAAAGGCGCAATACGAAGCCGGGTTTAAACAGTCACTTGCGAACGCAAGTTCAAGCCTCGCGCCAGTGGCGCGCGCCTGACATCAGACGCGAAATCAACGGACTACGGCGCGTCTTTCAAAACAGCGCTGCGCAAACCCGTGCAACTACGCGCCGATGCTGACAATGTCGGCCTGCTCGTCGGCAGCGAGCGGCTCTTCGGTGTCGAGCTGATGCTGCAGCACGGCAAGGCCGGCTTCCGAGGCGTCGCTGCCTGAACGTTCGCGCTGGAGGATGCGTTCGCGCAGGGTGGGGACGGGGACGGGGAAATCGAGGATGCGGAAATCGGTGTTGCGGCTGTGCGCCACTTCGCGCAGCAGGTCGCGCTGCCAGCGCGCGGTGAAGGTGGCGTCGACGATCACCGGCCAGCCGGCGTCGAGGATGTTGCCTGCCAGCCGTGCCAGGTGGGCATAGGTGCGGCGCGTGGCATCCGCCGCATACAAATCCTGTCCGACGCCGGCGCCGCTCCTTGCCAAGGCATCGAGCCCGGCCAGCCGCTTGCGTTCGACGTCGGAGCGCAGGCGGATGGCGCCCGGGGTCTGCATCCGTTTTTGGGTGAGGGTGGTTTTGCCGGAACCCGACAGGCCGTGGGTGATGTCGAGGCGCGTGGGCTGCGGGCGTGTCAGCGTGGCGGCCAGTTGCAGCAGCGTGCGCACTTCGGCGAGCGTGGCGTCGCGCGCGGGGCCGGCGGTCTGCCCGGTGCGTATGGCCGCCACCTTGGCGCGCACCAGCGCGCGGTATACCGCGTAGTAGCGCAGCAGCGCGATCCCTGCGTAGTCGCCGCTGCGTTCCAGCCACAGATTGAGAAAAAGCCAGGCCCAGTCCGCATGGCCGCGCTGCAGCAGGTCCATGTAGCAAAACGCGACCTCGGACTGGATGTCGATCCAGCGCAGTTCGGGATTGAATTCGATGCAGTCGAACACCAGCAGCTGGCCGTCGACCCAGGCGAGATTGCCCAGATGCAGGTCGCCATGGCATTCGCGCACGAAGCCGTCGCGTTTGCGCGCGGCCATCAGCGGGGCGAGCCGGGCGTGCTCGGCTTCGCTCCAGCGCTGCAGGGCGTCGAGTTGCGCACGGTCGGCCGGGTCGTCGAGGCGCGGCGCGATCTGCGCAAAATTCTGCGCCACCGGCTGCAGGATTTTTTCCGGGCTGCCCCAGGGGCTGTCCGCCGCGGCGCGGGCGCAGCCTTCGAGATGGAAGCGTGCAAGCGTGGCGGCGATGGCTTCGACGTGCTGCGCGCTCATGCCACCCTGCGCATCGAGCCGGTCGAGCGTGGCATCGGGAGGAAACTGGCGCATCTTCACGGCGTACTCGAAGGTCTCGCCGCTGCCGTTGATGCGCGGGGCGGCCGGGGTGCCGGTGATGGGGACGACGTCGAGATAGATGGCCGGCGCGAGCCGCCGGTTGAGTTGCACTTCGTCGCAGCAGGCGTGCAGTCGCTTGTCGAGGCTGCTGAAATCGAGGAAGCCGAGGTCGAGCGGCTTCTTGATCTTGTAGGCGAATTCGCCGGTGAGCAGAACCCAGGAGATATGGGTTTCGATCACCCGGACCGGACCGGCCGGGTGATCGTAGCAGGCCGGGTCGTGCAGGCTGCGGATCAACGCGGGCATATCGTCCATCGCTTCCGGCATCGCGTCCACGCCTGCCTGTCCGGCCATGAACGTGCCCTTACAACTGGCGCGCGTAGTCTTCCAGCTGCCGCTTGGCGGCATCGAAGGCGTCGCGCAGCGCGACGTAGACATCCTCGTTGGCCTGCTTGTCGACCACGATTTCGGAGCCGGGCACGCCGAGGTCGATGTGGACGTTGAAAGGCTTGCCCTGCTGCTGATGTCTGGCAGGCTGTTCGACCACGACCCGGCAGCTGACGATGTCGGCAAAGAGCTGTTCGAGTTTTCGCGCCTTGTCGCGGATGTGCGTGTCGAGGGCGTCGGAATGGGGCATGTCGCGGAAGGTGATTTGAAGCGGGGTTTTCATGATGACTCCGTGGGTTGGGATGAAGCAGATCGGTCCTGCTTTCGCTTACATTTTCGGGTGGCCTTCCTGGACGTACTGCTTTTCGCGCTGTTCCTGGCACACGATACAGCGCTTGGCGGTGGGATAGGCCTGCAGGCGGTCGAAGCCGACGTCGTCGCCGCAGTCGATGCATACGCCGTATTCCCCGTTCTTGACGCGCTGCAGCGCGGCTTCGATGTCGCGCAGGGCCTTGATGTGCCGGTCGAAGCGGGCCACGTTGAAGTCGGACAGGGCATTGGCCAGCGACTCGTCGCCGGTGTCGCCGGGCTCTTCATTGAGCAGGTCGATGCGATGCTGGTCGCCCGAGTTTTCCAGCTCTTCGCGCACATCGGCGCGCAACGCCTTGTAATCGACGTTCAGCTTCCCGACGAGTTGCTTGAGCTGGGATGGAGTGAGTGCGGGCATTGAACCTCCTGTGCGAGTGTCGTTGAATGGTCCATCTTTAACTAAGGTTAGCAATATCCCATTCAAATGGCGATCTGCACGTCAGGCCGGCCTCGGCGGCTCAGGCTGCCTGCTGCCCCTGGATGAACGCCAGCGCCCCCTCTGCCGGCAGGGGCTGGCTGAACAGGTTTCCCTGCATCAGATCGCAATGATGCGAAACCAGCAGCAGGCGCTGTGCCTCGGTTTCCACCCCTTCTGCAATCACGGTCAGGCCGAGACTGTGCGCCAGCGCGATGGTGGCAGTGCAGATGGCGACGTCGTTGCTGTCGCATTCGATGTCGCGAACGAAGGACTGGTCGAGCTTCAGGGTGTGGATCGGCAGCAGCTTGAGGTAGCTGAGCGACGAATAACCCGTGCCGAAATCGTCGATCGACAGGCGCACGCCCAGATCGCGCAGGGCCTTGAGCTGGCTGATGCTGGCATCGGGGTCGTGCATCGCCACCGATTCGGTGATTTCAAGCTCGAGGTCGGCGCCCACCAGGCCGTATTTCTCCAGCGCCTGCGTAACCTGCGGCAGCAGGGCCGGGGAGTGCAGCTGGTGCGCCGACAGGTTCACGGCCATGGTGAGTTCCTTGACCCCCGCGTCCCGCCATGCGCGAAGCTGGCAGCAGGCCTCGTCCAGCACCCACTCGCCCAGCGGCAGGATCATTCCCGTTTCCTCGGCAACGGAAATGAACTCCGTCGGCAATACCAGGCCTTCGCGCGGATGGCGCCAGCGCAGCAGCGCTTCGACCCCGACGATGCGTCCATTGCTGCAATCGAGTTGCGGCTGGTAATACAGCTCGAACTGCCGGGTTTCCACTGCCATCCGCAAGTCGTGGTCGAGCTTCAGGCGTTTCACCGCGGTCTGGTTCATCTCGGCGGTGAAAAACTGGACATTGTTGCGGCCTTGCGATTTGGCGTGATACATGGCGGTGTCGGCGTTCTTCATCAGGGTGTCGCCGTCCTCGCCGTCGTTCGGGTAGAAGGCGAGGCCAAGGCTTGCCGTCGAATGCAGTTCGTTTTCGCCGATGCGGTAGCGCAGAGCCAGCGCGTGCAGCAGCTTGTTCGCCACGCGGGCCGCCGCTGCGACATCCTCCACTTCGGTCAACACCACAACGAACTCGTCGCCGCCGAGACGGGCCACGATGTCGCTGTCGCGCAGGTTGACGCGCAGGCGGCTGGCGACTTTCACGAGCAACTGGTCGCCCATGGCATGGCCCATGGTGTCGTTGATGGTCTTGAAGCGATCCAGGTCGAGGAAGATGACCGCCAGCGCACGCTGTTCCCGGTGTGCCATGGCGATTGCCTGCTCCAGCTGGATTTGCAGGCTGTAGCGATTGATCAGTCCGGTCAGGGCATCGTGATAGGCCAGCTGGCTGATTTGCGCCTCGGCCAGCTTGCGTTCGCTGATGTCGGTAAAACTGACGACGTAGTGGGTGGGCGTGCCTTCCATATCGCGCACTGCCGACGCCGACATCCATTTCGGATAGAGCGTGCCGTCCTTGCGGCAGCCCTCGACTTCCCCCTGCCAGTAGCCTGACTGCGCCAGGGTGGCCCACATCGTCTGGTAGGTTTCGTCGGGCGTATGCCTGGAAGCGAGGACGGCGGGATCCGCGCCGCGAATTTCGTCGATGGCGTATCCCGTCAGGCGGGTGAAGGCGGGGTTTACCGCCACGATGCGCTTGTCGCTGTCGGCGATGACAATCGCTTCGCCGCTGTGCTCGAACACGCTGGCGTAGAGCCGTAGCGCTTCCTCCCCCTGCTTGCGCGCGGTGATGTCCTGGACGGTGCCGGTGGAGCGGATCGCCTTGCCCTGGTCGTCGTACCGCGTCTCGCAGCGTTCGTTCACCCACTTGATGCGGCCGTCCGGCATGCGCAGCCGATGGGCGATTTCGTAGGGCGCGTGGGTCGTCAGCGAATCGCTATAGGCCTGGTGGACCCGCTCGCGGTCTTCCGGGTGGATCGCGTCCAGGAAGGCGTCGTAGGAGGCGCTGAAGCTCGCCTTGTCGATTTCGAACAGGCGGAATATCTCGTCCGACCAGTTCAGCCTGCCGCTGGCAAGATCGAGTTCCCAGCTGCCGACCTGGGCGATGCGCTGCGCTTCCTTGAGGCGCTGCTCGCTTTCCCTGAGCGCGGCATCGGCCAGCATTTTTTCGGTCACGTCGGTGCCGATGCAGACCATGAACTCCATTTCGCCCCGGGCATCGAGCAGCAGGGAATTCGACCATTCGATCAGGCGCCGCGTCCCGTCCCGCGCGACCCAGTGGTTGGTGTAGGTATTGCGCAGGGTGTGCGGCTTCTGCACCAGCGCGCTGAATGCCTCGGCATGCACGGTTTCGCGTTCTTCCGGCGGCAGGAACATATCCCAGACAAAATGCCCCTCGACTTCCGCGAACGAATACTGCGTCAGTTCCTCGCAGGCGCGATTGAAGCGGCGGATGTGGCCTTCGCGGTCAAGCACCACCACCAGGGCACCGGCCTTGTCGAGAATTGCATTCTGCAGCCGGGAAATTTCGCGCAGCTCGTGCGAACGCACCTCGACCTGGGATTCCAGGTTCTGGCGGGATTCTGCCAGCGCATCCGCCATGTGATTGAAGGCACGGGCCAGCCGGCCCAGTTCGCCGCGCTCGTCCTGCGGGACGCGCTGCTGGAGATCGCCTGCAGCAATGCGGTCGGCGACCTGGGTGAGATTCCGGATGGGACGCGAAAACAGGCGCACCAGAAAATAGGCCATGCTGCCGGAGAGGATCAGAAACAACGCCAGCGCGAAGTAGGTGATGCGGCGTAGCCGGGCGACCGGCGCCATGGCTTCGTCGGTGTCGATCTTCACGACCATGCCCCAGTTCAGGGCGGGCAGGTAACGCCAAGCCGCCACCCCTTCGATGCCGGCATAGTCGAGGATGATGCCCCGGCCCTGTTCGCCTGCCAGCGCCTTCTGCATCGGCAGCGCCGCTTTTTCGAGCGGCACCCGGTAACGATAGGCGGCGTCCCGGACATGCCTGAGCGGTGCGGTGTAACACGCTTCGCCCCCGTCTTTCTGCGCCAGCACGGTTTCGCCCGTGCGTCCGAGGCCGACGCGGTCGACGGTCACCGCCATCAGCTTGCGCACATCCAGCTGCAAGGCAAGCGCGCCGATCACGCTGCCATTGTCCAGCACCGGCGTGACCAGAAACGCCGCCGGCAGGTTGTTCGATGGCGCATACGGCGCAAAGCGGCTTCGATGGATTTGCCGGGTTTTCATCGACAGCTCGAATCCATGCGCCAGCTGGGTATGACGGTAGGGGCCCCGCCTGAGGTTGGTTCCCAGGTCGGCTTCCTGGGCCATCGAGAACACCACGTTGCCGGCCGTGTCGATCAGCAGCAGGTCGTAAAAATCGCCTGCCGCATTGATTGACTCCAGGGCCCCGCGCAGCCGGCGCGCCTCGGTCTGATAGGCGGCGGCGTTCAGGCCGCCCGTGCGAAAAGCCTGCTCCAGCGAGGCAATCCCATTGCGGATGAGGTCATGGCGGCTGAGCTGCCGGGCATCCGTCAGTCGCTCGCTCATGTAGCTGTCGATCTGGTCGGCTTTCTTGTCTGCAATGATGGCCATGTTCGCCAGCACCGTCTCGCGCAGCGAGGTTTCGAACGTGGCCAGATGAAACGCAGCCAGTCCGCCCAGCGGCAATACGGCCACCAGCAGATAGCTCAGCAGCAGGCGGACGGAAACGGGAAGCGCACTCATGCGCCCGTCCCGGTCAGTCCAGACAGCCGGCGCTCCCACCCGACTGGCACAGGGTGCAGCAGCAGAAACGCCCCGGGAACGGTCGCCAGCGAGAAGGCAATACGAGAGAAATTCATGGGCCGATTGTAAAGGGTGTGGAACGGTTGTCTTACCGAACCCTGGTGGAAGGGAACGTATCCGACAGGGCCTGGAGCAAGGCCTCGATCACCTGGCGCCGCAAGGCCCGCCATGGGCGCCCGCCCTGCAAAACGTGCTTGTGATTGATTTCCAGTTCGATGCCGACATACACGTCAGCCGGGAAGCAGCGGCGCAGGTGGGCGGTCAAGCCGTCCGACTTGCCCGTGTAGGGATAGTTGCGACGCACCTTCCATTCTGGCGCCGATACCTTGAGCCGGGCCTGCCAGCGGCGGCACAGTTCGACTTCGCCGTGCCGCGCCGGATCGTAGAGCAGGCCGATGTCGGCATTGCGGACTTCGCCGTCGAGCATGGGGGTGAAACTGTGCGAGGAGAGATGAATCACCCGGCTGCCGTGCGCAATCGCTGCGGCGATATGCGCCTCGACCCGCTTGCGATAGGGCAGGTAATGCTTTTCCAGGATCGCGCGGCGGACGCTCGCCGGCGCGTTCCGGGTGGCCTCGGAGTAGAGGAACGGGTGACCGATCGAGCGGTTGAGGTCGATCAGCAGGCGGCTGGTGGTGGAGACGAACAAAGGCGCGGCCAGCGCCCTGGACAATTCGCGGGCCAGGGTCAGCGCACCGGGGTCGTAGCCGCGATGGGTTGGCAGCAAGGCCTCGAAGCCATCAAACAGGGGGCGGTAGCGGGCCGGGATGCGGTTGCCGCCATGCTCGCAGGTGATCAGGATGTGGTCTGCACGGGACATGACGTCAGCCCACGAACATCCGCCCTGTTTCGAGGCAGTCGCACAGTTTCTGGTAGACCTCGTGCAAACGCGCCTGGCCGTAAGCCGGGCCAAGCGCGCGCAGGATGCGACGGGCGAGTGGCCCCTGTTCCAGGATTACGTGCAGCGGCTCGCCCCAGTTCACGCAATTTTCCAGCGAGGTCGTTTCGATGAGGTGGCGCCAGAGTTCGCCGGCCCGGCATTGCCGCTCGGGAAAGCCCAGCAACCGCAGATAGCCTGCATCGTCGATCACTGTCTGTTCGGCGTCGCGGATGCAGGTGTGCAGAATCTTCGCCAGCCTGTCCGTGGCCACGGTTTGCTGTGCGGCCAGCGGCGACCACCTGCCATCGTAGAGCGCCCGGATGACGGCGGTAGCGGCGGCGGCGATGGCGAGGTCGGCCTGCGGGCATTCCTGCACGTCGATCACGCGGATCTCGATGGCGTTGCGGTCGAAGCGCGGGATCGCGCCGCGCGCGTTGAGCCATTCGTGCTGCAGCACGCCGTCCGGGTCGAGCGGGGCGATGTCGCGGTACATCGGCGCCAGCACCCGGGCCTGGTATTCGGCGCGGCTGCTGACCGTATCCGGGATGACCTGGCCGATCACCGACGGGACGCAGCTGACGGCAGTGCGGTAGGCCTCCATGCGGGTGTCGAGCAGGCCGCTGGGCGTGCCGTCGGCAATCGGCGAACTTGCGGCGAGTGCGGGCAGGATGGGCAGCAGCAGCCGCGCCGCGGCATGCAGGCGGGCGAATTCGCCGTCGTCGGCGAAGGGCAGGTTGAGGTGCATGCTCTGCAGGTTGGCTTGGCCGTGTTTCCTGCAGTCGAAGATGCGGTCGTAAGCCTGGTAGATGGACGCGTTCTGGTGGGGCCACAGATGCGTTTCGGCGGCGGGATTCATCCACGGGTGCATGGCGCTGGGCATGAGCTGCGCGCCCAGCGGGTGCAGCAGCCGGTTGATGCTGCTGACCTCGGCCTGGAAACCCGCGGCCAGCGGTTCGAGCGCAGGGTCGGGGCGGGCATTCTTGACTTCGACGAGGTGCAGCACGATCTCGTTGGACCAGCCGAACCGCCCGTGCCGGACTTCCGATGCGCCTTCACCCGCAGCGGCACGCAGCAGCCCGTCGGCTATCGGCATGACCGAGAGCGTTTGCCGGTCCACGATCATGTATTCGAGTTCGATGCCGTAGCCCGCAAACGCATGCAGCGCGGGGGTGCTGCTCACCGGACGTTGCCCAGCTTGCGTGCCTCGATGCGGCGCACGAACGAGCCCATGATCTCGCGGTAGAGGGCGTCCTTCAGCACGCCGTCCTCGTTGCCGGCGTCGACGTTGGGGTTGTCGTTGACCTCGATGACGTAGCAGCGGTTGCCGACCTGCTTGATGTCCACGCCATAGAGGCCGTCGCCGATGAGGTTGGCTGCCTTGACCGCGATTTTCACCACGTCTTCGGGTGTTTCGGCCACCGCCACGGCCTGGACCGGGCCTTCTTCGTAGCCCCGGCGGCCGGGCTCGCGCTTGACGATCTGCCAGTGCCCGGCAGCCATGTAGTACTTGCACACGAACAGCGGCCGCCGGTCGAGGATGCCGACGCGCCAGTCGAAGTCGGTGGGCAGCCATTCCTGCGCGACGATCAGCTCCGACTTTTGCAGCAACGCGCCGACCTTCGCGAGCAATTCCGGCTGCGATTCCACCTTGGCCACCCCGAGCGAGCCCGAACTGTCCGGCTGCTTGAGCACGCATGGCAGCCCGAGCCTGGAAACGATCTGGTCCAGGTTGTCGTGGTGCACCATCAGCGTGCGCGGCGCGGGAAGGTTATGGCGGGTGAGCAGTTCGGCGAGATAAACCTTGTTGTTGCACTTGAGGATGGACTCCGGATCGTCGATCACGACCAGGCCTTCCGCTGTGGCCCGCCTTGAAAAGCGGTAGGTGTAGTGGTTGGCATAGGTGGTGTCGCGGATGAACAGCGCATCGAACTCGGGCAGGCGGGCAAGATCGGCGCGGGTGATGAATTCCACGTCGAGGCCGACGTCCTCCGCCGCCTTTTCGAATTTCTGCAGGGCACGCGCGTTCGAAGGCGGTTCCGGATTGTCGGGGTCGTGCAGGATGGCGAGGTCGAAACGCGGCGCAGGGCGCTTGTGCGTGCGCCGGCGGCGCCCCATGAAATAGGCGGTGGCGGCCTCCACCACGAAGTCGTGATGCGGCGGCGGGATGTCGCTGGCGGCGATGGCGCGCACGCTGCGCAGGTGCCACTGGTCGCGGTGACGCTCGAAATGCGCACGCAGCAGGGGCGCCTGCAGCAGGCTGAAGAGCCGGTGGCTCAAGGCATCGTAGCGACTCGCGACATTGCGGCCGAAGTAGATGCTGAGCTCGAACGCATCCGACTTGATGGGCGCGAGCGACTTCTGCACCAGATCGTCGAGATCCTCGGTGAGCAGCCGCACCAGGTTCTGCGACTGCAGGTCCTCCATCGTGTTCACCCGGGGCAGCGGCTTGTGGCCGCGCGCCTCGGCCAGCAGGGAGACGTAGTAGCCCAGGCTCTGATAGCGATAAGACTTGCACACGTTGAATACCTTGACGGAACGCTCCTCGCCATAGGCAGGATCGGTCAGATAGGCACGGGCCGGAACGATGCTCACGCCGGGAATGTCGAGCGGCCAGTCGCCAGGGCTGTCGACGACGAAGAGGATGCTCACGGCCCTTCCTTCGGCGCCGCCCGTGGTGGGTAAATAAGCAGCAGATTGGCGTCGTGCGTCACGATGCCGAGCAGCACCGCGCCAAGCACGCGATCAATGTTGATCCAGTATTCGTGCGATGTGCCGTAAGGATGCAGGCCGTAGGGATCGGTCACCAGGACGGCGTTTTTTTTCCGGTCGTAGCCCGCGATGACGACAAAGTGGCCTGCCGGCAACCCGCGGATGTCGTCAGGCTCGTCGTTCGGTCCGTATTCGCGCACCGCGCGATACAGGTAGGTGGAACTCAGACCGGTGATGATGGGCAGATTGCGGCGCAACAGGCCGCGAATCAGCGGGCGCGAAAGGTCGGTCAGACGCAGCCGTCCACCCAGGCTCAGGAATTCCAGGTAGCCTTCGGTGACGTGCTGCAGCCTGGCATCCTTTTTTACCTTCCGCTGCTGTTTCAGGCGCTCGGCAATGTCCACCCCCGGCACGAACCAGATCGGGTCGAACACGGTCAGGTTGTAGGTGTAAATGGTGGCCTGGTAGCCCTGACGCAGGGCATCGCAGGCCAGGAAAATCGCGAAGGTGCCGCCGTGCTCCATCCTGTGGGTGCGCGCGATCACCTCCTGAAGAGGGACGTCCGTCCCCCAGTAGCTATAGACGGCATGCAGGCAGGTCGGTCCGCACGTCGTCTCGTCCGGTTGCGGCAGCATTTTGACGGGCAAACGAAACGTGATCGGATGCATGGAAACGGTCCTCGCCTCAGACTTCCTCATCGCTTTACAGGAGGGGACGGCGCGAGTGGCTTCGACGCCTGCCGCGTACTCGCCCGCCTCGCGTTGCCGAGCAGGCAGGCAAAGGGATCGCCTGGGCTAGCGTTCCCACACCACGCGCAGCAGGTTTTCCTTCTCGTTGTAGTGATACTCCAGTTCACCCTGGTAGGCATGATGCAGCGCTTCGCCGATGCCGCGGGCGAGGTGGATATCAGTCGTGGTGATCTGGATGCCGTCATCCTGGTCCTCGATTTTCATGATCCGTTTCAACGG
>Ga0299915_10000784_pt1 | contig 23502 bp, 26 predicted proteins | sample RVTome_13_FD_200263 | JGI IMG/M metagenome (GOLD analysis project Ga0299915, IMG submission 200263) | Soil microbial communities from uranium-contaminated site in the Upper Colorado River Basin, Wyoming, United States - RVT92D227 (version 2) ... | reverse complement strand
CGCCTTCTCGCGGTCTCTCTCGTCGATCAGAACGTCGGCGGTTTCTGGGAGCGGGCTCGGGATGTTTGGCCCTGGCGTGCTGTGACCCGTGACAACCATGGCTCGAACGCCTTCAGCCTCCAGCCGTCCGGCGAGGAGTGCGGCTTCTGAAGGGGGAAGGGTCGCCACGACCCAGAGCTTCATGTGGGGATCAGGCCGTTGACCCATGTCGTTCGTGTCCCGCCCCTTCCGGTCCCCGCCTTGCTGAACGTGGTGACGCGGGGTCAGTCCGACGGTAGCGACGGAGAGCGCCGTCGCCCGAATGGCCACCAACGGCGCGGGTGCTTTCGCTTCACCTTGCGCGCGAGATGATCGCGTTGGACCTGCTCGAGCATCTCGGCCCGATGCTCCTTCATGTCCCAGGACTTCAGCTCGCTGCCCACGGGGCTACCCGAAGCACGTCCCCACTCGCTCATACGGCGATTGTACGCATACCTCACAGCCCGGAACTCTCATCGCGTCCCGATGCGGTGGTGGAGATGGACGACGCCGCTGCCGAAACGGCGCTCGTCCAGCAGCTCGAGGCTCAGGCGCACATCGTCGGGTAGGGACTTCCTGCCGCCTCCTACTACCACAGGCACGACGAACAGGTGAAGCTCGTCTACCAACCCGGCCTTGATCGCCTGGGCGGCGAGGTTGGGACCGCCGACGGACATGTCACGTTCCGCTCTCGCCTTCATCTGCCGAACTCCTTCGGGGTCGAAGCTTCGTTCGATCCGCGTCCTGGCGCTGGATGTCTTCTCGAGCGTCTTGGAGTGCACGATCTTGTCGGCCGCCCGCCATATCTCCGCGTAGTCCTGCACGAAGGGCGGTTGGCTGGCGAGGTCCGCGGCCTCCCAGAAGACCATGACCTCGTACATCCGGCGCCCGTAGAGGTAGGTGCCTACCGACCGCTCGAGGTCGTTGACGAAGGTGTGCACCTCCTCGTCCGGCGCAGCCCAGTCGAAGTTGCCGTCCTCGTCCTCCACGTAACCGTCGAGCGACGTGATCGCGGAGTAGATCAGCTTGGCCATGGTTGGCCTCCCCTGACGCATGCCGATTGCGTTTCGCAGTCAGTCCAATGAGGATAGGTGAGTGCCCGTGTCGTGCAGCAGGAGAGGAGGTGAGATCCGACGCCCATCCGTGAGAACCCGACCAACGAGCGCGTAGTCACGTTGCTCCAAGAGATCCTTCGAGAGCTGAAGGACATCAAGGTTCGTCAGGAGCGCATCGCGAAGGGACTTGAGCGGGCAGCGAAGACCACGCGTTAGGAGGCCCCGTGGTGGAGGAGGAGGGGCCGGTCCGTTCTCACGGAGAAGCTATCCTCACGGAGGCATGTCGGAGGATCGCTCGTACGTCGATCAGAACACGCGAGAGCGCGAGCGCCTTCGCGCGCTGATCGAGCGCTTGGACGAGGACCAGCTTCGCGCTCCGGTGAACGAGTACTGGACGGTCGCCGCCGTGCTCGGCCACATAGCGTTCTGGGATGCCCGGGTGCTGGCGCTCGCCGGCAAGATGGAACGTGGCGTGCCGTTCTCGCCCGATGACGCCGAGCCGGAGGACGTGGACTGGATCAACGACGCCACGCGCCCGCTGATCCACGCGATCCCACCGCTCGAGGCCGCTCGGCTGGCGTTACGCATCGCCGAGGAGACCGACGCCCGAGTGGCGAGCCTTCCAGCCGGCGGCCTCTGGCCGCACGACCCGGACAGCCCGCTCTACCCCCTGCGTGCATCGCACCGGGGCGAGCACCTCGACGAAGTCGAAGCGGCGCTGCGAGCACGCTCCCGGTAGCTCCGCGGAGGACCAACATGAAGAACACGGAATGCATAGTCCGGCTGACGACGTCCGGCGGCGCCGTTCAGACGTGGCACCGGGACGATCGCGGCTGGATCGAGACCTCGTCACGCGGCATCGAGCGGCGGGCTACGGCCGAGCAGTTCCTGTCCCACCTGCTACCCGCCCTGGAGCGCGGGTACCCGAAGGTGACGGTCGAGAAGCGATGACGGCTCGGTGCGAGGACGCACCGAGCAGCGTCGAGAAGTACCTGGCTGCCCTTCCCGAGAAGCAGCGCGCCGCGCTCGAGCGCCTTCGAAAGACCATCAGGGCCGCCGCACCGCAGGCGACCGAGGGGATCAGTTACCAGATGCCGGCTTTCAAGTACCGCGGGACGCTCGTCACCTACGCCGCGTTCAAGGACCATTGCAGCTTCTTCCCGATGAGCTCGAAGCTCATCGAAGAGCACGAGGACGAGCTGAAGGCTTTCGACACGGCGAAGGGGACGATCCGCTTCCAGGCCGACAAGCCTCTCCCCGCGGCCCTCGTAAGGAAGATCGTCAAGGAGCGGATCGCCCAGAACGAGGCGCGCAAGGCTCGCTGAGCGAGCTGGCCTCGCGTTAGGCTCGAGTCGCTCCCGCCAATGCCTTGGCAAGGCCCCGCGACACGAGGGTCCGAAGGCGTGGTCGGGCGACACAGCTCGTCCACTCCTCGAGTTTCTTGTCCTTGAACCCCTTTGGGAGCTCCAGCTCGGGTAGGTGAATCCGGCCGCCGCGCGGCGCGCCTAGGTAGACCGTGTCGAACAGGGCCTTCTCCGGAGTCGCGAGGTAACCGACCTCCTCCGAGCCCGCGTAGCCATCGAAGAGCTCGGGCGCAAGGTGATGGATCGAGTAGGTGCCGACCGTGGTGGGCACTCGCTGGGTCCGGTCCAGCGAGGCGATGAAGATCAGCCGCGGGACCTGCTCGATCATGCCGTGCCGGGCGAGTGCCGACCAGAACGAGGCGTACGCGGGAAACGGCGCCGTCAGGTAGGGCGGGACGGTAAGCGGATCGACGTCCGTACGCAGTGTCCACAGACCCCGACGCAGGCGACGCACTAGGCCGGACTCCTCCAGCAGGCGCAGGAGCTGGCTGGCGCGGCTGACGGACACCCCCAGTCGAACAGCCGCCTCGCGCGTTTCGATGATCGGCCGCCGAAGGCGGAGCAGGTCGCCGAAGGCGTCGGTGGCCTTCATCGGAGCTCCATGAGTCGCTCGGCGACGAGGGTCTGCATTTGCTCCCAGACGGCGCGGTCGTCGTAGAGCTCGACGACCTCCGGGTCGAGAAACCGCACGACCTGATCACGGAACGCCTCGAACGACAGCTCAAAGGTCCGCTCCAGGGCCACCTCGAGAACCTGCGGTTCGATCTCGCCCGGGCGGACGGAATCGCGATGCTGGCGAAAGAGCAGCTCGAGATCGAACACGTCGCGCGCCTGGGTCTCGGAGCGGTGGGCGAGTGCGCCGATCTTCTGTTCGATCGCGGCATCCGCCGTGTAGTGGAGCATCGTCGGTGCGCGCAGTGCGTGCGGTCCCACGACGCGGTCGGGCACCGCCTCCAGGATCCGCCGCGGGTCGGCTGACCGGTGGCTGAACTCGATCTTGGTGTGCACCGGCTCCCGTCGTTCCCTCACCGCGATCGACGGCTTCCAGCGCTGCGTCGTCGGGGTCTGCTTGGGCTTGGTGACGCCTTCCACCGCCAGACCGCCGGTGCGGAGAAGCATTCTCGTCGCGGGGGAGGCTAGTACCTCGTCGACCTTCTCTTCCAGCTTCCAGGGCTCGATTTCGACCGCATCGAGGTCGATGTCCTCTGAGTAGCGCTGGCTCTCGAAGAAGTACCGGAGGTTGGCGCCGCCCTTCACAACGTAGCTGGCTCGGTCGAGTCGCGCCTGTAGGACCTGGAGGAATGCCAGATGGAAGAACTCGATGATCCGCGTGTCACTGAGCAGCTGGTTCATGCGCTAACGATACAGGTTGTGTAGTGCTTGCGCAATATTCTGCATCGTTAGGTACGTCTTGGACGCGGCTGCTCGAACCGCGTGATGCGGGAATCGGCAAGCACCGCTCGATCGTTGAAGTAGAAGTAGATGAAGGGCGACCACAACGAATACCGAGGACCCGAGACGATGCCAGAAGTCAAGGACAGGAACCAGAGCGTTATCGAGGAGTTCCGCGAGAACGGCGGGCGGGTCGCGGCCTTCGCTCGTCAGCCGCTCCTGCTGCTCCATCATCGCGGTGCCAAGACCGGTATCGAGCGGGCGAACCCTCTCGCCCGCCAGGAGCTAGACAGCGGGTACGCGGTCTTCGCCTCGAAGGGCGGAGCGCCGACGAATCCCGACTGGTACCACAACCTCATCGCGAACCCGGACGTGGCCGTGGAGGTTGGTACCGGGACCGTCTCGGTCCGGGCTCGAGTCGCGGACGCCGAGGAGCGCGGGCGCCTCTGGCAGGAGCAGAAGCGCCGGAACCCAGGATTTGCCGACTACGAGGCCAAGACCGCTCGGCAGATCCCGGTCGTGATCCTCGAACGCGTTCGGCGCGCGAGCTAGGCGGAGTCCGCCTCCCCGCCCTGTCGGTCTCCGGGTCGAATCAATCCTGCTTCGTAGGCGAGGATCACCGCCTGCACCCGGTCGCGGAGCTCGAGCTTCTCGAGGATGTGGCCGACGTGGGTCTTCACGGTGCTCTCCCCGACGAACAGCGTGCCGGCGATCTCGGCGTTCGACATCCCTCGGGCCACCAGGCGAAGGACCTCGACCTCCCGTTCCGTCAGCACCTCGAGCCGGGCGGCGGCCGCAGGTCCGGCAGGCGGTCGGCGCGCGAACTCTTCCACCAGCCGGCGGGTGACCGAGGGAGCGAGCAGCGCCTCTCCCGCCGCGGCGACCCGCACGCCCCGGACCAGATCCTCCGGAGGAACGTCCTTGAGCAGGAATCCGGTGGCCCCGGAGGCGAGGGCCTCGAACACGTACTCGTCCAGGTCATAGGTGGTGAGGATGACCACGCGTGGCGGGTGAGCGGCCTGGAGCTCCGTGATCCGCCGGGTCGCCTCGATGCCGTCCAGGTTCGGCATCCGGATGTCCATCAGCACGACGTGGGGGAGGAGCCGGCGCGTGAGCTCGACCGCCTCGGCGCCGTCGCCGGCCTCTCCGACGACCTCCATGTCCTCTTGAGCGTTGACGATCATGCGGAACCCCGCCCGAACCAGGGCTTGGTCATCGGCGATCAGCACGCGGATGGTCACGGCCGCTCGGTCCCGGGCGGTTCGGTGAGCGCCAAGGGTTCGGCAGGCGGTTCGGCGGGCGCGACGGGGAGACGGGCTTCCACACGGAAGCCGCCCGACGGCGCCGGCCCCGCGTGGAGTTCCCCCCCCACGAGGGCGGCGCGTTCTTGCATGCCGATGATCCCCTGACCGTCGGCCGCGCGCTCCGACACCCCCGGCCCGTCGTCCGTCACAACGACGTCGAGCTCTCCCGCCCCGCGACGAACCACGAGCTCGACCCTAGCGCCGGGTGCGTGCTTGAGGGAGTTCGTGAGGGCCTCCTGCACGATCCGGTAGGCGGACAGATCCACCACGGCCGGGAGGTCCCCGATGTCACCCTCCATCCGGGTCTCGATGCGAAGACCCGACTCGCGCGCTCGGGCCACTAGGGCGTCGAGCTGCGCGAGCGTTGGCTGAGGGCCGAGCGCCGGGCCCTCGCGGCCTTCCTTCCGCAAGATCCCAAGCAGGGTTCGGAGCTCGGCGAGCGTCGAACGGGCCGTGCGCTCGATGAGCCCGAGGGCTTCGGTCGCCTGCTCGGGATTCCCGTCCGAGGTCGCCCTGGCCGCTCCGGCCTGCACGGCGATCACGCTCACGTTGTGGGCCACCACGTCGTGGAGCTCCCGGGCGATTCGTCCTCGCTCCTCGTCGGCGGCTTGGCGGGCATGCTCCTCGCGGTCGCGCTCGAGCCTCGCGGCGTGCTCCTCGAGCTGGGCCAGGTACGCCCGGTGAGTGCGGTGGCGATCTCCGAACACCCACGCGACGCCGGACCCGAAGGCCGTCCCCGCCAGGTGGCCCAGCGTCCTCGCCTCACCGGTGGCCAACACGGTGGCGAACGCGGCCGCCATCGCTCCGACCGCGACAGCGCCGACCGCGATCCTGGTTCCACGATCGCCGTACAGGGCCGCCGCGAACACACCGAAGATGACTCCCGCACCGATCGGCTCGCGGGCGGTGAAGAACGCCGAGACGGCGAAAGCAGCGCCGACCACGGCAAGTACCGGCCCCGGATGGCTCCGGCGCCAGAGCAGGGGGATCGTTCCGAATGGGAGCGCCACCAGGGCGACGACCACGGACTCGTGGGCCTGGAACGCGGTGTGCGCCAGGGGCGGACCCGAGAGTAGGAACGCCGCACCGACGACGATCCAGTCCATCTGCCTTGGCGTGAACCGCCCGGCCAGCCAAGGCCCCGTTCGCAGCGGGCTCTCCGGTTCCATTGCCATCGACCATAGCCGCCGCCTGCGGCCGTCGCATCCGCCTGAGTGGGGATCGCCGGCCCTGGTGAATCCACCTGGAGGCGGAGGCGTAATGGCCTCGGGGGCGATGGCGGCGCGCCGGCCCCGACCTAGCTTCGACTTCGAGCGACCAAGACAAGCAGCGAGGAGGGAGACCCATGTCAGTCATCGAGGTACACGAGCTCACCAAGCAGTTCGGACCCGTGCTCGCCGTCGACCACCTGAGCTTCGAGGTCGACCGGGGCACCGTGGTGGGATTCCTCGGCCCGAACGGGGCCGGCAAGACCACCACCCTCCGGACGCTCCTCGGGTTGGTGAAGCCCACCGACGGCAGGGCCACGATCAACGGGAAGGCCTACCTGGAGCTTGCCGACCCGCTCCGTCACGTGGGGGCGGTGCTCGAAGCCTCGAGCTTCTACCCGAGCCGGAGCGCGTGGAACCACCTTCGCGTGCAGGCTCTGGCCGCCGGGATCGATCCGGGAAGAGTCGAAGAGGTGCTCGAGCTCGTCGGGCTGGAAGGGACGGCGAGACGGAAGGTCGAGGAGTTCTCCCTCGGTATGCGTCAGCGACTCGGCATCGCCACCGCGATGCTCGGCGATCCCGAGGTGCTGATCCTGGACGAGCCGGCAAACGGGCTCGACCCGGAGGGGGTCCGGTGGCTCCGCGAGCTGGTCCGAGGGCTGGCCGAGGAGGGCCGGACCGTGCTGGTGTCGAGCCACATCCTGGCCGAGGTCGCACAGACCGTCGACAGCGTGGTGATCATCGATCAAGGTCGCCTGGTAGCCCAATCCTCGCTGGAAGCGCTCACCGCGGGAGCGCGGCGCGTCGTTCGGGTGAGGACTCCGGGCGCCCAGGAGCTCGCGGCCGCCATCGGGCACGACGGCGTGAGGGTGGAGCACGTGGCCGCCGACCGGCTCGAGATCACCGGCACCACCCCCGAGCGCGTAGGAATGCTCGCCGCGGAGCTTCGGATTCCGATCCTGGAGAGCACGACGGATGCCGCCGACCTCGAGGACGTCTTCTTCCAGCTCACCGCCGCAGGCCCCGACGCACACGCAGAACGGGAGGTCTCCCGATGATCCGGCAAATCCGAACTGAGCTGCTGAAGCTCCGCACGATCCGGCTCCCGCTCGGCCTCCTGGCCACGGCGGCAGGACTCACCGCCCTGGTCACGATCCTGGGAGCGGCGAATGCGGGCGGGGCCGGGCACATGGCGCCCCCTCCCCTCGACACGACGGCCGGCGTCACGAACCTGCTCAGCCGAACCGGGTTCGCCATGCTGCTGGCGGCGGTGTTCGGCGTCACGGTCTCGAGCGGCGAGTTCCGTCACGACACCGCCACGGCGACGTACCTGGCCACGCCGAACAGGGTTCGCGTCCTGGCGGCCAAGGCAATCGTTGCGGCGGGAGTGGGATTGCTGTTCGGCCTGGTCGCCTCGGCCCTGACGACCGGCATCACCCTGGCGTTCGTGGCCGCGAAGGGCTACGCGGTGACGGTCTCGGGCGCCACGATCGCCCGCTTCGCGGCCGGGGCGGTTCTCGGCTCGGGCCTCCTTGCCGCGATCGGTGTGGGTGTGGGATCGCTGATCCGCAGTCAGCTAGCCGCCATCGTCGCGGTCTTCCTGTGGTCGTTCGTGGTGGAGCAGGTCGTCGGGGGACTGTTCAACTCGACTCAGCCGTACCTGCCGTTCACCGCGGCGGGGACGATGGCCGGGTCGGCGCTTGGTGGAGGCACCAGTGCGCTTCCCTTCGCGGTGGCCGCGGCGCTCGTGGCCGGGATCGCGGTGGTCGTCTCCGGCGTGGCCGCGCGGACGACCGTCCAAGCGGACATCGCATAGCGGACCGTTCGGGCAGACCTCAAGGCGAATAGAGGGCACCGCCGGCGAGGAACTCCTTCAGCGCGGGAGCGAGGACCTCCGGAGCCGCGCCGTGCGTCTGGCCTTCTAGCGTGAGGTGCTGCGGGTGGGGCAGGATCTCCGCGAGCGCCAGTGTTGCGTTGCGTTGCCATGGAGGGCTCTCCCCACCATCCATCACGATCGTCGGAATCCTGACGGAGGCCCAGCGCCCCGCTGGCAACGGCTTGCCCGCCATCGTGTCTCCCATGATCGTGCCGTCGTAGGTCAGCGTGTGGGCGAGCTTCTCGAGCGCCGGCCACATCGGCTCGGCCCGCATCTGCCGAAGCACGTCCGCGGGCACGCCCGACCCCGTCGTCATGAAGTACTCGACCGCCTCTGCTCTGTGGCCGGCCGACAGGAGCTCGGCCAGGTGGGTCAAGTAGTCCCCGGGCAGTGGGGGACGCGTGTCGTCGACGATGAACGGTGGCTCGTAGAGGGCCAGCTTCGCGACGGCGAGACCGCGGGCCGCCGCCTCGAGCGCGAGGACCGCCCCCGAGGAATGGCCGTACACGAACGCGGAGCCGCCCGCCTCACGGATCAGCGCGTCGATGTCTTCGGCCTCGCGCTCTACCGCATACGGTGGCGTGTCGCCGCTGTCACCTCGACCACGACGGTCGTACGCGAAGACCGTGAAGTCGGTCGCGAGCTGCGTACCTAGTGGCCCTGCTGCCGAGCGATCGCTCAGCGCGCCGCCGACCAGGATGATGGGCGGGCCCTCACCGGTCTTATCGAACGCGATCGTGGTGCCGTCCCGCGACGTCACGGTGTTCATGTCCGTCCATCGTACCGAGCCCCATCGCGTTGACCCCGACTCCCTCCGGTAGCTCGGACGAGGCCCCGCGGCGTAGGCTCAGATCCGGTGTGACGGAAGGGGGTTGGAGATGCCACCGCATTGCGACGCGCTGGATGGGCCCGTTGTGAAAGGCGCCGCCGAGGCGCTCGAGCAGAATGACGTGGACCTGGCTCGGTGCTTCGTTCCCGAATGGGCAGACGCGGAGGTCACGGCCGCGTTCGGGAAGGCTGTCGCGGCGCGAGCGCTCGGGCCGGAAGCGAAAGATGTCGCGGACCGCTGGTTCTTCGAGACGGTCGTGCGGATGCACCGCGCGGGAGAGGGCGCCCCGTACACGGGGCTGAAGCCGGCGGGGCTCGATCACGGGCCGGTGATCCCCGTGGCGGAAGCCGCCATCGCCTCGGGCTCGGCCGACGAGCTGACCGGGATGCTGTCCGAAGTCGTCCGCGAGGAGCTGGGGCGCCGGTTCGATCACGTCATGCAGCTGAAGGCCCACTCCGGCGAGGGCCTGGCCAACCTTCGCGAGTACACGAGCGCGATGCTGGGGCTCCAGGTCTACGCCAACGGGCTGTACTCGAAGGCTCGCTCCGATCCGCACGAGCAGCACGGTGAGTACGAACGGCACGAGGACTAGGCGCGGGGTTCGGACCTGACGGCGGGCCCAGCCCGCGGGTATCTTGTGGGGGCCGAAGGAGCAGCCGATGGCGATGACGTGGCCCCCTCCCCAGACGCTGCACGAGGAGCATCGGGAGTTCGCCGAGAGCGCGGACTCGATGCGACGGGTGGCCGACGCCGTAGGCCTGATTCCGGTCAGTGAGCTGCGCGGACGCATCTGCGACGTCTACGAGCGCCTCACGCGCCAAGGGATTCCCCACGCAATGGCCGAGGACCAGTTCCCGCTCGCGCAGGTGACGGGGAAGCTCACCGAGTGCCAAGGCGTCACGGGTCCTCTCACCCGCGAGCACCTCGAGATCGCGCAGCTCCTCGCGGAGCTGGACGCGCTCCGGTGGGAGCTCGCCTACCCGACGATCACCCTGATGCAGGAGCAAGCGCTCCGGCGCGTCCTGTACGGGCTGTACGCCCTGATGCGCGTACACCTGGTCGGCGAGGACGAGTGCATCTGCGACCTGATCGAGCAGGCGGGCGCTCAGGAAGGGTGACAGAGGGTCGGTTAGAGGGTTCCGCAGCCTCTACGAGTAGTGCTCGATGATGAGCCGCTCCTCGATTGGGACCGGAAGCGGCACCTCGTCGCGCTCGGGCAGGCGCGATAGCGTGCCCTTCATCTCTTCCTTGTTCCGGTAGAGGTAGGGCGGCGGATCGGGCGTGATCTGGAGGGCCTCGTTCACGGGGACGAAGTTGCGCGCCTTCGGACCGATCTCGATCGTCTGACCGGGCTTCACCTGCGCGCTCGGCACGTTCACCCGCCTGCCCTCGACGAGGACGTGGCCGTGGGAGACGAGCTGACGCGCCTGTGGCTGGGTCAGCGCGAAGCCGAGACGGAGCACGACCGTGTCGAGGCGCGTCTCGAGCTGGCGGATCAGCTCTTCGCCGGTGACGCCGGTCTTGCGGCTGGCCCGGTCGTAGTAGATGCGCATCTGGCGTTCGCCAACGCGGTAGATCGCGCGGAGCTTCTGCTTCTCGAGCAGACGAACCTGGTACTCGGAGAAGCGCTTGCGGCCGCGACCGTGCTGCCCGGGCGGGTACGGGCGCTTGTTCGCCGGGCAGTTGGGGCGTCCACAGACGGGCTCCCCGACCCGGCGGCACATGCGGTGATGAGGTCCGATCTTGTCCATGCGGCCAGCAAGGTTACCAATCGTGCATCCTCGCTGACTTGGGCCGATGTCGTCGGTCGGGTCAGGTCTGGATCAGAACGGCTCTGGCGGGGCCGCCGTCGCCGTCAACTATCAGCAGCGGTAGGACCGCGAGCGTGTAGAGACCGGGTTCGACGTCCCCGAGATTCAGGCCCTCGACGATCACCACGTCGTTCGAGAGCAGCTCGATGTGCGCGGGGTGGCCGGGGGCGCCCCTCCGCTCCACGGAGAGGAAGTCCACGCCGACGAGCCGGACGCGGCGGTCCACGAGCCATCGCGCGCCTTCCGCGGACAGGCACGTGTACTCGTCCGGGAAGCTCGCCGGGTGGTGCCGCCATATCTCGGAGTTGTCGCTCTTGATGAGCACGCGCTCTGCCCCCTCGGGGACGCCGAGGGCCTCCAGCTCGTGAGGACCGAGCTGACCGAGCACGCCCCTGGCGTCGACGACGACGCACTCGCCGAAGAGCACGTCCACGGAGACCGCGTCGATCCCCGGGGCGCCCTCGACGAAGTGGACCGGCGGGTCCACGTGGGTTCCGGTGTGGGTGCCCATCCGAAGCTCGGAGACGTTCGCCGCATCGCCGTTCGCGATCCGAGACTGCGGCTCGATCTCGATGGGCGGATCGCCCGGCCAGGTCAGCAGGTTCGGTCCTATCGGGAGGCTGACGTCGATGATCTTCATGGATGACCTCCATCCGGCGCTCTGCGTCTGCGGTAACGGCGGATGAGCGTGTTGGTCGAGGAGTCGTGGGCAAGCGGAGGTTCGGGGCCCGCTTGGAGCTCCGGGACGATCCGGGAGGCCAGGACCTTGCCGAGCTCCACCCCCCACTGGTCGAACGAGTCGATGTTCCAGATCGCGCCCTGCGTGAACACCTTGTGCTCGTAGAGCGCGACGAGCTGTCCCAGCACGCTCGGCGTGAGCTCCGTGGCCAGGATCGTCGTCGTGGGCCGGTTGCCCGGGAAGGTCCGGTGGGGCACCTGTTGGGCCGGCACGCCCTCGGCCTCCACCTCCTCGGGCGTCTTGCCGAACGCGAGAGCTTCCGCCTGCGCGAACAGGTTCGCCATGAGCAGGTCGTGGTGACGGCCGATCGCGTGGCTGGGGCGCGCGAATCCGATCAGGTCGCACGGGATGAGCCTCGTCCCCTGGTGGATGAGCTGGTAGTAGGCGTGCTGGGCGTTCGTCCCGGGCGTTCCCCAGACGACCGGGCCGGTCTGGTAGTCGACCGGGTTCCCCTCCAGATCCACCGACTTGCCGTTCGACTCCATGTCGAGCTGCTGGAGGTAGGCGGTGAGCTTCTCGAGGTGCTGGCTGTAGGGGAGAACGGCGTGCGTCTCCGCGCCGAGGAAGCTCCCGTACCAGGTCCACAGGAGCCCGAGCAGGACCGGCAGGTTCTCGCGCAGCGGCGCCGTTCGGAAGTGCTCGTCCATCTGGTGGAACCCTTCGAGCATCTCGCGGAAGCGCGAGGGACCGATCGCGATCATGAGCGACAGGCCGATCGCGCCGTCGAACGAGTACCGGCCGCCGACCCAGTCCCAGAGCTCGAACATGTTCGTGGGGTCGATCCCGAACTCCGCGACCCTCTCGGCATTCGTCGACACCGCGACGAAGTGGTTCGCGACGGCTCGGTCGTCCCCGAGGGAGGCGAGCAACCACTCCCGCGCCGTCTGCGCGTTCGTGAGGGTCTCGGTGGTCGTGAAGGTCTTCGAGGAGACGATGAACAGCGTCTCTTCGGGCTCGAGGTCGTAGGTCGCCTCCCAGATGTCGGTGCCGTCCACGTTGGAGACGAACCGGAAAGCCATCTCTCGATCGGCGAAGTCCTTCAGCGCCTCGTACGCCATGGCGGGTCCGAGGTCCGAGCCCCCGATGCCGATGTTCACGACGTTGCGGATTCGGTGCCCGGTGAAGCCCGTCCAGTCGCCGGAACGGACGCGCTCGGCGAACGCGGCCATCTTCCGAAGGACCGCGTGGACCTCCGGGACGACGTCCTCGCCGTCGAGGAGGATCCGCTCGTCCTCGGGAGCCCGGAGCGCGACATGCAGCACGGCTCGGTCCTCGGTGACATTGATCCTCTCGGCAGCGAACATCGCCTCGATCCGCTGACGAAGGCCGACGCGCTCGGCGAGCGCCACCAGCAGGTCGATCGTCTCGGCGGTGACGAGGTTCTTCGAGTAGTCGAGGTAGAGGTCTCCGGCCTCGAGGGCCATCGACTCCCCGCGGCCGGGGTCGTCGGCGAACAGGTCGCGGAGGTGCACGCTCGCGAGCTTCTCCCTGTGCTCTTCCAGAGCCTTCCACTCAGAGGTCTGCGTGATGCTGCTCGGCATGTGCCTCGCTCCGTGTAGCCGCTGCCCTCAATCCTCTCGGGTTCGGACAGATCGGTCCACCATCCGTGCACCGCCGCCTGCTCGAAGCCGAAGTCGAAACGCCGCGTCACGGCGAAAATGGGATGGTCGGACGCCGAAACAGGAGGCTGAGCGTTGGCCGGTGCCGAGATCAAGGTGTACGGGGCGAACTGGTGCCCGGACTGCCGAAGGGCCAAGCGCTTCCTGGCCGATCAGCGGGTTCCGTTCGAGTGGCACGACATCGAACAGGAACCGGAGGGAGCCGAGGTCGTGCGGGAACATAACGGCGGCAACAACGTCATCCCGACGATCGTGTTCCCCGACGGCACGCACCTGTTGGAGCCGACGAACGAGGAGCTCGCCGAGAAGCTCGGGCTCCAACGCTCCGCGATGATGCACGTCTACGACCTCGTGGTCGCCGGGGGCGGGCCCACCGGCCTCACCACGTCGATCTACGCGGCGCGAGAGAACCTGCAGACGCTGATCATCGACAGCAAGGGCCTGGGGGGCCAGGCGGGAGTGACGGAGCGCCTGGACAACTACCCGGGGTTCCCGCATGGGATCCGCGGCGCCGAGCTCGCCGATCGGATTGTCGAGCAAGCCCAGCGGTACGGGGTCGAGATGCTCCAGGCGGTCAGCGTCACCGGAATCTCGAGCGACGGCGGCGAGGTCGACGTCGAGACCGCGACCGGGGACCACTACCATGCCCGTGCCGCGCTCGTTGCCACCGGCTCGACCTACCGGCGCACGAACGTCCCCGGCGAGGACGACCTGATAGGGGCCGGCATTCATTTCTGCGCGACCTGCGACGGGCCCTTCTACAAGGGCTCGAGCGAGCTGCTCGTCCTCGGCGGCGGCAACAGCGGGCTAGAGGAGGGTCTCTTCCTGACGCAGTTCACGGACAAGGTGACGATCCTCGAACGCGGTCCTGCTCTGAAAGCCAGCAAGCTCCTCCAGGACAAGGTGCGGCAGCACAAGAAGATGAAGGTTCGTACCAACCGCGAGGTACAGGAGTTCCGCGCGAAGGAGGACGGGAGCGGCAAGCTTGGTGCGGTGATCGCCCTGAACCGCGAGACCGGCGAGACCAAGGAGTACAAGCCGGCGGCCTGCTTCGTCTTCATCGGCCTGGATCCCAACACCGCGTTCCTGGGAGGAAACGTCGAGCTCGATGCCGGGCGCTTCGTCGTGACGAACGCCGGGTACCAGACGACGGTCCCAGGCGTGTTCGCCGCAGGTGACGTCCGTGCCGGCTCGACCAAGCAACTTGCCTCGGCCGTCGGCGAAGGAGCCGCTGCGGCCATCGCGATCCGTCAGTACCTAGATGAGAAGGACCGCGGGTGAGGCTCGAGGAGGAAGAGTGGAGCCGAGGGACATCTTCGAGCTGATCGTGAAGGCCGACGAGCGCCTGAAGTACGCGACGTCCGACAATGCCGACCTGCGGATCGGGCAGGCCCGCGATCTCTTGGAGAAGGCCCTGGCGGAGGCACGCGCCATTGAAGACGACGCGCTCGTCGCTCAGGTGGAGCAGCGCCTGACGGACCTCGAACAGCTTCCGCCGATCGCTGGGGGCTAGGGGAGGCGGCGGATCTCGGGCCGTGCGGCTGCTCTATGGTCGGCCGGCGCCGACGTAGTCGTCCCAGTTGACAGGTCTGATGTTCACGACGTCACCCGGGTGGTTCGCATCGATCATGCGGTCGCCGCCGATGTACATCCCGACGTGGTGGATCGGGCTGTAGAAGAAGAGCAGGTCTCCAGGCTGCAGGTCGCTTCGGCTGAGGTGGGGCAGCACGCCGTACTGCATTTCGGACGAATGCGGGAGCGACACGCCGGCGTGCGCCCATGCCCACATCGTGAGGCCCGAGCAGTCGAAGCCGACGTTCGGATCGGCCGCTCCGAACACGTAGGGCGTGCCGATCACCGAGTAGGCGGCGTCGACCGCGGCCTGCGCGCGCGGGTTCGGCGCCGGGGGCGGCCCGCCGGGCGGCGGGTAGACCGTCCGGACATTCGCGGCGGCAGCTGCAGCGGCCGCCGCCGCGGCCAGTGCCGCGTGGTACTTCTTGTTGAGCTGCTCGTACAGGGCCCGGGCATCGGCGATACCGGACTTGAGCTCGGACTCTTTCTGCCTCACCGAGGCCAGAACGGACTGCTGCTCCTTCTGCGCCTGCGAGGCCTGCTCGGCCGCCCATCGGGCCTTCTGCCTCGCGTTCGCGGCCTCCGTTGCGGTGTCCGCGTCCGCTTGCGCGAGACGGCTCATGTACTCGAGCCGGTCCGAGAACTCGCCGAACGACGTGGATCCGAGCAGCAGCTCCAGCTCCGATCCGACCCCCTGGTACGCGCGGGCCGCTCTCGCGTTCAGGTCGGCGGTGGCGTCGTCCGCCGTGGCCTGGGCATCGGCGGCCGCCTCCCGAGCGTCGCCGAGCCTGGCCTGGATCTGATCGAGCTTGATCTGCTCCTGGTTGAGCTGCTCGTCGAGAAGCGACAGCCGCTCGTTGAGCGCAGCGAGCTTCGCCTTTGCCGCTTCCACCTCCTTCCTGGAGGGTGCGGCGGCGGAGAACGTTGCGGTGGCGACCGAAGCGGAGAAGACGAGCAGCAGGGCAAGAGCGCCCCGCGCGATGCGACCGAAGCCCCCGGTCTGCTCTCTCGTCATTAAGAAGCGGGCCGCATGGTGCGCCCCGCGCTCAAGGCTAGCCACGAGCCCGTCGGTTCGTCAAACATCGGATGCGTTGCGGTGCAACTCGTGGCAAGTCCGACCCCTTTGGTCGGGACGGCGGGATTTGAACCCGCGACCTCAGCGTCCCGAACGCTGCGCGCTACCAAGCTGCGCTACGTCCCGTGCCGGGAGAGTGTAGCCGCTCGCCGGCGGCGCGGGCGGGTAGGCTCTTCAGGCCGTCTTGCACAAGGAGGCGTGGTTTGAGGATCGGTATCGTCTGTCCGCCGTGGCTCGCCGTTCCACCCAAGGGCTACGGTGGGATCGAATGGGTGGTCGCGCTCGAAGCCGACGGACTCGCGGAGGCGGGACACGACGTCACGCTGTTCGCCACCGGGGACTCCGTCACGAAGGCGAAGCTCGAGTACGTATTCGCGGAGGCCCCGGGCTCGAAGCTGATCAACGACATAGTGCTCGACGCCACGCACACGATGTTCTCGATGCGCGACGCGCGAGAGCGGTTCGACGTCCTTCACGTGCACTCGCCCTTCTCGGCGCTCGCTGCGGCCATCGAGACGGGAATCCCGACCGTCCACACGCTCCACGGATCGTTCACTCCGGAGATGAGCCGCCTTTTCGGGCTCGTTGCCGACCGCGCGTGGTTCGTCGCGATCAGCGAGGCACAGAAGCGCCACGCGGAATCGCTCCGCTACGCCGGAGTGGTCTACAACGGGATCGACATGGACTTCTACTCCATGAACAAGGAGAAGGAGGACTTCGTGCTCTTCCTCGGCCGGGCAGCACCCGAGAAGGGCTGGAAGCGGGCGATCGACGCGTCCAAGCTGGCCGGCGTGAGGCTCGTCTCCGCCGTGAAGATCGCGCACTGGACCGAAGAGGAGGAGTGGGAGACGAACATCAAGCCCAACCTCCCCGCCGACGCCGTGGTGCGCGGCGAGATCAGCCAGGAGGAGAAGGTCGGCCTGCTCCGGCGCGCCAAGGCGGTTCTGTTCCCGATCGACTGGGACGAGCCGTTCGGCCTCGTGATGACCGAGGCGATGGCCTGCGGGGCACCGGTCATCGCAACGCCTCGCGGCTCGGTGCCCGAGGTGATCGCCGACGGTGAGACCGGATGGATCGTGAGCGTCGAGGACTACGCTCGGGAGGCCGCCGAGCGGCTCCAGCACCTCGACGAGATCGATCCGGAGGCCTGCCGGGAGCGGGTGAAGCGGTTCTTCTCGAAGGAAGCGATGGTCGCAGGCTACGAGCGGGTGTTCGAACGGGTTGCGAACCTGGAGAGGTGAAGCGATGCCGCCAGACGGCGTACGGATCGAGTCGGACAGCATGGGGCAGGTCGAGGTACCCGCCGATCGATACTGGGGCGCGCAGACTCAGCGCTCCCTCCACCACTTCTCGATCGGCGACGACCGCATGCCGGTGGAGGTCGTTCGCGCGTTCGGGATGCTCAAGAAGTCCTGCGCGCTCGTGAACAGAGACCTCGGCAAGCTCCCGCCGGAGAAGGCGGACCTCATCGTTCGCGCCGCCGAGGAGGTCGTCGACGGCAAGCTCGACGACCACTTCCCTCTCTTCGTCTGGCAGACGGGCTCGGGGACGCAGTCGAACATGAACGCGAACGAGGTCATCTCCAACCGCGCCATCGAGATGGCGGGCGGGACGCTCGGCTCGAAGAAGCCGATCCACCCCAATGACGACGTGAACATGTCGCAGTCCTCCAACGACACCTTCCCCACGGCCATGCACATCGCGGCGGCCGAGGCGCTGGTTCACCGGCTGCTTCCGGCCGTTCGGGAGCTTCGCGACGCGCTTCAACGCAAGGCGGTCGAGTTCGACGACATAGTGAAGATCGGTCGCACGCACCTCCAGGACGCGGTGCCGCTCACGCTCGGCCAGGAGTTCTCCGGATACGCGGCCCAGCTGGACGCGGACGTCTCGCGGATCGAGGACACCCTGCCGGGGCTGTACGAGCTCGCGATCGGCGGGACGGCGGTGGGGACCGGGCTCAACGCGCCGGCGGGCTTCGGCGAGGCCGTGGCAGGGAAGCTGATGGAGTTGACGGGCCTGTCGTTCACGAGCGCGCCGAACAAGTTCGCCTCGCTCGCGGCACACGACGCCATGGTCATGGCCCACGGCGCGATCCGCACCCTCGCGGTCTCGCTCATGAAGATCGCTAACGACGTCCGGTGGCTGGGCAGCGGACCGCGGAGCGGGCTCGGCGAGCTCGAGCTTCCCGAGAACGAGCCCGGCTCCTCGATCATGCCGGGCAAGGTGAACCCCACTCAGTGCGAGGCCGTGACCATGGTCTGCTGCCAGGTCTTCGGCAACGATGTCGCGATCACGGTCGCCGGCTCCCAGGGCAACTTCGAGCTGAACGTCTTCAAGCCGGTGATGATCCGGAACCTCCTGCACTCCGTCGCGATCCTCTCGGACGTGTGCGGGACGTTCCGCGAGTTCTGCGTGGAGGGGATCCGGGCGAACCGCGAGCGGATCTCGGAGCTTGTAGGCCGATCCCTCATGCTGGTCACCGCCCTGACGCCGAAGATCGGCTACGACAAGGCGGCTGAGATCGCCGAGAAGGCACACCACGAAGGCACCACGCTGAAGGAGGCCGCCCTCTCGCTCGGCTACCTTACGGAGTCCGAGTACGAGCGGCTGGTCAGGCCGGAGCGGATGGTTCGACCCGAGTAGTCGGCTCGGCGGACGGTTCGGCCGGAGTAGCCGTCGGCCGCCTGCCTAGCTCGAGGATCGTGGCCTCGGGGCGGCACAGGAACCGGAAGGGCGCGTACTTGCTCGTACCCAGGCCCGGGGAGATATGGCCGTAGGTCCGTCCCATTCGCACCAGGCCCGAAACGATCCGCCGGGGGACGTCGGAGTTGGTCACCAGCGCTCCAACCACCGGCATCCGAACCTGACCGCCGTGCGTGTGCCCGTAGACGGCGAGGTCGTACCCGAGCGCGGCCAGCTCCGGTGCCGGGTCGGGAGAGTGCGCGATCGCGAAGCCGAAGCGCTCCGGGTGGTGCCTCGGCGCCACGCGCAGGTCCTGGCGGTCGATGTGCGGGTCGTCCAGCCCGAGCAGCTCGACCTCGAGCCCGTCGAGCGAGACGCACGTGCGGATGTTCTTCAGGTGGACCCACCCGTCCGCCTCGAGCCGCGCCACGAGCTCCGGCGCCCGGCCGCGCTTGGCGCCCCTCCGCCTTCTCCCCTTGCGGAAGTACGCGAGGTAGTTGAGGGGCTTCGGCGCGTAGTAGTCGTTCGAGCCGAGCACGAAGTAGGAGGCGAACCTGCCGCGCACCGGGCGCAGCATGTCGGCCGCCTCCTCGACCGCCTCCGGCTCTCCCACGATGTCGCCGGTAACCGCGGTCACGTCGGCTGCGGGCAGGCCCGCCAGAAACCGCGCCAGCTTGGCCGACCCGGCGGTGACGTGCAGGTCCGACAGATGAAGCAGGGTGAGCTTGTCCGGCCCCTCCGCCGGTAGGATGTCGACGCGGTACCTGGCCAGCCGGTACCAGCGTCGTTCGACGAACACGCCGTACGCGACGCACAACGCGCCGGCGGCCAGGATCGCGATCAGGATCGGAACCAGCACGGGAGGGAGTCTACGTGGCCGATCCCACGCTCAGACAGCGGGTCCGCGCGGAGATGACGGCCGCCATGAAGGCCGGCGAGAAGGTGCGTCTCGGCGCGCTGCGGATGCTCTCGACTGCGATAACGAACCGCGAGAAGGAGGTGCTCCACGAGCTCTCCGACGACGAGGTTCGTGAGGTCGCGGCCCGGGAGGTCAAGCGGCGCAACGAGTCGATCGAGGCGTTCGAGAAGGGCGGTCGGGCCGACCTCGTTGAAAGGGAGACCGCCGAGCGCGAGGTCCTGAAGGCCTACGCGCCGGAGCAGCTAACCGAAGCGGAGGTCGACGCGCTGATCGAGGCCACGATCGAGGAGACCGGAGCCTCCTCGCCCCAGGACATGGGCAAGGTCATGGGCGCCGTACTGGGCAAGGCCAAGGGCAAGGTCGACGGCGCGGTCGTTCGCGCGAAGGTCGGCGCGCGCCTCGGCGGCTGACGGCTTCAGGCTCTGCGGCGAGGACTGGGGCCCGGCGTGGGGCTCGGCGTCGTTGTGGGGCTCGGCGTCGGTGTGGGGCTCGGGGGCGACGTGGGGGGCGGGCTGGCCCCGACCTTCCCCACCTGGATCGTCACGATCGTGCCCGAGTCGACCTCCTTGTTGCCGATAGGCGTCTGGGCGAGAACGAAGCCTTCCCGTGAAGGGTCGGTGACGCCCACGTAGACCACTTCCGCTTTCAGGCCGACTGCCTTCAAGGCGGCGACGGCATCCCGCTCGGCCATCCCGACGACGCGGGGCACGACGACCGCCTCTTGGTTTCCCTTGCTGACCTGGATCGTGACGCCGCTGCCGAGCATGGCCCCCGTCCCCCCGGCCGGCGACTGGGTGATGACGGTGTTCTTCCGCTCGCTCGAGTCGACCTTCTCCACGATCGGGGTGAAGTTCGCCTCCGCGAGAGTCTGCTGCGCCTCTTCGGACTTCATGCCGACGACGTCGGGGATCGTTCCCGAGGGCTGAGGCGGCGGAGCGGGGAAGCTCTCGACCGGCATGCCGGCGGTGACACTTGCCATGAACGCTCGCCAGATCGGCGCGGCGACCGTTCCTCCGAAGACCGAGTGCCCGTAGTAGGTGTTCATCGGGACCTGGCCCTGTGGGAACCCGACCCACACCGCCGTCGCGACCTGCGGTGTGTAGCCGGCGAAGTAGACGTTCGTGTAGTCCTGGGACGTGCCCGTCTTGCCGGCGACCGGCCGTCCGATGTTCGCCGCGGTGCCGGTGCCGCAGCAGATGACCCGTTGCAGCATCGCCGTGACCTGGTGCGCCACGTCTGCGGGGATCGCCCGCTTGCATTCGGCCTTGTGCTGGTAGAGCTTCTCTCCGTCGGGGAGGATCACCCGACCGATGGCGAACGGCCGGCAGTAGACGCCGTCGTTGGCGAGCGTGCCGAATCCAGAGGCCATGTCGAGGGTCGAGACTTCCTCGACCCCGAGCGTGATGGCCGCGACAGCGTCGAGCGGGGCTGTGATGCCCATCTTGTGAGCGACCTCGACGATGTTCTCCGGCCCCACGTCGAGGGCGAGCTGGGCGAAGACGACGTTGACCGAGTTCTGCGTCGCCTGCCAGAGGTTCATGTACCCGCCGCCGCCCCCTTCGGCGTTCGAGACGCAGTGATCCTCCGACAACCATCGCGGCGAGCAGAAGGGCGACGCGGAGTTGTACACCTTTCCCGCCGGGAACCCTTCCTCGAAAGCCGCCGCGAGCGTGAACGGCTTGAAGGCCGAACCCACCTGGCGAAGGCCGTGCCACGCGAGGTCGAGCTGGTCGCGTTCATAGTCCTTGCCGGAGACCATTGCGCGGATGGCGCCGGTCTCCGGGATCAGGGAGACGAGCGACGAGTCGGGCCCCTCGGTCAGGCTGATGCTCGAGCTGCTCCGGATCGCCTCCTCCGCCTCCTGCTGCCAGGAGGGCCAGAGCGTCGTGTAGATTCTCAGGCCGCCCTGGAACAGAGTGTGTCTGCGCTGGTCGGAGTTCTCGCCGAACGCGTCGAACTCGCCGTCCGCGTTCTCCAGGATGGAGTCCACGATGTAGTGGACGAAGAACGGCCGGACCTTCGCGTTCGGCTTGCCCGCCTTCGGCGAGATCGTGATCGGTAGCGCCTTCGCGCGGTCGACCTTGGCTCGCGGAACCCATTCGAGCTCCCCAAGGCGCTCGAGCACGAGGTTGCGCCGGGCGAGGGCCTCGTCGTAGTGGAGGACCGGGTCGAAGGCGCCCGGTCTCCGGATCATCCCGGCGAGCAGCGCCGCCTGGGGGAGCGTCAGCTTGGAGGCCGGCTCGTTGAAGTAGTAGCGGGCGGCGGTGCCTATCCCGTAGATGCCGTTCCCGAGGTAGACATCGTTCATGTACATCTCGAGGATCTCGTCCTTCGTGTACTTCTGCTCCAGGCGGATGGCGAGGGCCGCCTCCCGGAACTTCCGCGCGAACGTCTGCTCGTCGGACCCGATCACGGCGTTCTTGACCAGCTGCTGAGAGATGGTCGATCCGCCTTGCGTGACGCGACCGGCGACCAGGTTCGCGATCACCGCCCGGAGGATGGACGGCACGTTCACCGCCCCGTGCTCGTAGAACTCGTCGTCCTCGATCGCGACAACCGCCATCCGCGCGATCGGCGCGACGTTGTCCAGACGCACGATCTCGCGGTTCTCGTCGAGGTAGATGGTCGCGAGCACCGAGCCGTCGGCCGCGTAGATCCTGGAACGGTCGGGGAAGTGCGGCATGCGGAAAGAGGCCCCGGCTTCCTCGAGCCGATCGTTGAGCGCGTCCACTCCGGCCCCGGCCGCACCGAACAGCGGCAGGAGCAGGAGCGCGACGAGAACCGCCCCTATGCCGATGACGAGGGCGAACAGCACGGGGAGAAGCGGCTCCCTGGGGATCCTGGTTGGCGGTCCTCCACGGGGCGCCGCAGGGCGTGACCGGGCTCCCCGCGAAGCGTCCATGAGGTCTCGCGCAAGGATACCTCCAGGCACCTGGCGACTCGATTCGGAATGCCTCGTGCGTTCCGGTCTGCCAGAATCGCCGGAAGCGAGGAGGTCGATCACCGTGGGTATCGAGGATCTGCTGGCGACGCTCGGGCTCAAGCTTCCACCGGCTCCCAAGCCGGTCGGCTCCTACGTCCCCGTCCGCGTGAGTGGGGACCTGGCCTTCGTTTCGGCTCAGATCGCCTCGGAGGAAGGGCAGGTGCTCTACCAGGGTCACGTCGGAGCAGAGGTCACAGTCGAAGAGGCCCGCGAGGCTGCCCGCCGCTGCGCGCTTCAGGCCCTCGCGGCCTTGAAGGACGCGCTCGGGTCGCTCGACCGGGTGCGCGGCATCGTTCAGCTCCAGGTGTTCGTTTCGTCCGCGGCGGGCTTCACCGATCAGCCGAAGGTTGCGAACGGCGCGAGCGACCTGCTCGTCCAGATCTTCGGTGACCAGGGCAGGCACGCCCGTGCCGCGGTGGGGGTTGCAGAGCTGCCGCTTGGGGCTTCGGTCGAGGTCGCCGTCGTGGCGAAGATCGACTAGCCGAACGCGCGGGCAGCGGGTCGTCCGTCGCCCGCGGCGGCTCGATCACTCGTCGTCGAGGTCGTCGCCCTCCCGCGCGTACTGGATGGCCCGGACGAGATCCGGGAGGTCCGTGTCTCTCACGGTCCGAAGATCGAGCACCACGGTCTTGTCCTCGGCCCGGCAGAGTACGGAGGGACTTCCCGCCAACAGCCGCCCGGCCATCGCGTGGGGGTCCGGCACGTGGATCTCGACCGCCCACGAGGGCATCCCGTAGCCGGGCATCGCCCCGCTGCCGACGCTGGACTCCGTGTGCGCGACGAAGGCCCCGGACAGCTCGCCGTCCAGCGCTTCGGCCAGGCGCATCGCCCGGTGGTGGATCTCGTCCGGCGTCTCCCGGAGCATCTGCCAAACGGGCACTTCGGAGTGGTGCCCGCTCGCATAGTGGGAAAGGACCACCTCGAGAGCCGCGATCCGCATCTTGTCGGGTCTGACCGCACGAGCGATGGGGTTCCGGCGCAGGCGTTCTACGAGGTCTGCCCGGCCGAGCACCATTCCGGCTTGTGGCCCGCCGAGCAGCTTGTCTCCGGAGAACG